>Ga0209183_1000669_pt1 | contig 12805 bp, 19 predicted proteins | sample LHCtaG_2_FD_184120 | JGI IMG/M metagenome (GOLD analysis project Ga0209183, IMG submission 184120) | Hot spring microbial communities from Little Hot Creek, USA to study Microbial Dark Matter (Phase II) - LHC4sed_replicate (SPAdes)... | ecosystem: Environmental > Aquatic > Thermal springs > Hot... | reverse complement strand
TTTTCACCCACTGCCTTTGCTGCTATAATTGTTTGGGCAATAATACCATTTATGCGACAAAACAAAGCAACCTTTGAAAGAAAGATGCATGATGTTAGGCTTGGGTTTGGTTTGCTTGTCTTTCGTCTTCACTGCTCAAGAGGGCTCTTCGCTGCCAATCTTTCCGCTATCTCGGCAAACGGAGGTTTCTGAAACATCGTGGCACTTGCAACTGCCGATAAAAGTAGAAGCACCTTTGGTTTTGCAGCGACCTGCGGAATTGCTACGAAAGGAATTGTGCTCTCTTTTTGGCGAAAGCGCCGTCTCCGAAAAAGATAAGACAATTATCACTTTCGCACTCACACTGTCTCAACTTCCCAAAGAGGAAGAGTATGCAATAGATGCGACTTCGCCCAAAATTACCATCCGTTCCCATGATTTACAAGGTGCTTTCTGAGCTGTTCATTCGTTGGTGCAGGTTCTTTCCTCTGACACAATCGTCCTAACATCAAAGGGTTGGCAAGTGCCGAAGTTTAAGGTCAGAGACTTTCCTAAAAGCAACTTCCGTGTCTTTATGCTTCAAGGCGCTTGGGAGCAAGACCTTGAGGGGCTTAAGATGGCTTTGGAACTTCTGGTGAGGTCTACGAGAAGTTCGTCCTTCTGATACTCAGCGAGGTGCTGGAAGTTTACGGACCGATAAAGTGGTTTCACTGCGGTATGGACGAGGCTTTTGAACTTTTAAGTGGCTTTCAAGTCAAGGTTACGATTCCGCTTCATTGCTTGCTCGCCACATCGGAAAGATTAACGAGTTCCTGAAGCAAAAGGGCATGAGGATGGTCATCTGGCACGACATGCTCTTTTCGCCTGAGTTGCAAACCGAAATTGGTGCACCTATCGGACCAACAAACGGCGGTCCACCACGAAATACTGCAAAGCCCTTGAACTCATTCTAAGAGGATGTGATTGTGAACTACTGATTTTACGAACCCTTAGACGCTTATCCTGCTTTGGATTGGCTCAAGGCTAAAGGGTTTGAAGTTTGGGCAAGCCCTTGGCAGACGCCCTTTAGTTTTGTCCGATATGCTCGAAAGAAAAAGACTCCAACCTTCGGCACAATTTGGGCTGACCCACCTCTTTGCTTCATTGGACATTCCCTTGCCCCTGTCCCTGCCCTTTACGCTTGGGCAACTTGGAACCCTCAATCTGCGCCTGAAGGGACAATCCCAGAAAAGGAGATAAGCCAAAAAGCGCTGCAAGTGACTTTAAAGGAACTTTGGGGCAGAAAGCGAATGGGCTTGACTTCCGAAAAAGTGCTGTTGGTTCATCCTGCCGATAGCAAAGTTTTGCAACTTAACCTGCTACAACAAATTGCTAAAGCGTCTGAACAGCGCTATGGAGTTCCCTTTGAATTCAGCAAACCTTTCGCTATCCAACCCTTGGAGGGCAAAGTAGCAGAAAACCTTGAAAAGGCTGCTTTCGTTCTCCTGCCAGACGGAACACGACTGAAATTGAATGGAGTGAACAAGGCTCGTGGAGAAGACGAGTTAATCCTTTACACCAGCCCACTAAAAAGCACTGGCACAAACATCTGGAGTGTTGAGGTGGCAGTTTCAGCATTGGGCGAAGTCATTGAAATTTCAGGCTATGGTGCAGGTAACATGCCTATCCCTGCAGGCGGTTTTGTTCTCTCGGCACACCTTGGTCCTAAAAGCGAGAAGGCAAATGCACTGCAAAGGTTGCTCAAGCATGCTGACCGAGCTGCCGTTTTAGACATAGAAGGGAACCTCCTTTGCGGGCTCTCACCGTTCAAAGTGAAACTCCCTGATGGCACTGAATTGGTTGTGGACGGCGTGAACAAAGAGAGGGGCGAAGACAAATTGGTGCTCTACCTGCCTAATTATGGCGATGGTTGGACGAGAACTAATCAGTGGGGAGTGGAAGTGGTCGTCGTTGAAGGTAAAGTCGTTGAGGTGAGGAATTGGGTTGGGAACGCTTCAATACCGCAGAACGGCTATGTCCTCTCTGCACGCTACGGTCCTTCGTCAATGAAAGCGAAGGCTTTGGCGAACTTGAAAGCGGGCGACGAAGTTAGGGTCTTGTCGGTTGACAAGGAGTTGGTTCTGGAAGAAGCCATTAGGGGCAATGTTTGGGAGGCGCAGGTGAAAGAAAAGTGCCAAATTCTTTTCTTTGCTGCCGCTACTCTCTTCAGTTCCTTCCCTGGCAACACACTTGGGGAATTCGTGGTGAATTTTGGTGACGGGATGAAGGCTGTCATACCAGTCCGATACGGGCTTGATGCTTTGCCATTGAAGGGTGGTCACCTTCCCACACCTGAGAGGGGCAAGGCGTGGCTTATCCTCAGGGATGTAGAGCTACAAAGAGTGCTTGTCAGGGAATGGGCAAACCCAAAGCCCGATGTGGTTGTTGAAAGTATTCGTTTCGTTCCAAACCCTTATGGTCTGGTTGCAGGAATTCAAATCCTCGGAATCACTGCAGAGTTCGGTGACGGACAGGCATTGAGGGGTGTGAAAGTGCGATGTGCGGAGTGCGAAGTTGTGCGGGCGATGGTTTTGTCATTGGCGTTACTGACCTTTCATGGCAGCATAACAGGTGTATTTGCTGAAGGTGAGGGGTGAGTGGCGTGGAGTATGGTGTTGGGTTCATGGGCTATTGCTTCTTTTTGGCAACGAAACTTCTTCGCTTCACCTTGCTCGATAATAGTTCGCAGTCAGGTGCGTAACTATGGAGTTCAAATTTATCCAGAAGAGAGGTAATGAATCATGTCAGTGTCTCGGCAAATTAAAAAAGGGAAGGGCAATGTTGTTGAACTTGAGACGATAGTAAGCAGGGAAGGTTGCACATGGCAGAAGTGGAATTGCAAATGGATGTTTTGCTTAGTGTTGGTTGGCGCAGTGTTGGGTGCGTCCTTCCACCTATGGGCACAAGATAGTTCTACTGCCGCGCGCATGCAAGAGGTGCTCAAGCAGTTCGTGCGAGAAGCAGGGTATCAGGTTATAGGCGTGGGCTCTTGGATGACGGGCACCGGTTATCAACCTGGCATATCTGACCACGACATGCGCTTGCTAATGCCCAAGGGGACCAGCATTGAGGAAGCAAGGCGTGCCTGAGCTACAGCACAGGAGCATCTGTGAGAACTGATTCGCAAAGAGTTTGGCGAGCGTGCACCTCAGATTCTGGAGCGAACTAATCTGTATCTTCCCACGCAACTCATGCAAGGCATAGAGAGCGTTGAGGACGCCATGGAACGGTTTGTGCGGTATCAACGGATGCCAAATTTGGGGTTTACAGGTTGTGTAGGAGCAAACACGCCCATTCGTTTCGCTGAGGGGCTATACGGACAGGGAGCCGATACCTACATCAAAGCCTACAAACGCACTGCCGGCAGACTCTTTTATCGCTATGGAGACAAGGTCTATGCAGGATTGACGGATCTTGTTCACCTGAGCGAGGGGGAGGTGCGGTATAGCATATTGGGGACGGCAAACACAGCCGCTCAATGGGCAGCTCACCTCATAGATGACCTTGAACATGGACGGGAAGCCGGAAGATTGGTAAAGCTCTTGCAGCGACTGGAAAGAGATTTGGTCAAGTTACGGGACATGGCGCGGCTTAGCACCGACTTTCCCTTGCGACAAGAGATACGCTCTTTGGTCGCTAAGCTTCAGGACATCCATCTGCGGTTACGGCGGTAGAGGATGCCATCCGCCAAACTGCTCAGCGCGCAGCCAACTGAAGCGGCGATTTTGAGGCGCTACGAGGGTGCCGGCGTTCTCCAATGAAACTTTCTGCGGGAGATTTTGGAGGCATCGGACGCAGATAATGCCCTCGGTAAGATGATGGGCAAAGTCAGAGGCAATTTCCCAAATGTCTTAGCAGACCAGATTTATACACGGACTCCTTCTCGTTTATGCAGCGCACACTATTTCTCGCGCAGTAAGAGAAGGCGATATTGGAAAGGCTATAAGCGAGAGCACCCTGCCTTTTTTAGGTCTGACTGCAGGCGTCATGACGCAGATCACCCAAGCCATTCTGGAAAGCGCGCGGGAGAGTGGCTATCAATTCGCAGCGGGTAGCCAAACGGCATCTGACTTGCTGGAGGGTATTTTCACAGGTGTAGGGCGTCAAGGCGTTAGCGATAGGCGTTACACGCTGGATCAGTTGGTTGAGAACATTCACACCGAGGAGGGACTTCGTAGTTTTGTGTGGACGCGTGCTTAAGAGGCTGCTGCACGAAATTGGGGACCGGCTGGTGCCATCCACGATTTGGGAACCGCCGAAGCCTTCTTCCAGCGCTGTTATCCTGCCATCCTCCAGGCTTGGCAGATGCGGCGTGAGTTATTGGCTATGGAAATCTTTGACCTGGTGGACGGGCTTGAGGCTCAAAGTATTGTGCTGACTTATCAGCCTTGCCCAGCACAGTTACCCGCCCCTGATAAGCCAGTGAATGTGACCGTTACCGCAGCGCCCACTGGACCCAAGTTAAACGAAATCGTGGATCGCATTAAGAGGAATCTGCGCACCTTGTTAGGGCGATGAGCAGATATACACCTACAGCAAGCCGAGTGTGTATCAGGTAAGCGTGGAGCAAGTCATTAGTATAGGCGCTGTGAATGCGCCTCGTGACTTTCCGCTGGCGCGGGAGATCAAGCGAACGGCTATGATGGAGATAGAGGTTATCTCAAAAGACAAGCCAGCCGAACCGGCTGCTGCGGGAGATTTCGTCCTAGTGCGCGTTGATAACCCTGATGCCAACTGTTTCGGCGGAAGGGCTCTCAAGGATGCAAAATGGGACGAGACCTCCTTTTCAGGCACCTTGGTGAGGGCGGACGGCAAAGTCCAGGCGTCAGCGCGCATTGCCTGGACGCGACCTCCAGCCGTTATCAAGGTTGGGCAGGAGGTGAGCATTACTGTCACGGGTAGCCATGCAGGTCATACAAACGCCATAGTATCAGTTTCGTGTTGGGACGCAGGCGACATGGGGTTATGGCATTGGTTCGATTCCACCAACAATGCCATGCCGACAAAGACCATGAGCTTCAAAGTGCCAGTGCCCCAGTCCGAGCGCATTAGTAGGATCACGATATCCGTTGCATCTCATTTCTGTCTCCGTCTCCAAGACCCGCCGACAAGTGGTCTGTTTCCAACCGTCGGGACTAAGAACACAATTTACCACTACGAACGCAAAGCACAGTAGTTCGCGCAGTGTAGTGTTGGACGCAGTTGTAAACCAAAAAGAAAGGAGAGTGGAAAACATGACTACAAAGCGTGCTTCATGGATTTGCAAGTTTGTGATTTTGTTGTGTTCCTTTGTGGCAGTGAGGTGGGTTCTCAGCGCTCCGTTGCTAAAGGCTGGCGACACCATTGGGTTGACCACCGCTGATTTGCCACAAGGCTACCGATTGATTGGCGACACCGGCTTTCAGACCCGTGAGATGGCACTGGTAACTGGAGATGGAGAAAAGGAAAAGCACCAGCCCTACACCCTGTATTTACGCTTCTTGGCGTAACTCTTATTGGGCATAAAGCAGAAAAGCCCGAAGGCTATCCTTTAAGCGAGGGAGAGCCGCAGGGTGCGACTGGTGGAGTGCCTGCAGGGAGTAGAAAGCAGGATGGTTACCATCTCGGTGGTGGCGACAGTTCCGTGCCTCTCCATGTGCGCTACCAACCTGCAGATGGCTTCTTGCGATTGGAACTGCGTTTTAGCAAGCCGGGCAGTGTGCTTGATACCGTGGGCATTAACCCTGCGAAGGCTGGGGACTTTGCCATTTGGATTCTCCCTGATAACATCCTCGTATAGCAAATCTACCATCCTGGCATAGCAAGTAATGTGAGGGCACCTAATGGCTGGCACATTTTGCGAAGTCAAAGCAGTCTGCAACCGGAGCGTAGGTATAGCATGAAAGTCACTTGGGGAAAGCGAGGGGCGCGATTAGTCATTGACGGCAAGGTGCATGCCCAAGTTGATGTAAACCTTCCCTTGTCAAGGAGCGAGGTATTTCTTGGAGATTTCCCCGGCGATGCGCAATGGGCACCACGATACGATGTGAAGCGATCTTTTACCGGGGATGTGCGTAATGTTGTTTTTGGTCAGTAACAAAGATGCAAAGGTGTCACGAGGCTGGCTTCAGGCACACATTTCTTGACAAATAACAGACCATGATTATGGGAGGGCAAGACTCCTGCCGAGCCAAAAACGGCAGCGAATTGCTGGGTGTGATACCATGTATTGTGGATGTCATCAAGGTCGTCACACTTTGGTTGCTTCACGGTCTAAAAAAGTGCGCAGTTAATTGCGTAGTCCCGAACATGAATGCCGAGGATGTGATGTGGGGATGCCTAAAAGGCGGGAGTTTTTGGTAGGAGTTGTGGGTGGTTCTGCATTCATATTCGTATCCGCCTCAACTAATGCCACTGCGAAAGGAGGGGGCGGCATGAAGATGACCGAGCCTCTCAACATAGGCGGGCGGCTTGAACTATTTGCGGATGGGGTTTTAATTGACCGCTTAAGTGGCGGAGCGGAGTTGCGTCTCAATCAGCCTGTGCCCAGAGAGGTGGCGATTGTCTTTGACGAACCTTGGGAGGGTAGCGCCAGCGCGGCTTATGTTTCCGTCTTTCAGGACGGGGGCGTGTACCGCATGTATTACCGGGGGCTGCAATACGACACCGCGAAAGGAAAGGTCTCTACCCCCTCCCCACCCGTCATTTGCTACGCGGAGAGCGACGATGGCATTCACTGGCGCAAACCGCGTCTAAAGATGCATGAGTGGCGCGGGTCGCGGGAGAACAATATCGTCTGGGCAGGAGAGGGAGCGGGCGAATTTGCGGTCTTCAAGGACGACAACCCAGCGGCACCGGACTCCGCGCGATACAAGATGGTAGTGGCGAAGTTCAAGATGGGACTTAAGGTACTCAAGTCCGCGGATGGGTTCCACTGGACGCCTCTCTCAGACAACCCTGTGATAACGAAGGGCGCGTTTGACTCCCAGAATCTCGCTTTCTGGGACGCTGTGCGTGGGCAATACCGCGCCTATTTTCGCATCTTTCGCGATGGCTACCGCGACATCGCCACTGCCACCTCCACCGATTTCGTGCACTGGAGCGAGCCAGAACCCTTAGACTACATGGGTGCACCCAAAGTCCACCTGTATACGAATGTGATCAAGCCATATTACAGGGCACCGCATCTCTTCATTGGCTTCCCCACTCGCTATGTTGAGCGGCGATGGTCACCTTCAATTGAGGCCCTTCCTAACTTGGAACATCGCCGTCTCCGAGCAAGCGCTTCTGAGCGATATGGGACGGCAGTGACGGAGACGGTGTTCATGCTGAGCCGGGACGGTCGCATTTTTCGGCGATGGGAAGAGGCATTTGTGCGTCCTGGACCTGAGACGCCTGAGACATGGAAATACGGCGACCGATATGCAGCATGGCATCTTGTGGAAACAGCGTCAAACATCTCTGGAGCGGCACCAGAACTTTCGCTGTATCTTAGCGAGGGATACTGGACTGGACGTTCAAGTTGGCTGCGGCGCTACACCTTGCGGCTGGACGGGTTTGTTTCCGTATGGGCTCCCATGAGTGGCGGAGAACTGATCACCAGACCGCTTATCTTCCAGGGCAGTCGGCTGTCCATCAACTTCTCCACATCGGCGGCAGGACATATTCGTGTTGAAGTTCAGACCGCAGACGGTCAACCTGTCAAGGGACTGTCACTTGACGACTGCTATGAGATTTTTGGCGATAGTGTGCAGCGGGTGGTAGTTTGGAAGGACGGGGCAGACTTGAGCCAATTGGCTGGGCAACCTATCCGACTGCGCTTTGTGCTTTACGATGCCGACCTATACGCTATCCAGTTCTTGCCTTAGTTGGAGGGGAAGATGAAGCAAGATGGCAGTGAGGAATGCGCTTATCGTTTGGTCTCTGTCCTTGCTTTTCTTTCATGGCTGCCATGTGACGGCATTTGCCGAAAATGAAGGGGTGAGTGTCGTGGAGTATGGTGTTGGGAGTTGGACTGTTACTGGGCGTGGCAACCATCGGGCTTTGGTGAAAGTTGAGGAGAAGGCGGATGCGGTCTGGGTTCGCATCCCTTGGCGCAGGCGTGACCCACACCCTGAAGAGAAAGGTATTCGGGTTTACGACGCACAAAGTGGCTGGCAGGAATTAAACCAGCCAACCTTCAACCTCCAAATGAAGCCCACGAAACTGATAGCCACGCTGCTGGAAGAAATCGTGAAGCGGCGTTAAAACGATGATCAGTTCTTCAGTCGGTGGCAACAGCACGAAGATGTCAATGTCTTGCGTTAACACTGGCTCAGCGTAAAACATTACTGCCATCCCACCGCCGATAGCGTATCGTCGGATGAGACCTTGAGATTCCATCTCGTTCAGCAGTTGCAAAACTTTCTCCATCGGTCATCGCCTTCTCAAGGAGAGTATTCCGAAAGAGCCTGCGCTTGATAACGCGACCAAAAAACAAAACATGCTACGGACTTCAGTCCGTAGTTGATGACGATTTCGATGAGCGCCGACTTTAGTCGGCAAAAATTCTGTGAGCGTGCGTGCTCTGGCTTTCATTTTGCGGCAAAATGGCAGAAGTGGGAGAAACGAGCGTGAAAGAAAGCTAGAAAGGAGGTAAACAGCGATGGATGCGAGCCGATGTTGGGTAAGTCACCCTGATGAGTGGCAGCCGATGGTGCGACAATGGGCGCAAAAGGATTTGAGGGTGAAACTGAGGGAGTGGAGACAACGGACAGGGCACCAAGTTTTGGCAATCAGTGTCGGCAACCCCGACGCTGAAACAAGGTTGCTCGTTACCGTCCCCCACGCCCACGAACCTGCTGGAACGGCTGCTTGTGTTGATGTCCTTTGCCAACTCATTATGGGCACTCACCTTGACGGAACGAAAGCGGATCTGCCTGTAGAGACAATCAACCAGCGCCTTTTCGTCACTTTCGTCCCTGATAGCAACCCGCAAGGTCGGTCACGAAGCCCAGAACGAATTTGGGATGGAATTCGTTACGACAACGAAACTTTCCTGAAAATTGCCTTTGGTATTGCAGCCGATGGCAGTCGCTTCGGTCGCTATCCCGAATGGCGATTCTCTGAGCACAAACCCAAGCAAGTGGGCATCATTTACGAGCAGGTTGATGATGACTTGTGGGTTGAGCCAAACACGAATCGGAAAAGCACTCACTCCAAGATGCTTGACGATTTGCTGGCGAGCGACAGATACACTCACTACCTTGAGTTGCACCAACACGAAACTGACGAAGCCGTCTTATTGCCTGCTTGGTTTGATGACTTGCCAGAAAGTGAACAAGCGATGCTGAACGAATGGGCACAAGCGATTCTATCAGCGTGGCGCCAGCAGGGCTTCAAAGTCCACGAACAGCCCTACATTCCCTATCGCGGTCAGCAACGACAGCAATTCTTTCGGGAATTTTGGCGTGGTCGTTGGGAAAAGTATAACCGTTTTTATGACCTTTCCGTTGAGGTCAGAAACAACCGACATGCCAAAACTGGTGAACCGACACCCCTTGAGCACCAATTGAAAGCGATGCTGACAGCCCTTTCGGCAACTTTCAAATGGCTACTGAGTTAAGCACTCAAGCCCATCCAAACCACCGACTCTAAATCGGTGGCTGCGAAAACTGAGCCTGCTAGGGCAGGCTGACAAAACTGGAGGGCGCATCCCCAATGTGCCGAAATTTTTTCGGCAGTGTAGGAACACTGCCCCCCAAAACTACTTGCCATTCGTTATCCGCTATTCGCTGCCGTTTCGACTCGGCAGGAGACTCGCCCTCCCAAATTTTCTTTTCTTCACGATTTGCTTTTGAGTTTGAAAGTAGGGACAGGAGAGACAGTTTAGCTGACAGGAAAGAGTAAAACAGGGGTTGATGGTGGATTATTTGGCAGACGCACCAACCCTCCACAAAGCAAGCCCATCATCACTTCCAGAAGCGATTAAATTACTATCTGGTGAAAAGGTAACTGAAAACACTATACTTGTATGTCCAGTCAAAGTTCTAACCAAAGAGCCATCTGATACTCTCCATATCTTGATGGTGTCATCCAACTTCCAGAAGCAATTAAACTTCCATCTGGTGAAAAGGTGACAGATTCCACAAAGCCTGTGTGACCTCTCAAAGTTCTAATCAAAGAGCCATCTGACACTCTGAAAATCCCAATGATACTAAAACCCATCGGTGAAGCCAAATACTTTCCATCTGGAGAGAAGGAAATGCTATTAGGGTCAAGAGTTGGTTTGAACCAGACCAACTCTTCGGAAAGATGAGACTTCACCTGAGCCACCGTCATTCCCATCAACAAACCCAAAATCGCTATCAATCCAAAAGTCCATTTCCACTATCCAACCAACAACCTTCCCTTACTTCCTTTCCTTTCGTTCCTTCCCATGCCTTGCATCATCTTAGCATCTCCTAATTCAAATTTCTCAGCAGAAACCTTATCTATCCATTCTCTACGCATCCATTACTTTTGCCGACACCGATTATAACTCAAGTGAAGGTCAAAATAAAGCCTTTAAGATGAGCCCAAATTTCGTTTCTGTATGGCATATCTTCAAATATGCCGAAATTTTTCAGTCAGGCAGTAGCCCGACCCTCCAAAATTTCGCCGACTAAAGTCGGCGCTCAGTTCTTTCATCATCAACTACGGGTTAAAACCCGTAGCATGAACGGCTTCGGTTGCATCATTAACTACAGACTGAAGTCCGTAGCATGAGTTTGTTTTCGTTGTATCATCAAGCCATGAATTCATGCCACTGGCTTAAGCCAGTGGTTGACGACGAAATTTTCCTGATCGCCGAATTCATTCGGCGACAATTCGGAGGGCATGGTTTCTGCCATGCCGAAATTTTACGGTCGGGCAGGAGCCCGACCCTCCAGAGGTTGACAAAACCGAAGGGCACATCTCCTAATGTGCTGAAAATTTTTCGGCAGTGCAGGAGCACTGCCCTCCAGAAAACTATTCGCTATTTGCTGTCCTTCCCGACCTGCCGATTTGCCGATTTCACGATTTGCCGATAGGTTTGGCTCGGCAGGAGCCTCGCTCTCCCAACTTGCTACTCGCCATTCGCTATCCTTACAAAGTCGCCAAAACTTCCCTTGCGTCCACAGGCTTTTCAACCTTTTCATCGCCCACAACTTTCCCGTCACGGAAGCGAACGATGCGCTGACAGTGGCGAGCGATGTCAGGTTCATGAGTGACGATTATGATGGTTCGCCCCTCAGCGTGCAAATCTTGGAACAAAGCCATGATTTCCTCGCCCGTTCTTGTGTCAAGGTTACCCGTCGGTTCATCGCCCAAGATGATCAAAGGGTCATTGGCTAAGGCTCGTGCAATTGCAACTCTTTGCTGTTCGCCACCAGACAATTGCGTTGGGTAGTGGTGCATCCTGTCAGCCAAACCGACCCGCTCAAGCAGATACTTCGCTCGTTCCTCTCGTTCTTTTCTCGGAACGCCAGCGTAAACCATCGGCAGCATAACATTCTGTAGCGCTGTCATCCGAGGCAGGAGGTTGAACTGCTGAAAGACGAAGCCAACTTTTCGGTTGCGGATTCCTGCCAGTTCGTCGTCGTCAAGTTTCGTGACATCAATCCCATCCATTCGGTAAATGCCCTTTGTCGGCTTATCAAGGCAGCCGATGATGTGCATGAAAGTGCTCTTGCCTGATCCTGATGGACCCATGATGGCGACAAATTCGCCCCGCTGAATTTGCAAAGTCACGCCCCTTAAGGCTGGTATTCTAACTTCACCCATGCGATATTCCTTGTGCAGGTCAATGGCTTCAATCACCTGACTTCACCCCTTTCATGCGGTGTGCGGAGTGCTGGGTTGACAGTTGCGGGTTGCGCGTTGAGGGTTTCGGGTAGAATTTGTGTGCAAGTAAGTTATAAACCGATGCAGCATGCGAGAAATGCGGTCGCATTTTTCGTAAAGGTCTGAAAAGCGATCCTCGTCAATGTAGCGCTGGTCAAGGGCAACATAGAGATGGGATTGCAACTCTGAAGTGGACCCTCTTGCTTGGGCTAAGAATCTTGCAAAATCACGGTTTGTTCTTCTCCCGAAACCTTCTGCCATGTTCGCCATGATGGAAAGCGCAGCCTTCCGCATTTGGTCAATCAAAACGGTATCTCGCCGAAAGGGAGGTGTGGCAGTCAACTCATAAACCTGCCTCACGAGTTCCCTCGCCTCCTGCCAAACTCCTAAATCCTCAAACCGCTTCGCTATAGCCATTGGAACCTTCACCGTCCTTCAACTTTGCGACTAAACTTTTAGGCACTGGCGTGGCGTTCAAAGCCTTACCTTTTAAAACTTAACCCTGAACTCGCAACTCTCAACGCTCAACTATCTTCTCATCAGCCCCCTCATCCCTCCCATCGGTGTGCCCATCATGCCGCGCATGCTGGGACCTCCTGCCATTTGCGGTTGAAGTTGCTGCGGGGTGGCAAAGACGGTGACGACAAGTTCGCCCTCTTTCAAGCCCTTGACAATTTCTGTCATCATCGTTCCTTGCAGCCCAATTTCCACATACCTGCGCTCAATCTCTGGGTGTGGGTTCAATCGCTTGGCGACTTCAACATAAGTGCGACCGTTCTCGTCTTCTTTGATGGCTTCATTGGGGACGGCGAGGACATTCTCTTTGCGCTCAACTTGGAACTCGCATGTTGCGCTCATGCCCGGCTTAAGCCTTCCGTCAGGCATGTCAAGTTCGACGAGGACATGCACATAAACGACATTTTGCTCAATGGTCGTCCTCGGGTCAACCCTGACAACCTTGCCC
>Ga0209183_1000667_pt1 | contig 12815 bp, 10 predicted proteins | sample LHCtaG_2_FD_184120 | JGI IMG/M metagenome (GOLD analysis project Ga0209183, IMG submission 184120) | Hot spring microbial communities from Little Hot Creek, USA to study Microbial Dark Matter (Phase II) - LHC4sed_replicate (SPAdes)... | ecosystem: Environmental > Aquatic > Thermal springs > Hot... | reverse complement strand
TGGTTGCCGACCTGTTGCAGCGTTGGGATAACCAGCGTAGTGAGGGAAGCGTGGCGGCGACAATTTTTGATGCTTGGTTTGAAGCGATGCAGGACATCGTTTTCTCCGATGACTTGGGCGATTTCGGCGACAAGAGTTTGTTCCGCATGGCAATTCAGCCGAGTTTGCTTTGGTATGTCCTTGCAGATAAGCCACCACGAAAGTTGTCTCGCGATTATCTAAACGGTGAAGACAAGGATGTCGTGATGGTCAAAGCCTTGCGGGCAGCACTTGAGCGATTGAGAAAGGAACGGGGCGAGATTGCCCATTGGGGCTTTCGCAAACCTCTCTGGCGTTTTGACCCATTGCCACCCATACCTGGACCAAATCGCGGCGCCTACATTCAAATCGTTGAAGTCACAAGTCCACCTCGCGGCTTCAACATCCTGCCGCCAGGTCAAAGCGAAGACCCCAAATCGCCTCATTACTCCGACCAGCACCCCTTAGCCCTCCGTTGGCAGTTTAAGCCCATGGAGTTGGTTGAGGTTTTGAAGGTCAAATGATGCTTTCTAAGTCCTATCAACTGTCCAATGTGTGGCGATTAGCCTGCCCTACCAATGGTAGACACCTCAACATTTCGTTGCGTTAAAAGCCTTCAAATTGAACTCGCATTTTAGTAGTGCCTCCCTTTTCTGCATTGATTTCTCACCAACTTCTGAGTGATTCAGAGACAGTGAACTGCTCTTCGGGAGAGGACGAACAGGTAGTGGGCAAAAAGTGGGTGGTAAGGTAGCGTCAGGGCTTGCTCCGACGACAGTTAAGTAGCCGTCGCCCACAAGGGACGACGCTACAAATGGTTGCCTCTTTCACCTACGAATTGACCGTTACCGAACGAATACCTGCGCTCTAAGGCTTATGACTAAAGTTTGAGCAATTTTTAGCCGATAAGGATTTCGGACGGGAAAGACATTGAGCATGTAGAAGTAGGATGGTCAGGAGGGTGATAAAGAGATGTTTCTACGGACAGCAGTTATAGCGTCAGTAGTTGTGCTGTTGTCGGTAGCATGTGGGGAGGGAAGGACGCAGGATGTGGAAGAGTTGAAAAGGCAAATTGAGGAGTTGAAGAGGGTCGTTTCGCAGCAACAAACCGAAATTCAAGCCCTGCGCGAGCAATTGCAGCAGTTGAAACAAACGCGACCTTCCCAGCCTGCCGTTGAGGTTCCTTCAGGGGCAAAATTGAGTTTCTACGGTTTCCTCAGGCTTGACACTCTCTTTGACAGTGGTCAGATGAATTTTGCGACGGTGCCTTTCTATGTGAACTCGCCCAGCGACTCGAACAAAAAGGGAACTGGCGACCGGCAGATTACCATTCACCCACGACTTACCCGTTTCGGAATCAACTACAGTGATGCTTCTAAGTCAGGCAGGTGGAATGTAACTGGCAAGTTGGAAATCGATTGGCACAACACTTACAACACGACGCCAGAGTCTCGTCCTGCTCCAAGAATTAGGCTCGCTTACCTTCAACTTAGCCAGAAGGATTACAGTGTCCTTTTGGGTCAAGATTGGGATTTGATTTCACCCCTCTTCCCGTGTCCTAACGATGACTCTGTGATGTGGAATGTGGGAAACCTTGGTGACCGACGCCCTCAGATTCGCCTCAGTTACTCTCCCAAAGACAAGCCTCTTACTTGGGCAGTAGCATTAGGGTTAACGGGTGCAGTGGATGCGAAGGACCTTGACAGCAATAAGGTAAGAGATGGAGAGGATAGTGGGCTTCCAAACATACAGTTAAGGTTGGCTTTGAAAACGAAAGAGGCAACTTTGGGGATATGGGGACACTACGCTTGGGAACGAACAGCAAAACCTGTTGGGGGTAAGACCAATTTCAACAGCCAAAGCCTTGGTTTTGACTTCCAATGGAAATTCGCCCCAAAGTGGATGCTTCAAGGGGAAATTTGGACAGGTCGCAATTTAAGCGATTTCCGTGGCGGTATCGCTCAAGGCGTTAATGTCAATACAGGGCGCGAAATTGCCAGTAAGGGCGGTTGGCTGGAACTTGCTCACGATATCTCACCCAAACACCGCATCGCTGTCGGTTACGCCCTTGATGACCCTAAAGACAGCGATGTCACCAATGGCGGTCGGACTAAAAACTACGCTTTGTATCTCCACAATCGCTTCAAACTAAGCCCAAGCGTTTCGTTGGGCATCAGTTACCTTTTCTGGACGACAAAGTGGAAGGGCTTAGCGACGGGCATTAACCATCGCATTGGAACTTTCGTTCAATATAACTTCTGAATCCTTGTCGTAAATCCCATGAAAGGAGGTAATGCAAGATGTTAAAGAAACTTTCGTTGCGTGACATGAAGGTTGGAGCGCGATTAATGGTCGTTGGTATCGCTTGTGTCTTAACAATCTCAATTGCAAACATCCTCACAGGAACCGTTCAAATCAAAAAATTCTCCATAAAGGCAGGAAACAAAATAGACGAGGTAACACACCAAAGCCTTAAAGAGTTGTGCGATTCCATTTACAACATGATTGTTGCTTATGATTCTGCGCTTCGCGAGAGATTGGAGCACAACTTGAAAGTTGCTGAATATTTCCTTCAGGTTCGTGGCGGGATTTCTCTCTCCGATGAAAAGGTCACATGGAGGGCTGTGAACCAATTCACTAATGAGGTCGTAACGGTTACTCTACCGAAAATGCTTATCGGTGGGAAATGGCTCGGTATGGTTTATGATTTTGAGACCTATGTGCCTGTTGTAGATGACGCAACTAAACTCGTGGGCGGAACAGTGACCATTTTCCAGCGGATGAATGAGCAGGGAGATATGTTGAGGGTTGCGACAAGTGTGCGTTCAAAGGACGGAAAGCGCGCAGTTGGGACATACATCCCTGCCCGCAATCCAGATGGGCAACCAAACCCCGTGGTCTCTTCAGTTTTGAATGGTGAAACTTACCGAGGAGTCGCCTTCGTCGTTGACAAGTGGTATGTCACCATATATGAACCTATCCGTGACAAGAACGGGAAAGTTATTGGGATGCTTTATGTTGGCATCCCGAGGGATAGCGATGACAAGATACGCAAAGCGATCATGAACATCAAAATTGGAGAGTCAGGGTATGTGTTTGTCCTCGGAGGTAAAGGCAATATGCGTGGCGTTTACATCATCTCAAAAGATGGTGAAAGAGACGGGGAAAATATCTGGGAAACTAAAGATGCAAATGGCAGGTATGTCATTCAGGACATAGTAAACACAGCTTTAAAGCAAGCACCCGGCGAGTTTGAGTTGGTTCGTTATTGGTGGAAAAACCCAGATGACCCTAAACCCCGTGAAAAGTTCGCATATGTCGGTTATTACGAACCTTGGGATTGGGTCATAGGCGTTAGCGGTTATTTTGATGATTTGCAAACTTACGTTCAACCTCTTGAACAGGGGCGTAGAAAGATTATTCTCACCTTCGTGTTGGTGGGCTTACTTATCTCCTTAGGGGCAGCAGTGCTCTTTTGGCGCTTAAGCAAGACAATCTCTCAACCATTGGGAGAGATGAGTAGGGTCGCTGAGGCGATAGCGGAAGGAGATGTCAATCAAGAGATTCACTACGAAGGGAAGGACGAGATCGGAAGCCTCGCAAATTCTTTCAGAAAGATGGTAGCCTATATCCGCGAGTTCTCGGATGCACTGGAGCAAGTCGGTAAGGGAGATTTGACTGTCAATGCATTTGTGAGGTCGCAAAGAGATACCCTGGGTAACTCCCTGGGCTTGATGCTTACTAACCTCCGCTCCCTTGTATCTCAAGTCAAAGAGATTTCTAACCGAGTTGGAAGCGCTTCAAATCAAGTGGAAAGCGCTGTGGAGCAAGTTAAGGAAGCAATTGCACAGATTGCATCGGCAGTTCAAGAAGCAGCCCAAGGGGCAACGGATCAAGCCGCTATTGCTGCCCGAACACAATCGGCTTTTGAACAACTCAACAGGGCAATTGAGAGCATAGCGAGCGGTGCACAAGAACAGGCGAAATTGGTAAATGACCTGACATCAGCAGCCCAAACAATCCAAACAGCCCTTCAATCCTTAGCGAAAGTTGTCACAGAAAGCGTCAATGCTGCTTCGGACGCTCAAAATGTCGCCTTGATGAACTCTCAGAGACTCAAGCAAATGCTTACCGCAATGGAGACAATTAGAAAGGCAGTTGAAGTGGCAAGCCAAAGGGTTGATGACATGAACAGGATGATGTCCGATATAGGCAAAATTGTCAACACAATCGCAGACATCGCTCAACAAACGAACTTGCTCGCCCTAAATGCAGCCATTGAAGCGGCGAGGGCTGGAGAACAAGGAAGAGGGTTCTCAGTTGTAGCAGATGAAGTCAGGAAACTTGCAGAAAGATCTGCCCAAGCAACGAAGGAAATTGCTGATTTGATTGCTACGGTCCAACAAGGAGCAGAGGAAAGCGTTAATGCGATGAAGGAAGTGTATGAGCAAGTCTCAGAGAACGCTTCAGCCGTAGGAGAAGCGGAGCAAGCCTTGGGGAGCATAGTTGAAGCAGTTCAAAAGGTCCGAGAGCAAAGCAAGGCGCTGGAGAGAACGAAAGAAGAAGTGGCACATGTATTGGAGCAAGTAATCACTGCGGTTCAGAAATTGTCAGCGATAGCGGAGCAGAACGCTGCTGCCACAGAGGAATTGGCGGCAACTGCTTCTGACATGAACGAGCAGATTCGCAATGTGGCTCAAATAAGCGAACAGGCTTCCGCGGCGATGGAAGAAATCTCCGCTGCTGCTGAGGAAGTGAGTGCACAAGCAACTGAAATGGCGAGTAATGCGAAGCAATTGGCTCTTATGGCTGTTCAACTGGATGAATCCATTCATCAATTCAAGATTGATGAAACTGAGGCTGTGGCTCGTCTCAAAGAAGGACTTGCACGAGAGGTTAGCGGATGCAAGACCGATGGACACTCTGTTGCTTCATACAGAAGTTAGGGAACTCAAGGGGCGAGCCCAGAGGCTCGCCCCTTAAAACTAACTTAGGAGGGATGGGAAATGGTTCAAGTGATGGAAGAGAAACAGGAGCGAAACATCGTTATTTTTCGGCTCAACAGGACACTTTTTGCTTTGGACATTCAGAATGTGCAAGAGATTGTTCAGCAAAGTGACATTGTTTCGGTGCCGGGTGCGCCCCCTTTCATTCTGGGCATCGTCAACTTGAGAGGGCGAATTATGGCAGTTGTTGACACTAAACGGCTTTTAGGAATTGGTGAAACTTCTACAGATAAAGTCTTGGTTATGGTTACACAAATTGGTGAGCACCTTGTTGGCTTCACTGTTGATGAGGTTGAACAAGTCACCCGAGTTGCCTCTGACGCAATTGAGCCCGTCAGCGATTTAGTTTCTCCCGAAGAAGCGAGGCGTCTTGAAGGTATTTTGAAACTGGATGGGAAACTGGTTTTGCTACTGGATGCGAATAGATTGTTGGACGAGGAAACGCTTGAGGCTACTATGTCACAACAACACTGATTCCCTTGTGACTCAACGAGGGAAAGGGTGATTGGCAATGGTGGAACTTAGTCAGGACGAATTGGAACTGTTCGTCACCGAAGCGGAAGAGAACATTGCAAACTTGGAGAACGGTCTTTTGAAGTTAGAGCAGGAAGGGGACGCCGCTTTAGTGGCAGAACTTTTCCGATATGCCCACACTCTCAAAGGTTCTGCAGGGGCGGCAGGTTTGGTGGAAATGAGTCAACTTGCCCACGCTATGGAGAATTTGCTTGACGAAGTTCGAAATGGAACGCGTAAGGTCACGAGTGACTTGGTGGATACCTTACTTGAGTGCGTGGATATGCTGCGTGCAATGGTTTTAGCCGTTCAAGAGAACGGGAAACAACCAGACCCATCAATGCTTATCAAAAAGTTAAGCAACCTTTCCGACCAACAAAGCAATTCTGATGCTTCTGACCATAGAACTTCTTCATCCGCTGGAGAGATTTCCGTAACACTCAACATTTTTATCAAACCTGAGTGTCCGATGCCTTCAGTGCGAGCATTCCAAGCCTATCTGACTATGAGTAGATACGGTGAAATACTTTCCCTTGAGCCTCCCGTCAGTGAAATTCAAGCAGGAAGAGCGAAGTATCGTTTGGTCGCTAAAATCAAGTTGTCCGATGATAATTCCCTTTCAGAAATGGAACAAGAGTTGACGAAGTTTGAAGATTTGGTCGTTGAAGTGCAGCGGCAAAAAGATGGGCAAAAAGTCAGTGAAATAGTGACTTCCCAAAAGGAAGTTGAAACATCCGCGGCACCGCAAGCAGAACTGCAAAGTGTTCGTGTTTCCATTGAACAAATGGATGCTTTACTGAATTTGGTCGGCGAGTTAGTAATTGAGCGAGCGAGACTTGAAAGAGGTGTCCGCAAAGTTGCAGAGATAAACGGTAACGGCATCGCTGAGGAACTGCAAGGGGTAACTGAACGGGTGAGCAGAATAGTTAGCCAATTGCAGGAGTCACTAACACGAACCCGCATGGTTCCTTTAAATGTGGTTTTCGCCCGATTTCCAAGATTGGTTCGCGAACTTTCGCGAAGTATGGGTAAGCGAGTTCAATTGAAGATTGAAGGAGAGGACACGGAGATTGACCGGGCTTTGGTTGAAAAACTTAACGAGTGTCTTGTTCATCTCGTTCGGAACGCCATTGACCACGGAATTGAACCGCCTGATGAACGCATTGCTTCTGGAAAACCTCCCGAAGGTCTCATAGAAATTTCAGCCTCTCAATCAGAAGGAAGCGTCATTGTCGTCGTCCGTGATGACGGGCGGGGAATTGACCCAAACAAGATCAGACGCAAAGCTGTTGAGCAGGGGTTGCTCACAGAAGAGCAAGCATCTTCTTTAAGCGACGACGATGCTATTCAGTTCATCTTCCGATCAGGCTTCAGCACAAAGGAAGAGGTTAGTGAAGTCTCGGGACGAGGCGTCGGGATGGATGCTGTCAAAGCAGCAATGGAACAAATTGGAGGAACGATTGACCTTCATTCACAAATTGGAATGGGCACGACGGTGACGCTGCGTTTGCCTTTGACCCTCGCAATTATTCCAGCGCTTCTGGTCCGAGTTGGAGGACGCTTATTTGCGCTACCAATGCATAGTATCACGGAAGTTTTGGATTTACAAAGGTCGGATATTCAAGAAATAGGGACTGGTGAAAAAGTGTTAGTCTTGAGGGGTAACCCCTTGCCTCTTTTCTCACTGGCGAAACTCCTCGGCATTCCAAATGGTGGGACGGAAGGGACAGGGGTTATAGTCCGGCAGCAAGAGAAGTTGATAGCAGTGAGTGTTGAAGCAGTGGAAGGGAAAGACGAGATCGTCATCAAACCTTTGGGTTATCCCCTGCACAACCTTCGCTCTTTCATTGGTGCAACTATTTTGGGCGATGGAAGCATAGCCCTCATTGTTGACTTAAACGGAGTAACGATAAGGAGGTGATGAGGTGTGGGAACTACCCGCACCTTTGAAGAAGCATTAAAGTTTGCACAATCTGAATGCCAAACCGCACTCACTGAGTTTCTGGGAACGGATGTGGAGTTCCATCTTGTTGAGTGGATTGTGTGTTACGCCGATGAACTTCTAAGCGTTGTTGGTCAGTTTGTCGGCGTGGAAGAAGTTTACCGAGCCATTGTGGTTGGCATTTATGGTGACCTGCAAGGCTACCTCGTCATGTTTTTCCCTATCAAGGACGCTGAAGAATTAGCAGCCTACATGCTGGATGGGGAGAGTGACCCAGAAATTCAAGAGTCCGTTTTGGCTGAAATCGGAAACTTAACGACAGCCCGCCTGTTAATGGGCTTTAGCAAAGCCATTAAAACGAACGAAGAAGCATTGCCTACACCTCCACAGACTCAAGTTGACTTTTCGGGCTCTTTGCTTCAGAGCCTATCTGCACTTCTCCTGAGTCAAGGGCAAGTAAAGGTCTTCCACTCCGTTTGGAAATTGCAAATCCAACTGCTAGAAGGGACAGTCAACGGGACTGCTCATTTCTTCTTGCCAATGTAAAGGTGAAAGGAAACTTGACTGCTATCCCGTAACTACGGGGTGTTGAAGGAAATGGCGGTGAAGGAGCGAATAGTCAATTTGGGAGAAATCGTGGTGACCGGTGACCCTGAAATGGTGCTAGCGGTCCCAGGAATCGGTTCTTGCGTCGTCGTATGTGCTTTTCATCCCAGAACTCGTTTGGCTGGAATGGCTCACATTGTTTTGCCATCAAGTCAGGGACGCAGCGAGGTTTCAACGAAACCCTTTTGGTTTGCTGACATCGCTGTTCCCCATTTGCTTGAAAGCATGAAAATGAAAGGAGCAATAAGACCCAACTGCGCTATTGTTGGCGGGGCGAAAGTCCTCAACTTCTCGCTCATAGCAACTAACACTTCTGTCACAAATATTGGCGAATTAAATGTCAAATCGGTGTTGGAGAACTTAAATGGCTCAGTTAATTTAGTTGCTCAAATCGTGGGTGGAAACACTGGTTTCTCCATCCGCTTACAAGTCGCTGATGGGATACTTTTCATCAAAGACAAAGAAGGACAAATTCGCCAGATAAACTTATCCCTGCCGTGGATGGAGGGATGAAAAATGCCGAGGGTTCTTATTGCGGACGATGCAGCATTCATTCGCATGAAGTTAAAGAAGGTGCTTGAGGATTTGGGTTTAGAAGTCGTTGAGGCTGCTAATGGTGCTGAGGCTGTTCAGAAATTCAAGGAGCAAAATCCGACTCTTGTCCTTCTTGACATCACTATGCCTGAAATGGACGGATTAAAGGCTCTTCAGTCCATTATGGAAACGAACGCTTCTGCCAAAGTCGTCATGGTTAGCGCTTTGGGACAAGAGAGCGTAGTCATGCAGGCACTACAGTTAGGTGCCAAGGACTTCATTGTTAAACCCTTCCAGCCTGAACAAATCAAACAAGTCGTTCAAAGGTGGTTAGATGCGAGTTAGAGAATCAAGTCCCCAAATCAGGTTTCATTGCCTGAAGGATGGGATGCATTATGGAACGATGGTGCAAAGTGGTCGTCGTTGACGATTCGGCTTTTATGAGACTGGTCATTACCAAAATGCTTGGTGAAGACCCAGAAATTGAAGTTGTGGGGACAGCCAGCAACGGTGTTGAAGCAATTGAAATTATCAAAACGCTTCACCCATCGGTCGTCACCCTTGATGTTGAGATGCCTGAAATGGATGGGTTGGCAACGCTTGAGCGTATTATGAAAGAATGTCCAACTCCAGTTGTAATGGTAAGTGCCTTGACAAAAGAAGGTTCAGAGATCACGCTGAGGGCGCTACAGTTGGGGGCAGTTGACTTTATCGCTAAGCCTTCAGGCTCAATTTCTTTGGACTTTCACAAAGTCAAGGATGAACTTATATTGAAAGTCAAAGCGGCGGCTCAAGCGAAACTAAAACCTTTACTGACACTATCCTCTGTTCGCCGACAAGCAACAACAGTGCCGTTCGACATCAAGGACTGGGTGGCAGTTGTTATTGCTGCTTCAACAGGTGGTCCAGCTGCTGTTCGTTATGTGCTTTCACAGTTACCTCAGAACCTGCCAGCAGCAATCTTGCTTGTTCAACACATGCCTATCGGTTTCACCAAATTCTTTGCCGATAACCTCAACCAAGTTTCAAATTTACCTGTTAAAGAGGCTCAAAATGCAGAGGAAGTTCAACCGGGGAAAGTCTACTTAGCCCCTGCAGGTTTCCACTTGCTCGTTGAGCGTGGAAATCGGTTGAGATTGGACTCATCTCCACCCTTACATAATGTCCGTCCCGCTGCCGATAAGACTTTTGAAAGTGCAGCTCATGTGTTTCGTGAAAAGTGCATTGGGGTTGTCATGACCGGTATGGGTAGTGACGGTGCTATTGGGTTACTTACTGTAAAAGAGTTGGGCGGAAGAACTATTGTTCAGTCGCCAGAAACCTGTGTCCTTCCGAGTATGCCAGAGTCAGCACTGAAGTTGAATGCTGCTGAAGAAAGTGTGCCTTTGGAATTGTTGCCTAAACGAATATCTGAGGTAGTTTACGAAGTAGTAGGTTCACTGAAAAGGGCAATAAATGTAAGTCCATTGAGGTGATGAGGGGTGACTGAGGAGCAAATCAGGCATTTAAGCCAAGTGCTGGAATTTGATCTAAGTGCCTATCACCCACAACAATTGCAAAGGCTCATTACTGCCTTCATGCAACGAAACGATTTTCCCAATTTAGACGCTTTGATTTCTGCCTTGCTCAGTAACCCTAAGTTGAGACAAAATTTGCTTGACAACTTAGGTATCAACATCACTCAATTTTTCAGAGACCCACAGATTTGGGATATTTTAGCCAAAGAAATCCTACCCAATTTGTTGAAAGAATTCAAGTCGCTAAGGATCTGGAGTGCTGGTTGCTCTATCGGCAAGGAACCATACTCGCTTGCAGCTCTTGTTTACCACCTTGCGCCTCAAGGCGCTCATATCATTATCGCTACCGACATTGATGAGACAGCCTTAAACTATGCTAAAAGAGGAGAATACCCTGCAGATGACATGAAGGAAATCCCTCCTATTTACCGACCCCTTTTTACTGTCCAGAATGGCTTAATAGTTATCCCGCCAACACTTAGGAAGTTTGTCCGATTTTACCGACTCAACTTGCTGAGCGATCCATATCCACAAGGTATTCACTTGCTTGTCTGTCGCAATTTACTGATCTATTTCCGACCTGAAGTCAAGCCGCGAATCTTTCATGGTTTCGCTCAGTCTTTATTGAAAGGTGGGGTTCTCTTTTTAGGCGCGTCTGAGGTTCTACTTAACCCTTCAGCATACGGTTTTGAACCCCTTCAATTCGGGTTCTACCGCAGGGTGTAGTGTTTCAGGAAGGTGAAGTGAAAGTATGCTGGAAGTTCAAACGCACCGACCAGAGGCTGAAGACCTAAACAACATAGCAATGTGGTATGCTGGGGTGATAAACTCAATTCTAATGGCAGCAGCAGAGGCATTGGAAGGGATGGCAGGGTTAACGATTGAAAGAGGCAAGCCTTCATTGAGAATCTCCGCTTATACTGAGGAGGACATAACAGTCGCCATCAGTGTTGAAGGTTCGCTGAAAGGTGTTATCTTGTTAGGTCTTAACTACCGAACAGCGTTCCACATGCTCCAACGGATACTCGGTGAGGAACTGAACACGAACTTACCGATAAGCGATTTCCTGAGTGAAAGCGAATTGGCGAGGAGCGCCCTTCAGGAAATTGCCAACATTTTGGCAGGTCGTTCCGCTATGCACCTTGAAGAAGTAGGGAAAACTTGCATCATTTCGCCGCCTGAACTGTTGGTGAAAAGGGGTATCCTGCTTTCCGAGAGAGACTTTCAACAACTCGTCATACCCTTGAACTCTGAGGTAGGTGAGTTGAGATTGGTGATTGCTCTGTCGCCAAGTGAGGGAGACGGAGTAGCAAAAAATGTTTTCGTTGCCCAACACATTATTCAACCTCGTCGTTCCGTTGCCCGCTACGATTTCTCCAACCCAGAACACTTGGGGCGAACCGTTTACGCTATCTTGCAGCAAATCCATGAACGATATCAGCAACTGCTTAACCAAGAGTTTGGCGTTCGGATGCGCATAAGCCTTCGTTCTTCAGCACCGAGGTTTGAGAAGGACACCCTTGTCAATTTCCTGCAGAGGGATTATCAATGGAGTGTCGCAGCCGCCTTTAACACAGGCTTGGGCGGCGGAATTTGGATTTTGACGATCAGCCAGTCCCTCGCACTAATCCTCATTGACCGTTGGTTGGGTGGACCAGGGAAGGCAACTTCGGTTGAAAAGAAAGAATGGACCCCTCTGGAACGAACAGCCTTATCTCGCGTTTTGGGGTTGCTTGGCGATGTCTACGCTAACGCCTGGGTTCAACAAGGATACGAGAAACTCCGTCTTAGGCTGACCCAAATTTTTACAGGGGATTTAAGCGACCAAACAGTCAATTACCATAGCGGCGGTGGGGCTTTGTTGGTGTCACATAGACTTCAAATTGGTGAGGAAACAGGCGTGCTTCAATGGATTTTGCCTGCCGAGAGTTTGTCAACGCTCATTTCAAAACCGAACCGCCAAGTCTCAATCTCATTAGCACAGGCTTCACCTTTGTCCCCAGCCGTTCGCTTGAAACTCAGTTTCGGGTGGCGCGGTTTCCCCATCAGCATCCAGCAACTGCAGGAACTGAAAGTCGGAACGATTTTGCCCTTGCAAAGCAATTTCCTGATTTGGTGCGAGGGAAGGGTCATCGGATTGGGACAGCCATATAGGCGAAATGGTCGGCTCGTTGCGAAAATCGTTCAATGGCGTTTCCCTACATCTGCCCTACTTCCTCATCCTGACAACAAATCGGACGAAGGGACTGAGGGGACGAAGGGTTAGTGGCTGTGAGAGTTCAGGTTCGTTGATGGCGCGGGGCAAGTAGTCAAGCAAATCGCCCGCAGTCAACGAGACCTCACCTTTTTCCCAACTTGCGATGTCTCCCGCAAGCCCGTGAAGGAAGATGGCTGCTGCCACCACTTCAATGGGATGGACATCCAAGCGGCGACAAATGGCTTGAGCCAATAGCGACGCAATCATGCCTGTCAAGACATCACCGCTTCCTCCTGTCGCCATGCCAGCATTGCCTGTCAAATTAACGAACAGTGTCCCGTCAGGCTCGGCAGTAATCGTCCTTGCACCCTTGAGCACCACAATCACTTCAAACTCTCTCGCTGCCTTCAAAGCAACTCCAATTCGGTCTCGTTGAACGGCTTCGGTTGAAGTTTGAAGCAGCGCTGCCATCTCCCCCGGAT
>Ga0209183_1000665_pt1 | contig 12844 bp, 8 predicted proteins | sample LHCtaG_2_FD_184120 | JGI IMG/M metagenome (GOLD analysis project Ga0209183, IMG submission 184120) | Hot spring microbial communities from Little Hot Creek, USA to study Microbial Dark Matter (Phase II) - LHC4sed_replicate (SPAdes)... | ecosystem: Environmental > Aquatic > Thermal springs > Hot... | reverse complement strand
CACTCATACTACATTGCTTACTTATCGAGGGGACGAAGTTAAGAGCTTTAGGAAAGTAATTATGCTGATACATCAATTTTAATTTGGTGAAAATGTTTTCACTTCTCATCTTCAGCGGTATATATATAATTTGTTTTCTGAAAATTTATTGGTAGTGTAGGTGATATGGGTTATGTATAGGAATCGAATCATATTTGTAAGTATAATATTAGTGGCTTTGATTGCAATACCCATAACACCTGCAATTATTTTGAGAACCCCAATTGAAGACACATTACTTGCCGAACAATTACTATTGGATTTAATTCAAGGTAAACTCACAGGGTTCATAAAACTAAACATAAAACCAGTAATCAACGGAACTCCAGTTCAAGATACTGTATGGTTCATCGCCATACACAACTTCACTGGAAGCGAGCATAAGTATAGTGGTTTATCTGATAGGATAATATATGATAAGTTTGTTAAGCCAGGCGCATACATCATTAAAGTAAATAGGATACCCATAAAGTCTACTGCTACGGGCAAAACAATATACAAGCTTGTTGAACTATACGTTCACGTGGCAACCGAAAACTATTCTGGGGGCGTATATGTTGTAATAGAGCCGGATCAGCCAATAAAGAGCGTTGAAGTTACAGTCCCATTACACAAGAGAGAGCCTGCATCTATTACACCCTCCTCATGCAGTAAGGGCTCAATGGCAACTCTGCAAAGCGGTTGCCCACCAGATGCATACGAGGTTAGTCAACAATTACAGTATGCTTATGTTAAATGTGGTGAATGTCACTCCATAAATGGCGTAGAAGCAAGATGGGTCATTACCACGGAAACTCACATGTACTTCTCACATCACAGTAGAGACTTAACATATAAGTGGTGGGATATATATGCACCTTGCTATGCACTACTGGAAGTAACTGATACTGGATGGTATGATTCTGGGAAGGCTCCTGTTGAATCAAGTAAAGGGGATTATGTCACTCAAATTAATTTTGGAGCAGTTGAAGTTTTAGCGCATGTGGGATATAAGTGTGAGAGGTGGTATGATTCAAACTTTGTTGGCTTAGATGGAGAGCATGTTGATTATGAATATTACATAATGACTCCTGTTGATCTGGATGATATAAAAGCTGGTGATCAAGTGAGTTGTAGTGAATGTGGAGGTAAGCCTCCATCAGGATACAATGTTATCGCTGAAGATACTCCTGATGTTAACATTGAATTTGAAGTTGGTGATGAGAGTTATTGGGAGTGGACTTCCGTATCCTTTGGCTTCAGCTTCTCTAGTGGTAAGACTATTAGTTTTGGTGCAAGTATATCTGCGGTTAGAAAGTCGATTAATCCCCCGTATCTCCGTGTTATAGTTCATAGTTGGGGTAATCAAGAGCATTGCTACTACTATTGGTTTGAGGATAACAGTAAGTATTCCCATATAATTCACATGTCTTGGATACCACCATAAACTATAATTCTTTTATTGCTTTGAGGTTTACATACTGTTTAAATACTGTTTTTGTCATATTATTGTGTCATGTATCTTCGTGCACCATTCTATTCCACTCGTGGTGTTGTTTCTTCTGAAAGTCCATTAGCTTCCAGTGTTGGTGCTAATGTTTTGAGACTTGGAGGTAATGCTGTGGATGCAGCTGTGGCTACGGCTTTCACTTTAAGTGTTGTTTTGCCTCACCTCTCCGGTTTGGGTGGGGATTTCTTTGCTGTTCTACGTGACCCTAACGGTAATGTTCATGTCATTAATGGTAGTGGTTATTCCCCTAAGGCTTTAACTGTGGATTATCTGTGTGGTTTGGGTTTTAAGTCTATGCCAGTTCATGGTGTACATTCCATTACTGTTCCTGGAATGGTTGATGGACTTCATGGTTTGTGGAGAGCCTTCGGCTCTATGGAGTGGGATAAGCTTCTGCAACCATCCATAAGGATTGTAAGTGAAGGGTTTCCTGCACATAGAGGGTTTTGTAGGGCGTTACGTAATCTTGGTGGTGAATTGATTAAGGATTATGGTTCTAGGATTACTTATAGGCTTGATGAAGTTTTCCCAAATGAAGGTGATATCTTATCTTTTAAGGGGTTGGCTGAAGCTTTGAAGTTGATTGCTGAAGATGCTAGAAGCTTTTATGAGGGGGATATTGCTGTGAAGATTGTTGATTATATTAGATCTCTTGGGGGAACCATGGATTTGGAGGATCTAAAGTATTATCATAGTGAATTTCAGAAGCCAATAAAGGTGGGGTATAGAGGATGGTCTGTATATGAGATGCCGCCAAACTCTCAAGGGATAACTACACTGCATATCTTGAAGCTTATTGAATACGTTAATTTCATGAACATCCCAATGTTATCCATGGAGAGAGTTCAAAATATTTTGGATGCTGCAATCAAAGCTTATGCTATTAGGGATATGTATGTTGGGGACCCAAAGTTTATGCATAAAGATGTGGATGAATTGCTTTCTGAAGGATTTATAGAAGCCATGAAAAGTGGTAGCATTAGTGGTCCTGCCAATGCATCCTCTATGGATGCTGATACAACATACTTTGCTATTGCTGATGATAAAGGATATTTGATCTCATGTATTCAAAGCATATTCCATAATTTTGGCTCATATATCACTGAGCCAACATACAATATTACATTGAATTCCCGTGGATCATCATTTACATTTCTTGATGGTCATGTTAATAGACTTGAGCCTAGGAAGAAGCCTCTACACACATTGTCAGCAGTACTTTTAAATTATGGTTCAAGATGGATGGCTATGGGCCTCTCAGGTGGACATCTCAGACCTCTCCTTCACGCCCAGATAGTAAATGGCATTGTAGATTATGGCTTAAATCCACAATTGGCTATTGAAACCCCCCGTTTCAGGTGGGAGCCTGGAAGTGACATTGTTGATTGTGAAAGGGGGTATAGGTTCGGTGAGCTTAAAGGGTTTAAGTATAGAGTTGTTGATTATCCATCTAGAATGGGTGTTGCAGCTATTGTGGAAGCTAGAGATAGATTGAAGATTGGGTATGCTGATATCCGTGGAGATGGATTACCCATAGGCTTAGAATAGCCTCAACTTTTTGAAGGCTCACCGAACTCTAATATATTGGTACCTTCCAGATTCATGGAGAGGAAATTAAACAAAATTAAATGAAAATATAAAAAACTATTGTTTATCGAAAGATTAATTAATTAATTGTCATTAATAGACTATTATGAGGGTGAATCATTTGAGGATAATTGCGTATATTCTTACAGCTTTTCTTCTGATTTCGTTGACGTTGCCGATGCTTATGGCAGTGGTTCCGATGACTTATGCTCAGCAGGCGCCTAAGGGGCCTTGGGTTGATGAGGTTGATTTCTTCGTTGTGACTGAAGATGCAAAGGCATTGGATATGTTGTTAAAGAATGAGATGCAGGTATACTTTAGAGATGTAAGGGATCCATTAATATTCAAGCAGATTAAGGCTTCACCAGATCTATGGTATGCTACATCCTACGGGCTATACTTTGAGTTGACGTTTAACCCAGTTGGTCCAGAGTTTCCTGCAACTGGCAAGCTGAACCCCTTTGCTGTTCCCAGAATTAGGGAGGCCATAAACTATCTGTTGGATAGGAAGTACATATGTGATGAGATAATGGCTGGGATGGCTGTACCCAGATATACATGTTTGACACCAGCATTCCCAGATTATGCGAGATATGCTGATACCCTCAGGGATATTGAGAGGAAATACAGCTATAATCCAGAGAAGGCGAGGGAGATAATCACTGAGGAAATGCTGAAGCTGGGTGCTGAACTAAGAGAGGGGAAATGGTATTATAAGGGTGAGCCAGTCACAATAATCTTCTTGATTAGAGTTGAGGATCAGAGGAGGGGTATAGGGGATTATGTGGCCAGTCAGCTTGAGAAGCTTGGTTTCACTGTTGATAGACAGTATAAGACTAGTAGGGAAGCTGCCCCCATATGGATAAGGGGTAACCCTGCTGATGGGAAATGGCACATATATACTGGGGGATGGATAACAACCATTGTTTCAAGGGATGAATCAGATAACTTCGGCTTCTTCTATACGCCTAGAGGAGGTATGGGACCGTTATGGAGTGCATATAAGCCAAGCCCCGAATTCGATTACGTGGCTGGTAAGTTATGGGCTAGAGACTATAAAACCATTGAGGAAAGAGATCAATTAATGCGTAAAGCCCTATACCTTTCAATGGAAGACTCCGTCAGAGTATGGCTAGTTAGTCAAATAGCTTCATGGCCTGCTAGGAAAGAGGTATCATTAACATATGATTTAGCGGCTGGCTTCTCAGGTGCGACGTTATGGCCATACACCATTAGGTATATTGGTAAAGTTGGTGGCACAGTTAAGATAGCGTCCACAGACATATTTGTGGATCCTGTCAACCCAGTTGCAGGTAGTAATTGGATTTATGACCACATGTACTATGATCCTCTTTCAGATCCGGCGGTGATGCCAGACCCATTCACTGGACTATTTTGGCCGCAGAGAGTTAAGAGAGCGGAGGTTTACGCCCTAAAGGGGTTGCCTATAGGTGTCACTCTTGATTGGGTGAAGTTAAGCTTTGTTGATAATATTACCGTGCCTACTGATGCTTGGTACGATTGGGATGCTGTAAAGCAGGAGATAATATATGCGCCTCCAGGAACAACGGCTAAAACTAAAACTATTATCTATTACGATGATAATCTATTCAATATGAAGTTTCATGATGGTAGCAAACTTTCATTAGCAGATATAGTTTTCAGATATATTTTAACATTTGATAGGGCGAAGCCTGAAAGCCCAATATACGATGAATCCTATGTTCCAGGATTTGAGGCGTTCAGAGAGTACTTTAAAGGCTTCAGAATAGTGAGTACAAGCCCATTAGTCATAGAATACTATTCTGATGCTCTATACTTGGATGCTGAGTGGATAGCTGCATCTGCAGCAGGAGCATTCTATCCAGCTTATGGACTTGGACCTGGACCATGGCATATAATTGCCATTGGATGGCTAGCTGAGGCTGATAAGAAACTAGCATTTTCAGCTGATAAGGCTGAAGCACTTAAGGTTGAGTGGATGAGCTATATTGCTGGCCCTTCACTTCCAATTCTAAAAGACTGTCTTGATAAGGCGATTGCTGAGAAATTCATACCATACAGGAATGTTATGGGCAAATATGTTACTGAGTCGGAGGCTTTAGAGAGATATAATAATTTGAAGAAGTGGTATGAGGCGAAGGGGCACTTCCTTGTGGGTAATGGCCCATTCTACCTAGATAAGGTTGATACAACAGCCAGAATAGCTGTGATAAAAGCTAATAGAGAGTTTATAGATACTGCGGATAAGTGGCTTAAATTCTCAAAGCCAATGATACCAGTAGCTACAATTACTGAGATGCCAACTGTCACTCCTGGTCTGCCGGTTGAAATACCCATCTCAGTAACCTTTGAAGGACAGCCTTATAAGATAGCTGATATTCAGTATGTTAAGTATATCATTACGAGTCCAACTACAACTTTGGTTGGCGTTGCAGAGCCTGTTAAGGATGGTGAGTGGAGGATTAAGCTTAAGTCTGAAGAAACCTCATTGTTACCTCCTGGGGTAATGAGTGTTGAAGTTATAGTGGTATCGAAACTTGTCGGTATGCCAGTATCCGCTACTGGAACGGCGAAGGTTATGAGTGTAACTGAGTATCTTCTGAGTGAACTTGCTAAGGTTAGAGCTGAGTATGAGGCTAAGATTTCTGATCTAATGAAAACCGTGGGGAGTTTAGGGAAAACCGTTGATGCATTAACTGCAAAAATTGATTCGTTAACAGCCACTGTGAATACGTTGATGGGCGTTACCGTGGTAGCCATTATTATAGCTGTGGTGGCAATAGCTCTTCCATTCGTCAAGAGGAAATAAACATAAACCTTATTTATTTTTTAAATTCTTCCTATTCTGGTGGTATTTATGTTTCCAAGACTCATTGGGTATTTGGTTAGGCGTGGAATTATGCTTTTCCTTACCGTAGTTATTGCCATTTATATGACTATTTGGATTGCGAATATGGGTGGATATGTTGATGAAATAGTTAAGGGGGATTTATACCTTTCAATATCTCAGAGTGTGCGTCAGAATCCTGCGTATAGGCATTTGAATGATACGCAGGTTAGAGAATTGGTAGACGCGTTGTATGCCAATGAGTTGAAGAAGATAGGTTTTGATAAGCCATTCATTTACAGAAGTTTCATCTACTTGAGAGATGCTATATCACTTAATCTTGGTAGGGCGCTCTGGCTTAGCAGTAACAGTGGATCTAAGAATGTTTACATGATTATTTTGGAGAGGTTGCCCAATACCGTACTCCTATTTACGACAACGCAGCTTATCTTATTCTTCATAGGCCTATTTGCTGGGCTATTCTTATCCAGGAGGTATGGGAGTATACCAGATAAATTGTCAGTTATGTTGGCGCCGCTCTCTTCTCTACCTGGATGGTTCTACGGGATATTTCTAATACTTATATTTGCGTCTTCCTTGAGGATATTGCCTTATGGTGGCATGGTCGATGTCCCGCCACCAATGGATAGTTTATCCTATGCATTGAGTGTTCTAAAGCATATGATTTTGCCTGTTCTCTCATGGCTTATAGCTTACTCATTCATAAGCATATATAGTAGGAGAACCTTCTTCTTAATGTTTTCAAGCGAAGACTATGTTGAAATGGCGAAGGCGAAGGGGTTGCCTGAACCCCTCATACTAAGAAGATATATACTTAGACCAACGTTACCCCCAATCATAACGGACTTCTCATTAACGTTAATTGCTTCATGGATGGGTGCAATAATTACTGAGAGGGTATTTGATTGGCCTGGGATAGGAAGTCTACTCTATTCAGCATCAACGATGTTTGACACGCCAGTATTGGTTGGCCTCATGGTCATATATGCCTACCTATTAGCAGCAACTATTTTCACGCTTGAACTTGTATATGCCCTTTTAGATCCTAGAATTAGGGTGGGTGGCATGTAATGTCATTGAGAGTTAAACGTTTTTTTGAGCAAATATCCTTCTATAAGTCTGCCGTAGTTGGGTTGACGATAATACTCATCCTAGTAGGAATCTCAATATACACTATTTATACAATACCATATGGTGAAGCTGTAATGATGTGGAGGGCTGGTGAGCAGCAGTGGTTGAGTAATCCACGTAATGCCCTTCCATTATGGGTGAACATTTTTTCATCCAAGAAGTTGCCGGAGACAATAATATTGGATACTATTAAGCCTAGACTGGGGGTATCTAAAGCAATCGTTCCAGTACTTGATAAGTTCAGCCAAGTTAGGATTGAATTCTCATTCGAATACCAGTATGATGACTTCCCAAGCGAGTTAAACATATTTTTTAAATCAAGATTTAATGTTTCAGCGCCACAATTGACTATTTATTGGGTTAAACCTAATGGTGAAAAGTATGTTTTAAATGCAATTAGCATTTCTAGGGAGGATAGGTACTATATATCCAATGATGATAGATTGGCTGGGCGTCTTAAAGAGCTTATTTCAGCGAAGATTAATAGGACTATAGGGTATGACGCGCCAGTTACATTACTACTCTTTGCAGAGGAAGATTCAAGTATACTCGATCCCAGCACAGCTAAAGTTATGAAGGGGAATTATAAGCTTTGGATTGATGGCATAGTGTTTGAAACTAATGTTGATGTGGATGCCAGTCTTATAGTATATGGTAAAGTTTATGGTTGGGCTGGAACCGACCATTTGAGGAGGGATTTGGGGATAGCGATCTTATGGGGTACACCAATAGCGTTATCATTTGGTGTGATAGCCTCTCTCTCAATAGCGCTAATACAAATGTTTGTTGGGGCTGTCAGCGCATGGTTCTTAGGAAAGGTTGATGCGATAATACAGAGGGTCACTGAGATCTTCATGATACTCCCATTCCTCCCAATTCTAATAATGATATCCACATTCTATAAATTTAGTATATGGATTCTCTTACTAGTCGTTATTGCTCTTTCAATATTCGGTGGTGGCGTTAAAAGTTATAGGGCTATGTTCCTGCAAGTTAAGGAGTTTCCCTATGTGGAAGCTGCAAGGGCGTATGGTGCTGGCAACATTAGGCTCATAATTCGCTATCTAATCCCCAAAGTTCTGCCAATAATTATACCATCAATAGTTTTATCAGTACCTGACTTCGTCTTTTTGGAGGCTGCTTTAGCAATATTAGGCTTAGGAGATCCCTTGGCACCGACATGGGGGAAGATACTTGATGATGCATTCGCGAATGGAGCCCTCTATAAAGGGTTATATTATTGGGTTTTGGAGCCATCAATAATGCTAGTATTAACCTCATTAAGCTTCGCTATGCTTGGCTTTACACTAGATAAAATCTTTAATCCAAGGTTGAAGGAGGCGTGAAAATGGATGGAGAATTACTGAATGTATTAGATCTCATAATGTATTATAGGACGCTTAGGGGGGAAGTTAAGGCAGTTGATGGTGTATCGTTTTCTATGCGGAGGGGGGAAACTCTCGCTATTATAGGGGAGTCTGGGTGTGGGAAGAGCTCCCTTGCAAAGTCGATATTAAGGTTACTTCCTAGAAATGTCTCAGTATATAGGGGTAAAATCTTATTCAATGCCGTAAATTTAATGGAACTTGATGAAGATACATTCAATAGAGATATTAGATGGACAAAAATAACGTATGTCCCGCAAGCAGCATTAAATTCTCTAAACCCGGTTATCAAGATTGGGGATCAAATGATTGAACCCCTCCTTCTCCACCAAAAAATTGATAAAAGTGAGGCTTTGGAGAGAGCAGCTAAGGCTTTAAGAATGGTTGGCGTAAGTGATGCTTTCCTATATCATTATCCGTTTGAATTGAGCGGTGGTATGAGGCAGAGGGTTATAATAGCGACATCCCTCTTAACAAATCCTGAACTTATGATCTTGGATGAGCCGACATCATCACTGGACGTGTTAACACAGGCAAATATAATGAACTTATTGAAGAAGATTAAGAGTGAGGTAGGTTTGAGCATGATATTTATAACTCATGATCTTGCTTTGTCAAGTGAATTAGCGGATAAAGTGGCCGTAATGTATGCTGGCAAAATAGTTGAGCTCAATAGTGCGGAGAATTTTTACGAGAGCCCTAAACATCCATACTCCCAGAAATTGATGGAAAGTGTTCCAACGTTGAGGAGGGATAAGAAATTGGGCTTTATACCAGGATCTCCACCAAGCCTCCTCAATCCTCCCAGAGGGTGTAGATTTGCTGAAAGATGTCCATTCAAGTTTGAGAAATGCTCTGAAGATCCGCCAACAATATTTTTGAATGGGGATTCATACGTTAAATGTTGGATTTATGGAAAGGGATTATCATGAGTCACATATTATTATATGTTGAAAATTTGAAGAAGTATTTTGAGATTAGAAGGGGACTTTTCGGTAGGAGAAGGTTATATGTGAGGGCAGTTGACGGTGTACATCTGACTCTTGCAAGAGGGGAGGCAATATCCATCGTCGGTGAAAGTGGATGTGGGAAAACTACTTTGGGCAAAACTATCCTTAGACTTTACGAACCTACTGATGGAAGGATAATATTTGATGGGAATGATATAACCAACTTGGAATGGAAGGAATTAAAATGGTATAGACGTGAGACTGGTTTGGTCCAGCAAGATCCCTTTGGAGCATTACCACCGTTCATGACGGTCAAAAGAATACTCGAAGAGCCACTTATAATCCATGGTTTTAAGAGTAAGAGGGAGAGAGAAGAGAGGATTTACAAGGTTTTAGAGCGGGTTAGACTAACCCCCATTGAAGATTTCATAAACAAATATCCACATATGCTAAGTGGTGGGCAGCAGCAGAGGCTTGTTATAGCTAGATCAATAATTTTGGAGCCAAAACTGATAGTTGCTGATGAACCGGTTTCCATGCTGGATGCATCTGTCAGAATAGAAATACTTAAGCTACTACAAGAATTACAGAAGACTTACAATTTAAGTATAATGTATATCACGCATGACCTTTCAACGACAAGATACTTCTCAGAGAGAATTTACATAATGTACGCTGCCCATATAGTTGAAGATGCGGATACTAGGGAGATTTTACATAACCCGATGCATCCCTACACGAGGGCTCTACTAAACGTTATACCGGACCCGGATCCATCAAATCGCTTCATAATTAGAGATGTACCTGCTGGTGAACCACCAAACCTGATAAATCCACCATTAGGTTGTCGTTTCCACCCAAGATGCCCAAACATTAAGAAAGGGTTATGTGATGTAAAGGAACCTCCGAGAATCGAAGTCAGTAAAGATCATTATGTGAGGTGTTGGCTTTACGGTTAAATTTGGGAGAGAAGCTCGCGAAATAATAATTGGAGCCATACTATTAGTATTCAGCTTCCTAGTATCATTTCTCATGGTAATCGACGTTTTGGAGAAATCTATTGTCTTATCAATATTAGCTCTTTCATTATCTTTCGCAGGGTTAACAATAGGATTTCATGGAATATATGGACTGGTAATTTCGCGTCATAGAAGTAACAAGCAACGTGGTTAGATGAAGCTTCTAGAATGATTGTTGTGACAGTTACTTTTATTTATAAATACTTAATGCTAATAATGTTTGGTGTCTATATGGTTTTGGCATTGGTTAATGGGTTTTTAATTGATGGTAGTGGTGGTAAGCCTATTGAGAGAGCTACCATATTGATCGATGGTTCAAGGATTAAAGCTGTGGGTCCAAGCTCCGAGATTAAGGTTCCTAGTGAGGCTAAGGTTATTAATCTTGATGGTTTAACTGTTCTACCTGGACTTATAGATGCTCATATGCATTTCATGGGTACTAGAACACATAAATTGGAAGAGGCTTTTACAGTTCCAGATCAAGTTAAGCTTTTAAGATGTGTGAGTGATGCATCTGCACTTCTAGATGCTGGATTCACTACTGTTAAGGATTGTGGTGGAACTAATGGTTTGTATTTGAAGTTTGCAGTGGCTGAGGGTAGTATTAGAGGTCCTAGAATTATTGCAGCTGGATATGCTTTGAGTCAAACTTTTGGTCATGGAGATATACACTTCATACCAATACATTGGGCTAAGGAGAAGATTCCCACCATATGTGATGGTGTAGATGATTGCCGTAGAGCTGCAAGATATGCTTTGAGGGAGGGGGCTGACTTCATAAAAATATGCGCTACTGGAGGCGTTATGTCTATGCGTGATAGACCTGAGCATACACAATTCTCCCTTGAAGAGATGAAGGCTATAGTGGAAGAAGCTAGGAAGGTTGGAACCTTCGTTACAGCTCACGCTCAGGGAACTGAGGGGATAAAGATGGCAATACTGGCTGGTGTTAAAACCATTGATCATGGCATATATCTGGATGATGAAGCTATAAAGATGATGAAGGAAAGGAATGTAATCCTAGTACCAACACTATCCATAGTTAATCAGATAGTTACCCGTGGTAGGGAGGTTGGCATTGTGGAGTGGGGTTTAGTAAAAGCAATGGAGGCTTTTGAAAGTCATTTGAAGAGTGTTAAGAAGGCCTATGAAGCTGGAGTTAAAATTGCTGTGGGAACAGATTTTGGCGGTCCAGAATTATGGAAGCTTGGTACAAACGCCATGGAGCTGGAGCTACTTGTGGATAAAGTTGGATTTAAACCAATGGATGCTATAGTATCTGCAACGAAGATTTCTGCTGAAGCATGCGGGTTAGAGAAGAATGTTGGAACTATAGAGGTTGGGAAACTCGCCGACATATTAGTGGTTGATGGTAATCCCTTGGAAGATGTAAGGGTTTTAAGAGACGTGCGGAATGTGAAAATGGTTCTAAAGGAAGGTAAAATTGAAGTGAATAAATTATTGTAAAAATAAAATTTTAATTTTCCCTTTTTCCTTTACTATTCTATTTCTTCCATGCATCTAATGGTGGTTTATGATCTGGTGGTAATGGAGACTTATACTTCCTACCCCTAAGCCTATTCTTATGCTCTTCCTTTGCTTTTTCAAGGAGATCCTTATTCATTAATAGGTCTAATACCGTTGCAGCCATTGTTTTTGCTGCAAATATTAGTGATTTATGTCCCAAGCCAACTCTACATTGGGCAACGTTCTGCCATGAATGGCCTGGGGTGCCTAAAACCCATGTTGCAGTGCCAAACTCCACTGTTGGTGCTTGCCAGCTTACATCTGCTACATCTGTGGATCCATGACTAACTTCACCTTCACCCCACGGGTCTGGTATTTCATCATCCATCAATTTGTCTATAAGCTTCTCCCATCCAGGTCTCTTAGATTTCTTAAGCTGATTAATCTTAGCTTCCATGGGAATTGTCTTTGCAATCTCTTCTGCAAATTTTATGTCTTCATCGCTATACTTTGGCAGACCAATCAATCTCATATTCTTAACTATGGTTTCAGCAATAGTCCTATTTGGTATTTTATTGTAAACCCCCTTTATGAATTCCACTTTGTGTTGTGTTTGTGTCATTAGTGCCGCTCCCTTAGCTATATCCAGAATCCAATTGTAGATTTCCTCAACCTGCTCCCTTTCTGGGGCTCTTATGAGGTACCAGCTTCTGGCGTATGGTGGAACAATGTTTGGCTGATCCCCGCCCCTCTCAATAACATAGTGAATCCTAGCATCCTGAATAACATGCTCACGCATATAATTAACACCAACATTCATAAGCTCAACAGCATCAAGAGCACTCCTACCAACCTCAGGACTACCACCAGCATGAGAAGCCCTACCATAGAAGTGGAATTTCACGGCATTGTTTGCTAGGCTGCTC
>Ga0209183_1000664_pt1 | contig 12859 bp, 10 predicted proteins | sample LHCtaG_2_FD_184120 | JGI IMG/M metagenome (GOLD analysis project Ga0209183, IMG submission 184120) | Hot spring microbial communities from Little Hot Creek, USA to study Microbial Dark Matter (Phase II) - LHC4sed_replicate (SPAdes)... | ecosystem: Environmental > Aquatic > Thermal springs > Hot... | reverse complement strand
ACATACTCTACTACCGAGTACGCCACTATAAGCGGATTATACTTTGAGAGGATCTCATTTGAAAAAGCCTTCTCATTAATCCTTACATGTGCACCCTCACCACTCCACAGTATATAAACACTCTCTTGTAACCCATTTCTTTCTAAGAAATCTACTATTAAGCCAGCTACATCTAGAACACTCCTGTAGTTCTCTAGTGAACTATCAATATCGAAAAACGGCGTGGTGTAAGCTATATTACCTGGATCGTCGAGAGAGCCGCGGGAATCCAGGGTTTTATAAATGTGTATTGTGGCATAAAATGTCCTCACATTAAGCCTCCTATACCTATTAACAAGGCTTAACACATCTCTATCGCTGCTAATAACCAGCGGCTGATCCTTAAAATACCTCACAAAAATTCTCCTATCACCATAAGAGCCTTCAACAGCCACCCACCTACCACTAGCATACTCGACAATCTCTCTTGCAACATCAAAACGAGTATAATGAGTGTAGATAGTAGAGCTCAATTAAACCCTCCCAGGATAAATAGACCAACATAGCGTCTTAAGCCACGAGATAAATAGATTAAAATAGAAGCCTCAATTAGCTAAATTACTTGGATGAGTGAACTAAAACTAAGTTACTTGTAAAACACTATTTCCATAGAAGAAGTAGGATGAGGGAGGATTAGAGTAAAAAATTATTTAACTTAGCTCTATTTATTTTGCTGACTTGAATATGTATTCGTAGAGAGCTGCTCCTATTATGCCTCCTATAATAGGTCCTACTAGATAGATCCAGATTTTAGATAATGGTAGTAAGTCGCCGGCTATAGCGGCTGCGAGCGCGGCTGATAGAGATCTTGCAAAGTTCATGCTAGCACCTGTTAGAGGACCTCCTATCCATATATCACAAGCAACTATAAATCCTATGGTGAAACCAGCCCAGCCCGGTGGAGCTCTCTTATCGACTGCAACCCCCATGATTACGAATAGTAGCCACATAGTTAGTAGGATCTCCACACCTACGGCAGCTGCATCACTCACTCCAGGACCAGGCAGAGTTGAGCCAAAATGCACAGCTACACCTGTCGCCGGGAACATACCATAAAGACAGAGACCAGCTATTATAGCACCTATAATTTGTGCAATAATATATGGGCCTACAAGCTTAGCAGGTACTCTCCGTACTACTGCAAGAGCTACTGTTACAGAGGGGTTTATGTGTGTACCTGAAATATGCCCTAATGTATATATCATTATCATAACTATAAAGCCGAAGGTCGCGCCAATACCGAAGAGTGCTGCAGGACCCCCGCCAAGTATAGATACTAATGTGACAACTGAGGCTGGGCCAAATAGTGTTAAAGCCCATGTACCAAATACTTCTGCAATAAATTTCTGCGTTAATGTTACTTCAGTCTTCTGAGTAGACATAAATTCACCCCATAAATACATAAAGACAAATTATGAAAGTTATGGAAGAGAGAAAAAATTATATTGCTTCTATCCCGGCTGTTAAGGGTACTTCTTTAGCTATACCTCTCCTATACCAGCACCACTTACATCTACCACTTAGGAATGTCTGGCTGACACCGCAGGCCTTACATACTGGTGGTGGTGCTATTGGCTTCTCAGGGTGTAGAGCCACAATATAAGTGTTAATTGTTGCAGTAACTGGCTCACTTGTTAATAGACATGGGAAGTCAGCTAACCTCATTAGAGCTGAGAATCTCACTGTTATAGCACATCCTGGATATGTATATCTCTGTGGATTCATTAATACAACATTTCTCTTTATTGGTGACAAGTCCATCTTAAGACCTTTTATAACATAACCTCCCCTTCCATATGGTGAAGGTCTAATGACATCAGCTCCTCTCATTAGGAGATCAATGAAGTCTGCGTTGTGTAATTCAGCTGCGACACCTCTAGCTGGATACTTGAGTATGAAGTTATCGAATCTCTTAATAAGTAAGTCGAGGACCATGTCAGCGGTGAATCCATCTAATTCAAGTACAAATGCTGTTGCACCAGCTAATGACCTACCAGCAGCTAGTAAGACATCGTACTCACTCTTTATAAGACCCTCTTTAACACCTTTGGTTAATGTAGCATCTAATACATCTGTTACACCCTCCATAACTGCCATAACAACGTCGTCTTTAGCCATGTTATACATACTTTGAGATATATGGTGAGCTACATCACCAACTCCATATGCTGGTACAACTGTTAAGTTAGCTGGATGTATACCTGCTCCATAGGCTGTCTTTACATATGGGTATATTCTATCTCTAAACTTCTTCATGTATGTTTCAGGGTCAAAGCTTCTGTGACCAATTGCTCTCATAAGCTCTACTTGTGTTTTTACAGGTTCTAACCACATTTTCTTTAAAGCTTCAATTTCTTCTTTCACAGCCTCATCAAGACCTTTACCAGCTTCAACTGCTGTTATGAATTTTGCTCCAAATCCATAGCTTGTATTCATACCCCAGCTCTTAGCTGCTAAAATTGTTTCTTTATGTTCTTTTGGAATATCTACTTTTTCTAAAATAGCTGCGTGGATTCCAGGCATTCCACCAACGCTAAAGCCGAAGTCTACTACACATGTTGGTCCATAGAAGCCTCCATATTTTTTAACAAGTTCTGCGCCTATGAGTGCCTTATGATCTTCTAGAGCTTTTGCGAATTTTTCAACAGATTCTCTAAACTTTGGATCTAGCTCATAGAGTATTTCAAGAACTACAGGTGTCTGATAATGCTCTACATAAGGATCATCTTCAGGAATAACAGTTTTATCAACAGCAATTTCATTTAGAATGTCATAGTGCGCAACGACACTAGCAACAAATAAATCTATAACTTCTTTCTTCATGGGGCCAACAGGAGCCATCTTCTTTGTAGCTTCTACATATGGAGCTGCATCAGGTATTACAAATTTACCTCCACGTCTCTCTCTAATGACAGAAATATCAGCCCTTTGGGCAGCAATAGCGTCTTCAACTATCTTAGCTATAACTTCAGGTGGCAAACTCATAGGAAATACCTCATATTCTACTGGAAAATCCGAATACTTAATATTTTGTTTTTGTATAATTTAACCTTTAATTTAACTCTCGCGTTTTACATGTATCCTCTTATAACTTTTTTGCGTATTATTTGTTCGAGTAATACATTTTTATTTAATGTGGATCGTATTACTCTTATTTTCCTACATACGTGTCTTAAACATAGTAAAACTCTCTTTTAGACTATGTAGCAATAAGCTATTAAGACTTTTCATATATGTTTCGACTCTAAATAGATCAAGTAGCATTCTTGAGAAATAGAGTTAGCACTCTCCCTGTTCAGGTTGTTAGATGTAGCTCTGATCAAGTCGATTATAATAAATGTTACTAGATCATACTACCTGTTCTAAACAATAGGGAAAACTACTTTTTCCTCTTACCAACCCAGTACACTACCCAAGCTATTATCCAGCAAATTGCAGTACTTATTGGTGTAAATGAGCAGTGAGCATAGTAACCTAGAAGTGACGGTTTACTTGCAGGTGCTGGTATGAAAGTGCTTATTCCAAGAATAATAAAGACTACGATGCTAACCCAATAATACCATTTCAAATAATCCCACCTATAACATAGTACTCATAATATATAAATGTTAAAATTTCTCCCAGAATAGTAAAGATCTTGGCTTAAGTATTTGTCATAATGTAGTTTTTAAGCACATGCTTAATAGAGAGTTAATGGTGATTTACTTGAAGCGTTTCAGGGTATTTATACCTGAGCCTGAGTGGCCTGAATCTCACAAAGTCCTCGAAGATGTAGCAGAAGTAGTTGTTGGAGAACCTGGAGTTAAATATAGTGAAGATCTATTGGCTAGTATACTCAAAGAATTTGACGCTGTAATAATAACTTCACAGCATAGAATATCTCGTAGAGTTATATATGAGTGTCCAAGACTCAAAGTCATAGGTAAGTATGGCTCTAAGCCTGGACCCGATAATGTTGATCTCGTGGCGGCGACTGAGAGAGGTATTCCTGTAGTTTACTCACCTGAGGCAAACTCAGATAGTGTTGCAGAACACACAGTTGCTTTAATACTGTGTTTGCTTAAGAGAATATGTTTCCTCGATCATCTCCTCAAGCAGGGTGTGTGGAGAGAAGAGTTCCTCGCTAAAAAAGACCTTAATAGAGAACTTAAAGACAAAACAGTTGGAATAATAGGTTTAGGCGCTATAGGGAAGAGAGTTGCAAGAATATTACAGTCCTTTGGAACTAGGCTAATAGGATATGATCCATACATATCCCCAGAGGCTCTCGCAGGGATTAATATAACACTAGTAAAGAACCTAGATGAACTACTCAGAGAGTCAGATATAGTAACTATACACGCATCACTCACACCAGAGACATTCCACATGATAGGGGAGAGAGAGTTGAGATTAATGAAGCCAACGGCATTTATAATTAATACTGCACGTGGAGCTCTAATAGACGAGATAGCCCTCGTGAAAGCTCTAAAAGAAAAGTGGATAGCAGGTGCTGCACTAGATGTATTTGAAAAAGAGCCTCCACCTAAAGACCACCTCTTACTACAATTAAGTAACGTCATAGTTACACCTCATTTTGCCTCATGTACCTACGAGGCCTTTGAGAAAGAAACTGTAACTGTACATAAAGATGTAGTAAGAGTGTTAATGGGGTGTAAGCCTATTTACATAGCTAACCCCGAAGTTCTAAGTAAACGACCCGACCTACGAGACTGCCAATAAGTAAATACTATTGCTAGTGTTTTTCATGAAAAAGACATCTGGTGGTGAAATTCAAGAGGGATTATTAACATGAAGAGTTCAAGAGCTCTCTTAGAGATGCTTAAAGGTTATCATGTTGACTACGTATTTGGCCTTCCCGGTGAGACTACTATTCCACTATACGCAGAGTGGGTAGACTTCCCCGATGTTAAGCATGTAATGTTTAGAGATGAGAGAAGTGCTTGTTTCGCAGCAGACGCCTACGCTAGGGTTTCTTTCAAGCCCGGGCTTTGTGAATCGCCAAGTGTAGGCTCTACACATATAATTCCAGCAATTGCTGAAGCGTATTACTCTAGTACACCTATAATAGCTTTAACAACAGATGTTCCTCTACACCTCCACAAGAAGAACATGCTCACAGCAATTGATCAGACCTCGCTGTTTAAGGGTATAACTAAGGAGACAATGACTATAACTAAGGGCATTGAAATCCCCCACGCAATTAGAAGAGCTTTTAGACTAGCTACTACTGGAAAGCCTGGACCTGTTCACGTTAGAATACCCATGGATATCTTAGAGGAAGAAGTGCCAGAGTCAGATATCTATGTCCAAGAAGACTTTGCTAAATACCCAGGCCATAGGTTTACAGCTGAGCCGGAGAAGGTTAAGAGAGCTCTCGAGCTTCTCCATCAAGCCGAGAGACCACTCATAATTTGCGGTCAAGGAGCTCTCTATTCTCAAGCATGGGATGAATTAGTTGAACTAGCAGAGCTCCTCGGCATACCCGTCGGATCAACTATGGCGGGTAAGGGGTGTTTCCCAGAAAATCACCCACTATCTATAGGTGTAATTGGATCTAGAGGTGGTACAAGCTTCTCTAATAGAATACTAAAAGAATCTGATCTCATATTCTACATAGGATGTAACACAGACTATGCAACTACAGATGCGTGGACTTTACCCTCTCCAATAGAAGATAAAATTATTATTCACTTAGATATAAGTGAAGCAGAAGTTGGTAATAACTATCCAACCCAAGTATCACTAATCGGAGATGCTAAAGCAACTCTTAGACTTATGTTAAACATGATTGATAAAAGCTTAAAGAGAGATTGGAGAGAAAACTCTAGAATAAAGGATCTGGTTAAATCATATAGAGAATTTTGGGAGGAGCTAAAAACCCACATGGAGTCACCTGAGAGACCTGTAAACCCTATTAAGTTTATAAAATCTCTCTCAGATAACATACCTTTAAACCACGTTTTAATAGCAGATCCTGGTGTGAGCGCTATATATCTCTCAGCTTTTTACAAAGTTAAGAAGCCGGGTAGGACTGTACTCTTTAATTATTCACTAGGTGCACTAGGTTTCGCAATACCTGCATCAATAGGAGCGCGATTTGCTAAACCTGAAGATCACATCGTAGCACTAACAGGAGATGGAAGTTTCGGCTTTACGGCAGGTGAACTAGAAACTATAAGCAGAGTAGGAGGGAAAATCACAATTATATTGTTTAACAATCAGAGCTTTGGGTGGATAAGAGCCTCTATATACTTTAAATATGGACCTAAATACTTTGCTACAGAATTCAAACCCATAAACTACATGAAAATAGCTGAGGGATTTGGCTTAATACCCTTTAAAGTAGAGGGCCCTGAAGATCTAGATAAAACTCTCCGCGAGGCACTTAATGCAGATACACCAACCTTTGTAGAGATCATTGTAGAACCTGAAGATAAGCTCGTACCACCTGTTCCCTCATGGGTTAAAAAAGCTAAAGAATTAGGGCTAAGATACGTGTATTAAATCAGGATCTATATAGTTATATTACAATACCATAGCTAATTAATAAAGACTCTTTATATAATAATTCATTTAGAAGCACTTTTTATTAATGCATAATGTCTCTTAAGGTGTAAAAATGTGTTTCATTTAAAGAAATTACTAGTCTTTTTACTCATTCAACTCGCAATTACAAGTTCCCTAAGTATAGCTCCTGAAGAACACGTAGATACATACACGAATGTAGTTTACTTAGAGAATCCCTCACTAAAAAATATCTGTAGTTTTCTAGCTAATCTCTACGTGGACTTAACGTCAAACTATGGGTGTGTTCGCGAAAGCCCTATAGCTGAGAGCAATAGATGCTATACTAGTACTAATCTATTAGCAGAGTATGTTCTTAGAAATTTGTGTAATAACACTCAACTAGCTGATAAAGTAAAAGGCTTTCTTGAAGAATATAACGTAGACTTCTTCTCCTATTACCAGATACTATTAGGTAAAAACTTCACTCTACCTTTTACTGTAGTTGAAAATATTAAGAGAGATGTGGTACACGACATCGAGATCTATCATACTGTGAGAACAACTATTAGACTATATGATTATGATCAGTACGCTGATCTCTTGGTGTATAGTGCACTATACTATGTTACACAGAGAGATCTGAGTAGTGCCGTGATGGAGCTAATTAGACTTAATGCTTTATTTGATAATTATGGTTTTAGAGATAAAGCTTACTCTGTACTAGGGAAATACGAGACATATAAAGTGGCACTAGCAGTAATAGCATTTAAGACTATTAATCACACTAGCCTAGCTGAGAAGTATACTAATATTCTACTAAATATTAAGCCACTTACCACCCTATACGTACCTGGCGAGTCGACAGATGAATTAGTAGGTATAGGAGATCTCAACGTTGAGACAGCATGTCTAATAGCAATAGCACTCTACTCAGAGATCCCAGTTAGAGTTAAACCAGCTATTCAACAAGAAGACGTATTTCCAATTATTGCAGATATTCACATACTAGTAATTATACTCCTAACTCTCCTAGCGATCACACTAGTACTAGTAGCGGCAACACTAGTTTTAACGTTGAAGCTATTAAAACGCCTAGTACACGTCTCTACGTTAATTTTAAAGTCCTAGTTGTTTTTAGGAACAGATCTTATAGCACAGAATACATGGTACTAGTAACTAGTGTTGCTTCTAAGTGGTTGCCCATGCTTGTTATTTTAGTTATTTTCGCTATTTTGGTCTGTACACAGGCTTCCCCCTTAGCCATCTCATTGGTGTCGGTGGGTCATTGGGAGCTACATTGGCGGGCACCACTAAGCCCGCCTTACGGGGCGCTACGTAGATTCCCCCGCCCCTGATGGCTACACAGCCGTCATCGGAGCGGAAGACTCCCAACATTAAATTAGAATTATGGCTATTTAAACATCACTAAAAACACCAAAAATAACGCAAATATTCAACTAAGACAACAGTCCTAAGGAAGAAGAGTTTTGAAGAGACATGCTGAGATCTCCTTGAGTAACACATCGCGGTTAATTAGTGAGGATAATGCTTAGTTAGTAATATTTAACCTAGAACGGTGCTGCCGATAGATCACCCTGTAATACTTGATTACTAGCTAAGCGTAGAACTAATAGAGCTCTGTTTAAGATTTCAATGTAATCTTAGTGTACTATTTAATTTTAAATACTATGAGTTGTACATGTATTACTAGGTGAGCTGAGAATTGATGTCTAAACATCCACTTGAACTTCCTCCCGGGAGAAAACTATCTAGAGAGGAGCTTGCTGAGGCTCTTAGACTCTCAATTATTGCTGAGCTCGATGCTATAAACTTGTACTTACAGCTAGCTAGGGCTATTGAAGATGAAAAGTATAGGAAGGTTTTTGAGGATATTGCTAAAGAGGAGAAAACACACGTTGGCGAATTTTTAGCTCTTCTAAAAACTCTTGATCAGGAGCAGGTTGAAGAGCTTGTAAAGGGTGCTAGTGAGGTTAAAGAGCTTACTGGTCTTGAAGTGAGAGATCCTATTGGTCAACAAGCACCTCTAAGTAATACTACTAATGTGTGGAAAGTTGTCTCTGAGAGTGTTGTGAGAGTTGTTGATACTAGTAGAGTATTCAGGAAGTTTATATCAATTGTTAGAGTTGGTAGAGGTGTTGATGCTATTAGTATTGAGCCTATTGGTGGAGCTCGGAGTGTTCTACCGCTTAGTGAGATCTCTGTAGTGTTTAAAGTTACTCAGAGAGCTGTAGACTATGCAGAGCAGTTTAAACAAGTTCCAGAGCTTGGTGACGCTTATAGAGCTGCTGTTGAATTCGCCACGCTAGAAGATAAGTTTATTCTCGAGAAGCTCTTAGGTCTCAGAGGCGCTGTGAGAGTTGAAATGAGCTCTTGGGATATTCCAGGATCAGCTGTAAGTGATGTGGCAAATGCTATTGCTAGAATAGTGGAGAGTGGTGCTCGTGAGCCGTTTATACTATTTGTAAGCCCCTCTAGATATGTGAAGCTAATGGCTGTTCACGAGAAAACTGGCATAATGGAGTTGACAAGAATTAAAAGCCTTGTAAAAGAAGTTGTCTCAACACCAATATTACCAGATGACGTGGCTATAGTGATCTCTGCTAATCCACACGTGATAGACTTAGTTCTAGGTGTAGATACACAAGTAGATTACTTGGGACCTGAAGACGACTATCACAAATTGAGATTATGGGAGACTATAACTCTGAGACCTAGACTAGAGAGAGGTATAGCAATACTAAAACAGACAAGTCAATAGATATAAGAGTTATAAGCAATTAACTCATTTTTAGTTTTCACAACTCTCTTTCCCACAACTTGTAAACGGCTGGTTAGGGTTATTTTTAATGTGTAGTGTAAATGTTAAGGTGTATAGGAATAGTGATGTTTTAAAAATTATTGGTTTTATTCCTCAAGGTCATAATCACATGAGACTATTATTAGTGCTTAGAGACCAGGTTTTAGTGTTACAAGAGGCAACTGTATCGGCTATTGTTAGAGCATATGTAAATATTGTTGGACACCCTACTAGGAGAGCTGTTGAGTACGTTCAAGTGAAGCTTAGCAGGCAGGAGAGGAAGCAGGGATACGCTGAATACCAGCTTGTTGAGAGTGGTAAGAGTGAAGAGGAAATTATAGCTGAGTTGAGTGAGATCATAAGGTGAGAGCTGTGTACTGTCAGGATTACTTATTAAGTTTTCTCTTAACCTACATGGATACTTCAATTAAATATACCTCTGACATCTAAGATACTCTTGACTAGGTGTTCTCTATGGAGAAGTGTGTTATTCTAGCTCATGGTGATGGTGATGGCGTGTGTTCAGCTGCACTAGCCGTGGGCTTTTTGAAATCTCAGTGTGATGTCTCAGTTTACTTTACGCACCCTGTTGGTCTACTACACGATCTCGGGGAGTTCGCATCTAGGGGTAGTAGAGTTGTAATTGTAGATATTGCTATTAATGAGCTACATGCGAGTGAGCTTACTAACGTCTTAGAGGAATATGCTAGTGTGGGGGTTGTTATTTACATAGACCACCATCCACTACCCGAAGACTTTACTGTGCCGCGAGGAGTACTCTGGGTTCACGATACTTGTTGCTCAGCTTCAGAGCTCACATTTAGATATTTTCACGAGCTAGGTTTGAATGGAGAGTATAGTAGAGTAGCACTTTATGGCGCTATTTGCGACTACCTTGACGAGACATCTTGGGTTAAGAGTGAGCTGTGGAAGTGGGACAGGAGATCAGTTTTCCTAGAGGCGGGTATTGTGTCCCAGGGTCTTGAAGGTGCTAAGAGAGACTATGAGTTTAAGAGAGCTGTAGTAGAGCACTTAGCGAGAAATATGCTTCCAAGTCAAATGCAAGAACTCGTAGTGAGGAGTATTAAGCAAGCTGAGCTCGACGAGAAATTGAGAATCTGGGTTAAAGAGAACCTCAAGATTACTGGTCAAGTAGCATATGTGTTTAACCCACCTGGTAGTGTTGGTAGAGCTGCTAATTACGCTAGAATATATGGTGGTGTTAAAGTAGGTGTAGGTGTCGAGGAGCGTAAAGACATATTAGTTATGAGTCTTAGAAGTAGTCGTGAGTACAATTTAAACACTATTTTGAGGAGGCTGAGTAGAAGACTTGGTATTCACGGTGGAGGACACCCATTAGCTGCAGGTGCACGAGTACCTAAAGAGATCTTTGCGAAATTTATAGATGAGTTAAATATAGAACTAGAGAACTAGGTGGTGTTATGTGAGCGTAAAGGCTTTTGTGCATGGAAAGATCTATGTTTCTTTCACACCGCTTAGAGTTGAGAGTGGTCTCGTTATTTATGGTGGGAGAGTTCTCTACGTGGGTTCAGCTGAGAGAGCTCTTGAGCTCGCGAGGAGTCTTGGAGGTGAAGTAGTAAATTTAGCTGGTAAGACTGTAATGCCTGGTTTTATAGACTCACACTTACACCTCGACACACTCGGCTTAGCTCTTTCAACACTAGATTTGAGAGGAACTAGGAGTATAAGTGAGCTTAGAGAAAAACTTAGAGATTATGCTTCTAAGTCTAAGTTTACGTGGATTCTAGGTCACGGATGGGATCAGGAGTTGTTCGCAGAGAAGAGGTGGCCTACACGATGGGATCTAGATGAGGCTGTAAGTGAAAGACCTGTTCTCTTAACGAGGATTTGTCTACATGCCGGTGTTGTAAACACACGTGCACTCCTGGCGTCAAGAGTAGCTGAGAGCGGATTACCTGGTATTCTCAGAGATGAGAGAGGAGAGCCTACAGGTGTCTTATTAGAAGAAGCGTTGAAGTATGTGAGGGAGAGAGTGAAGAGTGAGTTAACTACTAGAGACTATGTTGAGTTCATTAAGACCGCTCAGGATCACTTGCTCTCTATGGGAGTTACAACTATAGGTGTAGCTGGTTGTGGTTTAAAAGTATTGAGAGCACTTATGTCGTTGTGGTCGCGTGGAGAGCTGAGAGTGCGTGTGAGGCTTTATCTTTATCATAGAGATGGAGATGTAGACATTCTAGGTATACTAGATAAAATTGGTGTTAAGTGTGGATTTGGAGACGAGTACTTGAGAATTATGGGTGTAAAGCTGTTTGCCGACGGCGCTCTAGGCCCAAGGACAGCGTGGCTTAGTGAGCCATACACAGATGACCCCTCAACTAGTGGAGTTCCTCTACTAGAGCCTGAGGAATTGAAGAAATTAGTTAAGAGAACACATGATATTGGATTACAAGTAGCTGTACACGCTATTGGTGATAGAGCTCTAGACGCAGTACTAGATGCTTTTAGCTATATTAAGCCAGAGAAGTTGAGACACAGAATTGAACACGCCTCACTAGTACGTGATGACCAGCTCGAGGAGTTAAAGAAGCTTAATCCAGCTCTTTCAGTACAACCACACTTCGTATTATCAGACTGGTGGGCTAAGAGTAGAGTAGGGGAAAAGAGAATTAAGTGGCTATACCGCTTTAAAACACTAATTACCAGTGGTTTACTAGTAGGGTTCTCAACAGATGCTCCTGTTGAACCAGTAAACCCGTGGGAGACTATTTATGCAGCGATTACAAGAGGTAAATATGATAATGTTCCCTACTACGAGGATACAGCGAGTGAAAAGCTCACATTACTGGAGTCTCTATATGCATATACTCAAGGATCAGCGCGACTACTTAGAAGTGAGAGTGAGATTGGAACACTAGAACAGGGTAAACTCGCAGACTTCATTATCCTAGATAAAGACCCTCTTAGCGTGACTGAAAAAGAACTTAGAGAACTAAGAGTTAGAGAGACATATGTCAGTGGTGAAAGAGCCTACCCTCTAACCTCCACCCTACCCTAGAGAGCAAGGGTTCTCTTCAGGTAGCTCGGTGATTTCCTACATTTGTTCGGGTTTACAACTGAAAGCCTTGTCCTTCAGGGTGGGGATGGCGGGTTTTTAGGGCGTTTTCTACATCTTAATGTCTGGTGATGAGTGTTTAAGATGTGTGAGCTTTGGGCAATGATATCTGTGTAGTCTATGGAGTCTATAACCCCGAGTCCCGAGAGGGGTAGGGGTAATGGGCCGAAGACCCGGTCCGGGGCTAAACCCTTGAGAAAAGGGAATGTGGCCCCAAACCCCCCGCTCTAACGGGAACCTTCGCTTTTTAGGGCGGGGAGGAGGTCAGATATGAAAAAATAAGCCTCTGCTTTTATTTGAAATAGTCGAGCAGGGAGTCTCTGTGTACACGACTCTGAGAATTCGTGATGGACTAGTAGAAGTTGACAGTAAGCCTTATAGTGTGAGCGAGTTGT
>Ga0209183_1000662_pt1 | contig 12907 bp, 14 predicted proteins | sample LHCtaG_2_FD_184120 | JGI IMG/M metagenome (GOLD analysis project Ga0209183, IMG submission 184120) | Hot spring microbial communities from Little Hot Creek, USA to study Microbial Dark Matter (Phase II) - LHC4sed_replicate (SPAdes)... | ecosystem: Environmental > Aquatic > Thermal springs > Hot... | reverse complement strand
ATCCATAGAGGAATACGCAAAGACAGCTTGAAACCATATCTAGCAGCATTTAAGACATGCAGAAGATCAAGAAACACAAACCCAATACAAGCAATAATAGAAATCATAAAACAATTTACATAATAACAGCCACAACATTTTAGTAAAGAGCGATTTTTAAAAGCCTTAGTAGAATCAAATACTACGTGGAAGATATAGATAGCATCTTAACAGAGGGTAATAGCTGAATTTAAACTTTAACCTACATATCCTAGAATGTCTAACTATTACTTAGCCTCCTTAATCTAATACAAGTTTATGAATTGTTGGATACATTCTGTTGGACGTAAAGCTTTTAAAGTTTCCAATTTTAGCCTCCCTATGAATATTGAGGGTAGAAATGAAATACTGGATAAAGCTTATAGTCTTGCCTTCAGATATGAGGCTAACTATGGAAGCTGTCCTCAAGCTGTATTGAGGGCAATATGTGAGGTTTTCCAGATTAGGAACATGGATGCTGTGATTAAAGCAGCTCATGCATTAGCTGGAGGTTTAGGACTTTCCGGAAGTGGTAGTTGTGGTGCTCTAGCTGGGGGAGTTATGGCTTTAAGCCTTTTCTACGGTAGGGGGTTGAAGGATATGGATAAGGGCAGATTTCTTAAGTCCTACGTAAAGGCGAAGAAGCTTTATGATAGGTTTGTAGAGGAGTTCGGAAGCTGTATATGTAGAGATGTTCAAAATAAAATTTTTGGAAGATCCTTCAATTTATGGGATCCTGAAGAGTATAAAGAGTTTGAAAATATGGGGGTCATAGGGATAAATGTCCAGATGTATCTGGAAAAGTAGCTAGATGGGTGGCTGAAATACTTCTAGAAGAAACCAAGTAGAATACCCCTAATACTAATTCACAGCTTACTTATACCTCAATGTAAAGAGTAAGTATCTGTAAAACCGGTATTGAAACTTAGAATAATCTAAACACTAACTGTTATGGTAATAGCTTTAGATGTTTAATGGATGGTTTAACTACTTTCTTATAAGTATTTGTTTAATAAGTTCTTTAAGATTTATTTCTGCTCTCGACCTCCAGCCTATGAATAGGGATTCATTATCCTCCCCTATGTATCCTCTCCATACTAGTTTGTCAAGTGTTACCTTTATGATTCTTTGAGGGAATTTCTCACTTAGTATTTCTTCAACTTCTCTTCTTGAGGCTTTACCATGCTTTGACACTATGTAGGCTAACGTTACGGATAGTATTGCTAACTCATCAACTCTCCATCCGCTTAGCCGGGCTTCTGCAGGTGATGGAGGCTGTCTTGTAGTAACGTAGTAGTATGCTTTTTCAAGCTGTTCCTCTGTTGGTTTCTGAGGCTCTTCAGGCTGGTCGTAGACAATCTTTAAATCTAGACCAAGATCGTTAAGATATCTTCTTAGAAGATCTAGGATTTTAAGATATTTTCTTCCAAGAATTTTTTTAAGCTCATATCCTCTTACCCCAGGTCTACGATGCTTCTGGAATAGTAGGATACGGGCTGCTTGCTTAATTTTCTGTGTAATTAATGCTTCCTCACTACTCATACTTCTTCACTTTAAGCCATTCATCATAGCTTAAATGTATAGGGATGGAGATATCTCCACCAGCTTTTTTAGACTCTAGATTTAACGTGTATTTCTCCTCTATTGGATCGTATTTTAGCTGTACGTAGCCTTGTGATATTAGGAAGCTTACGTAGTAAGCCTTCTCAACAGTTTCCTCATATGTTCCACCCATGATAAAGCTCCAGTAATCCACTTCACCTCTTTCATCAGCTTTCTCTTTAAGCTCCTCAAGCAGCTTCCCAATCCTCTCCTTTACTTCTGCCTGGGATATTACTTTAAGCTTGTAGAGCTCCTCAATTGTTAGGGCTTTTAGAGGGGTTAACGACACCTCCTCCCTCTTCATCCTCTCCCTTAGTGGGGGTAGAGTATTCCAGTAGTCAACGGCTTCCTGAATACGTTGTGGTGTTAGCTGGTCTAGAGCAACTATTGGCTTCCACGATTTGAGTAGTGCTTTAGCGAAGCTTTCCTTACTAAGGGTTTTTATCTTTACTTCTAGAAGCTTAGAATCCATGTAGAGCATTGAAGCCTGCTTCTTTAAGCTATCTCCCTGAAGCTTTATAACAGTTACAAGCTCATTGAATGCTTCAGCATCATTGATAAGTTCTTCAAGAGTCTTCCAGTACGGTAGGTATTTTCTTAGGATTTTAAGCTTCTCTCTTATATCTACCTCAAAAGGGCTTAAACCACCTGTTTTAACAGCTTCGCATAGGCTTATGATTTTCAAAATTTCTTCATAAGCTATTCTCCTAGTACTAACCATACTTCCACTATTAGTAATGTATTAAGCTTATAAGGCTTCTGGATAGTTTATCTCTTACTGTAAAGCTTTACGAGTTTAAGTGCTGTTTCAGCCAATTCATTAATTCCCTCTTTAGTATGTGCTGAGCACGGTATTATTACTGGGGTATCTATAAGGTTTTCCAAATATCTTACTTTCAAATCTAAATCTTGAATATTCTTATCTATTTTGTTTGCTGCTATAATGATTTTATCCTCATCAACCCCTAGATCTTTAAGTATTGATATGCATGCTTTAGCTCTAAACCCCATTAGCTGTAGGCTATCTGAAACATCAACAACAAGTATTAAACCATCGGAGAACCTTATGTCGTCAAGTGTCAGCTTAAAGGCATCTATAACTCTAGGGTCAAGCCCAGCTACGAATCCTATAGTATCAACGATTAAGCATTTATCCCTAACCAGCTTAATGGATGAGTACTTGCTTGAAAGTGTTGTGAATGGAATACCTAGAACAGGCTTGTTAAGCCTTGTCAGTATGTTGAATATGCTTGTTTTACCTGCTCCATAGTATCCAGCTAGGGATATTATAGGTATGTTTAGCCTCCTCCTCTCTTCAAGCTGTTTAAGCCTAATTAATCTCCTCCACTCAAGCTCTCTCTGAAGCTTTTTAATTCTCCTCCTAATCGATCCAACAACACTATGGTATGCATACTCACCGGATGCACTGTATCCAGGTCTACTGCCTAGGTATTTTATTGATGCTTTAAGCTTCTCGTATGGGAATGTTTTAACAAGTCTTGCAAGCTCAATCTGCATCTTAGACAATACATCATCAGCGTTTCTTTCAAAAACCTCAAGTGTAAGATCATACCTATCTATTACACGTACGCCAAGCCTACGTTCAAGATTAAGCTGCTGGGAACTTGATAGAACATTATAGACGATGAATACATCAATCATCTTCTCCCTAATAATGTCCGCAATCTCATCAACCTTCCCACAGCCGAAAACGTAGTTAACAGTTTCCTTAGGTAGTACTTGGATAACGGTGCCGGTAGGGTTGTAGCCTGCAGCTTTAGCAATACCGATAAGGTCATCTAGATATGCTAAATACTTGAAGTGGTCGTGGGGATCTGTCTTCACATACCCTATTAAAGCATTAACCCTCCCTACCACCAAGCTATTTTTAGAAGCATACTAATAAATTTTATTGGTTGTTGATACTTCTGATGCTCCCCTATTCTTCTGTATAACTATGATGTTTGCCTGTAATCCTTGAAACATTATTTGGCTTGGGGAGATAACTATGTATTGCAGATCACTATTCCTCCTAGCGAAGTCAAATATCATTCTGGCAACAGCCTCCCTATTGTATGGATCCATATGTACATCAAACTCGTCAACAGCTCTTATAGGGGATTTAAGCTGATGCTGGAGGGATAGTAGGAAGGCTATTGTAGCAACCACTCTTTCACCCCCGCTTTGAGTATATGCGTCGAGAACTGTTGGCTGTGTACCACCATATCCAACAAGAACTTCAAGACCTGCTCTTGAGGGATCCTCAACATCCCTAACCCTTACTTGACCAGTAGCTCCAACCATAGCTAGAATAGACTTATATACTGGATCTACCTCCTCAACTATTTTCTCTAAAGCCTTCCTCCATACTGAAACTCTAAGCTCAACATCTCTTAATGCCTCCTCACGATTCCTTGAGAGAACATTGATTTTATCACTTAGCTGATTATACGTGTTAAGGTAGCTGCTATATATGTTTTCAACATCATCAGATACCTCTGTAAGTAGTGTAAGCTGAGCATTTACATATCTTAGCTCCTCCAAAACCTCGCTTGGAGATCTTGAAGTATCAATTCTCTCCCCAGCTTTAACGCGTAGAGGCTCTAGGCTAAGTAGCTCCTTCTCCTCATCAGAAATCCTCCTCCTCAAATCCTCAATCTCCCCCTCAACAATTCTCTTTTGGAACTTATAGATAGCTTCATCAACACTATTCTTAACCAAATCCTCAATAATCCTGGAGATCTCCCTATCAATCCTAACAATCTCAGATACCTTACTCCTCAATCTCCCATCTAATTCATCTTTACCAACCCCTCCAGCCAGCTCCAGCTTTACCTTCTCCTTTTCAAGCTCTATAAGCTCATGGTATAGCTCCCTATGTTTAAACCTGGATTCCTCAAGCATCTGTCTTAGTTTACTACATGCCTCCTCCCTCTCGCTAATTATGCTTATAACATCTTGAAGTAGGGAATTCTTCCTCTGAAGCTTATCCCTCAGCTCCTTTATGTTCAATTCATGCTTAACGATTTTAGCCCATATCTCCTCCCTCTCAAGAAACTGTTTACGTTTCAGAAGCTCCCTTTTCTGCTTAAGCTTCTCATACTGCTCCCTCCAGTAGCTTAATGTCTGCTCTGCAGATTTAAGTAGTGTATTTACTGATTCCTCCTCACTAAGTATTTTGTTAAGTTTTTCACTTGCCTCAAACACCTTCCTCCTATACTCCTGAATTCCTACAGCCTCCTCAACCATAAGCAGCCTGTCTTGAGGTGTAAGAATGCTGAATCTCTCAATCATTCCCTGATGCATTATGATGAGGATATTATCTGGATTTATTCCAATTCTCCTAAATATTCTATCAACAAGAGATTTAGGTGCTTGCTTATAGTCAACCTCATACCAGTATGTTCCATCATCCCTTAAATAGCGTGAAATAGATACAGTATCAGATTTACTGTATGGAATTGGTCTAACACCATTTATAGACTCGTTATTGAGAAGTATAGTTACACGTCCAGCCTTCCTCCCATATCTTATAAGCTCCTTAAGCCTCTTAGCCCTCTCAGTATATGTTTGCCCCATAGCAATAGATATACCGACTAGAATTGTTGATTTACCTGCACCGTTAGGTCCAACTATTAGGTTTAGTCCACGCTTGAATGGGATACGTGCATACTCATAGGACATGAAGTTCTCCAATACAACTTCCTCAATATATGTTTTCATGCTTCCACTTAGCTAATAAAGCTAAGCTTTAAGTTAAATAATTCTTTCTATTTAAGCTAGATACTATGGGTTAGGTAGTCAAATCTTCCACCATCTACAACTATTACTTGGCCGGTTATGAAGCTTGACTCATCAGATGCTAGGAATAAAGCTGTATTTGCAATATCTTGAGGATCACCAATTCTTCTTAAAGCAGTTAGGCTTATCTTCTCATTAATTATCTTCATTAACTCCTCCCTACTTCTCCCCATCTCCAACATCTCTGTTTTAATCAGTCCTGGAGCAATAGCATTTACATTAATGTTGTATGGTCCAAGCTCATATGCAAGCTTCCTCGTTAAGATGTTAACAGCAGCTTTAGATGGTGCATAGGCAATCTGCCCACCCATCGTTGTACCAATACCTGCAATAGATGAGATATTAATTATTTTACCATATCTCTGCTTAATCATGTATGGTGCTACTGCCTGTATACAGTAGTAGACTCCAAGTAGATTAACTCCAAGAACCTCCCTCCACTCATCATCACTAGCCTCCAATATGTTTGGAGTACGCCAAGTAATACCAGCATTATTTACTAGAATATCTATTCTACCAAACTCCTCCAATACCCTATCAACCATATTAAACACTTCACTTCTAACCGCAACATTAGCCTGTATGGAAATTGCTCTTCCACCAAACCTACTAATTTCATTAACTACCTCCTCAGCCTTCTCCCTATTCTTTACGTAGTTTACAGCTACGTATGAGCCCTCCCTTGCAAAGGTTAATGCTACTGCTCTACCAATACCTCTAGATGCACCAGTAACTAAAGAAACCCTACCCTTCAACCTCATAACACTAAACATAACTAGTAATATAAAAACTTTAACTAAACCCCTATATTCCTTAACCGAAAGAAAACTTAATAGTACTACAAACACTAACTCCATAATACACTCATATTTAGAAGAACCATAAATTAAAGCTCCTGTTTCCTCGACCTTTTATGATTGTTTGTTAACATATACTTCAAAACTCTTAAGAGAAGGGTTAAATTCACTCTTAACTGATACAATCCCACTTATACTTTGATAAAATAGCCTCTAGGCAGAATTGCGGATCCTACAAGATAATATCCACAATAATGTATTCAGACATCTACATGCAAATTTTTAGGAGCTTAGAAATCATATGAAAAATCTTTAAAATATCTGAAATTACCCAGACCATTACTCAGCTATGCTGTTAGTGTTTCCTTAACCCTTAATGAAATTTTGCTACTGTCTCCTGATTTTAACGCGAAATTCATAATTCCTTCTAAAATATTCACTACTTGATGTCTTATAGTTTAATTCTTCAATAATCATTCCTACCATATAGAATTCAGTAAGGAGGAATGAATACTTCCATAGGCCCCATCCTAAACCCTGAACGAAATCATGTAAGCCAAAACACGGTCTAGAGCCATCATCAAAATCAACATCATATGCTCTAACATCCCATCTACAAAGTATAAAGAAGAAAAGGGGATCAAATAATAGTTAGGCATAGCCTATTTTAGTACGTTAGAATATTCTCTTTATTTGCGGGATTTTATCGAAATTTGAGTATATCTCATTTATGCCAATTCTCTCCATCTGTGCCGCTATTAATATATCATCCCACATGGACCACGGCAATTCGTATCGTTGCTGTATGTTTCTCGCTTCTTTAAAGTCTAGTATGCTTGTTTCAATTTTCTGCAGGGATACTAGCCCCTTCAAGAAGGATAGGAGTAATGGTATAACGTTTTCCCGCTTCTTCCACTTAAGATAACTGTATACTTGAGCTATAACAAGCGTATATGATTTCTCACCATCCTCTATCCTCTCTATAATTTTCCTAGCTTTTTCACCGTATTCTTAATCTGCAGCTAAATGGTATACAAAATGTTTGAATCCATAAAAGGCATCTAGTCCCCTCCATAAGGACTCCTCTATTTCTTCTATCTCGACCTTCTCTAACCTTGCAACTCCCATAACTCCCTTGACGATAGCCCTTTTGGTTTTAGAAGTATACCCTTACCCACGCCCTCAACTATTAAGGAGTCCCCCTCTAAGACCAAGTAACTCCCTCAGCTTTAGGGGAAGCGTTATTCTCCCCCTATTCCCGATTCTTACTTCCATTTTTAATTCCCACAATATAGAGGGAAAATTTCCTTATAAGTTTTACATCATAAGAGGAAGACGTGGCAACTAAGAAGTTAGATGCAATATGTTAAGCTGCCAGATTCTAAGAGGACGCACTGTAAACTTAGGCTTCATCTGAGGTTTCTTCCCTTACCTATGGTGACTTTACGTCTAAAGTTATTAGGTATAGTAGAAGTATTAGGGGTGCTGTCTATCAATATTCCTAATACAGCTACTAAGCAGATTAAGAATATCTAAAGCAGTAGAGACATAAAGTTAACCTTAAATCTGGACTTTCAAACTGTTAACATCTCTATTAGAATCCGCTAATAATATATTAGTAAACCTAAATGTTCATGTTTAAGTCAACCTTACGGTATATGGTGGTTTAATCGTCTGTTGTGAGTGTTAAGGTTAGGAGGGATGTTAAAGAGAAGCTTCTCAAGTATAAAGATAAAGTTAACTGGGCTGAGGAGATAGTGAGGTTTATTGAGGTGAAGTTGAGAGAGATTGAAGCTGAGGAAAACATGAGAAGGATTATAGAAGCTCTTTCAAAACTTGAAATAAAAACTACTCCAAGGTCCTCAGTGGAGTTAGTAAGAGAGGATTGTGAGAGTCATTAACTCAACGATCCCTGCCCCCTTCCTACGTAAGGAGTCCAGCTGGGAGAAAATAGCTAGCCTAGTAATGAATTCTCTCCCGGTAGACTTAATAGTTAAGGAAGTGTTGAACGTGCTGTGGAAGGATTATAGTTTGAGGAGAATTATTGATAGAGAAACCGTTACTGAGCTCTACAAAATAATGAAGTCATTAGTTAACGTAAACATAATCCTGGAGCCGAAGGATAAGCATGTAGATGATGCCTTCAAGATAGCTCTAAACACTAAAATTACTGTGTATGACGCGCTTTACATAGCTCAAGCGAAGAGAAATAACCTAGAACTACTCACACTAGATAATAACAGAAAGAAGCAGCTGAAAGCGTAGGAGTTAAAGTAGTTACGCTATGATTACAAGTATTTCGACAAATCTTCCCTTAAGCAGCACATAAAACACACCTATACTCCCAGCTTAACATCTTCGCTAAGTAATCCAACATCCTCTATAGAGGACGTTAATCCATCAATCCCTCAAGATTCATCATCTTCCACTCTTAAACTTTATGGGGAGCCTCCACCAGTTAATAGAAGTGTTTATATTGGAGTAGAAATAAGATATTGAAAACCCTAAATTTTAAAGGAAATCCTGAAGATTAAGATATTCTTGATGTTTCGGCTCTAATAGCAAACTATAATGGAATATGTTAGCAGCTATGATGAGGCGTCTTTAACGTAAAGCTTGTGGAGACGGTAAAGCCTAACAAACTGGGAGTCATAAGGTTTCATGGAGTATTAAATCCAATGCTCTTAAGATCGCTTGGAACCTGACAATTTAACATATTGCATCTAACCTTTTAGTTGCCATGCTTATTGCTTGAAGGAAAGATTTATAGGCTACCATCCTATGTAGATAATGGTTAGCTGAATGGGGTTTGTTAGGGTTAGAGTAAGAGTATGGAATATTGAGAATCCAGGATTTGTGAGGGAGGTTAAGCTACTAGCTGATACTGAAGCAATCTACACAGTCTTACCGAGAAGCCTTCTAGCGGATATGGGGGTTAAAAGTATTGGGAGAAGGAGGTTTAAATTAGCTAACAATCAAATTGTTGAAAGGGATGTAGGTATATTAGGTGTGGAGATACAGGGAATGAAGACACATACGATAGTTGTTTTTGGAGATGAAGACGTGTATTTGCTTGGTATTACAACGCTTGAGGAGGTAGGGCTGGAGGTGGATCCGTTAAGAAGGGAGCTGAGGCCAATGGAGCTACTGCTGATGTAGTGTTTTATAAGTGTAGATAGCTTGGATGAGAAGGGCTTCTAGAGCATTATCAGAGCTTATAAGGTTTCTAAATAGCTGTTGGAAGTGGATTGGGAAGCTTAGTGGAGGATTAATGCTAACTCATCCAAAATATCTAGGAGGCTTATAGTATTAGATGAAACATGTGTTAAGGTTAGTGTATTGGGTTTATGCTAGATGTTGTAGAATAAGATTATATGAGGGTTCAGAAATATTCTACTAGAAGATGTTATAGTGGATCTTTAAAGCATTGTTGTGGGGACTCTATGTTGCTGTTAATAGCGTCATGGCTAACGAAAGCCCTTGAAGAACCTAATCTATAATGTAATGCTAACTCCCTTCGTGATAGAGACTTATTAGAATCTATACTCATCATTTAGCAGAGAACAAAATTCTTCAACAACATCAACAATAAATGTGGAAATTATAGGATCAACAATATGCAGGGATCATTCATAAAATATTATTACAACCAATTAAGGAGGCTTAAGTTGCCATGTCTCTTAGCTTGAAGCCTAGCATACCTACTTAACATCCTAAGTTACTATTCCCCGATTTTGTACAGATAAGATTTAAATAATTTCATTTAGTATTGGGGTTGGTGGAATTATGTCCCAATGGTAGTTGGGAAGCTACATATTCAGGAAGCTATAGATAAGCTTGTAAGGATGGAGGCTTTAAGTAGGGTTGAAATATTTCATGTTCTTGAAGAGATAAAAAATAACTTAGCAACAGATACTCAGATCGGTGGTTTTCTTGTAGGGTTAGTGGTTAAAGGCGTTAATGTTGAGGAGCTTACAGCTATTGCTGAGTGGATGCGTTTAAACGCCACTATAGTAAAGCCTAGAGTTAATGATTTAATTATTGATGTTTGCGGTACTGGTGGTGGATTATTAACGTTTAACGTAAGTACTGCTAATAGCATAGTTACTGCAGCTGCAGGAATACCTGTAGCAAAACATGGAAGTAGATCCATCTCCCACAAGTCGGGGAGTGCTGATGTGCTTGAAGAATTAGGTATCAACATAAATTTAACGAGAAGTCAAGCTGAGAAACTTATTGAAGATGTTAAGTATGCTTTCCTATATGCTCCACTATTCCATCCAGTAATGGGTAAAGTTTTAAAGCCTGAAAGCGAGCTTGGAATTAAAACAGTATTCTATACTGTTATAGGTCCATTAATAAGTCCAGCTCATGTTAAGGCTCACGTATTAGGAGTATATAGGAGGGAGCTTGTTAAACCAATAGCTGAGGTTCTCGCAAGGCTAGGGTATGTTAAGGCTCTTGTTGTTCACGGCTTAGATGGGCTTGACGAAATTTCAAATATAGGAACTACATTAATAGCTGATGTTGAGAACGGTAGGGTTAAGGATATTTATGAAGTTACTCCAGAGGATTTCGGTGTTAGGAGGGCTAAGGCTGAGGATTTAAAGCCTGAGGAGGATAGTCCGAAATGTAATGCTGAAATAATTAGGAGGATATTGAAGGGCGTGGAGAAGGGGGCTAGAAGAGATTTCCTACTTGTAAATACTGCTGGATCACTTCTTGTTGGAGGATTAGTTAAAAGCTTTAAGGATGGAGTGGAGCTTGCTGGGAAAATTATAGATGATAATTTAGCCTATAGGAAGCTTACGGAGATAGCTGAGTTTTCATGGAGGGTCTAAATGGGTAGGGATGAAATATTTGCCGATATGCGTAAACATATACTCTACGATAAGCAGCGTATAAGCATTAAGCAGCTTGAAGAGCTTGCTGAGGAGGCTAGGAGAATTAGGAGAGCAGATATTGTTCAAATACTTAAATCAGTTAGTAATAGGATTCCACTCATAGCTGAGTTTAAGCCAGCATCTCCTAAAGCCATATACCACTTCTACTATGATCCTGTAACCATAGTATCAGAGATGATTAAGGGTGGAGCAGCTGCAATCTCAATACTTACTGAGCCAATATATTACCGCGGATCCCTCCACTACCTATACGTTGCCTCAAGATCATTCAATACTCCTTAAGAAAGGACTTAATAGTTGAGGAATTCCAAATATATGAAACTGCAGCTGCAGGTGCAAGCTCATACCTCCTCATAACCGACCAGTCAGTTTGAAAACAGTAGAGATATGGAGGATCTAATACAGCTTGGAAGAAGCTTCAACATGGAGCCACTTGTTGAAATAAATACAGCTAAAGATGCTGAAACCATATCTAAAACATCAGCAAGACTTATAGGAATAAATAATGGTGAAGGAGAGGATAGAAACCTTAAAAAGACACAAATACTTTCAGAAATGGTTAATGCCGAATTTCTAGTAAGTGAGTCTGGGATAAGATGTGTTGATGATGTTAGGTTTGTGATGAAGTACGCTAATGGAATACTTGTTGGAACAGCTATAAGTGAATCTAGTAACGTAAGAGGTAAAGTTATGGAGCTATGTCTAGCATGTAAAGCTGAAAGCTAACCATAAACTTGGAATAATATCTAATAACCAATATGAGCTTCATAAAGCTTAAAGATTCAAGTTGGAGACCATATAGGAAGATCTGGGTGAAGCTATGTGAAGGGGAGGTTTGGAAGATATGGTGGAAGATATGTAGGTGAGGTTTTAATGCATGCTCTAATAGAGCTTGAGGAAGCCTTCGAAAAAATATATCCAACACCTGAGTTTCAGGAGGAATTTATGAATCTCTTAAGGGATTATGGTGGAAGACCAACACCACTATACTATGCAAGAAACTTCAGTAGGCTTGTAGGCTTTAAGGTATACTTGAAGAGGGAGGATCTACTCTGCGGTGGATCACATAAGCTTAACAATGCCTTAGGGCAGGCTCTTCTAGCTAAGAAGATGGGTAAGAAACGTTTAATAACGGAAACAGCTGCTGGACAGCATGGTTTAGCTACCGTTATGGCTGGGAATATATGCGGTCTTAAAACCGAGATATTTATAGGTGTTAAGGATATTAAGAGGCAAGCATCAAACGTTAAGAAGATGAAGCTTCTAGGAGCAAGAATAAAGCCTGTAAAGACGGGTTCAGGCGTTTTAAAGGATGCTGTTTCAGAAACTCTTAGGGAGTGGGCTTCATGCTCAAGAACAACACATTACCTTATAGGATCAGCTGTCGGTCCACATCCATTCCCAACAATTGTTACAGCTTTCCAAAGCGTAATAGGGAATGAGGCTAAACAGCAAATAATTGAGAAGGAGGGGAGGCTGCCTGATGCTATAGTAGCATGTGGAAGTGGGGGAAGTAATGCTTTAGGAATATTTAAGCCGTTCATTAATGATAATGTTAAGCTATACTTTGTTGAGGGTGGTGGGGGAAGCCTTAATGCTGAAGATAGTGCTGCCGTCTTCCAGCTTGGAAGTCCAGGAGTTCTTCATGGAGGATTAATGCAGGTTCTACAGGACGAGTATGGACAGATAAAGCCTTCAAAAACTAGAGCAGCTGGATTAAACTATCCCGGGAGAGGTCCTGAAATATCTTATCTCTGCGAGACTGGAAGAGTTAAGCCATGCTAC
>Ga0209183_1000661_pt1 | contig 12933 bp, 15 predicted proteins | sample LHCtaG_2_FD_184120 | JGI IMG/M metagenome (GOLD analysis project Ga0209183, IMG submission 184120) | Hot spring microbial communities from Little Hot Creek, USA to study Microbial Dark Matter (Phase II) - LHC4sed_replicate (SPAdes)... | ecosystem: Environmental > Aquatic > Thermal springs > Hot... | reverse complement strand
TTTTTAAGCATTATATGTTTTTTAAAAAAGAAGAATATTTCAAGACTTAGATCTTATCCTATTGAATATGGTGCATGCCATAAACAAGTAGCTTTAAGTTATGTTGGATTTTTAGAATCTTTAAGACATTTTTCAGAAGGTGGAATAGATGCAAGCAATTTACCTTATACATATGTTTCTCTTCCATTAAGTAATCCTGATGAATTAGCTAATAAAATTAAAGAAGAAATATTTAAAGCAACTGGAAAAAATATAGGAGTAATAATTATTGATGGTGATAGCACATTTAATTTTAAAAATTTTTATTTATCTCCTAGAAAAACTAAAATTAAAAATTTAAAATATTTTACTGGATTCTTTAGTTTTATAATTGGTAGATTCTTTAAATTAAAAAAGCATGCAACTCCTTTAGCTATTTCAAATGTTAATTTAGATTTTAATACTATTATAAAAATTATTGATAAAGCTAATAAATTAATGGGTCATGGAGCTGGAGAAACTGTTTGGGATATGGCTAAAAAATTTTAAAGTTAAACCATATGAAATAACATGGGAAATGCTTGAAAAAGTAAAACATAAACCAATAATAATATGTAGATTTCAGAAAAAATATTTCTTAAAAAATTAAACAGTTAAAATAATAAAAAAATAAAAAGGGGGTTACATAAGTTTTGCTCCACAATTTGGACAGAATTTTGCTCCAGGTTGAACATCAGCTTTACATTGTGGACATTTATTAGCTACTTGTAATGGGCTTCCGCAATTTGTGCAGAATTTAGCTCCAGCAGGATTCAATGTTCCACATTTTGGACAATTAATGCCACCTACTACTTGTAATGGTGAACCACAATTGCTACAAAACTTTGCTGATTGTAGATTTTGAAAACCACATTTTGGACAAATTATCATTGGCTGTGCTGGTGCTGGAGCTGGTTGAAATAGAGGTGGAATTACAGCTATTCCTGCTCCAACTGCTGCTCCTGGACTTTTAGATAAGCTTTCAGCTGTTTTCTCAACTGTTTGCATTCTAAGAACTTCTGCTGCACTTACTCCTGTTTTTATATAGAATAGTCTATCTCTCCATTCTGGTGTAGTATCTATTCCTTCAAATTTTATATCTATTAATTCAAGTCCTATTCTTGAAAAAGCATCGAAAAGGACATTTTTTACTAATGAACTTGTTTCATCAAGTTTACCATAAACATCTGCAAGAGAATATTGACTTAAAGTATCAATAAGCCTTTCATTAAGATATCCTCTAAGAAAGTTTTGTAAATTCTCAGTTGTATATATTCCTTGTCCACCTACAACTTCATTAACAAAAAGGTTTGGATCTTCTGCTCTAAACCAAAAACTTCCAAAGAATTTAAGAGGTGCTAATTCTTTTGTTTGTCCTTGCGCTCCAAATTTCCCTTGAAATTGTTTCAATGAAATGAAGAAAATTGATGCTCTAAAAGGAACTTTATCAAATCCTGCAATTTTTGATAAAATTTTTGTTAATAATGGAAGATTTGCTGTTGTTAAAACATGCCTTCCTGCTTTAAAAACATCATATGCTTTTCCATCTCTAAAGAAAACTGCAGCTTCATATTCATGAACTATTAAATTATCTCCCCATGTAATTTCTTCGCTTGGATATTTCCAAACTATATCATTTTCTTTTACTCCAACCCATTCAATAACTTTTGGCATTTAATTATCCCTCCATTTTTTTATATGTGGAATCATGTTATTAACCCTCTAAGAATTTCTGACCTTTTATTAATAAAATCATCCATTTCTTCAATTTTTGATATTAATTCATCCATACCATTTCTCCATTCATCTTTTCCAGGTTCCATTGCAATTATTTTTTCAACATCATTTTTTAATGATTCAGCTTTTTCTATTAAATTTAAATCGTATTGAATAACATCATCAAGTTTATCTTCTTTAACTTTAATTGCATCAAAAATTCCTGCATATCCTGCAACTGCTTTATCTATTCTTTGAGTAACTCTATCAAGACGAGACATTAATGTATCAAGTCTCCACGTATCTTCATTTGAAAGTTTTTGAATGATTGTTGGATTTGAAAATTTTCTTCTAATAATATTTTTCGTATCTTTAAGCCTATTTACAACTTCCATTCTTACAAGACGATCGCTTTCTCTCCTTATTTCTTTTTCTTTATATCCTCTATAACCAGGAATATAGCTGGCAATTTTTTCAAAAAGCCCCATTTCTTTTTTTACTTTTTCTGTATATTCTTTTTCATTCATTTTTTTCTCCTCAAATATGCAATTAATCCCACGATTGCTATAACAATTAAAAGTATACCAAATACTATAAAAACATTTATTATATTATATAATGCTGAAGTAATAGCTATAGCAAACATTATAATGCCCCAAATCGAATAGTATAGTATATCTTTCTTAATAATTAATGGATAAACAATAGTATAGATTCCAAGAGGTCCAAATATCCATGCTGGAAGATTAAATGGATCAAAATAAATAATTCCTCCACCATATATTACTATAAGAAAACCTATGGATATAGCAAGAATAGCAAAAGCTCCTATGCTATAATTAAATGATCTATTATGAGTTTTACCCTTTGTATTTTCCATTATTAATCAATTTATATTTCTTAATGCTATATTTAAGTTTTTGTTATAAACAAATTCCTTTTAATTAATCAAATTAAGTGATTATTTCCATTTCATATTGAGGTTTTATTTCAAATTCAAATATTGCACCTACAGGACATGTTTGAAGAGTTTTATTCCATATTGTTTCAAGAATTTCTTTACTTGCATTTGATCTTACTAAAGCTTTAATTTTTACAAATGATAATTTAGGTGATTTAGCTTCTTTTTCAGCATTTGCTATAACTTCTAAGCTTTCTATTGGAATTTTACTATTTTTAGCTATTAAAGCAAAAATTGTTGTTATACATCCTGCCAAGCTCATAATTGCTAATTCTAATGCTGTTGGTCCTAAATTATCTCCTCCATTTTCTTTTGGTAAATCTAATATTATGCTATGGCCTCTTCCATTATCTACAATGCTTCTTAAATTTTCAATTAGTTTACATTTAATATTCATTTATTCCACCTTTTGTTTATCCAAGAAATATTGTATATATAAAAATATAAATATTTTTAATATATTTCCTAAGCTGAAGTAACTTAAACATCTTTTTTATGGGCAAACTTTAAAATCAGTTATTCATTAATTTCTCTAAAAGGTATTATATCTCTTTTCCTCATATATTCAAATGAACTTTTTAATAGAATAACTAAAATATGCTTAATATTTAAGAAAAAGATTTAAAATTGAAATATATTCATTCAAAAATAGGAGCCATGGGTCATACAATAGCTAGAGTTAAGATTTACAATCCAAAAGATGAATCTTTAAAGCTAGAGCTTGAGCTATTAGTTGATACTAGTTCAACTTATACTTGGATAGGACATGAAAAGCTTACAAAGCTTAGGATTGAACGTATGGGGAGAAGAGGATTTAAGAGTATAGATAATAGAATCATCGAACGTGACATTGTGAAGTGATAATTGAGTGTTTAGGTAGAAGGACAACAACAGTAGTTGTTTTTGCCGAGGAAAAGGATAACGAGGTTTTAGGATTACATGCACTAGAAGGCTTAGGGCTTGAAGTAGATCCGATAACAAAACAACTTAAAGAATCTGAAGCAATACTAGCATTATAATTATACAAAATTCATTTTTGATAATCTATGCACTCATTATTAGAATATTTAAAATTTTAATTTAAATTTTTATTATGGATTTTTTATGGAACTTAGAAGAATTTAAAAATAATGAAATGACTTTTTTATAATTTTCTCTCTTCTTTAAATCTAAGTTTTTTGAATGGATATCTCTATTATTTTTAATTTAAAATTAAACTGCTTTTAGAAAAAGGAAGCTAAGATCATGTAGATTTTTTCTTGAATAATATCTAAACTTAATATTTTTAAATATAAGTTCTCTATATCTAATTCTGAATATATATGTATATTATAAATATAGAAAATGTGAAAGAATATGAATTGAAAAGTAATGGAATGAGAAATGTTAAAGTTAAGTATTTGCTTCATGCAGGAATTGGAGCTAAAAGAATACAGCTTAGATTATTTACTATAGATATAGGAGGTTATACTCCTTTAGAAAAGCATGAGCATGAACATGAAGTTTTTATTTTAAAAGGTAAAGGTATTATTAGAAGTGAAGAAAAAGAATTTGAAGTAAAGCCGGGAGATGTAATATTCATAGGATCAAATGAATTACACCAAATAATCAATACAAGTAATGAACCTCTTCAATTTTTATGTACTAAGGAAACATCTGAAGTACCTGAAGCAGTTATTAAAGACATTGAGTCTATGGAAATTAAATCTTGTTAAAAATATTTTTTATTTTGATAGCATTATTTAACTAAACTTTAATTAAGACTTAAATATGTTTTTCATTATTTTTAATTTTTTCAATCTTAAGTCTAAATCAAGCTAAGTATATAATATTTTTTAAATTTTTAAATTTTTAAATAATAGAGTGTAATATTTCTTATTTAAGGATTGATATGTATGTCTTCTCAATCTTTATTAGAAAATACAATTAAACAATTAGAATATATTGGAGAAATTTTAAATTTAGATAAAAATATTATAGAATTTCTTAAGCATCCTAAAAGAACTCTTGAAGTATCAATTCCAATTAGAATGGATGATGGAACAATAAAAGTTTTCAAAGGATATAGAGTTCAACATATGGATGCAAGAGGACCATATAAAGGAGGAATAAGATATCATCCAGATGTTACATTGGATGAAATAAAAGCATTAGCTATGATAATGACATGGAAAAGTGCAGTTGTAGATATTCCATATGGAGGAGCAAAAGGGGGAGTGATATGCAATCCAAGAGAAATGAGTATAAATGAAATTGAAAGGCTAACTAGAAGGTATACTGCAATGATAGCAGATATTATTGGACCATTTAGGGATGTTCCTGCACCAGATATAGGTACTGGACCTAGAGAAATGGCATGGATAATGGATACATATAGCCAATTGCATGGTTATCTTATTCCTGAAGTTGTTACAGGAAAACCTCTTAGTGTATGGGGATCTGAAGGTAGATTGGAAGCTACTGGAAGAGGTGTAGCAATATGCACAAGAGAATCTTTAAAAATATTGAATTTGAAGAATCCTTCTATTGCAATTCAAGGATTTGGAAAAGTTGGATATTATGCAGCTACTTCTCTTTATGATATGGGTTTTAAAATAATAGCAATAAGCGATTCTAAAGGGGGGATATATAATAAAAATGGATTAAATCCATATAAAGTTATGGAATATAAAAATAAAAATGGGAAAGTAATTGGATATAAAGATTCTAAAGATATAACAAATGAAGAACTTTTGAAAATTGAATGTGATATATTAATACCTGCTGCAATTGAAAATCAATTAACAAAAGAAAATGCAAATGATGTTAAAGCAAAAATTATTGTTGAAGGAGCAAATGGTCCAACAACTCCTGAAGCAGATAAAATTTTTGAAGAAAAAAGGATATTCATTATTCCAGATATTTTAGCAAATGCAGGAGGAGTAACAGTAAGCTATTTGGAATGGATACAGAATATTCATAGAGAACATTGGAGTATGGAAGAAGTAAATAAAAAGCTAGAAGAAAGAATGGTAAAATCTTTTAAAGATGTTTATGATTTTTCAAAGAATAAAAATACAAGCATGAGAGAAGCTGCAATGATGATTGCAGTAAAAAGAGTTGCAGATGCATTAAAAGATTTAGGAGTATGGCCATGATGTCCTGGAAGAAAATTTGTAAAGTAAAGAATAGTTTTATGTTACATAGTTTCTTTTTTATAATCTTTAATTATATAAGACAATTAATAATTTTTAAACTCTAGTATAAATAAAAAAAGATTTAAAATAAGTTTCTTGAATTTAATTTTTTAATAAATTAATAATGAGAGGATTTAAAAAGTCTTTTTAATAAAGGTTTTTAGGTCTTTAGAAAGAGAAGCTAACTGTAGTAAAAAAAATCTTAGCAACTATTATGGAGTTATAGCAATTTTAAGATCCTTTTTTGAAGTTAATAATATTTCAAAAGCTTCTTTTATATTGTCTAAATTCATTTTTCTAGTTATTAAAGGTTTTACTTTTATTGCACCTGAAGATATCATTTCTAATGCTATTTCAAAATCATGTGGATTAGCATGAAATGTTCCTAAGACTGTTACTTCTTTATAATGCAATAATTCTGTTTCAATTTCTATTTTTGTTCCTGGTGGGCAACCTCCAAATTCTAATACTGTTCCACCTTTTTTAACTAATTTAAGAGCTTGTTCCCATGTTTTAGGTATTCCAACAGCTTCTATTACTACATCTGCTCCTCTACCATTTGTTAATTTTTTAACACTTTCTACTATATCTTCTTTTCCAGAATTTATTATTTCATCTGCTCCAAGCTTTCTTGCTATTTCTAATCTTTCATCTATTAAATCTATTATTATAACTTTTTTTGCACCCATAATTTTAGCTACTTGTAAATGCAATATTCCTATTGCACCTGAACCAATTATAGCTACAGTATCTCCAATTTTTATTCCTGCTTTTCTATCTCCATGAATAACACATGCTAATGGCTCTGTTATTGCTGCTTCTTCAAAGCTTAAATGTGAAGGGATTTCTTGCATATTATATTTTACAATTTCTTCAGGAACTTTAATATATTCACTATATGCTCCCCATAACCATGTCCTATTTTCACATAAATTATATTTTTCTTCTCTACATAATGGACAAGTAAAACATGGTGCAGAATTTCCAGCTCTTACTCTCATCCCTTTCTTAAATTTTTCAACTTTATCTCCTATTTCAACTATTTCTCCAGCCCATTCATGACCAAATAGTTGAGGATATTTAACAAAGCCAATACTAACATATCCTCTTTCATATATTTTTACATCTGTACCACATGTTGTTGCTGCTTTTATTTTTACTAATACTTCTTTTTCTCCAATCTCTGGAATATCGATATATTCTAATCTTAAATCTTTTACTCCATATAATAATGCTGCTTTCATCTTTCCTTTAGACATTTTATTTTAACCTCTTTTTTTCTTATTTATTTAATATAACTATTTTTAAGCATTCTTTATTTTCTTTAGCTAATTTTATAGCTTCATTAACTTGATTCAATTTAAATTTATGAGTTATAAGCTCTTTTGCTTTTATTCTATTTGATAATATAAGATTAAGAGCCATTCTTGTTTCTATATGAGAAGTTGAATAAGATGGAATTAATGATATTTCTGAGAAAAAAATATCATGAATAGATAATGGTAAAATTTCATTTGGATTTATTGGAGCAAAAGCTAAAATCATTCCACCTTTCCTACAAATTTTAAAAGCTTCTAAATAAGCATTTATATTCGGAGCTGTAACTATTACAACATCTGCCCCTCTATTATCACTATTTTCTTTTATAATTTTTACAGGGTCTTCTTCATGATAGTTTATAATAATATCTGCACCAAATTTTTTAGCAATTTCTAATCTATATTTAATAGAATCAATAACTATGATTGTGCTAACACTATAAATTTTTGATAATTGTGTGAAAATAATTCCACTTGGTCCTGCACCAATTATTGCTATAACATCTCCTAGCTTAACATTGCATTTCATCATCCCTTTTATACAACATGCTATGGGCTCTATTAATGTAGCTTCTTCAAAAGATAATTTATCTGGAATTTTAATAGTATCTATTTCTAAATTTTCTGCTGGAACTCTAAAATATTCTGCAAATCCTCCTGGGTCTATATGTGTTTCTCTAAATTTTGGACACACTGTAAAGCTTCCATGAGTACAATAATGACATATTAAACATGAAACATGATGATGAACAAAAACTTTATCATACAATTGAAATTTTTTAACTTTTTCTCCTTTCTCAATTATTATACCTGAAGGTTCATGCCCTAAAACCAAAGGTGCTCTTTTTTCAAGATACCAATCCATTAAATCCGATCCGCATATTCCACATGCTTTCATTTCAATTAATACTTCATTTTCTTTTATAATTGGTTTAGGATAATCTTCATAACGAATATCGTTTGGACCATAATACATAGCTACTTTCAATATTCTTCACCATTATTCTTATTAAAAGCTTATTTATAAAAAGTTATTATCTTTTTTGAAGAAAAATGTCCATAATTAAAATTGAAACTTTAAAAAATGAAGAATATTCTTCTTATGGAATTTCTAAAGAAAAATTAAAAGATATGCTTAGAAAAATTTTACTTATAAGATATTTTGAAGAAAAAGTTGAAGAACTTTTTCTTATAAAAGGATTGCTTATAGGTCCTGCTCATCTTTGTTTTGGAGGAGAAGCTTCAGCTGTAGGAGTAATTTCAGCTTTAGATAATGAAGATATAATTTTAAGCAATCATAGAGGTCATGGTCATGCATTAGCAAAAGGAATATCTCCAAAAAATATTATGGCTGAACTTTTTGGTAAAATAACTGGAACATGTAAAGGTTTAAGCGGCTCGATGCATGTTTGTATAGATATTAATAAAGGAGCTTTATATTCTTCAGCAATTGTTGCAAGTAATATTCCTATTGCAGTTGGGGTTGGATATGCTCTTAAAAGAATGAATGATAAGCGTATTGTTGCATGCTTTTTTGGAGATGGTGGAACAAATACTGGAGCATTTCATGAAGGCTTAAATATGGCTAGCATACTTAAAGTTCCAGTAATATTTGTATGTGAAAATAATCAATATGGAATGTCTATTCCTATTTCTCAAGTTTTAGCAGCTAAAAGCATAGCTGAAAGAGTTTATTATGGCTATAGAATTAGAACATATGTTGTTGATGGAATGGATGTATTAGCAACTTATAAAGCTACTAAATTAGCTATTGAATATACTCGTAAAGAAAAAACTCCATCATTTATTGAAGCTATAATGTATCGTTTAAAAGGGCATGGAGTATATGATAAAGCTGAATATAGACCTAAAGAAGAAGCTGAGAAATGGTGGGAAAAAGACCCTGTTAAATTATTTTCAGAAAGATTGTTAAATGAAAATATCATTTCAGAAAAAGAATTAAATAAAATGAACGAAGAGATTAAAAAAGAAATAGAAGAAGCAATTGATTTTGCATTAAAAAGTGAAATTTTCCCATTTGATGAATTGTATAAATTAGTTTATTCAAGTGAATATTAATGAGAGAATTATCATATGCAGAAGCTTTAAGAGAAGCTATTAGAGAAGAAATGCTAAAAAATCCTAAAGTAATTATTTTTGGAGAAGATATTGGAAAATATGGTGGAGCATATAAAGTTACTAGAGGCTTATTAGAAGAATTTGGACCTGAAAGAGTAATAGATACTCCTATATCAGAAGCTGCAATAGTAGGATTTGGAATAGGTTTAGCAATAATGGGATTTAAACCAATAGCTGAAATAATGTATATGGACTTTATTCCTATTGCTATCGAACAAATATTAAATCATGCTGCTAAAATACATTTTATGAGTGGTGGACAATTAAAAGTTCCATTAGTTATTAGAACACAATATAGTTTAGGCAGAGCTCATGGTTCTCAACATTCTCAATTTTTCCCATCATGGTTTATGAATATTCCAGGATTATTAGTAGCTTTACCTTCTACACCTTATGATGCAAAAGGATTATTAAAAACTGCCATGAAATTAGAAGATCCAGTTTTATTCATAGAATGTTGCTTATTATATCATAGACTCAAAGGTCCTGTACCTGAAGAAGAATATACTATACCTTTTGGAAAAGCAGATATAAAAAGAGAAGGAGAAGATTTAACAATTGTAGCAATTTCAAGAATGGTGCATGAAGCATTAATTGCTGCAGAAAAATTAAGCAAAGAAGGGATTAATGCTGAAGTTATAGATCCAAGAACATTAAATCCATTTGATAAAGAAACCATAATTAATTCTATTAAAAAAACTGGTAAATTAATAATTGCTTCAGATGATCATAAAAGAGCTGGAGTAAGTAGTGAAATAGCTGCTATTATAGCTGAAGAAGCAATAGATTATCTTGATGCTCCTATAATTAGAATATGCTCACCAGATATTCCAATTCCTTTCTCTCCTCAACTTGAGAAAAAATTTATGAGGAGCAGTGAAGATATAATTTTTGCTACTAAGAAAATACTTGGTGAAATTTAATGAAAAAAATTATTATATATAGTGCATTATTATTAATAGTAGTTTTAATAATTGCAGCTTTTATTCTATTTTTCTATAAAAAAACTGAATTAGAATTAAAACCAGAAATAAAAATGGAATATTTAGGAAGGAAAATAGATACAACAGGATGGATAATTATAAAACCATCTCCTATGAGTCTTGGTATGAGTATTTCAAAAGATAATTTTAATGTGAAACCTGAAGATGAAATAGAAATAAAGATACATGCTTGGATTTTTCAACCTGTAAAAGGAGAAACTAAAAATTTCATTTTTGAAATTTATAGAGAATCTAATAAAATAGGAGAATTTAATTTTCCAATAGAGCATGAAGGAATTTATTATGAAGGAGTATTCAAATTAATAATAAAAGCACCATCAATAGAAGGAGAATATAATTATAGCATAATTTGGGAAGGTATGAAAGCTTTTTTTAAAATAATAGTTAAAAAATGATGAAAAATTAGAGATGTAATATATATGGAAAAAATATATCTTCCAAGATTTGATGCAGTAATGGAAAATGGTATAATCGAATGGATTAAAAAAGAAGGGGATAAAGTTAAAAAAGATGAACCTATTGCTCGAGTAGAAGGAGAAAAAACAATTTTTGAAATAAAATCTCCTATAGATGGAGTAATTCATAAAATATTTTTCCCAAATAAAGCTGTAGTTCCAGTAGGAGAAGTTATTGCAATAATTGCTAAACCAAATGAAAAAATTGTTGAAAAAGAATATATTGAAAAAAGAGAAGAAATAATTAAAGCAACTCCTAAAGCTAAAAAAATTGCTAAACAATATGGTATAGATTTATCTAAAATAATTGGAACAGGACCTGAAGGTAGAATAACAGAATCTGATGTTTTAAAATTTATTGAAGAATCAAAAGTTAAATCAGTTAAACCATCCATTGAATTTGCTCCAAAAATTTTAGAAAAAATTCCAATAAAAGGTATTAGAAAAGCTATTTCTGAAAGACTTACTTATAGTTATAAGAATATTCCTTCAGCTTCTTTAATTATGGATATCGAAGTAGATAATCTATTAAAGTTTCATGAAGAATTTGAAAAAAAGCATGGAAAAGAAATTTCATTTACAGCAATAATTGCTAAAGCTGTAGCTGAAGCATTAAAAAAACATAGAATATTAAATTCTTCATTCGAAGAAAATGAAATAAAAATTTTTGAAGATATAAATATATCAATAGCAATCAATACTCCAAATGGATTGCTTGCTCCAACAATATTAAATGCTGATAAAAAGAGTATTATAGAATTATCTAATGAAATTAGAAGATTAAATGATAAAGCTATTAAAGGAGAATTATCTCCTGAAGAAGCTTTTGGAGGAACTTTTACAATATCTAATCTAGGGCCTTATGATATAGATGTTTTTATTCCAATAATAAATCCTCCTCAATCAGCTATTCTAGGAATAGGAAAAATTGTAAAAAAACCAATAATTGAAAATAATGAAATAATTATTAAATCCATTATGTCTTTATGTTTAGTATTTGATCATAGAGTAATAGATGGAGCTCCTGCTGCTAATTTCTTAAAAACTCTTAAAGAATATTTAGAAAATCCACAATTACTTCTTTAATTCTTATTTTATAATTTTTTAATAGTTTCCTAATTTTTCTGCAATTTGTTTTAATCTAGCTATTCTTTTTTCTACAGATGGATGGGTTGAGAATAATTCTATTATGTCTCTTCCACTTAATGGATTAACTATCCATAAATGACTTGTAGCAGGATTTAATTCTATTCCTCTTGGAAGTCTAGCTAATCTTTGAATTTTTAATAATGCATTTGCTAATGAAAGTGGTTTTCCAGTTAAATATGCTGCAGATTCATCAGCTTTATATTCTCTACTTCTTGATATTGAAAGTTGAATTATTGTTGCTGCTATAGGAATTAGTATTAATGAAAGTAATGCTAATAAAGCATTTCCTTCTCTTTCTCTATCTCTTGAACTGCCAAGTATTAATCCCCATCTGCCCATATATGCAATATAGCTTATAGCTCCAGCTATAGTTGCAGCCATTGCTGAAATAAGAGTATCTCTATTCTTTATATGTGATAATTCATGTCCAATAACTCCTTCTAATTCATCCTCACTTAAATTATTAAGTAAAGATTTTGTTACAGCTACAACTCCATTTTTTGGATTTCTGCCAGTAGCAAATGCGTTTGGAATAGGCAAATTTACTATAGCAACTTTAGGCTTTGGTATTCCTGCTTTAGAAGCAGCTCTTTCAACTATCTCATGTAATTCAGGAGCTTCACTTTGAGAAACAATTTTAGCACCTGTCATTAATAAAACAATTTTATCTGAGAAATAGTATGTTAAGAAATTAAATATGAATGATAGAATTAAAGCTCCTTGCATAAATGCTATTGGGTTTCCGAAATAGCTGCCTACTACAAACCCTATTGCTAATAATAATAAAGTCATTAAAGTCATTAATCCTAATTCACGAAACATTTTTTCACCCTAAAAGAAATATTAAATATCAAAGCTGATATTTAAACTTTAAAATTTCATAATATTTCATTTATTTCATTATAAGAATAAAAAGGGTTTTTTGGTTTTTTCTTTAAGATTTTTAAAAAACAAAAATGTTAAATTATTTTAAATATAATAAAATAAGTATAAAAT
>Ga0209183_1000660_pt1 | contig 12934 bp, 13 predicted proteins | sample LHCtaG_2_FD_184120 | JGI IMG/M metagenome (GOLD analysis project Ga0209183, IMG submission 184120) | Hot spring microbial communities from Little Hot Creek, USA to study Microbial Dark Matter (Phase II) - LHC4sed_replicate (SPAdes)... | ecosystem: Environmental > Aquatic > Thermal springs > Hot... | reverse complement strand
CTGGAGCAGGATAGGGACATAATAGCTGTGAAGAGCCTGCTCCGCAGATACCAGATGGATGTGGGGGCTTCATCCGTTCACCCCGAAAGCCCCCCATGATAGGAGGAGGAAAGGGATGAAAGTTAACGCTAAACCAGAACGGTTTAGACAAGCTGTTCAAGTTGGAATTGTCGTAAATGACATAGAGAATGCTAGGAAGTTTTGGGCTAAACTGTTAAACTTAGAAGAGCCGCCGATAATTGAAACCGAAGAGTGGGAGACTACACGTATGAGTTTCAGAGGAAAGCCATCAAGAGGACGTGCCAAGCTGACCTTCTTCAAGCTGGAGAACATAACCATAGAGCTTATCCAACCTTTAGGAGGACCAAATACGTGGCAGGATTTCCTAGAAAAACACGGGGAGGGAATACATCACATAGCATTCGCGACTGAAAACGTCAGTGAAGCCATTCAGAGGCTTTCAGAGCTTAACAGTCAAATCGAGCAAAGCGGACAGTTCAAAGGCGGCGGCTACATATACGTAGATTCTAGGAAAGGACTAGGAGCCATATTAGAGCTACTCTACTACAATAAGGGTTGACTTTTACCGTAAATGAGCCGCTTCCCAGCTATCATGTCTTAGAGAAACTCGTCGACTCTGGACTCGTGGAAAAATGCTACATTAAAGGAAGGCCTACGCTATAAGCTCGCTGTAAAATCGACTTACAAAGAGTGAAGTTGAAACTCAATAAACTATAAAGTTATGTATTTAACCTTGAATGTGAGACTTACATATGTCGCGTAGCCTTACAGTCTGCATGCTCAGCAACTCTCAGAGTCTTCTAAAGCTCCCCCTATACTAAGCCTCTCACCCTTAGACTTGACGTAGAATCACTATTTGTTGCGGCAGTTTTTCAGCTATACTAAATCAGGTTGGTGTGAAGCCTTCACCTTGCACGTGTTGGGCTGGATGACTATAGAAAAAGACGACCCCGATAAATACTTAGGAAAATAAAAGTGGGGAAGTTTAGAATGGGAAGAACCACCTATACACGCCTACTAGACCTGCGAAGAAGTTTATAGCCATGTAGCCAACGATGAAGCCTGCTGCGATAGGCATTCCATAGTCCTCGTAGAGTTTTGACCCTCCAATTTTAAGTGTTAACCACTTTAGGAACCATGCGATTATGAATGTTGACGCTAGTCCTCGTTGAAGGGTTGTATATCCATTAGCCACTAGGAAGCCTAGCGGTTCAAATGGAAACCATAGGAATCTAGAGCGTAGATACTGAAGGATCAATACTATTAAAGCGCCTCCAATAAACCATGGCCACCATTCATTCGGGGATGTACTAGATGGATGGATATATGGCTCCGTCTGCCCGAAGTATGCAGCAAACCCCCAAGTTTGAGAGAAGGCTGTGCGAGCCCATCCATAAGCAGACCATATGATTATTTGCATGATTAAAGCTACGGGTATCATTATTAAGGCTACTATTGTTACAGTTTTGAATAGGTTTCTATCGGACGTTGCTTTAGTAAGATTGTTCATACGGTATGAAAATGCAGCGCCATATATTGGGAAGCAAGTGGGCTCATTTAAGGAGGTCATAACCATACTGAAGCTGTGCGCGTGGAATTGTTCGTAACTGACATTCCACCAAGGTTCCGGTGGATTAGGCCAAATGAATCTAAAGAAGGTATTTCCCTCCCACCATACATGGGGCGTGCTCATCCTCCCAATATATATCAGTTGAGCTATAGCATGAAGTAGATTCTGCAGTATTAGAAGCGTCGCTATCGGTATGCTTAAACCGTTAATCATCCATAAACCGATTAGGGCGGCGTTAGAAACTACAAATATGATCCAGTTAAGCCTATAACCTCCAGGCTCTTCAGAGTCGCTTATCTCCGACGGCTTCCCTAGCGCTTTCTTTATTGTTTGGATTATATAACGTCTATGCCAGAATAGCTCCATGATAGCTATCATATAGAGGCCTCCAGCCTCTATAGTATGCCAGTTAAGTGGTGGTGCGCGTGCTGGGCATTCGGGACCCCATGATCTGCAACATGACCCATAACTCATCAACGCAGTATAGTGTCCTAGATAGTACCACGCTTGAACAAGTATCAGTATTATTATAAACCAGCATGAAGCGCTAAACAAGATATCCAGTGGGGCAAAGTATGCTGCGGCTACTGTAGCAGGATTCTTATTTAAGCTACCTAAACCCGCTACAGCGGAGTATATAGGATGAGTGGCTATTTCACCGGCATAGACGACGTGTGTCCCACCTAAACATGTGTGAGTACGCCAGCCGAAGACATCGGGGAACCAGGGTAGAAGTATCGCTAGAATCACGGGGAGTTCAAAGCATATTCCTAGAATAACTCCTATGAGGAATGGCGATGTCTTTCTGGCTTTTTCGGGCTCTGAGGCTATCATAGAAGTTGCAGGTATTCTCTTTAAAAGCTCGTGTGCGACCATGACATGTGGGAATGGTATTCTTTCTACGTCGATCCATAAACGCCTGAAGATATTAACTGTAGCTATTAGTGAAATAGCGTATAAATCGTATAGCACCGTGTAGAATACTATGACGGGAATCCACGCATTCCACGGAATTTGACCTATGGATAGCCCTCCTTGAGCTAGAAGTCGACATACATCTGGTTCAGGAGCCCACCACGTCTGCCAGAGACGCATCGAGATATCTGGGTCGACGGTTCTGACAAAGTATATGATTCCCGGGTACCAGAACCATGGGAATTGCATCGATATGTAGGAGTAAGCCATAGCTCCTATTGCGTACAGTATCGTTAAATTCTTCAAGTCCAAGTATTTTTGGAATTGTTTTAATTTAGAGAGAAAGAAGGCAAGTATTAAAAGCCAAAAGGGCGCGGCTCCAAACCACATGGAACATATGCTGGGACCCCAGTGAGCCGTGATGGCATACGCCATTGGGGTTGGTTGAACAGCATTCCAGAATGTTCCAATAACGCCAAGAAGTACTGATGTCAGTATTATCATAAGGTATGGTGTTTTTTCCCCGGCTTTAGATTCTCGGCTCATGTTTTCCACTGAAATCTATTCTTTTATATTTCAGAAAATATATGTATTGCGGTGGTCTTATAGCGGATCACATGACTTCTAAAGAGAGAGGTTTAGCGGCGTATCACTTAGAAGAGCCTGATAGGGTTCCAATGGATTTTTGGGCCGATGAAAGCGTTTGGTTGAAACTGTGCGGTGAGCTGAAGGTTGAGAAGAGGGAGGAGCTTTTGAAGAGGCTTCGCGTAGATTTTCGGCACTGTTACTGGGCAGGGGATCTAGGTGCTGTTGAGAGCTATACCGATGGGAATTATAGGGATTGGTGGGGTGTCATCCATGATAGGAAGGGTATACCTAAGGTTAATCCGCTGGCTGACGTAAAGTCCTTGGAGGATTTAGATGTGTATAATTGGCCTGACCCGGATAAGGTAAACTACTACGATATCGTTAAACTTGTTGAGGCGTATACTGAGGATTACGTCGTCTACGGTGGCGCTTGGAGCCCAATATTCTTTGTGGCCTTAGGTTTAACCGGTATGGAGAAGTTCTTCAAATACGTGTTCACGAGCCCTGAGATTATACACAGGCTCCTAGACATTATAACAGGGTTCTACTATGAGGTGTCTCGTAGAATATTCGAACTCTGCGCGAAGGACATAGATGTCTTCTTCATGGGTGATGATTATGGGACTCAGAGGGGTCTATTCCTAAGCCGTAAAATGTTCAGAGAGTTTTTCAAGCCGAGACTGGAGAAGTTGTTTAAATTGGCTAAAAAGTATGGGCTTCTCGTTCAACTACACTCCTGCGGGAGTATACGGGAGATAATTCCAGACTTGATAGAGATAGGTTTAGATGGATTAGATCCAATACAGGTTAGAGCAGCCAACATGTCTGTTGAAGAGATTAAACGTGAATTTGGAGATAAAATATGCATACATGGATCATTGGATACTCAGAGAACTTTACCATTCGGCTCAACAAACGATGTAAAGATGGAGGTACTTCAACGTTTTAAGACCGTTGCTCAAGGCGGCGGTTTCGTATTAGCACCATCCCAGGTATTCCTTCCAGAAATCCCGATCGAGAACATACTCACCATGTATAAAGTAGGCTATGACTATGGACACTACCCTTATAAGTAAAACGGCTAAAGCGGGGCCGTCACCTTTTTGTATACTCCGTATTTATGGCATGCCTCTATCATGGCTAGGAAGCTCTCCGGGGGTATCCCATCCATGATGCTCGTGCTCGAACCTAAAACATATCCTCCTCCCGGTGCAAGCTTCTCTATATGCACTTTTACATTACGCTCTATTTCAGTCCTTGACCCATAAGCCAGTAGGGGGGTGTGGATATTACCCATGAGACAGATCTTATCTCCATATAGGTTTTTAAGCTCATATATGTCGTTAGACTCGGGCTGTATTGGATGCATTGCCGAAAAGCCTAGGTCAATGAGCATAGGGATGGCGTCTTTGACTTTCCCATCTGTGTGAAATGTGACGATCATCCCCTTAGCCTTAAACGGCTGAACCATCTTGGCCATTCTAGGGATGAAAAGCTCTCTAAATACTCTGGGGTTGACCAAAAAACCGCTGTTCATACATATATCGTCATTTATAAATGCAAAAGCCAACTCATCTGAGTATTCTGAAGCCACCCTTCTGGCTACTTTAACGTGAAAGCTTAATATCACATCCATAAGCTTCTCCACAAAAGCCCGGTCTAAGTATAGCTTCTTGAGGAAGTCTAACATGCCCATAGCTAGATACGTAGCGTCAAAGAACGAGCCCAGTGAGAAATAGATCCCTACACCTGTGTCTTTAGCTACTTTAATGTATTCTTCAAGTTGCTGGAAAACGGGTTCAGGATTAGGCTCTGGTCCGAGCTTATCTAGGTTGCACCAGTCTTTGATGACTCCATCTACGTAGTTCAGGTGCGTGATCTCCAGGGAGCTCTCTGAGAAAACTTCGCCTGGGCGCCATCCCAATCCAACTCCGACCGCATCCATACCTATTTTCTCCGCAAACCATACAATATCTCTTGGAGGAATATGCTCTATAGATGGATAGGTCTTACCCAATACGTATTCATACACTTTTTTACTGGTAATCCAGTATTCTAAATGAGGTACTCTATCACTAGGCTCTTCCAGTAGAAAAGCCGAGATCAATCTGTCTATGTTCGGTTTACCTATCGGCATTTCCATTTCACCCTTTAAATGGTCTACGTCTGTATTTGCCAGCTACTTTAAAGTATGTTTCAAGGTTCACCATTGGGACGTTGTCCGGTATAGAGCCTGAGACGTTGAGGAAGTATCCTGGGTATGAGCCTGCAGTACTCAGGCATCGTTCAACTTCTTTTACGACGGCGTTGACGTCTCCGTACGTTAATACGCCTATATCTACACCTCCAATAATCACCTTTCCATTGCCGTATTTCTCAGCAATATGTTTTAAGTCGCAACACTCCTCTACTATAAACCCGTCTGCCCCAGCCTCAGCCACATCGTCCACTATAGGGGTCATATTTCCATCCGTGCAGAACAGTACCACAATACCTTTAGATTTAAGCTCACTCCACAGCCGCTTATACCATGGAAATAGGTGCTTACGCATCCAGCTAGGTGGGAAGAAGGGGCCCTGAGTCGAGCATATGTCGTCGTGGCTTATAAACGCTTCAATATCTGTCTGAGCCCAAGCCTTAGCATGTAATAGGCTAAGCTCACCAAATTTGTTTAGAAGTCTTTCAAACCGTTTAGGATCTTGATAGGCGGCTTTAACAGCCCACTTAAGCCCGAAAGCCATAACAAGCCACATGAAACACGTCAGATACATACCCCCGGGTACAAGCTGACTCTTATAGATGCTTTGAACCCTACTGTGAACTTCTTGAAGATGGTCTCTCAACTCGTCTAGGCTTGGTATCTTCCACGCTTTAAACGGGTCGAAGTCTAAAACCTCGTCGACAGATTTAACTGTAAACATCTCATGCCAGGTGGTCGGGAAGGCTTTAGACCATGAGTCAGACCTCACGGCGAAACGGTCACCCCTTCTCCTAGCCAACTCCCATGGATGGAGGGGGTCGTAGGTGAACCAGACCATATCTAAGTCGAGCTTTTCATAGGTTTTACTTAAAGCGATGTCAGGATGTTTAAAGGGGTCTAAACCCGATACCTTTGAAACGAAGTCCGTATGCTGTAGAAACTCAACCTGAGCAACCATATCACAATCCTCAAGATGCAGTGCTGAGAGAGCACGGTCATAACACATGGCTAAACACCCTACTGTAAGGGCGCATTAAAGTTATTAAAAGTTCTTATCACACATGCCTGTTGGGACAGGTCTTCTAATGCCTGGTAGACTCTAAGATATGATTAAACCTATTGGATGTACTGTTAAGGCGAATACGCATGTAAAGTTTGTAAGAACTCTTTCAAGCAGAATACTTATACGTCAGGATGGATGCGGGAGAAGTGTTTAAGTCGTACTTGACAGAGTCTACTTATCTACCATATTCTCATCGTTTGGCTATAATTACGGATCTTAAGCATGTTATAAGAACCATATGAAGACTTGAATTGCAAGTTTAGGCGACCTACCACCTTAAAGCTTCACGTAAATGGAAAGTGTAAACCCTCAGCCTAACCAGCCCACTCTTGCGTTTAATCTTAAAAGATAAGAAGAAGCGGACTAGTTAAAGATATAAATGTTTTAATGAGGTATTAGTTCTGAATGAACTCTAAAGAGCGTGTTTTAACAGCTTTTGAACATGAGGAACCTGATCGAGTACCTGTATGGTGTGGTGCTTCACCTGAGTTTTGGAGCAAAGCAAAACGTACGTTGGGTTTAGACGATGAAGGCCTGCGTAGGAGAATTGGAGACGACTTCCGCCGTGTATATGCCAGGTATGTAGGTCCAGACCTTAATCCATGCATACCTGGGCGAAGTCCCGTACAGTTTTTGGAGTAGAGCGGAGCAGTCTTTACTACGGCTATGCTTTAAACCATCCCCTTTCAAATGCCTCTATCAGAGAGATAGAAGAGTATCCTTGGCCTAAACCCGACTGGATAGACGTTTCAACTGTAAGAGCCGAGGCGAAGAAATACTATGATCAGTATGCTATTTTAGGTGGAGATTGGTTTCCATTCTGGCATGACGTTATGGAGCTTTTAGGTATGGAGAATATGTTTATTAAAATGCTTACAGAACCTGAAGTTGTAGACGCTGTGTTTGAGCACGTAGTAGACTACTATGAAGCTGTTAACAAGAAGATCTTCGATGAAGCGGCAGATTTAATCGACGTATTCTTCATAGGCAACGACTTCGGAACAAAAATGGACCTATGACAAGTGAGAAGCTTTTCAGGCGGTTTGTTCTACCCTACCTCAAGCGGCTGGTTGACCTCGGCCACTCATACGGTTTGAAGGTTATGCTTCACTGTTGCGGAGGGTTTGCAGAACTCATCCCGGCTATGGTGGAGGTTGGATTAGATGGGTTGCACGCAGTTCAGCCCTCATGCTTTAGGGACGTTCTAAGCCCTCCTCGGGCTCAGCGTGCTACGACTATACAAGCGTAAACGGTAGGAGGTTCAAGGTTTCCATGGTGATAGCTCTGTCTCCACAAAGATCAACGGTAGATATGGGATTATATGGAGCTGTAACAGGAGAATGCACGTTACAACTTAAGCGATACATACCTAGGGGTGAATAAGGATAGACTTAAGCCGATTATGGAAAAATGGGAGAACTCCTAAAATATCTCTCATTACAATAAATGGCTATTGGGGGATGAAACCATGGAGTCTTTTTCAACAGATAGATTGGGCAGGGTTTTCATAGTCAGACTGGATCCCGGAGACCGCGTCTTAGAGAGCATAAACGAGCTGGTGAGTAGGGAGAAGATCAGAGACGCCGTCGTAATATCTGCTGTTGGAACACTGGATGAGCGCACCTTGCACATGGTTACAACGACAGACTACCCTCCAAGGGAATACTTCAAACGGTTTGAAAATAAACCTTTAGAACTAGTTTCACTAACGGGCATAATAGCCGATGGAAAGCCGCATCTTCACGCGGTTGTTTCAGACTGTGAAAGGGCCTACGCGGGACATTTAGAAGAGGGTTGTAGGACGCTTTACTTGGCAGAAATAGTTATTCTAGAGGTGGAGGGTTTAGATTTGACTAGAATCCGCGACGAAAGCAATATTTTAAGGTTGAAGGGTCGGAGGGTAGAGCGTAGTCAATGGTAATGGTGTAGAAAACGTTAATAGGTCTTTAGAGAAATTCTTAGAAATCGTAGATCCAAATTGAGCAGTTTAAACATCGGTTTGATCGGTTGCGGAGGAATAATGGACGCCCACCTAGCAGGTTATAAAGCATTATACACGGCCGGGTTGAAGGTCTTCAATATAAGAGCTGTCTGCGACACGTATGAGCAGAATGCTAAGAGGAAGGCTGAAGCGGTTGAATCCTTTCAAGGTAGGAAGCCTAACATCTACCTGAATTTTGAGGAGATGATTAAACGTGAAAGCTTAGATGCCGTAGATATAGCACTACCCCATAATATACATCACACTGTCGCATGTAGATGTCTTGAAGAGGGTTTACACGTTATAATAGAGAAGCCCCTCGGTGTAACCATGAGGGCCGCTAAGTTGATAATAGATACTGCTGAGAAATATAGTAGAATTCTAGCCGTAGCTGAAAATTACAGGAGAAGCCCTGAGAATAGAGCCATCTGGTGGGCTATAAGGCAAAACTACATAGGTGATCCCAGAATGATCATATGGATAGCGGCTGGGTGGAACCCAAACCCCTGGGGCTGGAGAGAAGACCGCTTTGTAGCCGGGGGAAGCTGGGTTTTCGATGGGGGGGTACACCTCGCAGATTTAGACAGGTATCAGCTTGGAAGGGAGGCTGTAGACGTATACGCTGTAACTGAGACCTTCGAGCCTATCAAGAAGGGTGTAAGAGTCACTGTAGATGATATGACCATGGCTATCATACGGTTTGAGGGACGTGTATATGTTCAATGGCTGTGGACGAGGGCGGCTCCGGGAAGAGACGTAAATATTAGGGTCATCTACGGCTCACGCGGTGCTTTGAACGGTGAGGGTTTAAGGGTTCAAAAAGAAGATAGCGTAGAAGTTCACCGAATGCATGTGCTAGTTGATAGGATGATGAAAAGTCTAAAGCCTGAGGAGAGGGAGAATATGTTTCCGAGGGGCGTAACGGATACTTTCGCAACGGAGCTCTACGACTTTTATGACGCAATCGTCGAGAAGCGTAAACCTGAGGTTGACGGCTGGGAAGCTTACAGAGACATGGCCATACCTTTAGGCTTCTATGAGTCTGCGGTTCTAGGGAAACCCGTAAAAATCAAGGATATAGAAGAGCTTAAAATTGAAGAATATCAGGGTGAGATAAACGAGAAAAATGGTGTACGTTGAGCATTAAGTGCTCCCTCCTTTTTATCCATGGAGGGAAACTCATTGAGCAGGGATTTTGAAGAGATCGTGAAACGCATATGGGAGTCTGAGATTAAAAGGCTAAATGAACATTTAGTTAAGGAGAGTAAACCTATCTCTGACCTTCTGAGCCGTGAAACGCCTCAAATTACCACGAGAGATGGAGGCCAGTATAGGTTGATAGAGATGCCCTCATAAGGCTGGCGTCATATGTTCCTGAGAGCCTTCATGGTAAAATTCGAGTGCCAATCATATTTATCAGAAGGATTGACATGGGTAGAGGGGTTTACGCTGTTACGGGAGACTTCTACTCGAGACTTTTGGTCAAAAACCTGATAGAGGGTTTTGAACAGTTTAGAGAGGACTTGAAGCCTGAAGAAACATTATACCTTTACACACCCCAAGTTTCAGACCTCATAATGCGGTTTAGGTCTATTTTCCAAGTAGGCTTTCAGGTAGAGCTATAGAGGCTTGTTCAACCACTTCTCTCGCGTAGTTAATGCTCTCAATTTCGCCTCCTCTAAAGCCTTTAAAGCACTTGAGAAAATGGGTTCCTGTACAACCCCCTTTTCGTAAAACTCCTCAAGCTCATCCATATCGAGCACTTTAGGCTCTTCACCAAGCTTAGCTGAAACGTCAACGGCTAAGTCGACATAACGTACGAGCCCTCTAACGACTTCTACGGGAGTATTTATGTTCACGTAAACTCCTTTAAACTCACCACGGCTGGAGAAGTACATATGTTCTATAAGCCAGTCACCCGGTTTAAACCGGGTTAAAGCGTAATCTCCAGGCTCCTTAGCGACCCCCAATCCATCGTAAAAACCTGAGCCGGAGATCTTCCTCCTAACCGTTAAAAGGTCTGAGTCGATTGCTTCAACAACCCCCGGGTTAAGGTTTAAAATAGTTCCATCTAATTTCCTATGTTCAAACTCCAACCAGCTACCGACTTCTATACTTTTAAACCCGATAAACCTGTCCAAGCAGTCTTCGACAAAAGCCTTATCAGCGCCTCTAGCTAACATAAGCTCGGCTAGATCTACAGCCGCTCCGAACTCTCTAAAACACCTGTAGACGTGATGGCCTTTAACCGTTGGAACCACCATAGACCTCAACTCATCTAGAAGGCTTTTACATGGAAATTCCAATCTATAGACGGATTCACCCTCCAATATTAGCCCAGACGTCTGTGGACAAACTCTCCTTAGAAGTTTAGCCCTCTCCTTAAGCTCTTCAAATTCTCTGATAAGCTCTTCTAGAGATGCTTTAGCCGCCGTATTTTTCCACCGTATCCCCCATCCATCCCTACGGAGCATGGAGGATATGTTTAAAAGCTCTCTGAAACGGGGGCTCTTCCTCGAAGAATAGTCAAACGTCACAGTATCGTTTTGAGTTAAACTCATGTAAAAGCCATCAATAACTATGTTGCTCTTAAGTGGAGCTAATTCATCGGTCTTCCAAATCGGTTGAACCGTTTGAACGAAAACCTCATCTCCATTTCTCAAACCTCCGATATCTCGGAGTAGACCTTTAAAAGAGCTGAAATCTATTAAAGCATTACCGTTTACGTTTCCCACAACAAGTCCCTTATAAATAGATCCAACACCTATAATGGACTTCCTCACGATCACATACTTCAACTGCTCTACGATTACCTTCACCACTCTTTCGACTTTTTCAGATGCTCCTCTAACCAAGACACCTTGCTTATCTGAAGTTTCAATGATCAAAACATCTGGTTTAACGTTTAAATTTTTGACCTTAAACCTGATGAGGATCGAATTGCTTGGATAAGATATTTCAAAGCCCTCGTCCAGTAGAAGCTTGGTAAGCGCCGTAGAATATATACCCCTCAGGTAGACCTTCAACAGCACACCGCCAGGCTAATCTCGAATACCTTCTAGGAAGGATATTGCCTGCCAAATCTTAGTCCTAGTATAAACCGGTATGTTCGGGTCTTGAGTTATCTCATCCAATATATCTATAACGTTTGAAGCCCTAGCCGCCAGTGAGATTTTATCCGATTGAAGCTGGTCTATACTTTCCTTAGCGGCTCTTCTAATATTCCTCGGAGTAGTTGGATCTGAAGTGATCAACTGCAGTATCTGAATGGCTTTATTCACCCTATCCATGTACTCCTCAACCTTTTTAGAAGACTTCTTACTTTTAGAAGACAAACGACATCCCCCCCCGGCTTCCATCAAATAGAAGGCTTAAACTCCAGAGTTATGATTTAATACCAGCTGAAGTATAATTTTAAGTTTGCTGAGGTGGTTTCGATGAGCGACGATTATGTGAAGAAGGCCGCTGAATATATGAAAATGGGAGCTGCAATGCTCTCCGAGCTATGTCCAATATGTAAACTGCCTCTTTTCAAGCTCGGCGAAGACGTGGTCTGCCTCAACTGCGGCAGGAAGATAATACTGGTTAAAGAAGATAAGGAGGCCGTAGCCGCTAAAACACCTCTAATACTAACGGACATTGAAGAAAGCTTAGTCGCCAAAATACTTGAAGTAAAGAGAAAGCTCATGCTTGCGGAAGACCTAGACGATGTGAAGAAGGCCGGAGACGTTTTAAACATTCTGCTAGAAGCACTTTCAACAATTAGAAGGCTTAGAAAAAGCTGAAAAATTCAAATGGGGCCGGCCGGATTTGAACCGGCGATCACGTGGGCCCAAGCCACGTAGCCTAGACCAAACTAGCCGACGGCCCCCCAGTTTAAACATGAAACCTCTAATATAAAACTGTTTTTCAAGATAGTTGACCAGCGAACACAGTAAAGTTAAAAATCGACCTTCAACTCACTAATTATGAGCGGGGGTAGCCAAGCCTGGTCTAAGGCGCAGGGCTTAGGACCCTGTGGGGTAGCCCTTCGTGGGTTCAAATCCCACCCCCCGCACCAATTTACCGGTAAATCATAAATACTAGTTCAATTCATTATTCATTCTATTTTTGAGGTTGCATACCTAAGCCTAATAGGGGTAAGACTGAGACATTAGGGATCGTGCTATTTATGTCTATTTGCCTTCATTGGATGCTTTCAGTTGGGATTATGATTTTGTGTTCTTTAATGATGATTGTTGGGACGCCGTAAACGGTTAATATGTTTTGGGGTGTTAGCACTTCTTCTGGTTTTCCGGTTGCGAAGACTTTTCCATTGTTTAGCATTAAAATTTTGTCTGAAATTCTGTAGGCTTGAGTGAGGTCATGTATGGCTATTATAATGGTTAGTCCTTTTGAACGGAGGGTTTTTATGAGGTTTAGTATTTCTTGTTGATATTTGAGGTCAAGATTGCTTGTTGGCTCGTCGAGCAACATTACTTCTGGTTCTACGGCTAAAGCCCTGGCAATAATTACGCGTTGAAGCTCGCCTCCGCTGAGCTCTTCTAATGTTCTGTCGGCTAAATGGGCTACGTTTACAGTTTTCAACGCTTCATA
>Ga0209183_1000656_pt1 | contig 12987 bp, 12 predicted proteins | sample LHCtaG_2_FD_184120 | JGI IMG/M metagenome (GOLD analysis project Ga0209183, IMG submission 184120) | Hot spring microbial communities from Little Hot Creek, USA to study Microbial Dark Matter (Phase II) - LHC4sed_replicate (SPAdes)... | ecosystem: Environmental > Aquatic > Thermal springs > Hot... | reverse complement strand
CTCTTCGCGGCGAAGCCCGGAGGGGCGGGGGGCATTTCTCGAAGGACCTCGTCGAGCTTCTCCAGCGATTCCTTTAGCCTGATCCTCCAAGCGAGCTCCTCTAGGTAGCTCCTAACGGCCTCGCTTACGTTGACGCCCCTCTCCTCCAAGTACTTCCTGAGGCCCTTTCTGACGCGTACGCTTATGACCTCCGACACGTGTAGACAGTTATGTATACATCGATATAAGCTTTTTTGTAGACAGAGATCAGCGCATGGGCTTTAGAGCTTTAAACTTACGGTGCCCGTCGTCCTCGCTACGCTCACTCGTCGCGCGGGCCCAAGCGGGCTTCTGGTCATCTGCTACGCAGTCACAGAAGAGGCCGGCCTCAAATCGAGTAGCTGTCGCAGCCGGGGGCCTTGCTTTTTGGCTACATAAGCCCTCTAGTCCGCTCTGAGGGCCTTCTCCACTAATCCTCTCCACAGTCTTTATACAATCTTAATAATAACAATCGCATTCTTGTGCGGATGGCGTCTTGGATCATGTACGTGGCGGTTAAGGCGAGAAGGGCCGTTGACGTAAATCACTATCATCGTAGCCAAAGAAGGGCTCACTCTAAGGGTCAAATGTCTCAGAGAAAAAATAAGGAAGGAAAGGGAAGAAAGTAGTGAGGTGGCCCTAGGAGGATGAATAGAGCAAATAAGAAATTGTACGTCTTAGGGGTCGTCCTTTCATTTATCGTAGTGAGCGCGATGGCCTTTATAGCCCTGGGAACGGGCGCCTTCGCAGCGCCCGATCTCTCTAGGGCCTCCTCATTTGAGGAGTACTTTAAATATGAGGTCAAGGAAGCCCCCATAACGATCCCAGAGGCTAGATCCAAGATCGAGGTCGAGGATAAGAAGGCCTACGCTGACGCGCTTTGTAGCTATGCGGAGGCTACCCTGGGCGCCTCAAGCGTTGAGGTCGTATGCGTCTACCGATTGAAGGAGGGCCCTGAAGTGGGCGAGGCTCTAATCAGAGTCGACGGGGACTACCTCCTCGTGAAGCTGAGCGAGGACAGGCCGATGGCTCACGTACGCCTCGAGCCCGTCTTGGTTAAGAGAGACGTGGCCGTGGAGGAGCTCGTGAGCCTCTTGGCCCCTGCCCTTAACATAGAGGCCGTTGCAGCCAAGCTCGTAGAGGAGCGCATCTACGAGCTCTACGAGCTCAGGCCAGAGCCGGGGGCCGAGCTCGCCCCGCTGGCCACTTTGTACATAGTGACGGCCGAGAGGGGCATTGAGGCAAAGAACTTCGTGGGCTGGACCCTATGGCGCCTTGCAGCGAAATCGACGACCTTCATATGGGACTGGGCAGTGGTATTGAGCGTTGACGACGAGTCTTACTATTGGATAAATCCATGGTTCCCGACGTGGAGGTGTGAAAACTTCTATCACTATGCGGAGGTGAAGGCTCAAGGCCTGTACTCATACACGTGGGCCGAGGGCGACTTCGTGTACGAGTACTGGGGCGATGTATGGCAAAGGTTCCATGCCTGGGCCTGGGTTCGAACGTGGTACAACGGGTACGTCGAGGGAGGTGCAGGGGCTTGAGGATCTTCACTACAACTCGAAGAGCCTCTTGGCCACGCCGGGCGTTCGGGCAGGGGATTCCGCCTTAAGGCACCTTAAGGTCTCCAACTTTGACGTTCTCCCATATGAGGGATGGACTCGGTTTGCACAGACCCTTCCATACGCATTCGAGGGAGGCTCACCTTCTAAGCTGGTTTCCAATGCCGCTGAGCCCTCAAAGGGGCTGCCTTTCCTCGAGCTATCTCACTCCACCTTCTCCACAGGGATGCCGATGAGGTCTCCGTTAGGCAGACGCCGCTATTGGATGAGCGGGCTTTCGTGATCATGACTTCGCTTGTCCCCGCGAGCAAAAGCGCGTGCTTGACAGACAAGTTCAATGGTTTCAGAGCCGAGGGCAGAGACTTCTTGAGAATAAGCCATCAAGAACACCACGGCGAAAGGCTTAAGCCTTAATTAAATGAGCGGCGCCACCTCTTTTTCGTGAGCAGCTCGTCTAAAGACGACATTAGGATGAGGGTCTGGAGGGAGCTCTTGAAGAGGGAGGTCGCCCTCCCTCCCTTCCCAGTCTATGGGAGGATACCCAACTTCAAGGGGGCCGAGGAGGCGGCCCTTAGACTCAGAGCGATCGAGGAGTACTCGAGGGCCGAAGTGGTGCTGTGCAACCCGGACTCCCCTCAGAGGCCCGTGAGGGAGATCGTCCTAAGGGACGGGAAGGTGCTCGTGGTCGCCACGCCCAGGCTCTCGAAGGGCTTCGTCGCAGTCGAGGGGCCGAAGGACCCTACCTACGCCTCGACGATCAAGGGCTTCATGGAGCTGGGGAGGCCCGTAAGGCCCGGCGACTACGAGATCGACGTCTTCGTCGCTGGCTCGGTGGCCGTGGACTTGGAGGGCTACAGGCTGGGCAAGGGGACGGGCTACTCGGACATCGAGTTTAAGCTTTGGAGCAGTGCAGGCTCCATAACGGACGAGACCCTAAGGGTCACGACGGTCCACGACCTCCAAGTCGTCGAGAGAGTCCCACGAGACTCTTGGGACGTGCCCGTGGACCTCATTCTAACGCCGACTAGATCCGTGTGGACGGCCCAGGCCAGGAGGCTCAGGAGGGCCCCTTGACTTCTTGGTACTGACAACGTCAAGGTGAAGTCGCTTAGACTGGCGATGATCGTCTCGGCGAGGTCCGCCATCCTCGTAGACTCTTGGAGGTTGCTAGAGAGGCATCGCAATTACCAGCGGACGCATCGCAGACAGCCTCGGCCAAGTACGTCCGCGCCGCTCGGTTCTTGGTCGCGAACGGGGGCTCCACGAAGCGGCCTGCAGTGAGGGCCTGAATGGCCCCTGCCCAGGCTGAGCGGTCCGCGGCGTCGCCAAAGATTTAAACCTTGTCTCAAGTCTATTGTCATAGTGTAGCTCTGGGCCGGCATGTCGTCGCCTGATTTTTAGGGGGCGTCGAAATGGGGCGCAACGTGCTAGTCGGGGAGATAATGCGAAGGGACGTGGTGAAGGTCGACACCGACAGACCGATAGCCCAAGCGCTCGAAAAGCAGAAGGCTGGGACGAGACGCCTGACGGTCGCCGACTTCGGCCCCAAGAGGGTGGGGATGGGAGACGGCACCCCCCTCAACGATGTCGCAAGGCTCGTGGCCGAGGCCTCCGTCAAGGGGGTCCCGATAGTCGATGGCGAGGGGATGCCGACGGACTTCGTGGCCGTAAGGGAGCTGGTCGAGTTCATCAGCGCTCAAGCTTGAGGAGCAAGGACCTTGACCTCGCGGCCCAGAACGTCGCCGGGCAAGTCCTTCCTGAACCTCACCACGGCGACGCCCTTGTTGCCGTGGGGCTTCAGGACCTTGCCTATGTACTTGTTGCCGTGCGAGTCCTCCAGCACGACCTTCCTACCGATGAGCTTCGCCACGTCGGCCTTGCTCTCGCCCAGCTTGACGAGGAGCTCCTTCGGGTACCTCTTCTTCAGGCCCAGCCTGAAGTTCAAGACCCTGCCGATCACGCCCAGCCTCCTCCGAGGCCGGGGATATTGTTAGAGGTGTCTTAAAAGGATGCGGTCATTCGGCAAGGCTCCATCGTATGGAAGGGCCCCGAGAATTGAAGTGGACGTCTTGGTCGTTTGCGAGAAGAACTCGGTAGCGAAGGCCGTGGCCTCAGCGCTGAGCGACGACGCCTACAGGACCTTCAACATCGATGGGGTCCCGTGTTACGCCTTCTCGAAGGACGGGAAGAGGTGGGTCGCCGTGGGGCTCAAGGGCCATATAATGGACTTTGACTTCGAAGCCGAGCTGAACGACTGGGGCTCCGTGGACCCCAAGGAGCTGTTCAAGGCGAGCCCTGTGAGGGTCTTCCGCGAGGGGAGCTTGAGGTACGTAGAGGTCCTGAGGGAGCTCGGGAGGAGGGCCGAGGAGGTAGTCTTGGCCCTGGACGCCGACGTGGAGGGCGAGGGGATAGCGTTCGAGGTAATCGATGTTGTGAGAGCCGTGAACCCCTACGCCGAGTTCAAGAGGGCTTGGTTCTCGAGCTTGGATAGAGGAGAGCTCTTGCAGGCGTTCAGGAACTTGAGGGGGCCGAACAAGCGATTGGCCGACAAGTGCTTCGCGAGGTCGATAATAGACCTGACGGTGGGGGCCTCCTTCACGAGGCTGTTGACCCTCAAGGTCAGGGAGGTCGAGCCCTCAGCCCTCCCCAAGGGCCACTTCATAAGCTACGGCCCTTGCCAGAGCCCTACGCTCTACTTCGTGGTCAAGAGGGCCCTCGAGAAGGAGGGGTTCCAGAGCCAGAAGTTCTACAGAGTCACGGCCAAGCTGAGGGTAGGCGACAGGGTCCTGGAGGTCGAGCACGTCAAGGGGAGGTTCAACGCCAAGGAGGAGGCTGAGCTCGTCAGGGCGAGGGCCGAGAAAGCCATCGTCGCTGAGGTAGAGGACGTGAGGGCCACTAAGACTAAGAGGGAGCCGCCGAACCCCTTGGACACGGTCGAGCTCGAGAGCTTAGCGAGCAAGCACCTCAACATAAGGGCTAAGAGGGCCCTCGACATAGCTGAAGAGCTCTACCGAAGAGGCCTCATAAGCTATCCGAGGACCGAGACCCAAGTGTACCCGCCCTCGGCCCACGAGAGGTTGAAGGCCTTTGCCAGCCACCCAGAGTTCGGGGGCTACGTGAAGTGGTTGCTGGCTAGGGGGGCCAAGCCCACCTCGGGCCCAAGGGACGACAAGGCCCACCCTCCCATCCACCCCATAAGAGCCGCCACGAGGGACGAGGTGGAGAGGGCCCTCGGCAGGGACGGCTGGAGGCTCTACGAGCTCATAGCCAGGCACTTCATAGCCACCTTCAGCCCTCCCGCCCAGCTGGAGAGCAGGAGGTACGTGTTCAACATAGGCGGGGAGAGGTTCGCCTTCACCACTCTAGAGGTTGTCGACAAGGGGTTCCTCGCGATATACCACTACGACTATCCGAGAGAGGAGCCCCACCTCCCCCTCAATGTCGGCGACAAAGTTCAAGTGCTCTCCGTCGACGTGAAGGAGGGACGGACCGAGCCCCCTCCATACCTCTCCGAGAGCGAGCTCTTGAAGCTCATGGAGAGGTGGGGGATCGGGACCGATGCGACCATGCAGGACCACATTCAAACAAACATTGACCGAGGCTACATGTACATAGAGGCCAAGAGGTGCATACCCACCGAGCTGGGCAAGAGGCTGATAACGCAACTGGAAAAGCACGCGCCGGAGCTCGTGAGGCCGGAGATTAGGAGGATGATGGAGAGGGAGCTGGCTAAGATAGCTTCGGGGGACGAGGACATGGAGTCGGTGATAGCCAAGGCGAAGGAGTACTTCCTCTCCCAGTACTTGAAGCTCGAGGAGAAGGTCTACGAGGTTGCTAAGTGCTTAGCCGAGGTCTCCTCGAGGAGCATCTCGGAAGCAGAGGGTCGATCTAGGGGCAGAAGGGGTAAGGGGAGTAGGAGGCCCGGCTGAGAAGCGCGCAACGCTCGGGCTATAAGCAAAGCGCCGTGGCTAGCGCGTAGGCGAGCGCTCCCACGACGATGGCCGCGGCCAAGGTCGCTATCGCCACCAGCACCGCCCTTTTCCATCCGAACTCCCTCACCAAGGCCGCTAGGGTTGCGACGCAGGGGATGTATATCGAGGTCACTAGAGCGAACGTGTACAGCTGAGCTGGGGTCATCGCTTGTAAGAACTCCCACGTCCCTAGGGCCTCGGCCAACATGACCAAGGCGAGCTCTTTTCGCAGGAAGCCGAATATCAGGGGGATGGCGGTTTCCGCTGGCAGGCCTAGGAGGCCTATCGTCAAGGGGGCCATGGCCGGGACCAATAGCTCGGTCAAGCCCATGGCATTCAGAACCTCTAGCGCGGCGCTGGCCGCAATTATTATCGGAAAGGCCACGACGATGAAGCTCTTGGTCTTGCTCCACGTCTTCAGGGCCGTCACCCTCAAGCTAGGCCTCCTGTACGCTGGCATCTCCATTATCAGGTCCATGGGCTCTCCGGGCGCGACCTTGTAGGCGAGCCTGACGACCAGCAACATGGTCAAGAAGACTAAGAGGTATATGGAGAGGGCTGGGAGGACGCCGAGGTACCTCCCCACGGCCCCCAGTATCACTATGGTCCTGGCAGCGCAGGGGACGAAGACCACTGCAAGCCCGCACAGCAACCTCTCCCTATGGGTCTCGAGTATCCTGCAACCCACGCAAGCGGGGACGTTGCACCCGAAGCCCAGCAACATAGGGAGGACGGCCTTGCCGTGGAGCCCGATCCTGTGCATCAAGTTGTCGGTCAAGTACGCCACTCTAGCCAAATAGCCCGAATCCTCTAGGATCGATAGTACCGCGTAGAACGGCACTACGTACGGCAAGACCACAACGAGCCCCGCCACGAAGCCGGCTACCAAGCCGTCGACCACGATCTCCACGGCCTCTGCTGACAGGCCACTCAATAGGAGGGCCCTCGCGGCCTCTGCGAGCGGGTCCCCCACGTAGCTCTCTATGAGCTCTGAGAGGAAGCTGCCGGTGTAAAAGACTAGGCCTAGCATCCCGGCTATGGTCGAGAGGAGGATCGCGTAGCCGAGCAACGGGTGCGTGGTCGCGTAGTCGAGGACCCTCTCCCACCTGACCCTCGGAGGGGCCACGACCCTCTGGACTCGAGAGACTATCTCCGATATCTTGGAGTACCTCTCCGAGGCTATGATTATGGGCGATGGCTCGCCGTGCATCTCCTCGAGCTCCCTGGCGAGCTCGTCAGCCAGCTCAAGAACCTTGGAGCCGCCCTCACACTTGGAGATGAGCTCTGCGACTAGAGGGTCCCTCTCGAGGAGCTTTATGCTGACCCAGCGAGGAGGGTACCTCTCGCTCAAGCCCAGCCTCCTGACCTCGACCTCCAAGCGCTTAATCCTCTCCTCGACCTCCTTGCCGTAGGTCAATGGCCTAGCAACCATCTCCTCCCCCTTCTCTAGGGCCTCGACCGTCGCTCGAAGGAGCTCGTTGAGGCCCTCGCCGGTTACGGCGACTGTCGGCACGACCTTGACGCCTAGGATCTCGGACAGCTTCTCGTGGTCTATGGCTATCCCCCTCTTCTCGGCCACGTCCACCTGGTTCAGTGCTATCACCAGCGGGGCTCGCAACTCGACGAGCTGGAGCGTTAGGTAGAGGTTCCTCTCGAGGGCCGAGGCGTCCACGACGTCCACGACGACGTCGGCCTCGCGCGAGAGCAGATAATCTCTCACTATGACTTCTTCGACTGAGTAGGGAGAGAGCGAGTAGGCGCCGGGGAGGTCTATCACCTTTATCTTGTGGCCCCGGAAGTACAGGGTCCCCTCGGCCTTCTCGACGGTCTTGCCGGGCCAATTCCCCACGTGCTGGCTGAGCCCCGTAAGCCTGTTGAAGATGCTGCTCTTGCCGACGTTGGCGTTGCCGGCCAAGGCAATGGTGATGGTCCTCAAGCGGGACCACCGAGGCCCTTGACGGCTATCTTAGAGGCTAGGCCGTAGCCCAAGACGACCCTCGTGCCCCTGACCTCGACCTCCACAGGGCCCCGGAGCGGGGCCTTCCTGACCACCGCCACCTGCACGCCGGGCGTCAAGCCCATCTCGGCCAACCTCCTGGCGGCGCCCAAGCCGCACGCTATCGACACGATCACGCCCCTCTCGCCGGGCTCCATGTCGCTGAGGGGCTTCAGCTCCTCGACCCTTCCATCCAAATCGGTGAGCGCCTTGTAGAAGCTCTCGAGCAAGCCCTTCGTCAGCCCGTGCCTGTGCCTCCAGTGCTTGCCCCAGTCCCTCACCCTAGGACTCCACTTGCTCTCCCTGTGGACGAAGCGGTCGTGTATGAAGAGCTCCCTGTGCCTCAGGACCCTCTTCAAGCCCTCGGCGGTGAGTTCGTAGTAGCCATCCCTCTTGACCACTAGGCCTCGTCGGATTGCCTCTTCCATCATCTTCTGGACCTCGGCTGGGGGCCTGCGCAGCTCCTCAGCTATTGAGGCGTCGTCGGCGCGAAGCCCCCTCCTCTCGAAGGTCATTATCACCTCCAAGGCGCAGTCGAGCTCATCGCCCCTCTCGCCCAAGCGATCGCCCCCGAGGACTTGGAAGGCCCTTAACAGCGCTCAAACATTGGTCTTAACTTTATAAAATTTTCGGCTAGCCTAATTAGGCTAACCTAATGTTTTTGTCCCGATGGGGCGCGGTAAGCATCTTCATCAGCGTCAAGTCGTGGAGGGTCTCGTCCAATACCCTCCTCATGGCGTCTAGCTTGTGCCTCAAGCCCGGCACGAGAGATCGGGGGTACTCTAGAGGCCATATGAGCTCGTAGAGCTCCTTCATCAGCTCGTAGAGGCGTTCGGCCTCCGATTGGTTGTCCTTCCTCATCTCTTCCAACACTCGCCTCCTGAGCTCGCCTATTAAGTCCGCCATGCCCAAGATGTACGCCTCGTCCGCCACTTTAAGCTCCTCGGCGGACGGAAGCTCCCTCCCCTCCACGACCCTTACAAGGGCCTCGGCTTCGACGTACTCCTGCGCCAGAGCGTCGAAGACCTCGAGCCCGAGCTCCTGCCGCTTTGGCCTAAGCTCCTCCATTATTTCCCTAGCCTCTCTGAGCCTCTTCTTCGCCTCGTCTATCTGGCCTCTGTGGGATAGAGACACAGCCTCGCCGCAGAGCCTTATGCCCCTACGAGCCCTTAGCGATAGCTCTTCTCTAGCCTCGACTTTGCCGGAGAGGCGTGCAGATATGTCCTCAACCGAGGTTTTGACCTTGCCCAAGGGGTCTGACATGGCCACTACTTCTGCAGACTCGCGAAATATACCCTCTTAGCCCTCTTGAATATCTTGCTTAAGTGCTGTTCGAGTAGCTTGCCCTTCCTAGTGAGCTCGGCCTTAGAGACCGTGTACGCCATCGGGCAACTGGTATCGACGGTGGGGCCCTTGCCCAAGACGTATATCACCGGGTAGAGCCTACAACACATGGGCCTGTACGGGTATATCTCGCACGTCTTCTCGTGGGGGTCGAAGAAGAAGCAATAGCCATCCACCTTCCTGAGCTTTAGGTAGGGGCCCGACTTCACAACGAAGTCCTTCTTGTCGTAGCCGAGGGCCTCTATCTTAGCCACGTCCTCGCTCGAGAGGTATATCTCGGTCCTCGAGCAACACTTGCCGCACCTGATGCACTTCAAGCCCTGACACCATTCTGTTCTAACTTTGAAGAGAAACATCTTTAAAGCTTTCCTCAGAGTCGCGGCCCTGTGATCCAAGCATCACGAGCGCCTCAGGTGAGAGACCGACGGGAAGGGGGGCATCGCTCTCTTGTGCTTCGAGCCCTCGACCCTCCTTATCACGGCATTGACGACGTCCAAGCTCACGCCGATCTTGAAAGCCGCCTCCTCGGGCTTGTAGCCCTTCTCGTAGACCAAGTAGAGCGTTGAGTCTATGACGTCGTAGCTCATGCCGAGCTCCCCCTCGGCCGTCTGACCTGGCCAGAGCCTCGGGCTACTGGGCTTGGAGACTATTCGGTCAGGGAGCCCCAAGTGCCTCGCCAGCCTCCTGACGTCGGTCTTGTAGAGGTCGCCTATGGGCAGTAAGTCCGCACCTGCGTCGCCGTACTTAGTGAAGTAGCCTATCATCATCTCCGACTTGTCGCTCGTGCCGCACACCAACATGTTCGTGACGTTGGCTGTATAATATAGGAGCACCATCCTTACCCTAGCCCTCACATTCCCTAGGGCGACTAAGTTGCCCTCGGCCCTATATGGGTGCCTCTCAACTATGGCGTCGCAAATAGGCGCTATTTCGACCTCCTTGGCCTCTAGGCCGAGCTCTCTTGCAATAGTCCAAGCGTCTTCTAAGTCTTCTCTAGGCGTCACCCTGTAATCCGGCATTATCAGTGCCTTCACCTTGTCGGCCCCTAGAGCTCTTACGGCCAAGCAGGCGGTTACGGAGGAGTCCAGCCCTCCGCTGAGGCCTATGACCAGCCCCCGAGCCCCCGCCTCCTCGACCTTCCTCCTTATGAAGGAGCATACCTCGCGCTCGACCTGAGCGTGATCCAGCACTGGCAAGACGAAGCCCATACGCGCCTTCCTCAAATCGCCGGGTAGGGGGCGCTCTCGCTTTTCCTTTTCTCCGCGTAGTGGTGCCTCAGCGCCTTAGCGTACACCCTGCCGAAATCGGTGAGCTTTATGGCCTTGGCCCTCGCGCCGGACTCGCTTAATAGGAGGCCCTTAGTCGCCAGCTTGTTCACCAGCCTGCTGAACTTATTCTTGACCCTCGGGTCTCTAGGGTCCTCGCCGCACCACTGGATGAGGGTCTTGATCGAGTCGGCCTCGCCGCCTCTGCCCTCCAGTATCATCAGCGCCCTCTCCTCCTCATAAGAGAGCTTCTCGAGCCTAAAGCCCGGCAGGAATATCTCCTGCGGCTGAAGCCCCCTCACGCTCCTGACCTTGCTGAACCAGGACTGGAACTCGGGCGAGTCGACGTCGGGGACGTACCACCCCCTCTCGGCCGGGGGGACGACGTAGAGCCTGACCCCCCGAAACATGAGGGCGACCGTCACGACGGCCCCGTAGGCCTCCTTGGTCGTCGACGTCGCGTCTATGTAGACCCTCCTGCCGAGGTCTTCTACCTCCCTCCTCACCACGGAGTAGATGGCGGAGAAGACGTCTTCGTAGCTTTGGGGGTTGACCGATATTACCTGGGGCTCCTTGCCAGCGAACGTCAGGACCTTTTGCAGCTCCTTGGCATTGAGTCTAGAGGCGTAGCCGTACTTGTCCTTCTTCCTGTCCTGAACGAGGATTATCTCGTCTATGACCTCCCTAGTCTTCCAAAAGTTTATCCCGTCTATTATCCTCATGAAGTCGTGGCCCACGAAACATATGAACGTTGCCATTGCTTACACCGAGGCCCTTTCCACGATAGATGTCTTCCTTGACGCCTTTAAAACATTACCGAGGGCCAGAGATGAGCAAGCAATTAGGGGCTTCAAGTCAGGAGTTCCGCGAGCCTCGACTAGGTGGGCTCCTCCTAGCCCCACGCCTAATGGAGCTCGTTGGCGAAGAATGAGGATCAAGAGGTTTGAGGCTGGGCTTGGCGTGGGCAAGTGCCCTTACCCTCAAAGCTTAAATACCCTTCGCCTCCTCCTAAGTGAGGCGGTGGGGTGAGTATTGAGCAAAGGTGTCTGCCTTTTCAAGAAAGAGCTCCACTGAAGAGCCACGACTAAGCACGATAATCAGCGACCTAAAGCACGAAAACCCGCTCCTTCTCGAGCTCGAGCAGGCCCTCACCAGGCTGGCCCTCTCTAAGCTGACCAAGCTCCAGAGGGCCATATTGTTGAGGCTGTACTGCGAGGGCAACGGCAAGCACACGCTCTCGAGCCTTGTGAGGAAGCTCGCCGACGAGCTCGGAGCCCCCGAGTCGACTTTGAAGTGGAGCATAAGGGGTCTCAGGGACTTGGGCCTCGTGGAGTCGGGGAGCGTGGAGGTCAAGGGGGTTCCCGTCTCCCTGACGTATGCCGGCTTGGTGGTCGCCAAGAACATCATGGAGGTCGAGGGACTTGGAAGACCTGGTAGTGCCTTGGCTATGCCTGTTGAGCGTGGTCATCGCTAGCATCGCCGTCGCCTTGATGACCATTATTAAGGGCGAGGCGGAGGGCTGAGGGAAATGCTCCCGTCGCCCAGCTTAGCTGACACTCTGTCTGCCATTTCATGGCTATCAGCTCTCCTGGCGTCTTGCGCCGCCATGGGACTCATAGCTAGGAGGAAGAGCGAGACCTTCTCGTCGTGGCTTTTAGGAGGAAGGGCCTTCGGCCCAGTAATCACGGGGCTCGCCCTCAGCGCTACCTGGATGAGCGGCTGGGCTTGCCTGGGGCTCATGGGCATAACCTACACTCTCGGCTGGTCCGGCATGTGGCTCGCGGGCGTGTGGACCCTCGTCGGGATAATACCGTGTGCCACAGTATTTGGCCCGAGATTGAGAAAGAAGTTCCGCGAGCTCAAGGCCCTAACAGTGCCCCAGCTGGTGGGCTCTCTATACAACAGCAAGCTCGTGGCCGCGACTGCCAGCATAGTCTACACAGTCTTACTGCTGGTCTACTCCGTGGGACAGTACAAGGCGGCCGCCACCGCTTGGCACGTCATAACGGGCACTCCTTGGGAGCTATCGGTAGTGATGGGGGCCTTAGTCACTATAGTCTACATGGTCCTAGGGGGCTACACGGGGACTCAGTGGGCGCTGGCCATCCAAGGGGCCTTCATGACCGTCGCGTGCTACCTGCTCGCCTACACGGCCTTGAACCTGGTAGGAGGGCCCGTGGCCCTGAACGAGAAGCTGGCCCTCCAAGACCCGAGGCTGATAGCCCCCCTCAGAGCCGACTTGGCCTCGAAGCCGAATCTGCAGTTTGCAGCGGACGTGATAGGCCTGAGCGCGACTTTGGGGCTATTCGTGACCATGGCCGTCGGCTTCCCGCACAACGTGGCGAGGTTCCTAGGCATGAGGCCTCTCACGAAGAGAGATCTGGCCTTGATGGCTCTGGTCATATTCGTGAGCTCTGCAATACCTTGGGCGAACATAATAACGGGCCTATCTGCGAGGGCCGTGTTCGGGGGCTCGGTACTGACGGCGTCTCCGGCGAAGGCCGACGCCGCCGCGCCCTTCGTCGCGCTGGCATCCGGCCCCATGGTCTCTGGAATGTACTTAGCGGCAGTGTTCGCGGCCTCGCTATCGACCTTAGCCGGGATGGTGTTGGTAATGGCCGGAAGCCTCACGAGAGACGTGATCCTGCTGCTCAGACCGAGCATCGATGACAAGAAAGCGCTACTGCTGGCCAGAGGCCTAGTGGTTGTCTTCGCACTCATACCACTGACGTGGGTCGTAGTCAGGCCGCCGGACCTCCTAGCATACTTGATGTCCGGTGCCGCCGTTGGGATGGGATGCACGTTCTTCTTCGTTTTAGCGATGA
>Ga0209183_1000646_pt1 | contig 13098 bp, 14 predicted proteins | sample LHCtaG_2_FD_184120 | JGI IMG/M metagenome (GOLD analysis project Ga0209183, IMG submission 184120) | Hot spring microbial communities from Little Hot Creek, USA to study Microbial Dark Matter (Phase II) - LHC4sed_replicate (SPAdes)... | ecosystem: Environmental > Aquatic > Thermal springs > Hot... | reverse complement strand
CAGGAATAGGACCCTGTATCCAGTAAGGTTATTGTGAGTTTGGGTATTTTCGGGTCTGTGAAGAAGCTCGTCTAAGTCCAACATTTTTCCGTGCTTGTTTGCAGCTTTTAGTCATGTTAGGTCTATATAAATCCCGAAGGGCTGTCCGCTCCTCTACCCCAGAGGGAGGGGCTTTCAGTTGCGTAGTAGGTAGAGCGCTCCCGTACTACCCTCAGTACACGTACCTCAACCCGAGCTCCCTAGCTCTCCTAGCCCACGAGGGGACCGGCGGTACGAACCTATCCTCAGGCTCTACGACTACCTCTACAAACGTAGGTTCCTCTAGCTTGAACACCTCGCTGAGGGTCTTACCCAGCTCCTCAGGCCCCTCGATTCTGAAGGCGGGTAGGCCGAAGCCTTCAGCTATCTTAACGTAGTCCACCGGCTTAAAGTCCGTTGAGAGGTACCTAGGCCCGTACTTGAAGTACACGGAGGCCCTTATCCAGCCGAAGCCCTGGTTGTTGAAGAGTACAACTACTATTCTACCTCCAACCCTACTGATCGTCTCCAGCTCCCCAGCTACGAAGCCGAAGCTCCCATCGCCGGTTAGAGCTACGACGTAGCTCCCAGGCTTAGCGAACCTCACCCCTATCGACGCAGGTATCGCGAAGCCCAGAGCCCCTAGGGAGTAGTTAAAGAGGACAGTCCTACCGGGCCTCCTAACCCTGTAGAAGGCTGAGACGTATATAGCCCCTACACCTGGGTCTGCAACTAGCACATGGTCCGGGGGTACGCTCTCGGAGAGGGACTTCACGAACCTAAGCGGGTTAACGGGCCTCTCTGAGGAGCTTAGGTGCGGTGAGAGGCTATCCCAGAACTCCTTAAGCTCCTTAACCAGCTCTTTTATTCTGGGGACCTCCCTCCAGTCCCTCCTCATGCTGGCGTCGACCATGCTTAGCATAAGCTTGAGGGTAGCCTTAGCGTCCCCGACAAGCGCTACCTGGGTTGGGTAGTTGTTTCCCACCTCGGCCTCGCTTACGTCTAGGTGGATTATCGTCTTACCCTCCTCCGGCGAGGGTAGGGTCCAGCCATCGGTAGTTGCGTAGTCGGTGTTGCAGCCTACGTAGAATATCAGGTCAGCCTCCTCCAGTACCTTATTGGAGAAGCTAGTACCACCTCTAGACCCGACTACACCTATCGATAGGGGGTGCGTCTCGGGGAAGCATCCCTTACCAGCTATAGTGGAGCCAACAGGTATAGCTAGTAGCTCAGCTAGCTCAACAAGCTCATCCCAAGCTTGGGAGTAAAGAGCCCCCTGACCGCAGACTATAACCGGTCTCTCAGCTTGGTATAGGAGTTTAAGAGCTTCCCTAACTCTATCCGGATCAGCTACAAACCTATGGCCAGGATACCTAGAGAACTCCCTCTGAGCGTAGATATCGGGCTTAGCTACATCCTCCTCAAGGACGTCGGAGGGTATCCTAATGTGGACAGGCCCCGGCCTTCCGGTAGTAGCTAACCTAAAGGCCCTCCTAATGACGTGGGGTATCTCGATAGCTTTAGTTACGGTCATAGTTTCCTTAGTTATACCCCTAAATAGGGAGGTCTGATCCATAGCTGTAAGCATGTTCCTCCTATGGAGGTGTAGAGGTACATCCGTTGTTACGATAACCATAGGTGTACTCGAGTAGTAAGCCTCAGCAGTAGCTGGTATAACGTGGGTCGCCCCCACACTAGGGGACTCGCAGACTCCGGGCTTAAAGGATGCCCTACCATACGCGTCAGCTGCAAAGCAGGCGCTTCTCTCATCCCTGAGCATTACGTGCTTAGGTCTCTCGATATCGAACCACTCAGCATATAGAGGTAGGGTAGTCTCTCCGGGAAGCCCGAAGACGTGCTCTACCTCATAATCTTTCAACATCTCTAGTAGTATACGAGCACCTTTCAACTTGTAACCCCATGTACTATTGGGGCTAGCCCTTAAATGCTACCTTCTCCGTGTTGAATGGATGTAAGTGACTTACGCGGTTCTACATCGCTTAAAATGAAGATAAACCCGTTCGTGCATCGAAGGTGCGTGTTCAGATCAAGGCTTTGCGAGTATTGTACTACACGGTCTGTAGAGATGTATCATCGTCATAGGCTACTGAGCTATTTTGAATGGCCCATTCACGTTTGGGCTCAGCTCGGTGTCCGCTAGGAACCTATAGCTCCTGAGGACTACGTTAATGTAGTTAATGGCATGTGATATCGTCGAAACATACTACGTACTCTAGTTAGAGATAACCTTGTCGCCCACCGTTACAACATCATTCTCCTTAACCCAGAACGTGTGGAGACAGCAGTTCTATCGTCCTCCGCATCGGGCTTAGCCTCCCTCCTCACATGCTATTATGTTGCTATGCGTTTGTGTATTTCGCCGCTCGAGCTCCGGACTACGGTTTAACTAGAGTGTAAGCATAGCACTATTAGCTCTAAATCTGCACTAGCTATCACTTAGGACCTTCCTGCGCTTTATAAGAGGGATCTCTCACATTGCCCCGTAGGGTACGGCTCACTCCTCTTCCTCCTCCCCGCTTTTACGATCACTTAAGCTATATAGACTATGGTGAGTGATGAGAACTACTGAGAGAATTCGCTTAAAGTCCGCGCCCCCAGGTTATCCACTCTGCCTCATGAGATAATCACATGAATAGCTAGCATGCAACCCGCGAAGGGTAACATCTTAGAAGTTCCTCTAACAGGAGCTTTATAACGTCCGGTATTACGCATTGCAGTGCTAGTAATACGAATGAGCAAGCAGCCACTCATAAACGGTTAGCTGTATTGTAGAGGTAGACCTCTCCTGCAAACGCTACTCTCTAAGGGACTAGCTCAAATAGTGGTGAAGTAAAGTAGTGTGGTAAGAGGGCTATTACGAACGCGGTAGGTGTTAGTCTGGAAAGTCGTTTTATCCGAAGAGTAGAGTAAGTTTAGGGATTAGACTATGTATGGGAAAAGCTCCTAGCGTTAAAGTAGCTACAACATTTTCAGGTACCCTGAGCTGAGTAAAGTTTTCACGATCCTGTAACCCGGAACAGGTATAAACGAGTTTAAAAGAGACTTCGCATAAACAAATTCCTTGAGGAGCCTCTGGAAGTAAAAGGTTACGAAAAGCCTTACTGTAGGTCTTTAGTTTCACCCCCCTTCTCTACGTACTCTACTATCTCTCTAGAGGTCTTTCCCGCTAACCCTATTTTCTCCATTGTGAGCCCCTCCCTCCAGAAGTCTCTACCCGTTACCGCACAGGCTATGGTTATTAAGGCCTTTATCACTGGCGTGGGGGTACCTACCTGGTCTGCTAAGTAGGATACTGGGACCAGACCGTAGGGAACGTCTTCAGTGATAAACCTATGATCTATGGAGGTTGGAGCTAACTGTAGCTGGTATGCATAGCAATTAAGCACGGTTTCGTAAAGATCTCTTCCGTATGCTCCGTAGAATGCTTTAAGGGTTTCTTTTAAGCCAGGTAGTCTTAATTCTAACTTCTCACCGGTGGCTATTATCTCCCTATCGATAGCTTCCATAACTCTAGCCATCCCGGGGGTTATATCGTAAGCTCTCCAGCTGGGTCCACCTACATCTTCGTAGTACGGGAAGAGTGCTCTCTCAACCTTAGGTAGGTTTAGCAGAGTACTCGGAGGGTGTAGCACTAGGTTCACGTTAGTTAAAGTAGTTTGTAGTACATTCCTAGCCTTAACTATCCTCGACCTTGGGAATACCTCCCGCAAGATCTTTACAACCTCATCGGTCCTTGTAGCTGGGAATGCTGCAACATCAAGCTTCTCCTTTACTCCCTGTACTAGGACCTCCGCAGGTCCCCTCTTCTTGGTTAAGTAGATCAAGCTTTCGGTTTCGGCTACCACGATGTCCTTATTGCACCCAGCCTCTTTTAGTGCCTTAGTTACCATGAGTGCTCCGAAGTAAGCAGGCCATACCACGATTACCTGACCGTCCTTAAGGTGTGGTGACATTTCTCTAACAAACCTCTCCCTCCCAAAAGCTGGTACGACTAACATTACTAGGTCAACGCCTTCCAGAGCTTCCTTCATACTCGTCGTTACTTTACCGGTTATCCTAGAGAAACCGCTCCTACCCCCACCTGGGAGTGGAAGCTCCTCGCCTGCTGGAAGCTTACGAGCTACCAAGTTAATACCCCCCTTCTCAAGGACCGGTTTAAGGTTGCTTGCGAATTCCGGTAACTCATAGAGATTAACCTCATGTCCAGCCATAGAGAGGTCCGCAGCCATGGTAAACCCGCCGTGTCCTCCGCCTAAAACAGCTATCTTCATATTCTCTTCCAAGATGTTTGGCTTTACGGAACTTTTAAGCTCGTAGTGTAGCTTAGGCTACTCCACGCTCTATAAACATTAACGGATAGAACGTAAAAGAGCTTCAACTCGTCGTCTTAAGTTAGGGGTTATAGGTGAAGCGCGATGGAGAGAGGGGACTTATGTCTATCGAGGTCTTACCCTCCGCTATAAGCTCGCTTACAAGTTTTCCGGTAATTGGGGCTAATGCTATGCCGTCTCCCTCGTGTCCCGTAGCTACTATGAGCCCCTCTACTCTCTCAACCGGTCCTACGATTGGGTACCCGTCCGGGGTTGAAGGTCTTAGTCCTGCAAACGCCCGTATGATGTTAACTCTACGTAATCCCGGTAGGTACCTCAGGGTATTCCTAGCTATAGCTGATATAGCTTCGAATGTTACTCTATCATCATAGCCTACCAGCTCTCTCGTACTTCCCAAAAGTAGATTACCGTGCTCCGTTTGCTCCACTATTAACCCTACACCCAGCTTCTTCATTTCATCGCTTACGTCTTTAAGAACCTCGGGGTAGAGCTTCACTAGAATGTACTTAGCATCGAATAGAATAGCACGCACTGATGGCGAGATTTTCTCAGTAACTAGGATCTGACCTCTTTTAGGTATAACCGGTATCTTTATGCCAAGTCTCTCCCCTATCTTCGATGACTCTACTCCTGCTGCGCATACCACGAAGTCCGTTTTAATCCTCACACCCGAGTTTGTGCGTATCTCCTTAACGCGTTTGCCCTCCAAAATTATTTCGGTTGCCTCGTTCCTCAGCATAACCTTTCCGCCAGAAACCTTAAAGCCCTCCAAAAGAGCAAGGGTTAGATAATGTGGGTGTATCTGACCATCGAGAGGTGAGTATGTTGCCCCCTCTAAGTCATCTGCGAGTAGAGGGCAAAATCTCTTCGCCTCCTCGATATCCATGATATTAACTTCGAGACCCGCCTCCCTTTGCCTAGCTACGAAGTCCTCCATAAACATCATTTCGCGGCGATTTTCTATCAGTATGACGCCTCCGCACCTTCTATAATGTATAGGCATAGGTAGCTCCTTCGAGAGTTTCTCTACCTCCTTAATACTCTCTAGGGTTAACTTTAGAAGGAGTCCCGGCCTCTTGGACTGCACAGCAAAGAATCCATCGCAGGCCCCGGAGGTTCCTAAAACCAACCCCCTCTTCTCTAGCAGGATCGTGTCGATACTCCTCCTCGAGAGGTAATAAGCTATTGCCGCACCAATAACCCCACCACCGATAACTACGACCTCCGCTCTCGTAGTATCCTCCATAGAGCCTACCCGAACTCTCTACGTGCTATCGCGCTGTAAACCATGTTGGCGAAGACCACAATATCGAACACGGGGACGCCTAGTATATCCTGGATAAGCTTAGCGTATGGAGGTAAATTCGTGCATTCGAGAACTACTGCCGCTATGTCGGGGTGCTCCTCCTTAAGCTCCCTAGCAGCCTCGGCTACCTCCTCACGTATCTTTCTAAAGTCACCCTCCGGGCTATCTCCTAGGATTACTCTGGAGAACTCTTTCTTATCCTCCAAACCCTTTATCACGAGAGGAATTGAGGGATCCACGCCTGCCTTCCTAAGGTGCTCCCTCGTTAGGTTCTTAGAGTTAGCAGTTATTACTGCAATCTTCCTACCTCCGACCATAACGTGTACTAAAGGTATTAGGAGAAGACTTGACGTGAAGACAGGGACTCTTACAGCTCTTGCTAACTCAGGCTGGAAGAGGGCTAGAAAGCCGCAACAGGTTGTTATAGCCTTAGCTCCCTCCTCCTCTAGCTCTTGAGAGGCCTTTATGAACTCCGATAGCAGGGATTCATCAGTCCTTACAGCAACACGGCTAACCGTAGCGGTCTTCACTATCTTATGGCGTACGGGGAAGCTGAAAGTACTGAAGTGACCGTGGTCTCCGGGAATTCTCGGAAACCTTGTGTTAAGCATTAAGATCCCGATGAAGTCTCCATATAGAGGCTTACCCCCTCTAACTAACATGTCTGTACACCGATTTCTTTAGCGGTTAACTCTTAATAAGTATTACATACCTCGCCTCTAGCTCTGCTCTACGCCTTTGAGGAATGCACCAAGTTCCACCGGACGTAGCGGAGGTCTAGGTCTATCGAGTTCTATCTCTGATAGATCCTTACCCGCCATCTCGGCGAGTATCCTAGCTACAAGTAGGGAGCAGGTCCTCCCTTGACAAAGCCCTGCTCCAGCTCTAGTGATCCTCTTGATTTCCCTAAGGCTGCGAGCACCCTTAAGGATGGCCTCCCTAATTTCCTCTTCAGTAACCTCCTCACATCGACATATGATGACACTACCTCCTCTCACTCCTAACCACCCTTATACCTCTAGCATGAAAAGCATACTCCTTAGGTACTCTTACGGTAATTATAAATGTTCTGTCAAATCTATCTGCGTAGAGAACTTCAACAACTTTACCCTCGGTGAGGAACCTCCCCCTCCTGTCGAGTACCTTGACCTTCTCCCCGACCTTAGGTACGGGTAGCATCTCGTATGGTAAGGATACTTTAGCCTCGTCGGAGCTTAAGTCTATCACGAATATAGCTAGACCAGGACAGGCTGGTATACAGAGCTTACAACCAACACAAGCGCTCTCATCGAGGATCGGTATGCTAGTTATGGAGCGTCCTACCTTAATCGCTCCGCGCGGACACGCATTCTCACAGACGTTACAGGGAATCTCCTGGAAGCACTCGATGACAGCTACGGGTCCTCTCTTCATCCTCTCTACGGACGGTACTCCAGGACACTTCCAGAACTCCTCGTCCGTAGGTACTCCTATAATGTTCACCCCACCAATCTCCTCGGACTTCAAGCTCCTCACCGACCTATGCTCTTAACTCTCCGCTTAAACTCCTCGAGGATCAACCTCTTTACCTCCTTTCTCGGCTCACCAAAGGGTCCACTCCTCAGCTCGTTTAGCCTCCGCCAAGACTCCTCCACCAAGCTACTACACTCCTCCTTACTAAGTAGCTCGCAGGAAGAGCCTATACCTGCTAGTCTACCCTCCTCTATAGCTATGCTAGCCTCCTCTACCCCTGCGACGTCTCCGCAAACGTAAACGCCTTTCAGGGTGGTCTCCATTATTTCGTTATGCATCGGGGTCCAACCACCAAGGGCTTTTAGGTAGAGGTGTTCGCAACCAAGCATTCTAGTGAGCTCCACGTTAGGGCTTAGCCCTACAGCTAGGCACACTAGGTCTACGTCAAACACCGTTTCGGAACCCGCGACGGGCTTCCCATCCCTCCCCACGCGCCAGACCACCGCCTCCTCTACCCACTCCTTCCCTCTTACCTCCTTAACAGTTGTTGAGAGCAGTATGGGGACCCCCATCCTTAAAACCTTAGCTGCGTGAACAGCCCAACCTCCTATTCTAGGTAGGATCTCAACTATGGCTACGACCTCGGCACCTGCCTGTAGCAGCTGGTACGATACTATAAGCCCTACGTTACCTGAACCCACCATAAGTACCCTCCTGCCTGGTAATACCCTATATATGTTCACGAGAGTTTGAACGGCTCCAGCCCCCATAACCCCCGGTAAGGTCCAGCCGGGGAAGGCTATGGCATTCTCTTTAGCTCCGGTAGCTATAATAACCTTCCTTGTACGAACCTTACCCACTCCCTTCTCAGGGTTACTTAACCATAAAGTCTTAACCTCCCCCTCATAGGAGACACCTATGACGCTGGTTCTTAGTGATACTGCTCCACCTAACTTCTTAACTTCACTTAGAAGTACCTCCCCTATTCTAAACCCTCTTATACCTGCGTAATGCTCCTTGGACCCGAAGAACTTATGTATTTGCTTAAAGAGCTGTCCTCCCGGTAGGGGGTTCTCATCTACCACCAATACCCTCTTGTAACCTCTTTTAAGAGCCTCGGCTGCGGCCGATAAGCCGGCAGGTCCTGAACCAACTACAACGACGTCGTATTCCCCCTCCATTACTACGGCACCTCCACCTTCATCCCGTTTTTCACAGGGGTTATGCAGATCCTAACGTTAGGTTGACCGTCAACTATCATTATACAGGAATTACAAAGTCCTATAGCACAGAAGACCGACCTAGGCTCACGACGCTTATCGCTATACCTAAAGATTCTATAACCCGCCGCGAGAAGAGCCGAAGCTACGGTATCCCATTCAAATGCTCTAACTTCCTTACATGTACCGCTACGACATAGATAGAATACTACCTCCTTAGTCCTCCTTAGGGGTCCTAGTATAGGGTGGTTCCACACTCTCAACATGTTCCCCTAGTCAGTTACTAGACGTGTAGATAAAGGTAGCAAAGCGAATAAAAGGTGCTATCTGAACGTAAAAAGAGCTTTAGACTAAAACCCCTCTCCTAACCTTTTCTACCAGTTCTTGTACTTCCTTAGGCGGCTCCCTAGTCAAGTAGCTTACTAAAGCGTAGACTGCAAACCCTGAAAGTAGCGAGGGCATAGCTATGTGAACGTACTTATGTAGTCCGAAAGCAAACCACAGCATTCCAATTATAAACGATACTATTAGAGAGCATATGGCTGCTTCCCTAGTACCCCTCTTCCAGTAGAGTCCCATTAATATGGGGACTATGAATACCGCAAGCCCGGACCACCCAAGCCAGGCGCTCCATAGTAAGAGAATGGGTTGGTACGCTATTGTCACACCCAAGATTCCTACTATTATCGTTAAGATCCTGCTCAGCTTTAATAGCTCCTTCTCCGTTGCCTGGGGGCGTAGTACCTTTCGGTAAATATCATTACTTATTGTCGATACAGCCACAACCATTAGCGCGTCTGCTGTCGACATCATAGCGGCAAGCACGGCCCCCCAGTATAGCCCAGCAACAGCTGGTCCTAGGTAGGTCTCTACGAGGAACGGTACAGCGAGCTCCGTATTCTTCTCGGGGAGCATTCCCGGGGATGGCCATAGCACTCTAGCTGCAAGACCACAGGTGAAGACGCCGAGCCATAGAACTACTTGGAAGACTGCGGAGATTATCGCGGCTTTCCTAATCACGAGGTCGCTTTTAGCTATCATGAACCTATTTAGTAGTTGCGGCTGTCCCATATAGGACAGTATGGATGCGAAGAGTATGAGGCTTATACCGTAAAGCACTACGCTAGGCGAAGCCCACGGTGAGAGTACGAACTTAGGGTCTTGTGCTGCTATCCTGTCTACTCCCTCAAACAGCTTCAGCCCTCCGGCAGCGTAGAAGGCTAGCGGGAGGAGGGTTACGCTTATTACGCCCATGACAGCTCCTTGGAGAAGGTCTGTCCAGACAGCTGCTAACATACCGCCGAGGAGGCAGTATACCACTACTACGGCAGTACCTATTACTATCGATTCTAGCTTCCCCATCCCGAATACGTACCGGAAGGCTGTAGCCAGCTGGGCTTCTAAAGCTCCTATGTAGATCACGACAGATATGAATATGATTGCAGCAGATATGTAACGTAATATGTGTGTTCTCTGGTCATAGTATCTCTCCTCCAACATATCGGGAACCGTCAGGGACCCCGTAATTTTTGAATACCTTCTAACTAACGTCCCTAGGATTGCGTAGGAGGCTATTACTGCGAAGAGACCGCTACCCCAGAGGGTCCAAGCAGCTTGGAAAGCCTCTCTATAAACCCAGCCGCCAACTCCGAGATAGAGCCAGCCGCTTAAAGCTGTGGTGTTGAAGGCAAATGCTACAACCCACGGACCCATTCTCCTGCCGGCGACTACGAAGTCCTCTAGAGATTTAACGTACCTCGAGGTTATTACACCTATAGCTAGACAGAGAATGATGTATACTATGAGGATGGCTCCGGAGATCATGCTTTTTCACCTCCAGTCCCTTCGCGTTTGAGTTCTCTTACGCAGTGTGTCACGTAAAATGCTAGTCCCACTAACATTATACCGATTACAATGGCATAGCTAGTTAAGCTTTCTATATTCTCACCAACTCAGTAACGATCGGAATATTTATAAGTTTTCCGCTAGCGTTTCACGCACTTTAACGTAAACACTCCTCCCCCGGAATTTAGGGTTTTTATATCAAAGTGTTCTGAGGTTAGCTAAGGCAGAAGTGTCCTGCGGTCTATAGAATTCCTACTCTTTAAAGTGAAGGTGTGCAAATATTTACATTAGAGCTCTTGCGGATGCTGGTACTAGGAATACACGTTTAGTAGCCTATGAGCATGTACTCCTTACTGATGGTGTAAGACTTAGCAGTAGCGCCATATTTCGATAGATTCGTGAGTGTTGAGGGTAATCTTAGTGAGCGCAGAAGGCTAGCTAGGAGATGCTTTAGCGCATTGAGGAGCCGCCTATTAAGTAGAGGCTAAAGATTTTCTAGTAATACTTGGGAGTAGATCTTCAGGCAATCCCTACATACCCTAACTCTGGGTATAGACCCAGATTCTGCTCTCCTAAGTCTACTAGGAGTAGCCTTCCTAAGCTATAAGCACTCTAATCTAGATATTGCTGAAGTGCGGAGAGCCGGGGATGGCTGAGGAGGTTCTGCGGGGCGTTAGGAGGCTAGGGCTCTTCCACGGTAGGCAGGTCTACGAGCTAGGTGAGCCCGTACCCCTCATAGGCCACATAGCCTTCGGGGTGCTGGATAGGGGTACCAACGTTATCCAGGTAAGGCCTAGCACCCTCTGCTACCATAGCTACATCTTCTGCAGCGTCGACGCGGGGCCTGCAACCCCCTACCACGGCTAGGGTAGGGCTCTGGGTCGAGCCCGGCTATGAGGCTGGTAGCTGGGTAGAACGCTTCCTCATCTCAGGTGCGGACGCTAGTCGTGATGTTAAGCCCAACCGCGTAGCGGGTTAGGCTGTCAGTAGGTGTGGGTGCTTTTCTACTTGGAACCACCCTAACTCCTGGGTACTAAGTTGAGGGAGGTTGGCGTGGTTGCATCTAACTCTAGGTCTTTCGAAGCACCTGTACTCATATACAAGGATGCTGAGGCCTACGTTAGGGAGGAGGCCCTTGTCGTAGTGGAGGATGCTAGGTTTAGGAGAAGGTACCTCGGGGTTCTTAGGTTAGCTACTAAGTTAGACCCCCTCTTAACTACGAGCCAGAGGTCTGCTGTCGTAGAGAGACCTGAGATAGCCGAGGAGGGCGTGAACATACCGTACGAAGTATCGTCGGTAAGGATCGTAGGGGAGGTTAGTGGTAGTAGGGTAGAGCCACCCACATCACCCCCAACACCTAGGTCTAAGGTGTACCTAGTTGAGTCACCGACGGACCTCGAGTAGACCTAGGCAGAGGCCTGGTACTAGGAGTCCACAAGTACAGTGGTATAGAGCTACCACTAAGAGCTGAGGCTCTCAAGTACCACATAGCTGTAGTAGGAACTACCGGTACGGGTAAGTCAAGGCTCGTTAAGGCGCTGATCGACGAGGTTCTAGCGAAGACCGGGTGGAGCGTTATAGTATTTGACCACACAGGTATGGACTACGTGCCCTACTGACCTGATAGAGTTGTAAGGGCTGATGAGATCGTGCTGGACGTGGAGACCATTACCGAGGGGTTGAAGGTAGCTGTAGGCTCTATAGAGAACCTAGTAGAGGAGTATGCACCACTAGCACTAGTAAGGTACGTAGCCTGCGAGGGCGGTGACGAAGACCTCTGCAGTGAGCTATGGGGTACCGCTGGGGAGAGTATCCTCGAAAAGTCCAGCCTCGCTAGCTAGAGCGCCCGGTACTCCCCCCTCCTTAAGTAGGGAAAGGCTTGAGGAGCTCACTCTGAAGATATCCTTCGAGAAGCACTGGAACGCGTCTAGGTTGGCTGAGTACGTAAGTGATACAGCGGTACGTCTAGGTGCTCGCGGTGCTACACCGCATAAGCTATCCATCTACCTAACGCTCTTCGCTGAGTACTACGTTAGGAGGCTTAACGGTATGCGTTGGAGGGTCGACGACCTGGTTGAGAGGGTTCGTAGGGATAGGATACTGGTGGTGGACCTCAGTACTGTTGAGACTGAGGTTAGGAGGGTTATTGTTAGGAGGTTCCTCGATAGGCTGTGGGAGCTTATTACGGAGAGACTACAGCCCGTGAACACCTCGGTCGTAGTTGACGAGGCCCACAACTACGCGTGCTACCACGGCTGTAGCCCCTCGAACTACGCGATAGAGAAGACCCTACGTGAGGGTAGGAAGTGGAACCTAGGGGTAGTGCTAGCCAGCCAGAGGGTTGTCGACTTCTCACCGGATGTTAGGAATAACGTGAACACCGTCTTCTTCAGTAAGCTCCAAACACCCTACGACTTCGAGCAGCTGAGGGGCTTCGTAGACCTAGCCGGGATAAGACCTGAGACGCTATCACTACTCGAAACTAGGGAGTTCTTCTTCGCGGGGCTTGGGAACCCTCTGAAGTACCCTATGCTAATTAGGGTGAGGGAGGTTGGGAGACCTACCGGAGCTACCGGTAGCTGAGGAGGTCGTTGGGGTAGCCCCGGAGGTAGTCGAGAAGGCCTTGGGGAGGACTGTCAGGAAGCTAGTTACCGAGGTCGAGAAGGTTAGGGGCTTAGCTAGGGAGGTTAGGAGAGCTGTGGAGCTTAGGCACGACCTCTTCAGGATCGGCGTAGCTGGGCCCGCTGAGGAGCTGTGCTACGTAGCTGTAGACTCAAGCTTTACAACTGAAAGCCTCGCCCTTCAGGGCGTGGATGGGGATTTATAAGCTCTGTACTCCATAGAGTTCTCGATGATGACGGCAATGCCCGTGAGCCTCGGGGCCGCTCCCTAGAGATACCTAGTG
>Ga0209183_1000643_pt1 | contig 13110 bp, 18 predicted proteins | sample LHCtaG_2_FD_184120 | JGI IMG/M metagenome (GOLD analysis project Ga0209183, IMG submission 184120) | Hot spring microbial communities from Little Hot Creek, USA to study Microbial Dark Matter (Phase II) - LHC4sed_replicate (SPAdes)... | ecosystem: Environmental > Aquatic > Thermal springs > Hot... | reverse complement strand
GTACAGACCCATACTTTTGATGATGGCGCTGTTTGAGATAATTTGACTAGCTCTAAATTAAGTTTTTATCATTCTATTAGATTTGTTTAACCATGAAAGCGGGTGCTCATCCGGTTTTCAAGCAGCTGCCTACAGTTGCTTTAGCCGCGTTCCTGGTGGGGGTGGCGATAGTGGTGCTCTGGAGCCTGGGGGAGAAGGGAAAGCTTCTAGAGCTGAAGGTTTCAGGCGGCTTCTGGGGTCGGAACGATAAGCTCGAAGTTTACCTCGACGGTAGCTTCGAATATCAAGATTTCAGGACAAGCTCGAGGAGAGGCTCAACCATTCCCTCCTTTCTGCTGGAGGAGCTGAAGGGAAGGTTGAACCTCCTTCTCGAAAAATACCCTGAAGGGTTGAAGCTGGGAGCGAAGGGTGGAGCAGACTACTTCATCTACAACATGAGCGTTTACAGGGACGGTAGGGTGGTAACTTACTACTGGACAGACGTCAGCGAGGGCATCCCTGTGGAGCTCTCGCATCTCGATAGCCTTCTGCGCTCCGTGCTAGGCTTCGCCTCGGAAACGTGGAAGATCACGCTCTACGCTAAAGTGGACAAACTGCACGCCAGCGAGGGCGAGACGCTGAAAGTGCTCGTCATAGCCGTGAACCCTGGACCCGACGACTTCTCTTACCCCTCCCCAACACCCTGCTCCCCCGATTTCAAGGTGCTACTTCGCAACCCGAACGGTGAAGTTAAGGAACTTTTCCCCCAAGGTTACGACCCTGGAAAACCGTGCATTCAAGTAATCCAGAACCGCACTTTGAAAGCGGGCGGCACTATCCGGCTGGAGTACACTTACTCTTTAAGCGAGGAGGGCGTCTACACGGTCGAAGCCTACTTCCCGTATGCGGAGTGGAGCGAAGTAAGATACGCTGTCGCGCTTAAAATCTCGGTATCTTAAACCTTCGAGTTGAGGGTATAGCAGCTTTCGAAAGCTGTTTAAGCCTACCGCTCTCTCAGCTGTTATCTGGCGCTCAAAGGGACGAGTAGGCGATCGCTAGCACGGCTGCAACAATAGCGGGCACGAGCCCGTACTTAAAGAGCTGAACCAAGCTCTGCTCAATTCTGTAGCGTCCCATAGAGTTCTTCAGAAATGTTGCGGTAAAGACTAGCGCTAGGTACTTGGCAACAAGGGAAAACGCACCCATTAGCGAGCAGTTGGCGAAAGGTGAGGGTCCGCCTAGGATCACGTAGATCACTGCGAGGAGGGAGACAGCATACTCCATGTCGTGCAGCAGCGTCGCGAGCGCCAGGAGGGGGCCCGATAGCTCCGTCTTGTAGCCGGCTATAACCTCCTGCTCGGCGTCAGGTATGTTGAAGGGCTGCATCATGGCTCTCGCTTGGATGCTGACGAGGGATGCTACCAAGCACAGCACGGAAGCAGCGGCGCTCGCGGGGTTGCGCCATAAGGCGTGCGAGTTCACCGCCGCTTCACTGATGCTAGCTAGGAGCCCGCTACCTCGTGTTGCCAAATACGCGGGCACGAGCAGGCTGATGAAGTACGCCGGCTCGCTAATCGTCAGGAGCGATAGGAACCTCGACACACCTACGCTCGTGTAGGGTCCAGGCATCGAGAGGGACGCGAGCGCCAGCGCAAGAGCTGGCACCACGCTGGCCGCGTAAAAGAAGACGAACAGGTCGAAGCTGCTCCTCACGTTGTACGGGCTAAGCGGCAGCATCAAGGTGGAGGCGGAAAGGAACGCGATCCCGGCGAGCAAGGAGAGCTCGGCGGCAACCACCATGCCGTACCTGCTCTTGACGACTTCCTTCGCTCGGAGCAGCTTGAGGAGATCGAAGAAGGGCTGCAGCAAGCCGAGGGGTCCCACGTAGCTCGGCCCCATCCTCCCCTGGAACCTGGCGCTCAGCTTCCTCACCAGATACTGAGTGAAGAGTGCTAGTGCAGTAAGGAAGAGAAGCCCGGGAAACACGAGAGCGCTGACGAGCAGGAGGGCCTGGTCGCTCACCATCCCTGATCACCCGATGAGCAAAGCGAGGATGCCAGCCGCTAAGGCGGCGAGTAGGAGGAAGCCCAGCCAGGAGGAGAGGAAGCGGTACCAGTCGTGGAGGCTCCCGCTGTGCACCTGCTCGGTTAGAGCCTCGTAGAGCCTCTGAGCGAACCTCTTCATGAACCCCCAGTAGAGGGAGCCAACGCTGGGCGACACGTTGCTAACCACCATCTCAGGCTCGCCTGAGAGGTAGACCGGCGTTTCTCTCACTCTCTTCGACTTCAACGCGTAGTAAGCGGTTGCGGCCGCCGCGAGGGCTACGGCCGCCGCGAGCGTCACAATATACACGAGCGTAAAAGGGTCGAGCACCTTTACCGTCAAGGTCCACCACCTAGGAGCTCCGCGGGGATCAAGCGGAGAACCCCTTCCACGTACGAGCGCACGCCCTCGCTAGTGGCGACCGTGCGAGCGGTCTCTTCGAAGACTACTCGGACCCACGGGAAAAGCGAGCCCGAAACTAGCAACGACAAGGCAAGAATGAAGGGGACTGCTTCGACCCACGAGCTTCGCCCTTCTCCAATTTCCACCCCAGCCGCGAAGGCTACCGCGTAGAGGGTCTTCAGGTAGGCTGGCAGGGAGAGGGCGGATACCGCCACGACTATTATCGAGCCCGGGATGAGACCGGCTTGAGCGCACCCGAGCGCTATCGCGAGCTTAGAGTAGAAGCCCAAGAAAGGCATCAAACCTACTAGGTTGAAGAGACCTAGAGCGAAAGCCGCCAGAGCCACGGGATGGCGCTTCCCCACCCCCCTCATCCCGTCCAGGGAGTGCGTTCTCGCGTCCTCCGCGAAGACGCCAGCTGCCATGAAGAGCAAGACCGAGGATGCCCCGTGGGAGACGGCGTGTGCCAAAGCTCCGGCTACCGCCAGCTTGACATCGGCTCCGATGCCGAGAAAACCGGCTGAGAGCCCAACGTACACGAGGCCTACGTGGCTGACCGCGCTGTAGGCTAGCAGCCTCCTCAGATCAGTCTGAGCCATCGCCATCAAGGCTCCGACCACACCGCCGATCGAGCCCAATATGAAGAGCGCGGCTAAGACAGCGCTCCTGAACTCGCTTCCCACTACGCTATCGGGACCGAAGATCGTGTAGAGGAACCTGAGCACGGCATAGACTCCAACGCTGTCCGAGAGTCCCGAGAGAGCTGCCGCGACCGGGGGAGGAGCCCCCGTCAAGGCGTCGGGCAGCCAGAAGTGGTTTGGGAACAGAGCGGACTTGAAGGTGAAAACCCAAAGCGCGAGAGCGAGCGCGAGAGCGCTCGCGTACACATAACCCGCTCCCTGCGGGGAGCGGGCCAGTGACGCGAGGACTGCGGCGTTCAGGCTTCCATAGGTCGCGTATAGCACCAGCACCGCTGCGAAGTAGAATGACGTGGCGAGCGAGCCGATGAGAGCGTACTTGACGGCGCCTTCCACCGCCTCGGCTCTCTCCCTGTGGTAGGCGACCAGCCCGTACGCTGATATGCTGAGCACCTCGAGCATCACGAAGAGGTTGAAAACATCGCCTGTGTACACGCAAGCCAGCATGCCAACCTCCAAGCCAGTTAGCAAGGCGTAGTACCTCGCCGGATCGCTCAAGCTTTTCCTGTACCAGAGCGAGTAGACGACCACGGCAACCATCCCCCACGCGATGAAGAGACCCATCAGCGCGCCTAGGGGGTCGACGGCGTAGTTCACGCCTATGTGCGGTGGCCAACCCCCGTACGTGTACACGAGTGGCACATCCCCTGTCGCGGCGAAGACCGCTGTGGCTGTTAGAGCGGCGAGCAGCGACGACGCCATGGTGAGAACCCAACAGGCTTTCCCACCCCCCAGCTTCCCCGCGAACGGCATCAGCGCTGTAGCTAAGACCATCACCGGCAAGGTCGAACCGAGGAGGTGTAACGCAACCACCGGCTCCACCCGCTACTCGAACACCGTCTTACAGTACTCTTCGTAGAGCTTTGAGATCGAGCTGCGCGCTTCCTCTGGGTCGAGCGTTTTCGCGTCTATCCAGTGGACGTAGAAAACCCTTTCATCCTCGTCGACATCGACCACTGCCGTACCGGGCGTGTTGGTTATGAACGTAGCAGTGGCTGCGATTGCGTACTCGCTTTCGAGGCCGTAGGGGACCTTCACGATTGCTGGCCTTAAGCGTGCTCGCGGGTTCAAGATACTCCAGATGACGCTGGTGTGGGCCCTCGTCTGGTCCAAAGCGAAGTACCTAGCGGCTAGGAGCAGCAGTTTCGCCCACCTCGCTGGGCTCACTAGCTTGCTCGGCTCGCTCACCGCGAAGTCCGCGAACAGGTAACCCACCGCTGCGGCTACGATAACGCCCGCGATCAGATCGGGAGGTCTAAGCTTGCCTGTAAAAACCGTGTAGGTTGCGAAGGCTAGGCAGGCTACTGCGCCAGCCCTAGCTAGCTTACGCGTGCTTCGCACTTCGCCCCACCTCCCTCATGTCGAGCGTGCCGTAGTGCCTGTAGAGCTCACGGCCTAGGAGCGCGAGGAACAGCGTGACAGCGAGCCCGATGACTATCGCTGTCAGGACTAGAGCTTGAGGCAGGGGATCGACTGCCGTAGCTACGAACTTCGATACCGCTTCGCCTGAAGGCTCTTCGGTGAGTATGGGCGGGCGGGGGTGTGCGCTCGATGTCCACCTCCTGTAGCCTATGAGGACCGCAAACACGTTCAGCGTGTCGGAGAGCATAGTCAGCGAGATCACCTTTTTCGTGTAGTGTGGTTTGAAGAAGACGCCATAGAGGGTCAGCGCGACGTTGACGAAGAGCGAAACGAGAAACACTTGGAGGAGGTACGCGTTTAGAGGTTCGTAACTCATCGGGTTTCACCTTCCTTGCCGCTTTGGAGCATTAGCTCCATGAGCGCGAGCGTGAACCCGCACGCTACAGTCAGGAGCTCGAACACGTCGAAGAGCAGCAACGAGTCTAAACCCACCCACCCGGTTTTCTGGAAAACCCGTTGGAGCGTTCGGCTTAGGAAGATTTTGAAGAACGTAGGAGTTAGTGCCAGCCAGCAGCCCAGTTACGAAAGTCGATAAGGCCGTCGCTCCGATTCCGGCCAAACCTATACTCATTAAGAATAAGAGGATCTGCATAGATACCCTTCTTCCCAGCAGGAATGTTGTCGAAAACGCCGCCACTACGGCTAGTGGCGCGATTGCGAGGGTGGCGCCCCCGTGGAAGCCACCCCCGGGGTTCTCAGAGCCGTGCAAGCCTATGGCTAGACCGGCCGCTACCACCATAGGCGCTACAACCCTTATAGCCGCCTTCACTATGGGCGAAAGCCCCGCCTTCCCTCTAGGCACTTCTCTGGATCTAAGCGGACTGATGGAGATCACTCCGGCTGCCAAGGCTAGATATAGAACCACTGTCTCGTAGAAGGTGTCGATTCCTCGGTAGTCCCACAGGATAGCCCCTACCACTGCCGGGGTGGCGGAAGTGTAGGGGTGCTGCGGGTCGGGCGCTGCGGATAGGTAGAAAGCCGCCAAGCTCCTCAAGCTCCCAGAGGGGAGCAAGTACTCTGACGTGGCGAAAACGAGCAGACTTAAAGCCAACACCGTGATGATCACGAAAGCTATCTGGAAAGCCTTCCTCATTCTCTCTCCCACCTCTCGGTTCTGCTTATGAGCGAGAGCAGTACGGCCGGAACAAGGCCTAGGGCGACGGGCAGATAGACAAGCACGATGTCGGGTGCCATCAACAGGAAATACGCGATAGCGTAAAGCCCACTCTGAACGGCGCTGTAGATGACCGCCTTCACGAGGTCTTTTTCCGTTAGAGCCAAGTAGACGGCTATGGTTGAGGCTAAACCGCAGAAGGCTAGGAGCGTGTACACGAGCGTCTCAGCCGCTACCATACCCCTCACCGCAGAGATCCCTATCGAGCGCGTCCTCGACGAACGGCACGACGTGGGCCGTCCTCGACCTGTGGACGCCGCGGGCTAGAGCGTGAGTGCCGGTGGGCGCTAGGATGAAAATTAGAATAGCTGCTACAAAGCTGGCGCCGGCCACGATCCACTTGCTCTCGCCAAGCTCGCCCGACGATAGTGCCACGAGCGAGGTGCCCACCAGTGGGTAAACGCAACCCCATACTGCTGAAACGGTAGTTGCGTGGAGTCGCAGGTAGAAGTCCTTGAAACGGTGGAAACCCGCTGCAGCCGCTAAGCTGGCGAATGCGCCGAGCAGGATAAGCGCGTAACCTAGTGCTCTAAGGACGAAGAGCGCGAGCTCAAGCACCTAGATCACCCTTCTCCAGGTACTTAGCGACGTACACGTCTAGAAGGTAGACCCAGAGCGCTAGGGAGACTGCTGCTGTCGCTAGCTTCGGCTCCCTGAAGTAGATCGAAAAGAGCGTGAAAAGGACCGCCGTCATGTACGTCGCGGCGTCGATCGCCAGAACCCTGTCCCCCAGCGTAGGCCCCAGCAACGCCCTGATTAAGGTTGCAGCTATCGAAACCGAGTAAGCGGCGATCGCGAGCAGAAGCAGGCTTTCCATCAACCTCCTCCCACCCTGCTCAAAGTGTCGAGGGAAAGCGGTCCTGAGTCGGGCTTTTCGGGGCCCGCCAACTTGTACTCGTTCGACACCACGTAGGCTGAGAAGGGGCAGACGGCTACGCACCTGTAGCAGAAGACGCACTTCCCGTAATCGATCAACGGGTAGACCCTCCTGCGGTTGGAAGCGGGGACCTCGTAGCCGGAAGGCACTTCGACCATCTCGATCGCGTTCGCTGGGCATTCAATCGCGCAGACGGAGCAACCGGTGCACTTCCTAAGGTCGGCGTAATGCCGTCCTCTGTAGTCTGGCTCCACAGGGGCGGGCACCCTAGGGTACTCAACCGTCGCGGGTCCTTTGAGAAAATTCCTAAGCGACAGACCGAGCAGCTTCAGCTTAGCCATCACGCACCACCAGCCAGCTCCCTCAGAGCCATGCTCCGTCTTGCCCCATTCTCCACATCTATAACAGTTACCCTCTCCATGCACGAGATGCAGGGATCCAGCGACGCGAGTATGGCTGGCAGGTCGGCGACGCTGTACCCCACGAACATGAACGGTGAGTTCACTATGTTGTTGAAGCTGGGCGTGCGGATCTTGACCCTATAGGGGTTTGGTCCCTTGCCGTCGCTAACCACGTAGTACGTCAGCTCGCCTCGAGGCGCCTCGACCCTAGTGTAAGCCTCTCCCGCAGGAAACTTCCTCGGGAGCTTCCTCTCGTCGGGGACGGGGTTCCCGTCGCTCGGAAGCTTCTCGAGCACCTGCCGCGCAATCCGAACCGCCTCGAGCGCCTCGTCCCACCTGACCATAGCCCTAGCCCACACGTCGCCTTCGCTTTTGACGACCACGTTGAAGTCCAGCTCGCCGTAAGCGTCGTAGCGCTCACTGGCGCGCGCGTCTACTGCGACTCCTGAAGCCCGCGCGACAGGGCCCAGCAGGCTGTGCCTAACCGCGTCGAGGCGCGAGGCCTTCCCCACATCGATTGTCCGCTTGAGCACCGTCTCGTCTTCTTCGAAAACTCTCTTGTAGTACTCGAGCCTCGGGGCCAGCGCGTCAAGCAAGCCGGCGATTTTATCGCGCTTGTCGTCGTCCAAACCTCTTCTGACGCCACCCACGATGATGTAGTCCGCCATTACTCGCGAGCCCGTCAACACCTCTTTGGCTTTCATCACGCGCTCGCGGTCCAGCATGATGTTCATGAACAGGTTCTCGAAGCCTACGTTAAGGGCCAGCACGGCGTTAGCGAGCATGTGGCTGTGGATGCGCTCTAGCTCCATCGCCAGAACGCGGAGGAAGAGAGCCCTCCTGCAGGGCTCGATCCCGAGCAGGTGCTCTAAAGCCCTCACGTAGCAGTCCGTATGAACCGTGTTGCATATGCCGCAAACCCTTCCGATGATGAAAACGTTCTTGTGGAAGCTGTTCTTCTCGCAGAGCTTCTCTATCCCCCTGTGGTTGTACCCTGTGTTCACTTCTACCCTGACTATCTCTTCACCCTCAGCGTAGACTCTGAGGAGCAGGGGCTCGTGGAGGGCTGGGTGCTGCGGTCCTACGGGCACCTCCAGCGTCACGGGCACCTCGACGATCTTCCTGCCGCCCACCCTCCTACACCCTGCTATCCTTCCTGAGGGGGTACTCGTCTAGCTTAACCGCGTCTTCAGGTGCTAGGAACCCCCTTTTCAGCTGGGCATTTCCCTCGAAGACAACACCTAAGAGGTCGTAAGCTTCGCACTCGCCCGGCAGCGCCCCCGGCACCAAGTCGCTCACGCTCTGGATCACAGGCTTATCTCGGGGCAGGTAAGTCCTGAACACGAGGGTCTCCTCTTCAGGCAGCAGAACCACGAAGTAGTCAAGGCGTACCTTCCCCTCCCCAGGTAGGTCGGTAGCTGAGATCGTAGAGACGAAGAAGCCGTCGGGACCCAGCGCCTCGATGAGCCCCGAGAACAGGCGGCGCACGTCGTCGGGCTTAAACTCGAGCACCGCTCTGCCGGGTAAGATGGAGGACCGAGCGGTGAGAAGCTCCCCGAGGGACTTCAGCCTCTCAAGCGCAGCCACAACCCTACACCTCGCCCCGGGAGATCATCTCCAGTAGTTTCAATACGCCATCTATTATCGCTTCAGGACGGGGAGGGCAGCCAGGTACGTAGACGGAGACCGGTACAACCTTGTCGGCTCCCCCGAGCACGGAGTACGAGCCTTGGAAAACACCCCCGCTAATCGCGCATGCTCCAATCGCTACCACGAACTTCGGATGGGGCATTTGCTCGTATAACCTCCTCAACCTCTCGCCGGCTTTTTTCGTGACTGCACCCGTGACGAGAAGGACGTCCCCGTGTCTCACGCTAGGAGCGAGCTTGATGCCAAACCTCTCGGGGTCGTAGAGGGGTGTTTTCGCCGCCAGAACCTCTATGTCGCAGCCGTTGCAAGCGCCAGTGTTAAAATGCACAAGCCAGGGACTGTAGCGGATCACTCTGACTGCGCTTAATCCTCTGGTTCCGCTCAGCACAGCCGACATGACGCCCTTTTACGTTGGGTCGTTTAAAAACCTTCTATCCGACAGCGCGCGCCGCGCGATTACGCTTCGACGAGGCCGCTGAACGCCCAATATGCGGTTTTAACAACGAATAGTTTATTACGAGCTGTTATCGGGAGGCCAGATGACGTCTGAGGGCGCGTCTGCGGTAAAGGTTGTTAAGGAGCGAGCGGCAGCTGTTGCGGCCTACCTCGTAGTTGCCCTCGGCTTCTATATGTTGAGCCTCGTTCTCCCTCCTTTCATGTCGGGATTGAGGATGCCCGGGCTACCGGATCCCGTAGCACGTTTCGACTGGCTTTTCTGGGCTTTCCTGTTTCTGCTCGCTTTCGTGTTTACGGCTACGGCGATCTACGACGCTTTGCGTATGCTAGATCCCCTTTTCAATGTGCTTTCAAGCAAGTTCGGCAGCGCAGTAAGGCCGGGTAAGAGAATTGCTAGGGATATCGCTTACGCTCTCTTCGTTGCTTTAACAGCTATAGCTCTAGCCCCGTTCACCGAGCCTTTGGGCCAAGCCGCGCCCATAGCAAGGGCTCTCATAGGCGTCGGTACGCTGCTGATCCTGCTGTTTCTACTCTACGATGCCGCTAAGACAATCTACGCGTACGTGCGCGATAAGATCGAAGAAGCTGTTGCTAAGTTGGTTAGGTGAGAAAGTGGATCCCACTAAATACCTGCTCGGCTACGCGCTCGTTGTCCTCCTCGCGGTATCGGAGGCTTTCCCCATGTCACTCTCCGCATTGATAGGGGCTGCGCTGCTCGTAGCTTTCGGGGTGAGCGACGGGGCTATCTCATTCGACAAAGCCCTGTCCTTTGTCGACTTGGAGCTTCTCGCGCTGCTTATCGGAGTGATGGTCGTCGTGGAGGTCGTGGACAGGTGCGGCACTTTCCGGTACCTCGCCCTGAAGGTCGTGCGCAAGGCGCTCAGAAGACCTGCACTGCTTCTCATAGCCACAGGCCTCATGAGCGCTCTAACGTCGCTCCTGCTCAGCGATGAAGCCGCGCTGCTGCTCATCGTGGCGATCCTGCTAAGCTTAGGGAAGGCCGGGGGCTTCGACCCGATACCCCTCGCGGTAACCTCAGCCATAATGGTGAACTTGGGCGGGACGGGGACGCTTATAGGGTCGGTGCCCAACATGGCAGTAGGCATTAAAGCGGGCTTCAGCTTCCCGGAGTTTGCCTCCTACCTGCTCCCCTGCGAGTTCGCGCTCTACGGCGTCACGCTCGCGCTCCTCTTCCTGTACTACCGCGGGAAGCTTCGGCTTGGCTTTAAGGAGCTCGAGCTGGAAGAAATTGAGGTTAGCAGGGTCGATGTCGCGAAAGGGGCATTCCTCCTCTTCCTAATGCTTTCGCTCCTCGTTGCGGCCGGTATCGCGGAATTCCCTGCGAGCGCGGCAGCTCTCGCGTCCGCGATAGCCGCGCTCGCTTTATCGGGCTTCGATACGCTGGAGGTTTTCCAGAGGCTGGATTGGGACACAGTTTTTTTCACAGCCGCCTTCACGGTGATAATCGGCGTTCTCGAGAGCGTTGAGGCGCTGAAGGGGTTGGCCCTGTGGCTTCAAGGGGCGGCGGGCGGCTCCATCGCCCTCGCGTCGTTCCTCGTCCTCTTCGTCAGCGGCGCTGCAAGCCTGCTCCTGCCGAACCTCATCGTAGCCCTCTCCTTCATCCCCGTGATCGAAGACCTGCCCTTCGCCGACAAGCGTCCGCTCTGGTCCTCGCTCGTCCTCGGCTCTAACCTCGGGGGCGTCGGGCTGCCGGTCAGCAGCTTCGTAATCGTGATGACAATTGGTGCGCTTAGGCGCGAAGGCTACGAGATCGACCCCTGGTCGATTACGAGAATCGGGATCCCCCTAACGGCCGCTTGGCTCGCTTTCTCAGCAATCTACTTATTAATCCGGTTCGGTCTCCTATGATCGGTGGTTGCCATGGCCAAAATGGAGGAACTCATCGAGAAACGCTTCAAGTCGGTTGAGGAGAAGTACCGGGAGGAGCTGGACCTCGTGTGCGAGGCTTTAGGCAAACCCTGCATAATCCTCCACGTCCAGCTACCTGAAGGGTGCGAGGAGTACAGGGAACTTTTCGAGAAGCTTCCGGGGGACGAGGAGTTCATGGCCGAGCTTCAGGAGTTCGTCAGAGAGGCTCTTAAGAAGAAAGCCGAAAAGCAAGCGCGAGAGGAGGCTCAGAGTTAAGATTGAGGCCACGGGTTTTCTATAACCGCTTTCAGGAGGGAGACTGCGTGAACGATATCGCTCTTCTTCGCTAGCGAGACGGGTGCGTGTATGTACCTGACCGGCACCGATATTGCTGTTGTTGCCGCGCCCACTTGAGCGAAGCCGCCGGCGTCGGTCCCGCTATAGGGGGAAAGCTGCAACTGGTGCGGTACACCTAACCTTTCAGCAAGCTCTTTGACGTGCTTCAGCAGCTCCTGCGAAGCCACGATCGTACGGTCCATCACCCTGATAGCCGGACCCCTGCCGACCCTCGTGACGACCCTGTCGGGAGGTGTGCCGGGCGTGTCGTTGGCGATCGTCCCCTCTACCGCGATCGCGTAGTCTGGCTTTAGCTCGTGGGCGAGAGCGGTGGCGCCCCGTAGGCCCACCTCCTCCTGCACGGTGAACGCTACGACGACGGTCCCTCTTTTTGGCCCGCTGCAATCGCGCAGCGCCTCGATGAGAGCAAAGCAGCCGACCCTGTCGTCCAAGGCTTTCCCCGCTACGTACTCGCCCCAGTCGCTGAAGCTCGGTGCGAAAGCAACCGGCGCGCCAACGCCAATGCCTGCACGCGTAACCTCATCAGCTGAGGAAGCGCCCACGTCCACGTAAAGGTCCTCGACCGTCAGCTCCCTCGGCTGTGCCTCCCTCAGGTGGGGAGGCGTCGCCCCTACGATCCCCGGTACGTCTCCCCTTTCGCCCATCACTACCACCTCGTGGCCCTGCGCGGTCGCGGCGTTGACACCTCCTAGGGCCACGACGCGAAGGAACCCGTTATCCTCCACGTGCCTAACCAGGAAGCCGACCTCGTCCATGTGGGCTGCCAAGACGAGCAGAGGGCGGCCGCTGCCGAGGGTGACGTAAAGGTTGCCGACCGCGTCGGTTTTCGCTTCGTAACCTATTTCGGCGAGCTCCTCGGCGAGCTCCATTCTGACTCGTTCCTCAAAGCCCGAAGGGCTTAGGGCTCGAGCTAGCTTGGATAGCGTGTTCACGTTCACGGGAACCTCATTCAACACCCTTTTTTAAAGGCTCGATCGGAGCCCAACAGGGAAAAATTTATAAATGGGTGTAAAAAGTTTCTCCGCCTTTCCCTCCCCTTCGAGCACACGTCCCCTTCGAGGTGTTCGCTATGTTTAAGCGCATCGCGCTGAGTCTCGCGTTAGTGAGCGCTGCCGACGCCGTTTACGTAGCCCTAACTAGGCCGCTCGTTGGCGTTGACTCCTTCGGAGTGAGCGCTCTCGTGCTGCTTACAACTGTGGAGAGCCTAGCCTTCATTCCGGCGTTCGCTGTTGCCAGCTTGAGCGAAGTCCTAGGTAGCAGGCGGGTCGTAGTGCTAGCGGTAGCGGCTGCGACTGGGCTCCTACTGATGCTACCGCCCCGAGACTTGCCAACGGTGTTGATCGGTGGGGCTTTCTACTCCTTCTCGACAGCTACTGTCTACAACCTGGCGGTGGCGGGAACCCTGGAGGATCGAGAAGAGGCGTTAAGAAGGTACGCGTTAGCGGGTCTCGGCATGAGCTTCGGCTGGGGGATCGGGTCGTCGGCGGCGTGGCCCCTGTACTACGCGGTGGGCCCGTTGGGCGCAGCTGCCGCGGTGCTAGCGCTCGTGGTTTCCGCCGCAGCCCTAGGGGCTTGGAGCGAGGGGCACGACGACTTGGACGCTATCGAAGCGATGAAGCACCCGTTTAGAACCTTGGGTTTCCTCCTTCCTGTGTCAGCGGCCGGTTCGGCGCTGCACACGGTCGGTATGAGCGCCTACGGGGTCGACCTGGACAGAGCCTTAGGCGTTCTCTTGGCGAGCAAGACTGAGGGGCGTATGCTCTACGGTTTGTTCCGCGGCGG
>Ga0209183_1000638_pt1 | contig 13185 bp, 13 predicted proteins | sample LHCtaG_2_FD_184120 | JGI IMG/M metagenome (GOLD analysis project Ga0209183, IMG submission 184120) | Hot spring microbial communities from Little Hot Creek, USA to study Microbial Dark Matter (Phase II) - LHC4sed_replicate (SPAdes)... | ecosystem: Environmental > Aquatic > Thermal springs > Hot... | reverse complement strand
AAAATACAGTATTTATTTTACAGGTTTTTACATAACGATTTACTTCATGTCCTCAAATATTTCTTGCGAAGCTTTGCCCACGTACTTCCTTGACGCTTCTTTTCTCGGGTCTTCCTTGGCTCTGGCCATTAGCAGATTAAATATTTCTATGAGTTTCTCGGCAAAAACCTTGTTTTCTAGGAAGAAACCTGCAAAAAATCCTTCGCCTTCCGGTTTCGGTATCTCTATCCCAACGTATCTTCCATCAACTATTATGAAGCTGAATGGCAGATTCTCCACATATCCAGTTCGGACATTCTCGGAGCGAAATATATCGTAGTATATTTTTATCATTCTTGGATGGCTGAGCAGCGTGCTTAGCATCCGAATTTTCTGGGATAAATTATTTTTATCTCCGCTTAGAAGGTGCCACTTTATTCCCCGGTTTAGATTTCTGAATATGGCTTCAACTATGCTGTTCTCAGTGTATCGTGATGCTATGTAGACTTCATTTTCAGCCGCCTCTATTAGCTTTATCGTTCCCTCAACAATATCCTCGAACTTGTACACTATACCTATCGGGTTTATCCCGCCGTCTATTAGGTTTATGAATTTATCAATTCCGCCTTTGGCTAAAGCGCGGATTATTTCATCCTGCTCCTCCGCTGAGAGATTCTTCGACCTCTTTATTTTGTCTATAAGTTCCAGTTGTTCTTGCTTGTCGACGGCTTGTCCTAAGAGCTTGATCACTTCATAAAATAGGCTTCCCAGCGTTGTATGCTTATAGACTCCATCATCTTTATGAATTAAATTTGCCTTTAGCAGATCGCCTAGTCTCATATAGTAGCGCTTCTGAGTCAAGTTGAGCTTCTTCATCGCATCGGTTGAGCATGATATCCCCTCCTTTGCCATTTGAAATATTTTCAGCGCATCCTTATTCGCTAGTGTTGATAAGGCTCTCTCTATTTTATCGTATTGCTTATCTCCATCGCTTTTGATGCCCAGCCTAGTTGTCAGCCGAACTTTTTGGTTCATTTTTGTACAAACCAATTTAAAACTTAAAACAAAGATGCTTATTAAGCGATATGATAGAAAAACCCTCAATTTTAATATATGTTTTTAATATATATTTTAATTCCACAATCTCATGCATTAGACATCTATCGGACTGCCGTTACTATTAACCAGAATATTATATCTCCGAAAAAGAAGGATATCAGGAAGCCCAGCGTTATAAATACTAGGAAGGGCAAACCCATTGTCACCCAAACTTTCCCACTAAATTCCTCCGGAATTAATTTTTCCTCCCGCTTTTCATCATTTAGGCTCCTTAATATTTTTAGACTCCTAATCAATCTGCCGTCTTCTCCCCTGCTGAACTCTTCAAGCAATATGTAATAATGTTTTTCATAAAGTATTTTCGCCGCGTCAACCCTGAAGCCAGTAATAAAAGCCGCGATCTTCTTTAACAGCCTATCATCCTCCAATCCCTCAAATATTCTTCCTTTATACTTAATAAAATCAATCAAATTTCTGAACGAGTTTGCAATCGTTAGGAGCGATGCAATCAAAACGGCATTATTGAAAGTTGATATTGGCGGCATAGGCAGAAGGATCTTGGTGACTAACTCAAATTTCTCTGGATAGATCGGCATGGCCGCCGCCAGACACATTAGGGCTTTTGCATCAGCCCCGCCGAACATGCCTATATAGAAGAGCGCCAGCGAAAGGCATATTGTTAAAAATGCGGATATAACTAGCATAGTTATGCGCTGATGGCTCCATCCGTCAACCGCTAATGATGTAAAGGTTAAGGCTAGACCTATGGGTGCGAAAAAAGCCCACACCCAATTTGGAACCTCCCTAGTTCTAACGTCATATATTGAGGCTATGAGAAGAAAAAGTAGGCATAACAGAAATCTCAGGGGGTCAATCCACTCGTACGTGTCCATTTGAATCTACATTCTATATTTGTTAGGAATTATATATTTTATTTCAAATATGCGTCTAATTCTGAACGAATTTTTGAGATTTCTCGCGTTAATGCAAAAAGAATAAATGTTGATGCGATAGATGTGCAGATCTATTTTTACTACAAATATTTTAGTTATGTAGTTTCAAAAAGTATCTATATTTCCTAATTGTTTATTATTAGCCTTGTTTAATTATAAGTAAAAATGAGAGGATGCATGATGGTTCAGTTATCAGTCTCCCCGCTAGATATGGCAATTAGCAATATATTGAAAGATGACGGTTTCTCGCGTGATTACTCAATTATTCTTATAACTAATCATTTAAATTTTGAACTTATTCATATTAAACTATCAATAATAATATATATTGGAATTTAATTAAATATTAATAATCTGAGTGAGGGAAAATGCAGCAAGATCAACATGTAAATGAATCTAATGCGGCGGATTCAAGTTCAAGCGCAACACGCAAGCGGGGCCTTTCAGGTTTGTTTAAGCTAAGCAAGCGTTCAGGTGAAGAGAAGAAACGTAAGGATGCCTCTAGTCGAGTTTATGTTGTTGTTCAAGAGTTTAAGCCCACTTATACTGTTATAGATGAGTATTGGGTTAAGGTGCCCTTCGCAAAGGTTTACATTGTTATGTCGCCTGAGCTGGGCGTTGGCTACCACTACTTCGTTGATGAGGTTAAACTGGATGACCGTGAGAGAGATGCCTACGAAAAGCTTGTTGCCATAATAAGCCGTGAGCTTCAGGCGCCGGAGACCCTTGATGTTGATGCAGCGTCGTATGTTTTAAGTGAGGCTAAGAGGTTATCTGAAAAGTATAAGCGTTCAATAACGAAAAATCTCGATGAGGACTCGCTGGAAAAGATCTATTATTATGTTGTTCGCGATTTAGCCGGTTACGGTGAATTGAACGCTTTAATGCTTGATCCGAACATTGAAGACATCTCATGTAACGGTGTGAATAAGCCTGTCTACGTATGGCATAGAAAATATGAGAGCATACCGACGAACATACGTTTTATTGATGAGTTCTATTATGATAATTTCATTATTAAACTTGCGCATATATCCGGTAAGCATATTTCAAGCGCCCATCCAATATTGGACGCAGCCCTGCCGGAAAAACATAGGCTAGCATGCACATTTATGCGCGAAGTCTCAATGCATGGAAGCACATTCTGCATAAGGAAATTCAGGCCTGACCCATTCTCAGTAATAGACTTAATTAAGCTTGGTACATTGAACGCTAAGCTAGCGGCATACCTTTGGCTGCTTCTAGAGAACAAGATGAACCTGATGATTATTGGGGGAACAGGCGCTGGTAAGACGAGCACACTAAACGCTTTAACCAGCCTTATCTCGCCGAACGATAAGATTATAACTGTTGAGGAGGTTGCGGAGCTTAATCCACCTCATGAGAACTGGGTTCAGCTTGTGAGTAGAAGGGGTTTCGCTTTCGGAGTTTCAGATTCAACCTCAATATCGCTCTTCGATCTTGTGAAGCTCAGTTTAAGATATAGGCCAGATTACATAGTGGTCGGTGAGATAAGAGGTGAGGAAGCGTACGTTCTATTCCAGGCTGTTGCCACTGGACACGGCGGAATATGCACGATGCATGCTGATAGCTTAGACCACGCCGTTAAGAGGCTTACCTCGCCGCCGATGAACGTCGCTGAGGTATACATACCTCTCATGAACGTCTGCCTCTATGTTTCAAGGGTTGATCTTCCAAATGGGGCTGGTGGGCCGAGGTTTGGCAGAAGAATAAGGGATGCTTGGGAAATAATTGACTTTGACAAGTATAATCATTTTGCAGCATGGCTGCCTACAAAGGATGTAATAGAGGTGGATCTGAACCGAAGCGTTCTCCTAGATAAGATAGCTGAAAAACGCGGTGTAACCAAGGCGGATCTGCTTAAGGAAATAGCCCGAAGGGAGCGTTTGCTAAGCATTATGGCTGAGAAGAACATTCGGGATCAGAGAGAAGTAGCCCAGATAATAATGAGATATTACTATTATAGCAGAGGGCTAAGCGTACCCGTCGATCTTGAAGATGCATCGCAAGTTCAAGGCGGGCTTGAAGACACATTCAGGGAGATAATGCTTTCTGTGGATCAGATAGCTCCAGCTGAAGTTGGGGTGATCCCGCAGGAGGTAAGGGAGGCTCGTAAAGCTAAGGATAGACTGGTCTTGTTATCTTGGGCGGCTCCGCAGATAGGGAAGACAAACAATCCCTCTGAAGATTTTTCTGAAGAATCTGAGGGGAATAGCGGGGATAAGGGTGGATGAAAAATGAGCCTTGAGGATTTCTGCTACGCATACTTCGGCTCTATTGGGAGAGCATTGCATAAGGTTTTTCCTAAAATAGACGAGGATATGGAAGCCACGAATATGAAAATGCATCCGGAAGTTTACTTGTCGATTGTGGCTTTTGGAGTAATATTGTCAGCGGCGTTTTCATGCGCAGCCATGGTGGTAATGCTACTTTTACCTGGCGGATCATGGAGACAGATGATGTTTAACCCAATATTCTATGTGATTTTCAGTTTACCGCCGCTGGTAGTGCTATTTGCAGGTTTACTCTTGCCGAGTTTCTCTATTTCAAACAGAATATCCGGGCTTAAGGTTGAGATACCGTACGCATCAATGTACATAAGTGTGATGGCTCGGGGAGGGCTTTCGCCATATTCCAGCCTCTTAAGGCTTAGGAAAACCGATCTTTTACCTAAGCTTCGCGATGAGATTGAACGGATCCAACGCATAGTTTTAGCAACGGGCACCGATCCGATCTCAGCTATGGAGAGGGCTGCAAAGGTTATAAATATAAAAGATTATAAGGATCTGCTTCTGGGATATGCTTCGACGCTTAGAACCGGCGGGGATGTTCTACATTACCTTTACAGCCAGACAGATATGATGTTTAGGAAGATGGCGGCTAACATAAGAGCCATGGGTGAACACTTGGGCACATTGCTTGAAGCATACATAATCGTTGGGATTCTAGGCGCTTTAGGCTTGTACATGATGTTTGTTATATCGCTTAGTTTACCTCAGGCTGCTGGAGGATTATCTCAGGAATCGTTCTTCCTATTCTCATTTATACTCTTACCGCTTGCATCATTAGCCTTTATGTATCTGGGCGATGCCCTTCAAATAAATTATCCAACATCAAATTGGAAGCCATATATGGTGCTACTTGCTTCAGCACCCTTAGGCTTCTTCCTAGCGAACCAGATGGCGATACCCTTCTTTGCGGATACACCGCTGTTTATACTGCCTTCCCTGAAGGATTTTGTGATTTATATCCGGCAGATTCTAGGATTTAATGAGGGAAGCGAGCCGGCCATAGGTTTGGCTTTATCTCTTATAGTTGTCGCCCTCCCAGTTGCCATCATAGACCATCATTACGCCAGCGAAGAGAAGGGTGTGCTGCAGGGCATAACTAGTTTCCTAAGGGATCTTGTGGAGAACCGGAAGACAGGTTTAAGCCCTGAGAAGTGCATAATAATTCTTTCACGTAAGGATTATGGCAAGTTTTCAAAGCGCTTAAAATTGATAAGTTCGGAGATAAGCTGGGGGCTGCCCCTACAGAAGGTTTTCGATGACTTTAAGAGGAGCGTTAAGAATTGGCTTGCTTTAATAAATATTTATTTGCTTGTTGATACGCTTTCTGTTGGCGGTGGAACTGAGGAGAGCCTGGAAACTTTAGCCGAGTTCTCGGAGTCAATAATGTTGATTGAGCAGGAGAGGAGATCTGTGCTGGCGCCGCTGGCAATGATACCTTACATAGGAGCTCTCCTACTGACGGCGACAACATCAATGTTCATCCTATTCTTTAGGGATGTTACATCGACAGTTGGGGCAACAGTTCCATTCATATACTTAAATAAAACCCTACTTCCACCCCTAATATTTCACTCATTCATGTTCGGGTTGACATCTGGGAAGCTTGTATCTGGAAGGGTTTCATCAGGTTTCAAAGTAGGTTTATATCTGGTGATAGCGTCTCTGGCCGGCATATGGCTGACAGTGAGCTTCCAACTATTTAAGTTCTGGTGAAATACGTATGCACAGCAATTTAAGGCGTAATAAATTCAATGCTGTTCTGAAGAGAAGATGTTCGGCTATTTCACCAGTAATATCAGCGGTTATACTCACAAGCATCCTCCTAGTGATCCTTATAATAGCGGCGTTTGTTTCAGGAAACATTCTTGAAATGAGGGTTCAAAACACTGAGTTTGAGCAGGCGAAAACAAACATGATGCTCCTCGACGAAATCATAGAGGAGGCTGGGATGAAGCAGGGCGCTGGAAGCTACGTTCAATTCAACCTGAACAGTGGAGCGCTGAGCATAATCAATGGTGATGATATGACTATTAGCATAACTAATATGCCTAGTTTTGAGCCGATAACGTTTACAACGTTAACATTTGTTTATAGGTCCGGAGGCTTCGTATCTTCATCTAACTCTCCATTAAGAGGGGAGGATTCCCCTATTGTTAATGGTACTGGCGCGCCCCTAGGCTATTTGAGAATAGAAAATAAGGATGGGGTTGCGCAAATAAAGCTTGATTATAATAGGGTTAAAGTAATTAACTTCACAGATGAAACTGGTGGATATAATGTTCTGCAAATAATCTTCTTTAAAGTGGTTAAGGCTGAAAGTAGAAGCATGGGTGGCTCCGGGCTGCTGAGAATAAGCGCCCAAAATAAGGGTGTGCAAATCAACTCATATGAGTGTGCTGGGGCGACGGAGGTCTCAGTCAAAGTTAAAGTAGGTTCTGTGGAGACAACCAAAACTTTTTCTTTTAACAATAGTTACCCTGTAGCTGTTATTGTTGTAGAGTCGGTTGTGGAGGTTTCATTATCATGATTTGGGGGGTTGCTGCGGGTTGGATGTTCCAATAAGCCATGTGATAGGTAGCATAGCCCTAGTTCTACTAACAATTTCAGTTGCATCCTACTTTATAATAACGTATTCGCATGTACAGTCCGACATCTTAAAACAGCAGCTGAGGGAGGTCGGCGAATATGTTCAAGCAAATCTTATGGAAATAATTGCCCTAGTGGACTTTAAAAACTTCCTAGAGCAATATGCTACATTTAAGATTCTCGAGCTTCCGCCCGATTTAAGCGGCTACGCATATGCGGTGGAGCTAACAAAGGACTCTGAGAATAGTCCCATCATAAGCCTGTATCTAGTCAGCAGGCGTGACGTCTCAGTTTCCCTTAAAATACCGTTAAATGCCACTGTGTCAAACCTAATAATTCACACAGTGAACGACCCTTGGGAGCCCCTATCCTCTAAGGGCGGCGTAATAAAGTCTTCTGGGAGAATTTACAGCGGCGTGCGCAGTAACAAAGAAAAAGTTGTTGTTTGGGGCTGGGTATATGAGAAGTTAGAGTCCGGGGTTAACGTGATATGGGCTGGAATTGGGGTTTGGGAGGCTGAATAATGCACATACATGAGTATATATTCGCGGCGCTGGTTATAATCGCCATACTCTTAGCCTCAAATCTCATGCTTACAATGACCACTGAGCCTCTTAAAGTAGCATCTGAAAGAGAAGGCTTAAAGAGAATTGCGCAGTCAATAATGACGCAGATTCTCCTAAATCCGGGAGATCCAGCAGATTGGGGAAGCAATACTACTATTGACGAGAATAGCCTTAGATCATTCGGCCTAGCCTACCAAAGTAGAACCGTTAGGGAAGCCTACGTGCTTGATGCAGATAAAATCTTACGTCTACTAAACGATGAAAATCCATTCTATATATCGCCGCAGAAAGTAAGTGAACTTCTAGGGCTGAATACGCGTGAATACGGCTTCACAATAGAAATTCTGCCGCAATTCAATGTTGATGTTGAGGAAAATTCAGGGGGATACAAGGTCAGCGTGCGATCAATTGACGGCATAAATCCAATTCAAAATGCGAATGTGACGGCTAAAATTTACTATTTGCAAGACAATCAAGTTTCTGATAGCTCTCTAATTAGTAGCGTAACTGGACCCGACGGCGCATGCACCATAAACTTTGATGGGGCGTCCAGCGCCTCAGCCGTGGCGATATTTGTTGTTGATTATCGCGGCATGCGTGTGCCGAAAGTTTTTGTGCCTCCTGAAAGCTCCATTCAACGGGCCTGTTTAGTTGGTCAAAAACTGTCGCTGAGCGTCTCTAGCGAAATGATTGATGAGGTGATAGCTCCAATTAAGGATGGAGAATGCGAGATTTGCAATGTATCTTTTGAATGGAGGATTGGTGGAGATGGCTTCACGGATGTTGATTATGTTGAGCCTGGAACTATAGTTGCTTTAGCTGCTACTGCTGACGGTAAACTACTTGTAGCCCGGAGATTTATAGATCGTGTTGAGTATGGAACCGTATCGTTAAGTTCTTCCTCCTTACCTTTGGGTTTCATGCTTGAGAAAATGGTTTCAGTTGAGGGTTTCTCCTATATTGTTAGGTTTTACGTTTGGAGGTTGGTGTGGTAATATGTGCGTGAAAAGAATATTGGGCGTGGATAAAGGGCAGGTGAGAATGTTCGAGGCAGTTATAGCGGCTATAATAATATTTTCCGTCTTTTCAGCTTCGATCTTTTTAATGTATCCGTCGCGCATAGGGATTTTACATGAGAAGGAGGATTTAGATAGGCTTGGCTATAATATTCTGCATAGCCTGATTGAGACTGATGCGATCGAATATGTCCTGACTGAAAGTGGTGGAAATGCAGACTCTAGACTTAAAATGCTTATCGAAGAGATAATCTCACCATCAATATATTATAATCTCACGATCTTTAAATGTGAGGATAACGGGGTCGTTGTTACGTTGCGCTCAAATTTTAGTGTAAGCAATATATCCCCCGATGAATTCAGCAGGTTGCCGGAGAAATCCTCCACAATGGCGATTTACACTTCACGTAGTGGTGAGAATGGTGGTGAAACTTACTATATTATTTTAGTGTTAGCGAAAGGGAGGTGAAAATGCGGTATGAGAAGAATCCTTAGGAATAATGGCGGGCAAATCATACTGGCACTAGCAATAGTAATGTCCATAGTGATCCTTTCAGTGGCATTCTCCATATATCAAATGAATGCGGGTAGGCAGCTGCTAAAATATGAACCAGTCAAGGAGATAGTTTTAGCGGCTACAAGCGACTTCGATAGGACTTTAACAGTCGCCTTAAGGGATGCCAGCCTAGAGTTTGATGAAACCTATGATGAGAATAATGCAAGCATTAAAGGGGAAAGTGTTCTGCAGAAGTGGATGCGCTCCGCGGTGATGGCGTTCTCCCATTTAGGTGCGAAAATGGAAATAGTGGAAAGGAAATTTAAATTTAGTTGGAATACGCCTATAGGATTTAGCTTTACATATGCAGACTTTAGTATGGATTTGGAAGCCTACGGCTTTAGAGGTTGGATCGGCCGTTCAGATAAGGTTGTTGTACTTAGAATATTCAATGGCACAGTAAGAAAAACAGGTGATAATTCAGTCACTTTGATATTCAGCATAATAGACGATGGAAAACCAGTACCAAATTTAATACCTGGACTACTAAATGTTTATGTGTGGAATAGAAATCAATCAAAATGGGATCCCGCGGAAATCGTTAACATGAAATATTTGGGCGGAGGAAACTATAGTCTTGCATTTTCATCAACAGTTAATGAATATGAATTAGGAGTAAAATTAAGGGCTGTTACGCCTAAAGACGGAATAATTGTTTCCGCATGCTACATTAGAGGAATCAACTCGAATGAGGTGGATTGGGGCACCCTTTACTTAAGTGTGGGCGAGGAGGATCCAAATCAAGAATATCTTTTGCCATACTCTCTTGTTTCTTTTAAAACTCGTCAAGCTACTTGGGTAATTAGTAAACAAAAACATACCTATAGAGAAATAGCTTCTCCACCTATACCCGAAAATATATGTATAGACATGAGAGACACACAGTATGTTAATATTACCATATATGTTCAGCCATCGCCAGTACCTAAGCCCGGGAAACCCGCAATATTTAACGTCACATTATTCTTTTATAACTCTTCATCGGGAAGAAATGAGAGCATCATTTTTAAACCTGAGCAATTTAAAATTACGGAGAAACAAGGCACTTATACGGCAAATGTTTCTGATCATTGTCGCGGCATTATTCCCAGTGGAAGCATAGTATATATGAGGGTGACTGTAATATCCGAACACACATTACATATAATTCTTAACGATAACGAAAGACTATATAGCTATGTAGAATTGGGAAAAGCGTATTACACTACAAATGGTTAAAGTATACATATAAAAAAATAAAGGCCTTTATTGATAAATATAGATTTATTAATTCGGTTTGGATTCCAGCGTGGAAAAACGTGTTACTGGAGAAGACATAATGAAAGTAAGGGTTAAAGATCTGCTGAGCCTTCTTGGGGTGGCGGCTGCGGCGGTTCTGTCAGCGCTAATACTTCTCGGAACGTTATCGTCGAACGCCCTTCTTGGAGATTATGGGCTAATAGGCATATTTGTTATGGCGCTGCTAAGCCATTTAACTATAATTGCAAGAGGGCTATTTCTGCCAGCCTTCCTATCATTAACCCAGATTTATAATCCGCTGACCCTGGGCTTAGCAGCCGGATTAGGAGGCGGAATTGGCGAAATGATAACCTACTGCTGGGGTTTAGGCATAAAGAAAACCCTAACATCAATAAATGAGCATGCTGATCCCCTGCCGAAATGGGCTGAGCGATACGGGCTTATAGTAGCCCTTCTCTTCGCTTCATCCCCTCTGCCCGACACGCCGATAATGCTTCTGGCTGGAGCGCTCCGCTTCCCACCGCATAAAATACTCATGATACAATTAGCTGGAAAAACAATCCTCTACTCTATAGGGGCATCCATAGGCGGCTTCATCTTCATGGAGCTGAAATCAGCCACGGAGGATATAACAGCGTCAATAATCGTCTTAATAGCCTCTGTAACCCTAACCATAATCATATCCTGGAGCAGAAGCAGAGAAAAAATAATGCGGATAATACGGAAAGCAAATCTCACCATTAAGGGATGATCGCACCACATCAAATATATTCCAGATCAGCCTTAAATTTCTCTAAGGATTAGCATGCTTAAAAATAGGGATTTCACCATGGTGCTGAAAATCTTCAACACAATGGGCATGCGGAAGGAAGAGTTTACACCGCTACGTGAAGGTGAGGTTCGAATATATGCCTGCGGACCAACAGTATACGACTTCATCCATATCGGGAACGCTAGGGCATTCGCTGTGGCAGACGTCATACGCCGCTACCTGGAATACAAGGGCTACAAAGTATTCTTCGTCAGCAACATAACGGATATAGATGACAAGATGATTAAAAGATCGCGGGAAACAGGCTTAAGCATACAGCAGCTGGGCGAAATATTCAGCGACGCATACTTCGAGGATATCGCCGCATTGAACATAAGGAAGCCTGATGTTAGCCCGAGAGCAACGCAGCACATACCTGAAATGATAGAGGTAATACAGGGGCTCATAGAGAAGGGGTACGCCTACCAAGTAGACGGAGACGTATACTTCGACGTGTCAAAATTTGGAGATTATGGAAAGCTCTCAGGAAACAAAACAGAAGCCCTAGAGATGGGCGCTAGAATAGAGGTGAACCCGAAAAAGAGGAACCCAGCTGACTTCGCACTTTGGAAAGCGCAGAAGGAGGGCGAACCCGGATGGCACAGCCCCTGGGGTAAAGGCAGGCCGGGATGGCACATTGAATGCTCAACGATGGCCATGAAATATCTTGGCGAAACATTCGACATCCACATGGGAGGGAAAGACCTAATATTCCCGCATCATGAAAATGAAATAGCTCAGGCTGAAGCCCTAACTGGAAAAACATTCGCAAGATACTGGATTCACAACGAATGGCTCACTGTTGAAGGCAGGAAAATGTCAAAATCGCTGGGAAACTTCATTACGGTTAAAGAAGCATTGAAAATTTGCAGCCCCCAGCTGCTCAGGTTCTTCCTAATATCGGCGCACTACAGAAGCCCAATAGACTTCAACAGGGAAAACCTGAAATTGGCGGAGGCAAACCTGGAAAGAATAAGCGGCGCCATAGAAAGACTTCAAAATCTCAGGGAGAAGGCGAACCGCACCCCGGACGAAGAAAAACTGCTATTTGAGGTTAGAAAAGCCAGAGAAAGATTTGAGGAAGCCATGGACGACGACTTCAACACGCCGCTGGCTATAGCAGCAATATTCGACGCTGTAAAGGCAATAAACAGCTACGCGGACAAAAACGCAGAGATAGAAGCATCAGCGAAAAAGGAAGTTTACGAAACCATAAAGGATCTGATGGGCATTCTGGGAATAAACGTTGAAATCAAAAAAGAAAACTATGCGGATGAAAAAGCAGCCATCATAAATGAGCTCATAAACCTAATAATCGATGTTAGACAAGAAATGAGAAAAAGAAAAGAGTGGCAGATATCCGACGAAATAAGAGAACGCCTTCAGAAAATAGGCATAGCCGTAGAAGATTCGCCTGAAGGAACAACATGGAGGCTTAAGAAAACCCCGGAGCACACATGAAACCACCGGAACATCCTTTAGAATTTGGATCGTGCAGAACATGCTTGACAAGCAGGCTGAAAAAGTCAAAAAATTCTACGACAGATTCGCTGAGAAATACGATGAAATGTCATCATCAATCTACAAGAAGGTTTATGATGAAATAACATGGAGATTTATCGAACCATTCCTTCCAAGAAGCGGCCTAGTTTTAGATGCAGGTGGAGGAACAGGAAGATGGGCGATTCCAATAGCGAAAAAAGGTCTGAAAGTGATAGTGTACGATTTATCAAAAGAGATGCTTCGAGTTGCCGCTAAAAAAGCGGAAAAAGAAGGCTTAAGCCGCCTAATATCCACAGTTGAAGGGGACATTCGGAAAATAAAATTTCCAGAAAACACCTTCGACTTTATCTTAGCGGAAGGCGACCCAATATCGTACTGCGGGGATCTGGAAAAAGCAGTTAGGGAACTCTCTAAAATGAAAGGGCTGTAAATTTTCTAAGACAGAACATATGATGAATCATTATACGCATGTAGAAGCGTTGGAGAGGGCATATTCGGAGCATTAACAGTGGAGTTCGGAGACAGAATAAAAACGAAGAAGAGGGAGACAACAAAACAAGAATACTCCTAAGACTCATAATATACTGCATAAAAATCACAGTAAG
>Ga0209183_1000636_pt1 | contig 13271 bp, 12 predicted proteins | sample LHCtaG_2_FD_184120 | JGI IMG/M metagenome (GOLD analysis project Ga0209183, IMG submission 184120) | Hot spring microbial communities from Little Hot Creek, USA to study Microbial Dark Matter (Phase II) - LHC4sed_replicate (SPAdes)... | ecosystem: Environmental > Aquatic > Thermal springs > Hot... | reverse complement strand
ATGGATGTTGCTAGCGTTGCTGGTGCGGGCATAGTTGCCTTAATCATCGGTGTTGCAGTGGGCTGGTTTGTTGGTTCAAAAAGGAAGACATGATAAACAAACAAAAAATTTCCTCCCTTTATTTTTATTATATATGAAGAAAATTTTTAGAAAGATTATTTCACCCGCATTAAACATGCTCCCACCCAATCGCTAAGATTTCTTGTGAAAAACATTTTTGAGTAAAGTATATATAGAGCCCTAGGTCTTAAGAAAGATATAAAATAAAAAGATTGCGGAGAGAACGTGGCAACTTAACATATAAAGCCTTTATATACTAAGTTGCCAAGTCCGAAGTCCAAGCAATTTTTCAAGATCCCTATGGAACCTTTAATCCTTTAAGAAATGTAGACAAATACTTATTTGGGACAGCTAAACATATGCTTAAGATAAGTAATGAGGAAGCATCCGCCAAAATAAAAGAGACTTTAAGTTTCGTCGGATTAACTATTGATGAGGTTGCTGGTAAAAAACCAGGCGAATTCTCAGGCGGTCAGCTCCAGCGGATATCTATAGCGCGTGCGCTTCTGTCTCAACCAAGATTAATCGTAGCCGATGAACCCGTATCTATGATCGATGCCTCTTCAAGAATGAACATTTTAAATATATTTAAGGAGTTAAAGCAGAATGAAATATCCTTCATTTATATAACTCATGATCTTGCAACAGCCTATTACATAAGCGATGAGATAGCCATCATGTATAGAGGCGTGATAATTGAGAAGGGACCGGCTGATGAAGTTCTCCTCAATCAATATCACCCATACACTAAAGCGTTAGTAAGCTCGCTCCCCGAGCATGGAAAGAGAGAAAAATGGATTAAGGAGGAGATAAACCCGCCGGGAATGGAAATTAAGGAATTTCTGGCTTCTGGATGCAAATATGTTAACATATGCCCAGAGAAAATGGAAAAATGCCTAAAAGAAAGACCCCCCATGTTTGATTCTGGTAAAGTGAAGGTTTCCTGCTGGCTTTATGAGTAGGATATCCCTATTAAATAAACTAACATGCGGAATAACGAGATGATGCTATGGTAATCTCGGTTTAACAGGGAACCATATGGTGAACCATAAGGCTTGTATTAAAGTTAGCGATGCAAGCGTTATTCTTCTTAGTTTTTTAGGGTAATCTGAATATAGGGATAGTCCCATGTATAATCCGGGCAGGGTTGTGCAGAAATAGAATGGGTAAACCCACCTACGTAAAACGTAAGCTAAGATGATGTATGGGAGAAAGTTTGCTGCAATCCATAGGAAAATTAGAAAGTCTGAGGGGTTCTTTTTTCTCAATGCTTCTATGAGGCTTGCTGGTGTAATTAGCCATATGCTCCACCATAGAGGCGTATATATGCCATAATACGCTATGGGATAATATACATGTAAACCTCCGTCAACGATCTCCCTCACTGCAGCAACATAATATGGGATTGGAGGGAATGGGTCTAAGGGATTAATCCATCTTAGCGGAAGTATAACTTTTTCAGGATCATCATATCGGAGAATATTATGATAATTAAACATGTAGTTCAGGTGGTTAAGCGGGTTGCTGCTGAAAACACTATAGGCAACATCATAAATCCATAATCCTACTAGAAAAACGACTGAAGCCATAAGAACCATTCTTACCGCTATGATAAGCCATTCAAAAATGGTTTTCGCCTTAAATCTTCCATTTTCAAAGATCCTTTTAGCCAATAGAAAGAAAAGTACGCCGAAACTGAAAATGGAACTTAGCTTACATAGGAGCGCTAAACCGAATAGTAAACCACTAAAGTCATATCTATCTTTGACCAGCATAATGCTTGCAGCGAGAACGAACATTAAGGCAACTGCGTCAAGCATGCCTATCTGCCCAATATTAAAAGCCATTATGTCAAAAGCAAATAGCAATGCTGCTGAAAATGATGTAAGCCGGTTTCCCGTGAGGCTTAATGTGAGTAAATACAATAAGCCAGTTGATATTGAGCTGGATAAAATTGAAGGGAGCCGCCAGCCAACCGGATTGTCTCCGAAAATTAGGATCCCAACCGTTATCAGTATTTTAACCAGCGGCGGATGCTCATGATTAGTTGATTCTCCTTTAAGGAGCAGCCTCGCAGCCTTAACGTAATATGTTTCATCAAATACGAAGCCGGTTTCATAATATTTCTCCCCAGGCTCAGGTCTCGGAAAATTCACAATTAACAGTCTAAGAGCAAGTAAGAATAGGATTAAAGATAGAATGGCAAAATCGAAGCTCATGAGGGATTTAGGGCTTACGTGTCTAAAACTATTTAACGCCTTTCCATATTCAATTTTTAATTTACGCTCGATTTTTCTAGGGGATTGGAGCAGAACTTCCATGTTTAAGATTTGATTTTTCATAACGCTTCTGATCCCTAATAAAATGATTGTTATTAGGCTGAGCGACCCAAGCACTAGTATAATGTAAATATTTAATTTATTTATGATGGCGAAGCGCGGATGAATCGAACCTGCAAGGCTGAACGCGTATAAATAATAATTAAGAAACCAATGTATTATGATGGGAGCCTGAAAGCCATATGCTAAATATGCCAATCCCATAATCACGCCTTGAATAAATGCTGATGGTATTTTCCCAGCGCCCCATGTTGTTGGGGGAGCATAATGCGAGAATCCGAAAATGGCTGAAGTTAAAATCACCATTAACCACTCGCTGGAATTTATTCCCCCTAGGAAGCCGCATTCCGCAATAGTTTTTAAATGCGCAATCCGCTTTCCATGCTCAGGGTTCATAAAGATTAAAAATGAAAGTTTAATTTTCTTCCTCCATGAAACTTTAGGTTCACCCAGTCTGAGCGAGGTTAAAATATAGGTTGTTGAGAAGACACCTATTGGCAGTATACGGAAAACAGCTTCTTCAATTAAAGGCGAGATTGAAATCTGCAGGAAAGCCACAAGGGGATCCGCTGAGACGGGAGCTTGACCGACAAGTATGCCGTAAGCCTCCTCAATTAAATGTATAATTTTTGAGGTAACATATGCTAAACATGATAGAAGTGATGCAGCAAATAATGGATTTCTCATAAACAAAAAGTTCACGTCTCCTTTAAGAAGCCCTCTAAAACCTCCAAAAGCAAGCCCTTTCCTGAAGGATATTAAAAAACATAAAATATATAATGAGGAAAATACGGTGAAGAGAAAACCCATACTGACCTCAACGCGTAAATTTAAAAATTCAATTAAAAAGTTCGATTTAAAAGTGTAAACATCAGATACCCTCTCAAAAAAGAAGAGATAAAAGCCAAGCGGTATAGCGGCGATCATAAGCAGTAGAAGCGCAGAAGCAAACGCGAAAAGCACGATTTTCGACAGAAACCCGCCTGCTTTAACCATCAAATTAAACCCCGCATTTTGGCATGCTAGAAAATACCCTCAAGACTCAATTAACATTTTCTATTCTGCAGTATTGCAATGAAAATTTTGGGCAGCAGATGCAATATGGAAAACTGCATATGCAGCAGAAAAGGAGGCTAATACTTTTTATTACCGATTGAATGCGCCCTATAAGTTTTGTGGCTATTAACTCGCAAATTATGTTCTAAAAAACTGAAAGCGAGGCATTTTTTCTCATGGGCTATAGAAGGGCGGATTGATCAAATCCTTTAGGGTTTGCAGCATTTGTAGGAGCGCGGCAGGTTATATGAGGTTAAAGCCTTACATCTAACGTAGCAAATTAGGCGTTTAGGGCTTCCATATAAAAGGGGGGATTTGGAGTTTATTGCTCAGGTATTTCTTCGAATATTTTATTTAATCCATATCTATCCGCAAGTCTCAGAACCCAATCTTTGGCTTCTATTGCCAGTCTATCCTTTAATCCGGCAATAATGATTTTGTAGTAGAGAAACTCTGAGATCTCATCTTCAGTCATGAATATCTTTAGGAAGTCAATCACTTGCTTAGGCAGCCTTAATTTAACCTCAACGAGCTCCATTTCCTCTTCCTCCACTACACTTTTCATTTTTCCGACAAACCTCCCATATGCAAGATGATTCCTTATCATGGACATTTTTCTATTTCACTAAAATATTCTGAAGAATCATTAAATCTTTATTAATCGGAGAACTGTATTTCAAATCCATCCGGAGCGGAGGATGATCCCTATGCTATACATAGCCTTTATATAGCCTTTAGCAATGTATCGCTGCAACAAACTTTTACCGCGTCTTTCATTTCTCGGCTTACAATCTATTTCTCCTTAAAATGCTAAATTCTTATAAAGTGAAGAAAAAATAAGAAGATTTGGAGGAACATTTTCCTTCTAGACGACCACTGCTTCTATTCCAAGGAATTTACATGCGTCCATTATGGCTTTAGTGTAGTCGCCGTGGATCATGCTTGCATGATGTATGAATCCTTCTTCAACAAGAACCCTATAGAGGAATTTTAGATTTGGCACTTCAACCCAGCTCCATGATCCGCGGAGATTATCTGGGCTATATTTAATTTCACCCTTCGTTATGAGCATCTTGAATTCACCGTCGTACTCAACTAGGCGGCATATTGTGACAACGCCTGGCTTAAGTTGAAACTCAATGGTTCCAAACGCTCTGCCCGGCTTAGTGTTTTCCATAACGAAATGTCCTCTTACAACTCTTGGGCATCCCTCGCAGGCCAGCGATGGAGGCGCATTTCCACAGTGCCACGCTAGGAAAACGTTCTCTTTTTCCTGATGCTGTATTGTCCAATCAATGAAGTGCGGCGGGGTCTTCTTTAAGCTGGCTAAATACTGTATTAGCATTGTTAGTGCGCCGTAAATGTCAACCTCACAGGATGACATTATTCCTCTGTCGGTTAATCTGGCCATTGGTAAGCATGATGATGTTCCATATATGTCTTGCATTGCGGTCCAGCATTGAACGCCCATGGCAGACACCTTATTTTCCTCAGCAAACCTGCTTAGAGCAACCTCAAGCTTCGCAAGTTTAATCAGAACTTCACGCTCAATTTGGGAGGCATCAGCCTGAAGCTCCATCTCCCTAAGCACTTCTTGAACCTTTGGGTCTTCGTTGCTTAAACTATTAGCTGCATCAAAGATTTCAGATAGCGGCACTGGGATAACGGTTTGTTTAAAGTGTTCAATTAGGGCTGTCTCATTAAATATGCAGGTCTCAAAAGGTCTCGGTCGGGGACCAACCTGCCCGATTCTTGCACCTATAAATCCCTTGCAGATTGCGCATACCCGAACGAAGTTTTCAACTGATTCTTTAAATTCTTCTTCCTCCGGAAAGATTATTCCAGCGAATAGGAAAGGTATCTTTCTACGGTGAAGCCCGGAGGAAATCGATAATGTTCCGCAGAAGGAATCCGAGAGCCTTTTTCCCTCAAGGGTGAAGGGTCCCTCCTTAGTTCCGAACAATAGTATAGGTTTACCTGCAAAGGCGCTTGCAACCTTCAGAGCTGGAACCTCATCCCCAAATGTCATTGTTCCAATAATTACCCCATCCACATTGTTATCCCTGAATAGCTGAATGGTTTTATCAGCGTCGTCCTCGTCTGAAACAAGCCCCTTCTTAGTTATGTTTTCATCTGGAACTATGAGCTCCAGCCCCTCGATGCTTGAAAAAACATCGATGCATCGTTTACGCATGTTGATGGCCCAATTTTCATCAAAGATGCTTCTGTGGGATGGAACGAAGCCGACTTTAACCCTGAAATCCTCTTTTTGAAGCATATTTCCCACCACTTTCCCCAATTAATTCTTAGATGAAAGATCTTTTAAGCCTTAGCAAATTATCGCCCCTCTAAAACGTAATGTAAATGTTTTTAGGTAACTCTTTCATCTGCGGAGTCCGATAACGCTTAATCGGATGGATCGATAAAAATAAATTTGCTGAAAGCCCAATATATTACGTCAGGTTTAAAGCGGAGAATTAAGGTGGTTGGGGAATGGTTAATATAGCGGTTAAGTGGCTTGGGCATGCTAGCTTCCAAATAACAGTCGATGGTAAAAACATTTACGTTGATCCATACGAGGGTAAATATCTTGATAAGGCGGATATAGTTTTGGTAACGCATTCCCATTTCGACCACTGTGACGCATCGAAGATTAAGGCGGTGCGCAGGGATGACACGTTAATCGTTGCCCCCGCCGACTGCGCGTCAAAAATAGGTGGAAAGGTTAAGGCGATTAAGCCTGGTGAAAAAGTAAGCGTGGATAACATAACCATTGAGGCTGTTCACGCATATAATGTGAGACGCTTCAGATCTCCGGGGAACCCCTTCCATCCGAAAGGTTTCGGCGTTGGCTATCTGATAACCATTAATGGCAAGACAATCTATCATGCTGGAGACACAGACTTCATTCCAGAAATGAAGGATTTAAGAGATCGGAAGATTCATTTAGCCCTATTGCCGAGCGGAGGAACATACACGATGGATAATCCTGAAGCGGCTGAGGCGGCTATAGCGATAAACCCTGAGGTTGTCATTCCAATGCATAGATGGGACACTGATCCGGAAGAGTTCAGGAGAAGAGTTGAGTCGTCCTCAAAGATTAAGGTTGTCTTGCTTAAGCCTGGAGAAAAATACGAAGCGTAAGATGAAGCGTGCATTGAAAAATTTATCCTGCAAGCAGATGCGTACAGGGATCAATGGGTCAACTGATGAGATAAAATTCTTCAGCGAAAAAACTAGAAAATTCTATAGGCTTATTAAAACCGGCACCTGGCCCTATCTTGAGGTTTCCGGTATACGAATGCATAGGGCTGACACTGTAGATCCGAAAACCGACGCTTTTCTAAAGGTAAAAGCACTTGGGAAAATCTATGGAGTTATCCTTGACTGCTGCACAGGTTTAGGCTATACGGCTATACTAGCGGCTAAAATGAAAAAGGTTAGGAAAGTTATAACTATTGAGAAGGATGAGAATGTTATTCTGATCGCTAAGCAAAACCCTTTTTCAAAGGATCTTTTTAACAATAAGAAGATTGAGCTGATAATTGGTGATGCATTTTGGGAGGTGCGGAAATTTAACGATGGATTCTTCAGCTTTATCATTCATGATCCGCCGAGAATAAGCATTGCTCCAGAACTTTATTCGCTGGATTTTTATAGGCAGCTTTTCAGGGTTCTCAAAGATAATGGGAGGGTTCTGCATTATGTTGGCAGGCCAGGGGTGAGGCAGGGAAAAAACTATTTGAGGGGGATAATTGAGCGCTTAAGGCTTGCCGGATTCTCAAGGATTAGGAAAGTTGAGTATGCCCTAAGCTTGGTGGTGGAGAAATGATGGCTGAGATGGATGGTTATAGGGCTTGGCATTGTGGTTAATCGCTTAGAAATGGCGTATGTGCGCGGCGTCCTTTAATCCCAGGCTTCTTTGAACATGCGTGAGATATGTTCCGGCTCTCTGGCAATATTGCGCTGTCTGATAATTTTTAAGCAAAGTTTAAGATGATGTGGAAAGATTGGTTCAATGTGAAGGCTATGAACATATTTATTCTAGGTCCGGCTGGTTCAGGTAAAAGCTTGCTGGCGAGGAATTTCTCATCGTACTTAGCTAGCGAAGGCTATAGGGTTAGGCTTGTGAATTTAGATCCGGGGGTTTTGGATCCGGGCTATAGGCCGGATTTTGATATTAGGTCTAATTTTACGATTGAGAGCATAATGCGTGAGGAAAATTTAGGTCCCAATGGGGCTATCCTTGAAGCCATGGATAGGCTTGCCAAAACGGCTATTCCCAGATTTGAGGATTCGGACTATGTTATATTCGACACTCCGGGTCAGCTGGAGCCCTTCCTTTTTAGGGAAACCGGCAGGAGGATAGTTGGCAGATTCCCGGACAGATGCTGCCTCTTTATCGGTGATCTTCCCGCGCTGAGGGGGAACCTTTTAGGCTTCTATTTATATGCTTTAACAACGTATCTCACTCTTGAAACTGAAACCATAGCGGTTCTGAATAAGGCGGATCTTCTAAGCCCTGAGGAAATAGGCGAGATTGAGGAAAGCCTTAATGATCCAGTTAAGATTTTTGCCAGAAAACCGTTAAACCTTAGGGAAGAGATTAATATGGAGCTTCTAAAGGCGTTGAGGGTTTTCTTCCCACCTAAGAGGGTTCCGCTGATATCTGCTAAAACCGGATTTGGGTTCGATGAGCTCTTAACAATGCTTTATGAGATTAAATGTGCATGTGGAGATTTAACGTAAGCGCTCTTATTATTTTCATTGTTTATGAGGGGCAATCATGGAATATTGTTTATGAGGGGAAAATAATAAAAATTTCGCATTAATAATTTCTTAGGGTGAATGATGTTGGATAAGCTGGGTGTTGGTTTTATAGGTTCAGGTTTCGTTGCGAGGTTTCACGCATTATCGTGGACTGGAATAAGGAATGCTGAAATAGCGGCCATATATAATGTTAGGGAGGGGAGCGCCCGCCAGCTATCTAAGTTTGCGGAGTCTCTAGGGGTTGGTAAGCCGAAGGTTTACACGGATTTAAGGGAGATGCTCTCCGACCCCTCGGTTAATGCTGTTTGGATAGTTAACCCGAACTTTATGAGGCTTGAGGTTGTAAGGGTAATCGCTGAGGAGGTTTCGCAGGGCAGAACGAATATTGTGGGGGTGTGCTGCGAAAAACCGCTTGCAAGAACCGCTGATGAAGCCGAGGAAATGGTTAAGCTGATTGAGAAAACCGGACTTCTGCATGGTTATCTTGAAGACCAGGTTTTCGCTCCATCCGTTTCTAGGGCGAGGGAAGCCATATGGAGATACGGCGCCAAATATTCTGGGAGACCCTATTTGGCTAGGGCTGCTGAGGAGCATGGCGGCCCCCACTCAGCGTGGTTCTGGAACCCGCAGCTCTCCGGCGGCGGGGTTCTATTAGACATGACATGCCACAGCCTGGAGGCCAGCAGATATCTGCTCATGAATCCTGAGAAACCTAGGGAATCGCTGAAGCCCCTAACTGTTCAGTCGACGATAGCTTCGCTTAAATGGACTAAGGAGCCCTACCTGTCTAGGATTAAAAGGGATTTCGGCGTGGATTATGGGCGGACGCCGGCTGAGGATTACGCCCTAACGCTTGTGGTTTATGAGGATGAGGATGGCAGCCTTGTTCTCTCTGAGGCTAGGACTTCCTGGAGCTTCGTCGGTCCAGGCTTAAGGCTTACCTTTGAGGTTTTAGGTCCGGAGTATTCAGTTACCATAAATAGTTTGCAGCAGGAGCTAAGCGTATTCTTCAGCAGGAATGTTAAGATACCGCCGACTGAGGAGTTTGTTGAGAAGCAGGCTGCTGAGCAGGGGCTTATGCCAATGATACCGAATGAGGCAGTAACTTACGGCTATCAGGATGAGAACCGATATATGGTTGAATGCTTCCTTAGGGGTGTGCAGCCTGAGGAGAACTGGAGGGACGGTCTTCTAGTGACGCAGCTTATGATGGCGGCTTACATGTCGGCTGAGAAGGGGAAGAGGATAAGGTTTAATCCGGAAGCTTTGAGGGGCTATAAACCTAAGGTTCATTTAGGCGAGTGGGAGCCGAAATCAATAGCTGAAGCCGAATAGCAGGTTGCTGCGCTGAATACGGCTTGGACTCTTAGTCGTCACTCGATGAGTGGAAGAATATCGGTGGTTATGTAGTTTACGTAGTCTTCTATTGGGCTTTTGCTGAAGAGGGTTACCACGCAGTTTCTCGCAACCCCGATGACCATCCCCCTCTTCTGAACCTCGAAGACGACATACCAGATTTTCCCATGTTTAAGATACTCCTGATATAGGCTTGTGTCCGCAATGTCCGAGCCTGCTAGGCAGAGCTTCTCAACGCCTGGTATGTCAACGTTGTCAAACCATATTAGTTTTGTCGCTTGAGGGTTTGATTCATGTAAACTTTTAAGTTTCTCATGGGGGATTTCAACCTCAAGTATGACGTTTGGTTTTATGAATAGAACCCTGCTTAATTTGTTCGCAACATAGTTTGTCAGCAGCTTCTTCACGCCGCGCGCTGTTGAAGGCGCTAAAACTATTAAGAAGAACCTGCCGTTGAACCTTCTTATCCAGAATGGCGATTCCTCAGTCACCGGGGTCTCAACTATTTTGCGTCTGTAGGGGCGGCTGCGTATGAAGTCTCTGCTGAAAACCCCTGAGATTGAATTTTCATCCATTTTAAGATCTAAAATCTCCGCGGTTAAATTTATTGTCTCACCGTTAATTGTTGTGTACGGTTCCTCCTCATGGAAATGCTTAAGCTTCTGGGCGGCAAAGCCCATATTAACTTCCTCTTTTATTTCGAATATTTTAGCCGGCAGAACCAAACTTGACACCCCAGTAGCGCAGTGAACATTTTTCCATTTTTATTCTATATTTTTCCCTATTTAAATTTGGAGGGGTGGATGAGCATATATAAGGTAAATAGGCATGGTTTTTCTTGCCCTCTGCATCCTCAATTATTGCTTAAGCCTTATATGGGCGGTAATTAATTTTTATGTCGGCAAAACCGTGGAGGTCAATTTTATGTCTAAGGGCAAGATTGCTTTTGGGCAGGGTAAATTTCTTTCTAAGGCAGTGGTCTTCGGAGATTTGGTGTTTGTTTCAGGTATAGGTCCCCATGATCCGGAAACTGGGAGGGTTGTTGAGGGAGGTATAAGGGAGCAGACTAGGAGGGTTATGGAGTCTATGAAGGCTATACTTGAGGAGGCTGGAAGCAGCCTGGAGAACGTTTTGAAATGCACCGTTTTCCTAGCTGACATGAACGACTATAATGAGATGAATGAGGTTTACAGTTCATACTTTAAGATTCCGCCGGCTAGAACATGCGTCCAAGTTTCAAAGCTGCCTAGGCCTGGGGAGAATGTTCTCGTTGAGATCGATGCGGTTGCCTATAGGTCAAGTTAAAGCCTGGAGCATTAGGTTGAAATGGGCATATATGAGGAGCTGGGCGTTAAGCGGGTTATTAATGCCATGGGAACAGTTACCTTCCTAGGCGGCTCAATAATATTGCCGGAAGCTCTTGAGGCGATGCGTGAGGCTGCTAAGTCCTTCGTCAATATGGAGGAGCTCCAGAGAAGGGCTGGTGAAATAATAGCTGAAATAACCGGCGCTGAGGCTGCGTATGTCACCTCCGGGGCTGCGGCTGCCTTGGTCTTGGCTGTTGCAGCATGCATGACCGGAGATGATCCGGAAAAGATGGCTAAAATACCATACGTTGAGGGCTTCAGGAACGAGGTTATCCTGCCGGCTCTGCATGATAATCCCTACTGCCGTAATCTCGCCATTCCATGTGCAAAAATAGTTAAGGTGGGAAACGCTGAGGGTTTTTCTCCGGAGGATATTGAGAGGGCAATTAATGAGAAGACGGTGGCCATAGCCTTCGTCTTCTTCACCTCGAAGAAGGGATGCGATCTCGAAGCCTTAAGGGAGGTTGTTAAGGTTGGAAAGAAGCATAATGTGCCTGTCATCGTGGATGCAGCCGCTGAGCTTCCCCCAATTGAGAATCTGCGCGACATAGTTGCGTCTGGGGCTGATCTTGTCGCTTTCAGCGGGGGAAAGGATATACGTGGGCCGAATGACACAGGCTTCATAGTGGGCAGGGCTGATCTTATAAGGGCGGTTGCCGCGCATGGTTGCCCACATCATTACATCGGCAGGCCGATGAAGGTGAGCAAGGAGGATATAGTTGGCCTCATTGTGGCGTTGAAGCATTACACCCCTGAAGCCGTTGAGGCTAGAAGGCGCAGGTGGGAGGAGATTGTCCAGTACTTTATTAGGGAGCTCTCCGATGAAAATGTTGGGGTTGAGAGGCTTATGCCCGATCCTTCTAGGCATGAGTATTCGGCTCAGGGATGGCCTAGGGCTAAGATAACTTTAAGATGTGAGCGCCCAGGTTTATCTGTTAGGGATCTTCATAGGCTCCTTTTAGAGGGTGATCCGCCCATATATACGCTTCTCGAAGGTGACTGTTTAATCTTAAATCCCCAGTGTCTCCAGGATGGGGAGTGGGAAATAATAGCGCGTAGAATAAGGGAGATCCTGAAGATGATTTGAACGCTGAGTTTTCAGCATGCTTAAAGGAGGGTTTTTCGGGATGAATGGCTACGATATTGTTGTGAAGAACGGTTTGGTTATAGATCCCTATCAGGGAATAAATGAGGTTATGGATGTCGCCGTATTAGACGGTGTGGTTGTTGATTTGCGGAGGGGTATAAATGCTTCCAGCTCAAGGCATGTTATCGATGCTTCTGGGGCAATAGTTACACCTGGGCTTATTGATCTTCATGTCCACTGCTGCTACGGGATCGCCCATCTTGCGGTTAACCCCGATATGGCTTGTTTGGCTAAGGGCAGCACAACCGTGCTGGATGCTGGTTCAACTGGAGAATTAAATTTTATGGGTTTTAGAAAGTACGTGATTGGGAACGTTAAAACTAGGGTTTACGCCTTATTGAATATTGAGTCTCAAGGGATGATTGAGTTTTCCCGCCCCAATCAGAGGTGGGCTGGTCTAATTACTGGGCGGGATTATATGTTCATTAATGTTGATGGAACTGTGGATGTGATCAGGCGGAATAGGGATGTTATTTTAGGGATAAAGTGGGCTCATCATGGGATTGAGGGTGTTAAATTGGCTAGGCTGGCTGCTGATAGGGCTGGCTGCCTCCTGATGGTTGAGAATCATCTTCAGCCTGAGACCTTGAAGTATTTGAGGAAGGGTGATGTTGTAACACATATCTATCACGGTTTAAGGATTGAGCAGCATGATGGGCTGCTGGATGAGAAGGGGAATGTTCAGCCTGAATTTTTTGACGCTGTAAAGCGCGGTGTTATTTTAGATGTCGGCCATGGAGCGGCCAGCTTCAGATGGTCTGTTGCTGAGAAAGGTTTTGAGCAGGGAATAAAGCCGGATACGATAAGCACTGATCTCCATATTGGAAGCTACGAGGGTCCGGTTTACGATTTGCCTACGACGATGTCGAAATTTCTATATTTGGGCTTATCGGTTGAGGAGGTTGTGAGGGCGGTTACAGCCAAACCGGCTGAGGTTCTGGGAAAGGAAAATTTTATTGGGACTCTTAAGCCTGGGGCTCGCGGGGACATCGCCATATTAAGGCTTGAGGATGGATCTTTCCCCCTTCCCGACGCTGCCGGAGAACTGAGGGTCTGTAAGCAAAGATTGAGGGTTGTAAAGGTCATTAAGGATGGGGAGATTGTTCTGACATCCTCATGTTAGCGCTTAAGAAGATCTGCGTTTTAAGATGCGTTTTTAATATCCGGCTCGCTATT
>Ga0209183_1000635_pt1 | contig 13281 bp, 9 predicted proteins | sample LHCtaG_2_FD_184120 | JGI IMG/M metagenome (GOLD analysis project Ga0209183, IMG submission 184120) | Hot spring microbial communities from Little Hot Creek, USA to study Microbial Dark Matter (Phase II) - LHC4sed_replicate (SPAdes)... | ecosystem: Environmental > Aquatic > Thermal springs > Hot... | reverse complement strand
AGGGCGAGGATGAAGCCATTAAAGTTTCCAACGAAGCTGTGAAAATTCTATATGAATGGGACGAGAAGAAACGCTTGAAAGGCAAAAGGTGGCTATATCCCTCACTCCTATAGCACAACCCTTTTAGAGACGGATCCCCAAAATTCCTTGAAACAAGCCGGGGTGGCGGAGTGGTTAACGCGCTGGCCTCGAGATCCACCCACACTCAAAAGGGGCTGGAAAGCCAGTGGGCCTCCCGGCCCGCAGGGGTTCAAATCCCCTCCCCGGCGCCAATTTGCCAGTAAAAGGTCATATTTGTACTTGCTTCTGCTTTGCAAATACACTAACCCCTTCTAGGGCTTTGCAGTAAATTTATATGCTTGGGGTTTCATTTCAGACGGTTTGTAGAAGGGAGCAGCTAAAGGGGTTTCAGTGTATGGAGTGGTTTTATATTGCGCCCATAGCCGGTTTGGCTGCTGTTGGCTTGGCTAGCTACCTATACAAGTATGTTACCAGCCAAGAAAGCGGCTCTGAACGTATGCGGGAGATTGCCAACGCCATAAAGGAGGGAGCAAAAGCCTATCTTAGAAGGCAAAACATGACATTGGCTATTTTCGTTGTTGTGATGGCTGCTGTTCTTGGAGTGCTATACACGATTCGCGGCGGCATCGCTTACGGCGGAGGCGTAGCTCTAGCTTATATTTTTGGTTCGGTTTGCACCACTGTTGCTGCTTACATTGGGATGATGGCTGCTGTTGAGGCCAATGTTCGAACGGCAAACGCGGCAAAACAAGGGCTAAAGAAGGCTTTTCCAGTGGCTTTTTACGGCGGCGCAGTTATGGGACTGTTTGTTGTAGGTTTGGCCTTGCTTGGTATTAGTTTACTTTTCTATGTTTTCAATGTGATTTTAGGCTGGAAGGCTGAAGATGCCGCAAACATCGTTTTAGGATTTAGTTTTGGGGCTAGCGCTTTGGCACTTTTTGCGAAGGCTGGTGGGGGCATATACACAAAAACAGCTGACATCAGCGCTGATCTTGTTGGGAAAGTTGAACTTGGGATTCCGGAGGATGACCCGCGTAATCCGGCTGTTATAGCGGACAACGTTGGAGACAATGTGGGCGACGTTGCCGGAATGGGCGCCGACCTTATAGACTCGTACATTGCTAGTATCGTGGCCGCCATGATAATTGGCGCAGAGATAGCGGCTTTCCAATCTGAGTTAGGCGTGCTAGTGGCTTTACCGCTAATAATAGCTGCTGTAGGGCTTTTTGCTTCCATAATTGGCGCTTTTGTTGTTAAGCTTAGCATAAAGGGCAATCCTGGAGCTGCACTTAACCGTGGCTCTTTTGCAACGTGGATCCTCTTCGCTGTCTTTTTATTCTTGGTCACATACTTTTCTGGTTTGGGCGACAAGTGGCTTGGAGTTTTCTTGCCTACTGTTGCAGGATTGGCTGCCGGAGTAATTATCGGAATAACCTCAGACTACTTCACATCCATAGATAGAGGACCAGCACAGAAGGTAGCTCAAGCATCTACAACAGGAGCAGCAATAAATATCCTTACAGGCTTCTCTTATGGAATAGTTAGCATAGTTCCACCAATAATAGGCATCTGCGCTGCCACGCTGGCTGCATGGTATCTTGCAGACGCGTTTGGCATTCCATCCTTCTATGGAATTGCTATATCTGCCGTTGGAATGCTTGCAACGGTTGGGATGACCATATCCGCAGATGCTTATGGACCGGTGTCCGACAATGCTAAGGGCATAGCTGAGCAGTCCGGTTTAGGCGAAGAGGTTATTGAAGTTGCTGATAGGCTTGACGCTGCGGGCAACACCACAAAGGCAATAACAAAAGGATTCGCCATCGGCGCTGCAGCGTTAACAGTGCTTGCACTTTTTGGGGCTTATGCCCACTTGGTTGACATAACCGCATTGGATTTGATGAGACCCGAAGTTGTGGCTGGCATTTTCCTTGGTGGTATGATGCCCCCGCTGCTTTCAGCTCTGCTTATTTTGGCTGTTGGAAGAAACGCCGAAAGAATGGTTGAGGAGGTTAGGCGTCAGTTCAGGGAGATTCCGGGGCTTATGGAGGGTAAGGCCAAGCCGGACTATGCCAAATGTGTGGACATAGCCACAAAGGGAGCCATCAAAGAACTTATGCTACCATGTCTACTAGCCATAATAGTCCCAATAATAACGCTGATAGTGCTTGGAAAAGAGGCTTTGGCTGGTTTCCTAGCCGGAAGTATTGTTACAGGTATAATCTTCGCCTTGTTCATGGCTAATGCTGGTGGCCTTTGGGACAATGCTAAAAAGTATATTGAGGCTGGGGCGCATGGCGGGAAAGGCTCAGAAGCCCATAAGGCTGCTGTTACAGGCGACACTGTTGGAGACCCGTTCAAGGACACGGCTGGGCCATCATTGAACACCATGATTACGGTGATGTCGCTGGTGGCTGAAGTCTTTGCTCCACTAATCCTTTTGCTGATTGCTTAAATTCCCTTATTCCTTTTTGTGACGTCGTGTTTTGGATGGCTTGTGAACAGAGAATTTTATAAGTAGGGTGTTGCATGTCTCATTTACATTAAAATTGGAAGGTTGCTGGATGTCGAAGCCTTGGCATGCCATGGAAGTTGACGAAGTTTTAAAAGAGTTAGGAGTTAACCGTGAAGGTTTATCCTCGCAAGAAGCCCTTGAGAGGCTTAAGAGGTATGGCCCTAATGAGATTAAGAAGGTGAAGAGGCGTACAGCCCTCCACATGTTTTTGGACGAATTTAAAGATGTATTCATTTTATTATTAATTGCAGCAACCATCTTTTCAGCGATTGTTGGATACTATGAGGTGTTGCAGGGCGGCGAGTTCCTTGAGGCCTACGCAGACTCAATAACAATAGGCGCCATAGTCCTCTTATGCGCAATAACGGGCTTCGTCCAGGAATATAGGGCTGAAAAGGCCGTTGAGGCCCTTAAAAAGTTGGCTGCGCCTAAAGCTCGTGTGATAAGGGATGGAAAGGAGATTATTGTTCCTGCAAGTGAGGTGGTTCCGGGAGATATCCTTGCGTTAGAGGAGGGTGACCATGTCCCGGCGGACGCTCGCCTCATAGAAGTTGTCGAGCTTAAGGCGAACGAGGCTGTATTGACCGGGGAGTCCACGCCAGTTAATAAAGAATTGGCGGTTCTGCCGGAGAACACGCCAGTTTCTGAAAGGCGAAATATGGTTTTCTCTGCCACCCACATAGTTTATGGTAGGGGCAAAGCGGTTGTAACCGCGACGGGTATGAACACGGAATTTGGGAAAATTGCCGAGATGGTGCAAACAGCCGAAGAGGAAGAAACACCACTTCAGAAGAAGCTAGACAGGTTTGCTAGCAAAATAGCCAAAGTTGTGGTCGCACTATGTGTACTGATTTTTGCTCTTGAGGCCTTCGAGGTAATAACGAAGATGCGCTTTGAAGTTGAGGGCTTCATCCAAGCCTTCATGTCCTCAATTTCTTTGGCGATATCTGCTGTTCCAGAGGGGCTTCCAGCAATTGTCACTATTGCATTGGCTTTAGGTGCGAGAGAATTTGCGAAGCGCAACGCCATTGTTAGGCGGTTGTCCTCTGCTGAGAGCCTTGGTGCAGTAACGGTCATATGCTCAGACAAAACCGGGACAATAACGAAAGGGGAAATGACTGTCCGCCAAATATATGTTGACGGAAAACTTGTTGAAGTAACAGGCGTTGGCTACGAGCCTAAGGGCGAGTTTCGTATGGGCGAAGATGCAGTAAAACCTGAAGGAAGCCTTGAACTTGTTTTACGGATAGGAGCCCTATGCAATAACGCCAGCTTGAGAAAAAATGACCAAAACAACACATGGGAAATTTTTGGAGACCCAACAGAAGGCGCCCTAGTAGTTGCGGCTGCCAAGGCTGGACTTGAAAAAGAAGCTTTGGAGAAAAGTTTTCCACGGGTTGGTGAAATCCCCTTCACATCTGAAAGAAAACGAATGACCACCATCCACAAAACTCCTGAAGGCGAAGTGCACGCCTACATGAAGGGCGCTCCAGAAGTAGTTCTTGAAAGATGCACCCACATATTTGAAGAGGGCAAGGAGAAAATGCTTACAAATGAGAAGCGGAAGAAGATTTTAGAAGTAAACGAGCAATTAGCTGGCAATGCATTGCGTGTTCTAGGCATGGCGTATAGGCGTTTGCCGGAAAACATGACGAAGTATGAGGCTGAAACTGTTGAAAAAGGAATGGTTTTCGTAGGTCTTCAAGGGATGATAGACCCTCCGAGAGAGGAAGCCATAGAAGCCAACAAGAAATGTCAAAAGGCTGGTATAAAGACGGTTATGATTACTGGCGACCACAAGCTAACAGCCATAGCCGTTGCGAAAGAAGTTGGAATATACAAAGAAGGCGATCTGGTTTTAACTGGTGCCGAGATGGACCAGCTAAGCGACGAGAAATTTGAGGAGATTGTTGAAAAAGTGACCGTTTACGCCCGAGTCTCGCCTGAACACAAGCTGAAAATTGTTAACGCATTGAAGAAGAAGGGTCACATAGTGGCAATGACCGGTGATGGCGTCAATGATGCGCCAGCAGTTAAGGCTGCGGATGTTGGTGTGGCCATGGGCATAAGCGGAACAGACGTTACAAGGGAAGCAGCCGATCTTGTTCTAACGGATGACAATTTTGCAACAATTGTTAAAGCTGTGGAGCAAGGAAGAGTTATCTATGATAATATAAGGAAGTATGCACGTTTTCTCATTTCATGCAACTTTGATGAACTTTTAGTTATAGGAAGTTTTGCCATTCTTGGCGGGATATTCTCGCCGGAACTGTTTCCGCTGCCGCTTCTGCCGGCAATGATACTGTGGATTAATCTTGTCACAGACGGCGCTCCGGCAGTAGCCCTCGCAACAGATCCGCCAGACGTTGACGTTATGGATAGGCCACCACGCAAACCTGAGGAGGGCATCCTTCATGGAATGGGAGCGTTCATAATAACCTCATTCATACTTCAAGCCACTGGAACGATACTTGTTTTCTGCTTAGAATACTATGTTTGGCCATCCCACCCATGGATTCGTCCCGACGGGACGATTGATGAGATAGCAAGGCAGCTTACTTATCGAGAAGCCACCACAACAGCCTTCGTGCAGGCAGCACTGTTTGAGCTCTTTGTTGTTTGGAACTGCCGCTCAGAGAAGCGGAGCATCTGGAGAATGGGCAGAAAAGCCTTTGAAAACAAGTTCTTTGTCATAGCGGACTTAACATCTGTAGCGTTAACCCTTGGAATAACTTACATACCAATAACGCAGCAACTGTTCCATTTGACAGGTCTAAGCCTAACAGACCTCGCATATGTTGCTGGAGTGGCTAGCTGGGGACTTTTAATATTCCCGGAAATTTTCATGGGCAGGAAAGTTTGGAAGTGGGAATAGCAAGAGGCTAAAACTTTACGGGTATATGCGTGTCAGCGTTCTTGGGAAGGGTATTGTTTCTCGGATGTGCTTTAGTTTACAAATCCACATGACTGTGCGCTCTATTCCAAGCCCAAAGCCGGAGTGCGGCACCGAACCGTAGCGACGCAGATCTAAATACCATTCATAGGCTTGTTTTGGTAAGCCAAACTCTTCAATGCGCTTTTCCAGCAGTTTCAAGTCGTGGATGCGCTGGCTCCCACCTATTATTTCACCATAGCCTTCAGGCGCCATTAAATCCGCACAGAGTACGACTTCCGGGTTTTCTGGGTCTGGCTGCATGTAAAAGGCTTTAGCCTTGGCCGGATACCTGTGGACGAAAACTGGCTTTTCAAACTGGAGGGAAATGTACCGTTCGTGGGGTGCTCCTAGGTCTTCTCCCCACTGTATTGAGAAGCCAGCCTTCTGCAGCATATCAACAGCCTCCGTATAGCTTATTCTTTCGAAGGGCGGTTCCACCTTCTGCAGAGGCGCAATATCCCGCTTTAAAGTCTCAAGTTCCCTCCGTCGCTTCTCCAAAACAGTCTTGACAATGTAGGTCACCATTTCCTCTTGAACCTTCAGGTTTTCCTCGAATTCGCAGAAAGCCATTTCTGGCTCAACCATCCAGAACTCCGTTAGATGCCTCGGCGTTTTGGATTTTTCAGCCCTGAAGGTTGGTCCGAAACAGTACACTTTGCCAAAGGCTGCTATTGCTGCCTCTACATAAAGCTGTCCGCTTTGGGTTAAGTAGGCTTTTTCCCCAAAGTATGGCACTTCGAAAAGAGTTGTTGTTCCCTCGACGGCCGTAGGCGTCAGAATGGGAGCGTCGGTTAAAACAAAGCCTCTGCTGTCCAGGAAATCCCTACAAGCTTTGATGATTTCAGCTCTAATCCTCAAGATTGCCGTTTGTCTGGGGCTTCTAATCCACAACTGCCTGTGTTTGAGTAGAAAGTCCACACCATGCTCTTTCTTGGCCAGCGGGTAGTCCCGCTCGGCCAAATGGACGATACGGAGATCCCTAACTCGAATTTCAAAGCCTCCCGGAGCCCTTTTGTCCTCCTTCACAGTCCCCCTGATTATGATTGAAGATTCCTGCGTTAAATCGTCTGCTTCCCTAAAGACTTTCTCGCTTACCTCGTCTTTATGAATTGTAGCTTGTATAAAGCCCGTGCCGTCCCTAACTATGAGAAACTGCACCCCGCCGCTGGATCTTTTCGTTACAAGCCAACCTTTTATTTCGACTTCACTGTTTGTTAGTTTGCCGTCTAAAATGTCACTTACACTCATTTACATTCCTCCCTTTTAGAACGGTCAAGGGGCTGTTAATCTTTAAGCTGAGCGTTATAAGAAGTTTTAGCCGCGTTAAAACGGCCACCTAACACCCTTATACCCGGATAATATGCGTTATCTTTCGTGTTTTAAATGTTTTGGCTTAAAACTCCACAACCCTTAAATCCCTTTTATCTTTGTTTCTTGAGCGTAATGCATGCTAGTGCTGGAAGGCTTAAAGCCCTACAGGTTTCCGCAATTGCCATAATAAGCGTGGTTATTGTTGAGTTTGTTGTTGGCACACTTGCTGGCAGTTTAGCGATTATAAGCGACAGCGCACACGCTTTACTTGACGCTTTATCAACTTTTCTTTTGTTATATGCCACTAAAGCTGCACTCAAACCATCTGATGAAGAACACATGTATGGACATGAAAAGTTCGAGTCTTTAGGCGGCTTCATAGGTGGTTTAATCCTTTCTGGAACAGCTCTCTTCTTAATTGTTAAGGCTTTTCAGAAAATAGCGGCTGGAGAAATGTTTATAGTCAAAGAATGGGAGGTCGCCGGTTTCGCTGCCATAGCCTACACTTTATGCATTGACATTCTCAGAATTAAGTTGCTCTACAATGTTAGAGGGGAAAGCGTGACGGCCAGGGTCGGTTATTACCATTCTTTCGCGGATTTGGGTTCAACATTGGTTGCTTTTACGGGTTTCGGAATGGCTGCCTTAGGTTTCCCGCTTTTTGACACGCTGGCTTCCCTCATTTTAAGTGTGGCTATAGGATACCTTAGCATTAAACTCGTTAAAGCCAGCAGTATGGAGCTCAGCGACGCAGTCTCCAAGGACCTGGTCGAGAAAGTGAGAGAGGAGGTTGCGGCTACGGAGGGCGTTCTAGGGATCACGAGCCTTAAAGCTAGAAAGGCTGGAGCTAAAACCTTTATTGAAGTCACAATAAGTGTTCCGAGCTATATGAGCTTGGAAGAGTCTCATGCCATTGCATCAAAAGTGGAGGAGAATCTTAAACGCCTTTTGGGTTTGGCTGAAGTTGTGGTTCACGTTGAACCCTTTGAAAGGGAAAAGTTAACGGCTGAATTTGTGGAAAAGCTTGCGGGAAAAGTGGAAGGTGTTAAAGATATTCACGATGTGCACGTGGTCCACTCTGAAGGAAAAATGTACTTGACGTTGCATGCGGGGGTTGACCCCCACCTTTCCCTACAAGAAGCCCACGAACTGGCGGAGAAAATCGAACAAACCCTCACACGGGAAATCGGGAACCTTGAAAACATAACCGTGCACATAGAGCCCTTCGACTCGACAGTTCAAAAAGGCCCCGTTACAGACGAGGAGGAAATTCGCCGAACGGTATTTAGGGCTGCTGAAAGGCTGTCGAGTTTCCTTAGCGTAAAACGTATTGTTACATACGTTGCCGGCGGGCGAAGATATGTAAACATAGACTGCTGTTTCACCGGGCATGTGGATGTGAAAGCCGCTCATGCCATTGCGTCAAAGATTGAAAAAACATTGAAGAAAAGGTTTACAGAAACCGTAGTAACAGTGCATGTTGAACCCCAACGAGATGGCTTACCAAAGGCTTCCAAGTAGGAAAGCAACTAAACCCGTAAGGAACCAGCCAAGCACTTGGCTTTTCACTCGCCTAGCATTATCCCTTGAAGGATTCTTCAACAACATTATTGAGGATGTAATAAGCCCACCGTCTGTTATGATCACTGCAGGTATAAACCAGAAGGAAACAAGACTCCAAAGAAGCGGTAAGGGTGTAAGCGCCACTGCAAGCAAATAAAATGTTGCAGCAATAGCCGCTGCTTTTCTCTCCCCATATAAAACTGCAAGCGTCTTAATATTCCTAACCTTATCTCCTTGAACATCCACTATTCCCTTTGTTATTTCCCTCCCAGTGTTTGAAAGGAAGACCATGGCCACAAAAATCCAAATATTACCTTTAACAGCCCCAGACAAGACCAAACTTCCATAAATAAAAGGTGCTGAGACACACGCGCTAACCATAAGGTTTCCAAGAAACCCCCTCCTCTTTCCAAAAGTGACATAGCTCATTGATATAAGCCAGAAAATTAATGCTGTCGCGAGGCAGTAATTCACCACCCTCGGGTTTGTTAGAACCGCTGTAAATAGACCTAAAACGGACAAAAATCCGGCGAAAACCAACGCTTCTTTAGGTTTTATCAAGCCGCTTGGAATTGGACGTGTAGGCTCGTTTATGGCATCTATCTCCCTATCATAATAATCGTTTATGGCCATAGAAGCCGCAGTTAAGAGGAATCCTGTCAAAAAGCCATAAACCAAACTAGGCAAAATATTATTCGGAAAGAAGCTTGCGTCTGAGAGCACAGCACCCACGATTACAGCGAAGCCCACCATGAAGCAGTTTATTGGACGAATTAAACGCAGGTAGCCTGCAATTTTTTTCACTCCGTTCGCCATGTTCACACGCAAAGGTTAGCTTTTCTAAAAGGTTATTTGCCCAGATATAAATATTGGTGAGCCTGTGAATCTTTTGGCTAACAGCTACGAGCTGGAAAGGCTGACGGTGATAATCCCGGTGGAAAAGCCACTAGACTGTTGCCTTTGACAGCTGAAACCAGTAAGGCTTGTTTAAGACTTATGCGACTACTTTGAGTCTGGTTGCGGTTTTTCAGCCCGCTACAGCATAACACCCCGCGTCCACATCAAATACCAACCAAGCGTGGAAGTGCGACTCAGCGCGGATAAACATGGAATACTACAATGTGCGAGGAATAGTCTTCGCCGTGCAAGGTGACAACATTTTTGATGTAAACCTTAAGGAACTAATCGAGTTCCACTTAGAAAATGAAGCTGTCATGACGATGGCCCTACGGGAAGTGAAGCTGGTATGGCGTGTGGGACTCCCGGAACGTTACTTAGAGGCTATGCGCGATTTGCTTGAAGGCCGGTTGTCCACGGTAACCGACTACGAGGGAAGAATAAGCCCAGAAATTAAGGTGTGGGTTCAGGGCGAAAGTTTTGAGTCCATGAGGCGGCGAAGGAAAATAGTGCAGAAAATCATGCAGGGAAAGATAGAGGTTAAGGGAACAGTTTTAATTAGTAGACATTGCGAAGTAGGCGACGGTACACGTATAGCTAACTCGTGCATCGACAACTTCACAAAGGTTGGACGTGGTGTTATAATAGAAAACTCCGCAGTCATGGATAGATCCAATATAAGGGACGGAGCAGAGATAAGAGACAGCATCATAGGCAGGCATGTGACCATAAACTCATGTTTCAAAAAACCAACAAGAATTTGGGAGCTTTCTGTGATCGCTGATGATGTTATAGTAGAGGAAGGCTCCTTTTGAAGCGACAAAGGTTTACCCACATCAGCATGTGGGCGGGACTTACGAAAAACAGGCAATAGTTTCCAGTTAGCCTTTTAGTTTTAAGCCTTAAACCACTTAAATATGAGGTATCTCACTTTTCCCTTCTTAAGGTCAGGCACCGCAACTATAAACCTCTTGCGGACGGTTGTTGCCAGCCTACCGGCTTTCACGATCTCGGTGGCTGTTAGATCAGAATCCCCCTTCTTCACGGAAACCATGTAGGGAGCATGTTCCAGCCCGGGTCCATATTTGTAAACTGCAAAGTCACATCCAAACTTTATGCCAGGGGTTACTATCAACCCCTTTTCGCGAAGGTCGCGGTAAACCGCATACTTCTCATCAAACTCATCATATAGAGCTCTTGCCTTCTGCCAGAGCTTTTTCAAGGAAACTTTCCGTTTGCTCTCTCCTTCATACACTGTTATGATTCCCTTCTCGGCTAGGTACAACCCCTCCATTAAGTCTAACACTAATGGCACGTTAAACTCTGGAACTTTCGGCTTGGGGATACCTAAGGGTTTGCCGTAAAAGCCCATCTTATAGAGTTCTGAACCGTCTGACGGGTTCCAGACGACTAAAAAGTTTTCAACGAGCTCGACTGATATTTTCCTCGGCACTTGCTTCACCTTTACATTATGAGTGATAATATAAGGGCTGCTTCCACAGCATCCTCAGCTTTATCTGCTGAGTCCTCCAAAAGTTGTAGTATGTCTCTTAATAGAAGGAGTGCTCGGATTTCAAGCTTGCTGTTTAGAAGCTTTATCTCTAACGTTCGGTAGAGCTCGTCAACTTCCCTTTCAGCTGCTTCAACCTCACCGGCCTTCTCTGCAACTTTTTCTGAGCTATATGACAGAACCATTAAAGTTTCCCTAAGTTTTACCACGGTTTCCAAGACTGCTTCTGAAACTTTCAGGAAGTCTTTTTTGATTTCCGTCGGCACTTTCCAATCATGTTCCATCATCTGCTGAAGGCGGAAGGCTATTCCCTCTGAAAAGTCAGCTATCTCGCTGGCAATGTTAGTAAACCTTAAAAAATCCTCCCTGCTTAGAAGTATGGCACCTATCTCCGCCAACTCCCTTAGAACAAGACGCCTCGCGCTATCCACTTCATCCTTATAAGCCCTAATCTCGTTGTACACTTGTTCAGCCTTCTCCCTGTCGTTTTTTATAAAATGGTCAATCATTTGATGGATCTTTCTGATCAATTCTAAGACTTTTCTTAAATGCTCCTGGCAAGCGTTTAATGCTCTCCGTCTTGCCCGCTCCTCTGTTTCTGCTGGAAGCACCAAACCTTTTCCCGCCCATTGTAGCGCTCATTCTCTAGGCATATTAATGTGGAAGTGTTAAAAAAGATAGCGAAGATCACTCCTTGGCTGGTTCACCCAAATCTTCAAAATCTATCTTATATCGGAAATACTTATGCAAAAGGTCTGGCAAATGAGTGATTTTGGCTCGAACCTGTTTCCAAGAATCCCTATCACGGATGGTGACGGTGTCATTCTTAAGGGTTTCATAGTCTATCGTTATTCCTAGTGGTATGCCAACTTCGTCGGCCCTTGCATAACGTCTCCCTATGGAGCCTGTTTCGTCGTATTCTGCGACGAAGCCTTCATCAACGAGCATTTTGTAAACCTGCATGGCTTTTTCTGGCAAGCCGTCTTTGCTAACCAGCGGGTACACTCCTACTTGTATGGGTGCAATGTCTCTTGGGAGACTTAAGATGACTCTGTCCTCTTTAACACGGTAGGCGTATTCAAGCGCCACGTAGACAAGCCTATCAGAACCGAAACTTGGCTCCACAACGTGAGGTATAAACCGTCTTCCCTGTTCTTTAACCTTGCATCTGACGATTTCTACGTGCTCTGGCATGATCCTGTATTCGCCAAGCATATAGTAGCCTTTCTCCCTAAATGAGGCTTCAACATCTTCAGTATTCACTTCCTCAAGCATTTTTGCGATTTTCTGAGCTGCATCTTTGAAGAGAGGTCCAAGCTTAGCCATTAAAGGTTTAATTACGGTTTTTTCCACCTCAATAGGCTTTTCATATTCCTTGAAAACTTTCATGTCAACACCGCTGAATATCATATGCCTTTTCAAATCGTAGTCCGTTCTATACGCGTGGCCTGAAACCTCAATCCAGCCCCAGCGGTCAACGTAAACTTCTTGGTCAAAGCTTTGGAGAGAATAGTGGGCGCGTTCCCACGGAAGCTTTTCTATAAAGCGTTGTTTTTCCTCCGGGACTCCTAATTCAATCAACAATTTTTTCGCTAGGGCCATAAAAACAGCTTGCCATGGTGCTTTAATGTACCCCTTCTCCAAAGCCTTCTTGACAGTGACCTCCACGGCTTCTTCTGAGCCGCGGAGTTTGTTTTCAGCTAAAACCAACCGCAGAGTTTCGTTTTCTAGGTCTTTCAAAAGGTAGCAGTTTGGGTCTTCTGGGTCAAAGAAGAACTCTATGTCTATTATGGTGAACTCTCTTAGCCTTATCAAACCCTGTCTCGGGGATATCTCGTTTCGCAGCGCGTGGCCTATCTGCATTACCCCGAAGGGAAGTTTTTCTCGGGCGTTTTCGTAAAGGCGTTTGAACTCCACGAAAATGTTTTGTGCGGCTTCAGGGCGTCCGTATCCCACAGCCTCAGAATAGGGTCCTATTGTTGTTTTGAACATTGTCAGAAAGTGTTTTGGCTCTCCGAAGTTTCCGCCGCACTCAGGACAGCGCACGTCATGTCTGTCTATAGCCTCTTTAAGTTCTTGTAGACTGAGCTTCTCAACTTCCATGTCGCTTAGTTTTGTTTTCTCACGGAGCAAATGGTCTGCCCTGAAGCGTCTGCTGCACTTTAAACACTCAACCATCGGCTCTTTGAAGTTTTCAACGTGGCCGGAGGCCTCGAAGACTTTTGATGGTGCTATTATGGGTGCTTCTATCTCCATGATTCCAAGCTTGTTTACAAAAAGCTCCCTCAGCTTCCTTTCGATGTTCTGTTTTAGTTTTGCGCCTAAAAAACCATAAGTTACGAAGCCGCTAACGCCTCCATAGATCTCGTAAGACGGCCAGAAAAACCCCCTCCTGCGGGCAAGCTCGCTTATCAATGTGTATTTGTCCGCGGGGGCTTTACTATTCATCTTTCCACCAAGCATTTTTGAAATGACTAAGTCCTTTAAGGCTTACCAGATAATAAACCTTAAAATAAATGTATGTAAGTG
>Ga0209183_1000634_pt1 | contig 13311 bp, 13 predicted proteins | sample LHCtaG_2_FD_184120 | JGI IMG/M metagenome (GOLD analysis project Ga0209183, IMG submission 184120) | Hot spring microbial communities from Little Hot Creek, USA to study Microbial Dark Matter (Phase II) - LHC4sed_replicate (SPAdes)... | ecosystem: Environmental > Aquatic > Thermal springs > Hot... | reverse complement strand
AATTCAAATTTTTCAGCCCAGAAACCTTCAGTCCAAGTTACATCTTGCACATCCACACCGCACATCTTCGCATACGGACTGATCCCAGCACCTGCAATCTGTCCATGCACGAGTATCGTGAGAAGAAACACAAAGAAGAGTTTGGCAATTCGGTCGCCATCAGTGGGCAGAGCCACTTTCTGTGCCGAGAATGCGAGACAGCCAATAACGGTTGAGAGAACAACTGCCGTGACGATTTTCATCTCCGATCCCTCCTCCAAAACGCTCTCAATTCGTCCTCAGTCACAAAGCCGTCCTTGTTCGCATCAAGGCGGTCAAACAAAGGTCTTGGCAGTTCGTTGCGGTCAAGTTTTCCGTCGTTGTTCTTGTCGCGTTGCTTGATTAAGTTGGCTACACTACCTGCACCTAACCCGCCAGCAAACCTTTCGGAAATACCAGCAGCCTCGTAGGCTAAGGAGAGGAAGACGGGATAGGTTGGCGCTTTGTAGCCTTGCGTCTGCACCATGAAAATGACGAAGAAGTTGTGCTTGCATTCAATCACAAACTGCGTGCCATACGCACCGCCCCAGCCATATCTCCCCTCGCCATCAACAATGCCGCCAAGACCGTATTTCATCGTTGGCACTTTGAGATGGTTTTGGAAAATCAGGTCAACCGTTTCTGGCTTCAACACACGCACGCCGTCTAACTCGCCACGATTTAGAATCATGCGGCAGAAGCGTTCGTAATCGCCGATGGTGCTGAACAGCCCATGACCGCCGAGAAAGAGTGTGGGTTTCTTTGTGGGGTCACTGGTGTCACGACCCGGTTCAAGCACGCCTGGTTGAGGTTGGCGATAAACCTTGCATAGCCGATGAACCTTTTCTGGTGGCACCCAAAAGTCAGTGTCCACCATCTTCAACGGAACGAACAAACGCTCTTTCAAAACCTGATCCAAAGGCTTGCCAGCGACCGCCTCAATGTAGCGACCGAGGATGTCAATGCTGTGACCATACTCGTAGCCCTCACCTGGATGGAATTTCAGCGGTTGCTTTGACAAAGCCTCGGAGAACTCTCTCAAAGTTACGCCTGGTCTGCGCACGAACCAATACATCGTGGCTGCCAAATTGCCTTCTTGGGTAGGGATGCCTTGCAAGTTACCGTAGTAAAGTCCGCTGGAATGGCTCATCAGCATACGGGGTGTGATGGGTCTGCGTGCCGGGACAAGCCGACCGTTTTCAAGGACTTTCAGCTCCGACCACTCAGGCAGGTATTTGGAGATTGGTTCGTCGAGGGTGAATTTGCCTTCGTCAAAAAGCGTCAACGCCGCTACCGCGATGATTGGTTTGCTCATGCTCATCAGACGAAAGATAGTGCCCTCAGTCATGGGCTTGCCTGCTTCAATGTCAGCCCAACCGAACATCTCAAAGTAACCTCGCACACCGTTTTTGAAGATGAGGGCGCTTATGCCCGCGACATTTTTGGCGGCGACATGTCGTTGCATCTCAATGTCAATCCTCTGCAGCACATCCAATTTGAGACCAGCTTTAGTAGCCTCTTCACCGTGCGGACGAGGCTTGAAGTTTTCTGCTGGTGGCAACGGCGCTCCTTTTGAAACACCAACACCACGCCACTCCTGCCACTGAGTGTTGCCCAAGCAAACGAGCAAGCAGATGAACAGGACAATCAAACTTACGGCAGTGAAGCGCACTCTCACGGGTCCCTCACCTCGTCACGACTTAACCCAACTTGTTTCGTTAAACTTTGACGAGTTAATGCTGTCAAGGTTCGTGCGCGTGCGCATTAGGGGTGGATTTTGCGATACATCAACACTGGCAGCAAACTACAGCCTCAAATTCGCCTGCGGGTGAGTTCGCAACAATTCCCAAATCGTGTCGTGGATGACTTTCGCACGCTCAGGCGTTATCTCAATGACCTCGCCAAAATCGTGATGTGGGTCATCGCCGTAGCGTGCCTGTTCGTTGTAAATCCTGAAATCCAACTTATCTGGGCGCTCCCTGAAAAGCCCAGTGTAGAAGAGGGCAGCAATTGTGTAGGCTGCAGCGCCTGCACGAATGTGCTGAACATCGGTGTAGAAGTCCTTAATGGTTTTGATTCCGGGAAACTCTCCCGATTCCATCTTCTTGTTCAAACGCGAGAACAATTCACCACCGGGCAAATGATGGAGGCGTCCACTTGCCCAAAGGTCAGGGAAGTTCTTTTTGATGCCTTCAAAGACCTTCTCAGTATAGTCACGCGTGCGCCAGTGTGGGTAATCGGCAAGTGTCCAAGGTTTCTCGTGATCACCCAAGTAAGGGCTTGACCAAACCTTCTCGTAATCAAATCGCTCTCGGTCAGGGAACTCAGCCTCCCGAATTTGCCCAAGGCGTTTCTTCATGGCTATTGCCCACTGTGGCAATTGGTCATCTGGTGGCACTTTACCTGCTGGCATTGGTGACCAGACAGTGTAGATGAAGACCCGACCGTTGGGGTTCTTTTTGAGGAAGATGCGAATGATGTCGCTGGCTGCTTCCACATCGCCAATGTCAATTGGACCGTCAAACTTCTGACCCCACATGTTATCGGTGACATAATGCAGTCTTGAGCCGAAGATTTGGATGATGATGGCGTCCCATTGACCGTTGAGAAAGACTTGTGCTTTGTAAGCAGCAGATTTGGAAATCGGCTTGTCCACGGTCAGTTCCCCACGCCTCAAAGCATTTTGAGTTTCAGAGTTTATCGGCCAACCAAGTGCCCGAAACAACTCATTGCGATGTTGCCATGATTGCCAGCCTGCACCAAGGAAGGCATCGCAAATCCATTTCTTGCCTGCGCTCTTACCCAGTTCCTCATGAAGGGCTGGCATGGAACTGGCTGTCAAACTGTTGCCGAAATAGAAGACCCTCACGGCTTGAGGACGCTCATCGTAACGGCTTGTCTGAACTGCGTTTGTGCCCAGTGTGCAAGTCAAAACACCTAAGACAGCGACATAGAAGTTAGGATGCATCTTCATGTGTCATCCCCCCTTTGCACAGGTTTTAAAGTTTCGTGCGCCATGTTAAAGCCTCATTATTTGGCAACAAAGCAGAATGAACCATCGGAAGCGCGAAAGATAGTTGCATCTTCCCCACGAGGAAAAGCCATTCGGGCTTCGCTGTAAGGTCCATACAAATTGTCCGCCGTCCGTTCAATGATATCGCCCCACTCGTTCACAGCCAGAAGGTGATAGAGACCATTGTGCTTAAAAATCTGACAACCACCTTTGCCAGCATATAGATCATCCTTCACGGGCAACAGCCTTGGGCGTTCGGCAAACGCTTTCAAGTCCTCAGTCAGCGGGGCAATCCAGCCAGTTCCGAAGACGCAGTAAACTTTGTTTCCCTCAACAAACAAACTTGGGTCGTAGGCGAACATATAGGCATCGGTGTTTCCCTCGGTGCTCCAACCAGTATCAGCAAGAAAGCAAAAGTGTTCGTATGGACCTTCAGGCTTTCCGCTGACACTCCGAAGCAGTCCAATCTTTTGTTGGCTCAATGAGAAAACAATCCACCAGTTGCCACTGATGTGATAAAGCCTTGGTGTGATGATGCCACGGGTGTAGAGTGGTTCTAAAGTGTCAGGAGGAGGGAAGAAGTAGTTGTAGAAGGCGAGCGGCTGAGACTCCTTTTCCTTGCTGAGGCTGTCTGGACCACGCCCCAATGATGCTACACGCTCTGATGTCTCCCATCTCACAAGGTCAGTGGACTTCCAAAGGTAAACACCATCGTTGTTGCGGAAGTCACCGTTTGTTCCTGCAGTCCCAGTCAAGTAGTATGTGCCATCTGGCGCACGCGTTACAAAGGGATCTCGTAGTGGAATATCTGCAGGCAATTTCACGACACGATACAAAGGCTTAGGCAAAGGACCACCAATGTCAACCAGTTGGCGAGGATGATGAACATAGGGATTTTCCTGCTTGTGCTTTGGTCCGATGTAATAGCCGTTGCCAGTCCATTTGATCTCAATTGGCAGGCACCGCAAGTGCATCATATCTGGCAGGAAGTTGTCATTGGCGAAACTGATAAGCCACCAACCACCTTCGTTGTCTTGGAAAATTGCTGAATGTCCTCCATGTGGCAGAACAGTGTGGTTTGGGTGCCATAGACCGCCTACCTCATTTGCCCAAAACACTTGGCAGTCGTAAGTGCCGAATGCCCGATATTCACCATGCCAACTGGCTCCGCCGACCATCAAGTATTTCCCGTCTATCTTATACACGAACCCTGCTGGCACATCACCGCGCAAAAACGAGGAACCATCTATCGTCTCCCACCGATACGCGCCCAATCGTGAGTTGAATTCCTGTTTATAATCAGGCTCAGTTGGCGGTGGCGGTGCCTGTGTATCAATGGCAGTAAAATCTGGTTTCATTGTCCAAAGCCACACATGCCAATACCCATACAACCTGCCCCGATAGTCTTCAATCGGTATTCTTGGCCATGCCCATATCGTGGGATTGGATGGCGTGAACGCCACCTCCCAAGGACCATTCATAGTCCCAGATGTGCTGCGCAAAAGTCGCCCACCACCTGGCACTGAGAATGAAATCCAAAATGTGCCTTTTGCTTTAGAAATCTTGCAGATTGAAATGAGGAAAGCCCCTGGCTTACCTGGGTCTTTGAACCAAGGGATTTCATCTACTGTTCGGAAGCCTGCCAAGGGAATAGGTTGCCAAGGGATTTTGCCAGTCGGGTCTTTGCCCTTTAGGATGCAGGCATTGCGCCCGTGCGACTGGTAAATGTGTAGTCCACTCATGTAGAAATAGCCATCGCCACCGTTCACTGCCATAGGGTCACGGAAAGCCAAATCGCTTACGGGTCGTGCATTTTCCCAACCCCACGCTTCAGTGATTACTTGAGGGCGTTTCCACGGCCATGGCTCGCCCTTGCTTTGATAATATGCTACCCCTTCCACCCAATCCACTGGCACAATGGCAGGTCTTTCACGCACTGCAGCACGACTGTCTATCCCGCTGAATGTTGAATACCACTGACCATCAGGACCAACAAACATCGTAACCTGTCCACCATGCGGGATTGCGAGTTTGCGCCGCGACCATGGACCTTTGAGTGATTTCGCCGAAACTACCCATGTGTCGTAACATGGCACACCAAGGCGACCGTGGATGCCAGCAGAAAGCAAGTAGTAAGTTCCGTCCTTCTTGAACAAGAATGCGCCGCCAGTGCCAACCTGCAGAATCTGCCCACCATGTGCCACTCCTTCTCTCGTGTCATGTGGTTGAATGAGCCATGGTTGTTCCGCCAGCGCCGTCATAGTGTCATTCATCCTCGCAATCCATCCGCCACCGAACACCCAATACACAGTGCCATCATCGTCAACGAACAACGATGCATCTGAACCTCGCTTCGTAATCAACCCAACATCCTCGTAAGGTCCTTCAGGCTTGCCAGTCTTACTTTTGAGCAGTCCCGTCCCACAAGGCTTGAGCGAGTATGTCAGATACACATTGCCTTTGATGAAATGTATCTCTGGAGCGAGCAACCCTTGCATCTCATCTGGTTCTTTCCTTGTCCGTAGCAAACCCAAATCCTCTACCTTTGCCTTCACCAAAGAGCGAGGCGCCACCAAGCCGAGATACTCCCACTTCTTTAGGTCTTTGGACCTCCAAAGCCGTATGCCATCGTTCACGGCAAAATTCACTGTGCTATCGGGACGCTTCGTTCCCGTTGTGCCTGTCAAGTAGTAAAAGCCATCTGGACCTTTCGTTATGGCAGTATCAATCATCGGCACATCCAAAAGCGGTTGCACGCGGGTGTAGTTATACTTGGCTTGCTGCTCTTCAGGGCTCGCTCCAAGGAGCAAGATAGTTTGGGCAAAGGCAGTTCCCACACAAACCAAGACCGCAATCAAGTTTTGTGACCTCACTGCTTTCCACCTCCAAACGAGAGTGTTCTAAAATTGCCCATGCCACTGGCTTCAGAAAATTCGCCGACTAAAGTCGGCACTCAGGTTCTGCGTCATTGACTACGGGCTAAAGCCCGTAGCATGGATTTATGCTATTGTGTCGTCAACTGCAGATGCACATAACGAGCAAGGTCTCCATATTTCAAATTTTAAAACGCCATCAATTCATTTTTGATTGTGAACCAGCGCCGCCGCAACGCGCTTGGAGAGCCCGTAGTAACGCACGACGAACTGCTTCAAACGCAGGCTTCGGTTGACCGTTTTCATCAAAAAGATAAGGTCTTCGCGGAATAACCTTGCCCCAAGGATCACAGTCAATGATTCCCCAGAACTTGATGCCCTTCATCCCCAGTGTGGACGCAGCAATCTCAACAACCCGACCATAGATTTCCGCTTGCCGTGCCAGCTCTGCATTGAGATCTTTGGTAGGATCAATCCGAACATCCATCTCTGTGATCCATAGCTCCAAGCCTTCGTCTGAAAACCATCGCAGGTTCGCCTCGAGACTATCGTAGTAGCTTTCATCGTCCTTCAGACCGTGATTTCGTGAGCGGTTAAGGTCGGTATCTAAATGCATCTGGAAGCCCACACCGTCCACTGGGACACCCTCGCTTCGGAGTTGTTTCACCAGTTTCAACATGAAGTCCGACTTACGGCATATGATCTCGTTGTTGTATTCAAGCAGGATCAAGTGAGCGTGAGGGTCAGCTGTCCGAGCGAGCCGAAAGGTCTGACGATACCATTCAACGCCACTTTCTGGTCCCTGATTGGGTTGCTGATAAGCCTTCCAATAGGAATATCCCGTCTGATAGCCGCCCATGTTATATGGTCCGATAAGCTGTTCGTTGCATACATCCCAGACATGAATACGCCCGGCAAAATGGGTAGCGGTCTTCGTCACATAATCCTCGTATACAGCCCGCAGTTCTTGCCTTTGTGTTTCGGTATCTGCGGGCATTTTTTAAACCAATCCACACGGCACGCATAGCCCAAACCATGTCCATGCACTCTCAGCCCAACCTCCTGACACCAGGCAATAAACTTGTCAATGCCTTCAAAGTGGTATTGCCGTGGTCCGACCCAGCTATGTCCGGGATACATTTCCCACCTGATTGAAGCGATGGTGAAGTGTTCACGAGCAATGCGTTTTTGTAGTTCAATCGTCGGGCTCGATTCCCAGTTGTTCGGTGGTTTCCCATCAACCAAGCCATAGAAGTTCACACCAATATCAATCCCAAGTTGCTGCGCGATTTTTTCAGGCTGGAGGCATCCTTGTCTGCAGGTGCGTTACCCTTGATTGCGATGCCATCGCCGGTCTCGTGGAGTTGCATAAATTGTTTGCCCGTGCTACCGTAGGCAAGATGAGATATTCCCTGCATCGCGAGCGTGAGGCAGGCGACAACTGCCGAATGGAAAGTTACATTCCTCGGCACATCCAACAGCGGTTGAACACGGGTGTAGTTATACTTGGCTTGATGCTCTTCAGGATTTGCTCTAAGGAATAAGATAGTTTGGGCGAAGGCGGTCAGCATTAAAACCAAGACCGCAAGCAAGGTTTATGACTTCACTGCTTTCCCTCCTTAGCCTGCTTCATGGTTCACCTTGCAAGATCAAGATGATGAATCACCGCAGTGAGGGGGCACCCATGAACATGCCACCATCAACGACTAAAGTTTGCCCTGTCACGAAGTCAGCCCACTCGCTGACAAAGAACTCCACAACTTTGGCTATGTCATCAGGCTCGCCGTAGCGTTCCAACCGACCTTTGGGTCGGATTTGCTCCTCTGTCAAGCCCCTCTGCCGAAGCGTCGCCAGAAATTGTCCCGTCAGCGTGCTGCCAGGCGCAATGGCATTGACATTAATGCCGTAAGGGCGCAACATCGCCGCCAAACATCTTGTCAGATGCACGACGCCTGCTTTGGCGGTCGCATAGGCTATCTCTCGTGGGATGCCGATGAATGCAGCGATGGACGCTATGTTGACGATTTTGCCCGAACCCTGCTGCATCATGGCAGGCACAACTGCTCGGCACATATTCACCGTCGTCATCAGGTTACGCCCGATGACAGTGTGCAAATCTTCTTCGGCGATGAACAAGTCATTAGGTTCAGGCTTTTCGCCTCTCGCTCCGGCATCGCCTCCACCGTTGTTGACCAAGATGTCAATGCGCCCAAACTCCGCCAACACTGCCTCGGCTATGCGGTGACAATTTTCGGGTTGGATTAAATCGCCAAAGAGTGCCATCGTCTGTCGCACCATTGCTCGCACCTGCTCGGCAACTTCCTCTAAACTTTTGCTCTCGCCAAACTTCCTTGGCGCTTCTTCATTTTCATCGTGGACAACGACATCAGCGCCTGCTTTCGCCAACCGCAAAGCAATCGCCTTCCCAAGCCCACGCCCCGAACCTATAACGATAGCGACTTTGCCCGACAGATGTTCGTTCGTCATCTTTGCTACCCTCCTTGCCCGATGAGTGCTAATACTGATCGCATGAAAGCAACACTTTCGGCAAGCTCTTTTAACTCCTGCTCGCGCTTTGTGGCGTCATGAGGTTGAGACGCATCTTCACCCCCATCTTCAATCAAGCATTCTATCCGTTCCAAAAGCGTGGTGGCATCGCTACGATGGCTTGGCGGGAAACTTGCCCACCACGACGGGTCATGCCAGCGGATATGACGCTTTTGAAGCGCACCCAACTCAATGTGCAAGGTCAAATCTTGCGGCGCTTGATTTGCCAGCGTCCGCAACACAGCCTCAAAGTCCACGACGCCTTTACCAAGCGGACAGCGTTGCAAGTAAAACCCTTGTGGCGCCCTCAGCAAGCGGTAATCCTTTAGGTGCACATCGCGGACGAAGGGCGCAACGATTTTGGCGAACTCAATTGGGTCTTGCAGAACCGCCAACGGGTTGCCTGTGTCAAAGCAAACGCCGATGAGTGATGTGCCACTTTGCTCGCACAGCCAGACCAACTCTTCTGCCATCGCATCTTGATGGTTTTCCAACGCCAAAGGGATGCCGAAGCGTTCCAGTGTTGAAGCGAGTTGGCGTAACCTTTCGGCGCAGCGACGCAAATGCGCTTGCCAATCGCCACCATCCACTTTCTGTCGGTCACCTTCCAACACGCTGCTTAAAATGACCCGCACCGCCTTTGCGTTCAACTGGTGGGCGAGCGTCAACAAACTTTCAATGTCCGCTTGCAAAAGTTGTCCACTTGCGACGACGCAACTCATGCCATTGCGTTCCAGCAACTCACGCACCCGCTGTGGTTTGGGCATCAGTAAGGTAGCATCTATCTCAACGCTTTGCAACTGAAACTGCTCTGCCAACCTGATGAATTCATCAGCCGAAGTGGGGCGAGCCGCAAAGAAACCGAAGATGCAAACACCCAATCGCATCTTTCATTCCTCACTTTCAACCGCCAACACCTGCAAGGTGGCGCTAAGTTACCTCACTCACTTCACATATCCACTGCTTGCTTGTTTTTAATGTCCACTGCCACACGAACTTTGATGTAGCCCTCTCACTTTTTCTTTTCGCATCCACTCCTTCGGCATCTTCACCCTCTGTGCTATCTACTGCGATGACCACTTCCTCTCCTTCATCCCAAGTATAAATCACAACCCTCGCCTAAGATACTTCATTCAGGAATTGACTCATACACACCAAACTCATACACCACATATGAGTGCCATGTTACAGCACGCTTGATGCACTGCAAACGCACATAGCGAGCCTGCGTGGGCTTAAAGCGTATCACATCTGAATCGCCTAACCATGTCTGCGAGTGTCGTCCAGAACTAACTCGGTTTTCCACCTTTGCCACTTCGCGCCAGTTCTTACCGTCGTCAGAAACCTGTATCGTGTAGTCCTTTGCGTATGCCTTCCACCACAGGATGGTGACAGCGCCGATGGTCTGCTGTGTGCCCAAATCAATTTCAAGCCACTGAGGGTCAAGCGCTTTTGGATCTGCCCACCAAGCAGTGTTTGGGTCGCCCACAGCCAATTTGGAGTAGTACCATTGGTTTCTAACCTCCACGCTTTCGCCCCCTTTCCAAGCTGTGACTTCATTACGCCGATGTGGACGCCTATGGTTGATAGCCGCAAAACACTTTTGCCTAACGATTGAGGGTCACCGTGTAGTGACACCTCAACGGTTTGAACATCACGAACCACCCTCTCAACTCTCCTGCGGTCGCCAGTGAAAGCAGCGTAACTTAGACCTCCAGCGACTTTTTTCGAAAGTAGTTTCTTTCTAAAACCTACCTGTAGCATTCACTCAGGACCTCGTTAACCCACTCTTTTGCCTTTTCCCAGTTGAGCATCAAGGGAGATTCCCGTGACAGAACCTTTTCAGCGCTGCTAACCAAGTCTTCGTTATAAGGTGCTACCTTTTCAACTTTAAAGACCTTTTACAAACCCACACCCACCCCATCTGGCACATCGTCCCGCTCGCTGAATGAAAGCATCAACTGGGGCAAGTTCCGTCAACAAGTGGTCAGTGGAGATGTCCAACTCAACTTCTACAACTTGAGTCGCAATGAGAAGGCTCTTTTCCCCTGAAGCGTTCTTGCCAAAGCGCTCTTCAACCCGTTGCTCTTCCGATTACCTGTCATCCAAAAGAAATCGCGTGTGGAGCAGATTGACACAGTAGCCATATCGCTCCGCTAAACTTTGCACCCGTCGGAACAAATTGATGGCATTCTCGGCGGTATTTACAACGGCAATGATTTTCCGATGACCCTGCTTTACTGCGTCCTCGATGGCTTCTGCTGTCAACTCGCTATCACAGAACTCCATCAAGACCTTTCGCTCAATTGTTTCGTTTTGAGCGCCGATGACCTTGCACCCAAACTGCTTCCCAAAGAACTCAAGGACGCTATCCTGGAGCGTTGTGGAGAGGATCGCAAAGGGTAAACCCATAAGGCAAAGTCGCTCACAAATTAGCCGCACCGCTTGCAATGCCATTTCAGGGTCAACCAAATGAACTTCGTCAAAGACAAGGAATGAGCCCACAACTGCTCCAGCGGGGATGTTACCGTGCCGTAGCGGTAAAGTTAAGGGGGTGTGGGCGTAGGAATTGATGACTTGGTCAATGGTGGTGGCGACGACATCAGCAGCGAACAAAACACTCTCTGGCTTTTGACCATGTTGAAAGGCTATTCGCCATGTGGATTTGCCCAACCTTTCAGCATGGTTTTTCAATCGCTCCGCAATTTGGTTTGCCAGCGAGCTAAGGGGTAAGGCGTAAAAGAGCCGTGAAGGAAATTGACTGTCGCTTCCGCAGTAGAAAGGCAAAAAGACCGCTTCAGTCTTTCCCGAACCTGTCGGAGCCCTTAAGATCACTGACTTGCCTTGTGTCGGAGCATCCCATGCCTTTTGCTGATGCTCATAAGGTTCGCCCAAAATCCTCTGATAAGCCTCTTGAACATTCGTTGTCCCGCACTAAAATTGAGCTTAAGAAGGCGATGCAGCAAGCGGTATATGCAACACCGAAGGATGGAAAGCGAAAGGTGGTGAGGTAAAAATGATGGACCGCAGGGCGTTCATAAACACGATGGTTGGTATGATTGGGGCGTTCCACATGTTAAGGTGGCAAGCACACTGTAGCGATGGAGGGGACTTGCAATCGCCGAAGCTCCTGTGTGGTGTTGTGCGTTTCAAAGAACGCTTCAGGATGGGTTGGCCGGGAGCAGACTATGACACGGATGCTTACCAAAGGCAATATTTGCAAGCATTTCTCAACGCAGCCAACCAGCTCAAAATGCAGGTTATAAGACACTACACACCAATACTTGATGAGGCATCGGCTAAAGCGTTCATTGAGCGCTTGAAGTCTGAGAAGCCAGATGGTGTCGTGCTAATCAACCTCACGCGCTATCTGTGGAATTTGATTGAGAGCATTTGCGATGTCGGCATCCCGACAGTTATCTTTTCGCCGATTGGAACATCGTTTGCGCCACAAGCGTTGGGATGTGCAAGCAAGCAGGGCGTCGTCGTGCTATCAACGCTTGAGCAAAACGCGTTCTTGCGACCGCTTGCAGCAATACGAGCTACATGGCAAATACGAAACAGCAGAATGCTTGTCATTAGGGGAAGTAAGCGTCATGAGGAGAAGCTAACCAAGTGGGGCACAACTTTGTTGTATGAACCATGGGAGAGTTATCCAAAAGGGTTGGAAAAAACACAACCAGACAGTGACGCAAGAAGAATTGCCGAAGCATACAGGCAAGCTACTGCGAGGATGATTGAACCATCTTATGCTGACTTGATTGAAGCAGCACGCGTATGCATTGCATGCGAAAGGATGTTGAACGAAGCCAAAGCGAACGCAATCACAATGGATTGCTTGCCGCATGCACCAGGTCGTAAGACACCGCCACCGTGTGTTGCATGGTCGCGCTTCCTTGATTCGGGCATACCAGCTGGATGTGAAGCTGACATATTTGCAACGCTGACACTCATGCTCTCTCAATTCTTCCTTGGCAGACCGGGCTTCATGGGCAACCCGGTGGCTGAGACGGAAAACAACTGGTTAATTGTCGCCCATTGCACAGCACCAACAAGGTTAGTTGGTTCAAATGAAAAGAGATCCCGTTTCATCCTAAGGAGCCATGGTGAATCAGGTAGAGGTGTAGCCGTGCAAACTCTCTTCCCAGAAAAGAAACAGGTAACCATATTGCGCTTCTTGGGCGAGGATCAACTGCTTCTTGGTTCTGGAAGAATTGTTGCAAATGTGCCTCACCCACCAGCAGGTGGATGCAGGACGATGATCGCAATCGCACTTGATGAGCCAAAGGATATACACATGTTGCGAGACTTCCATCATCCAGTCGTCGTTGTCGGAGACTTCGTTCAGGACATCAAGATGTTTTGCCATATGTATGGAGTCACAGTAATACCTTTGCAAAAGTCGTAGCAAACAATCGCACCAAGGCATGCTTTGTTGAATAACTTCTGACTCCGCCTTTCAGCTTCACTAATAACTATACACACCCCTGCCCTCAACTATCCCCAATCAAGATACCTTATGCCCCACTCAAACCCAACATCAAGTTGTAAACAAATAACCTCTTCTCTATCTCCTTCATCTCCTTCTCCCATCCACATAAGGATTACAATCTCTCCTAACCTTTATCCCTGCCTCTATCCAATCTCCTGCCAAGAACTTAAAGTTCTCACGAATATCATAGCCACCATCTCCCAAAACCTTCCTGACCTTCACCCTCTCCTTTGCCTGCCTATTCGTTCGTTGCCACATCAACAATGCTCAACCTCATCCCTACCTTAATGCCTTCTCGCTCCCCTGCCGAAATTCTCCCCTTGCCATCACGCAAGGAAGTCAACCAAGCAAATTTGCTTTCAGAAACA
>Ga0209183_1000628_pt1 | contig 13398 bp, 19 predicted proteins | sample LHCtaG_2_FD_184120 | JGI IMG/M metagenome (GOLD analysis project Ga0209183, IMG submission 184120) | Hot spring microbial communities from Little Hot Creek, USA to study Microbial Dark Matter (Phase II) - LHC4sed_replicate (SPAdes)... | ecosystem: Environmental > Aquatic > Thermal springs > Hot... | reverse complement strand
GTCCATCAGTGGAGGGGGTCACGTCAGAGAACACGTCAAGGAGGTCGCGATCAGAGAGGTCGAGGACTCGGGACAGAGGTCGAGGGGCGTTGAGATCAGAGAAGTCGAGGCCGAGAGGCCCAAGATATACGAGGTAAAGGTCAAATGAGAGAGGGGAGAAGAGGAAGTGGTACGATATAAAGGTCGAGTAGACCGATGCCGTTAAGGGCCTAAAGGCCTTGACCTCGTACCGTCTAACCCTTCTCGGAAAGCAGCTTCTCCTCGAGGGCCTTCGGCGGGAGTGCAGTAGATGGTTGAAATGCTGACTCTGGGCTCGGTCAGCAGCATAGCGTTGAACTACGTCAAAGAGTGCATCAACAACGCGTCGAGGGCCTTCGACCTTGATGTGAGGGGTCTGAGGGTCATAGTCGTGGAGTCTCGAGAGCGCTTAAGTGAGCTCCTCGACGAAGTCCTCAGAGGAACTGGCCTAGCGCTCCAACCCCTCAGCTCGGCCTCTCACTACTACATAGCTGGCAGGCCTACGATAATGATAATAGCTTCGGAGCTTTACGAGAAGGGCGAGGCGATAGTCCGAGGAGAGCTGCTGGTAGCTTTGGCCCATGCCAAGCTCCACGGTTCTGAAAAGTATTACGCGATTCGCGTGCCGCCCATGCTCCGGAGGCTAATCGAGTACGGAGCCCCTGAGCACCTCGCAATGGCCGTGCTGTACCTAGTGGCCTCAGGCGTTAAGGGCTACGAGGCGACCAAGTTCGTCGTCGAGAAAGGCTATCTCTCCGAGATGGAAGCACTTTACAACTTTCACTTAAGGATAACGCCCGAAGAGAGGGCCTCTTGGATCATGGCTGAGGGAGATCTTCGCGCGCAAGCCCTGCTCGCCTTAAATGCCTTCAAGGCCCTCGCTAACGCGTTCCCGGTTTATAGCTCGTCGACCGATAGTGAGCTAAGGGAGCTCTTCGAGGAGAACCTCGACATGATACCGCCAGACCTGCGATTAAAAGTGGAGAAGGCTCTCTTCGACGCCTTGTCCAGAGAACCTCAAGAGACCTTTGAAAGGATAGCGTCTTGCTTAGAGGCCCTAGAGGAGATAGTGTACGCCGCCTTGCTGTGAAGCCGTCCAAAGAGACGGCTTGGCTACTTGTGTGTCTCACTACAGACTTCGTCGATGAGCTTCTCCAGAGCTTGAAGGGGCTCGTAGCCCTCTTCGAATATGAGCTTGTACAGCGTGGCGTAGTGGAGCTTAAGCTCTGAATGATACTGGTTTAGGAGGGTCCAAGGAGGTTCCTCGAGCTCCCCAATGCCAACGCCCTCGCAACACTCGTCGAGGCATATCAAGTCGGACCTGGCTGGGCTGTACGAGAGGAATGGGTAGAGCCTGCACTTCATAGGTCTAGCCGGGTATATGGTGCACGTAGGCCTATCGCCCATCACTAGGAAGGTGCAGACGCCGTTCACGCTTTGGAGTGTTGGTATCGGTATCACGCCGGCTATGACTGCCCTCACGTGCCTACCCCTCAATTCCCTCCAATTGACGCCCAAGAAACCAGCTATCCTGCATATGTCAAAGGCCGTCAAGCTGACGTTGGGTCCGTGACAGCATCTGCCGCACCTCAGGCAGGTCGCCCGAACCTTCTCTCCGGGAGATATTCTGATGTACTCGTGCATCACGCGGGCCCCGAGGCCCCTAATCGGTCATGCCTAATAAGCTTGTTGAGTGATGTACTTGGGAAACGTTTAAAGGAGGATGCCTACACTCCCCTCGAGTAGTTGTCAAGTCATGAGCCACGCCAAACTACTGTGCTTGGGAGGATGTAGGGAAGTCGGAAGGTCGGCTTACCTCATTAGCTTGGAGAATAGAAACTTCTTGCTCGACTACGGTGTCTTGCTCAACGATGTGCCCCTATACCCATCGCACGTGAGCCCGAACTCAGTAGACGCCGTTTTGCTCACCCACCCGCACTTGGATCACTCCGGCTTAGTGCCGCTGCTGTTCTCTTCAAGAGTCGCGCCTCCGGCCTACGCTACTCGGTTGAGTACTGAGATCTTGGAGTACTTGATACTAGACATGATTAAGCTCTCGGGGGGCTACTTGCCGTACGAAGTCGAGGAGCTCTACAAAGCCATGGACGGCATCAGGCCCCTAGAGTACGGAGGTGAAGTCGAAATAGGCGGCGTGGTCGTAAAGGCCCTAAACGCAGGCCACGTCCCCGGGAGTTGCATGTTCTTGTTGAAGTCGAAGGACTTTAAGGTCCTCTACACGGGCGACTTCAATAGCATCGAGACTCAGCTGGTGCACCCAGTGGACTTGGACTCGGTCATCTCCGAGTGCCCCATAGACCTCTTGATTGTGGAGTCCACGTACGGCGATAGGCCTCACGAGGACAGGGCGCTCACCGAGAAGAGCTTCGTGGAGTCCGTGATCGACTGCGTTGAAGGCGGCGGGGTCGTGCTAGTGCCAGCCTTCGCCTACAGCAGAGCCCAAGAGATATTGTGCGTGCTCTACAGGCATGCAGGTCACTTAGTGGTCTACTTGGACGGCATGGCTAAGAGCATATCGCTTGAGCTGCTGGACTTCAAGGACTTTTTAAGGGATGGAGACCTGTACGAAGAGGGCCTAGGGTTCGTGAGGTTCGTGAGGGGGCCCAAGGACAGGAAGAGGCTTTTGAAGGAAGGCGGGGTCGTCATAAGCCCATCGGGAATGCTGAAGGGGGGTCCCTCGGCCCTATACGCCAAGCGCTTAGCCGACAAGAGCAATAGCGCAATATTCTTGGTTAGCTACCAGATCCCGAACACGCCCGGTGACTACTTGTTGAAGTATGGCAAGCTAACGCCCGACTCACAGAAGGTCAAGTGCGACGTGAAGTGGTTCGACTTTTCGTCCCACGCGGGCAGGGGCGAGCTCTTGGACTTCATAACTAAGGTCGTGGATTGCTCTGAGGGTAGGACCAAGGTTGTCTTAGTCCATGGAGAGGAGCGGGCGGTGTCGTCCCTCGAAGAGGCTTTGAGGGGCAAGGGAGTAGAAGTCTTGGCTCCCAAGAACGGTGAGTTGCTAGCCTTTTAAACCTCATGAGACCTCGCGGGCTTCCTCATTCGATGTGGGTCGCGGACCCAGGTCGTCGTCTATGAATGGGCCGCGTGACCTGAAGTCCTTGGTCGACGAGCTTATAGAAGAGATCAAGAGGATGAAGAGCGCGCTGGTGGCCTTCTCGGGCGGCGTTGACAGCTCAACACTTGCTGCGCTGGCGTACAAGGCATTGGGCGATAGGGCCTTGGCCGTGACCATAAACTCCCCCCTTCTGCCTCACGGCGAGCTCGATGAAGCAGTCAAGGTGGCCAGGGTCATCGGGATGCGACACCTAGTAGTCGAGTTCAATGAACTCGAGCTCCCAGGCTTCTCCGACAACCCTCGAGGCCGCTGCTACATATGCAAGAAGGCCAGGCTCGCTGTGCTCAAGGACATAGCGTCAAGAGAGGGGCTCAAGGCCATTCTCGATGGGACCACTAAGAGCGACTTGAGCGACTACAGGCCTGGCATTAGGGCCCTAATTGAAGAAGGGGTCCGCAGCCCACTGCTCGAGGCCGGGCTTTCGAAGGACAAAGTGCGCGAGATAGCTAGGCTCTTAGGACTCCCGGTCCACAACAAACCTCCCAGCTCTTGTCTCGCCACTAGGATACCGTACGGTCAGAAGATAACCTTAGAGAAGTTGAGGAGAATAGACTTGGCCGAGAGGGTGATAAAGGAGAGGCTCGGAGCCTCGCTGGTACGCGTCAGGCTTCACGGAGGTGACTTGGCGAGGATAGAGGTGGACCCTAGAGAGAGGAGGCTGTTTTTCAGCGAGGAGGCCCTAAACTTCATAGCCATCGAATTTAAAAAGCTCGGCTTCAAGATCGTGGCCTTAGACGTGGAGGGCTACCGAGCGGGTAAGGTGCCATTAGAGCAGAAAGCAGGGACGGGGTCAGTCCTTTAGGTCTTTGAGCCATGAGTATAGTTTAAAGAGCTTGGAGACTGATTTCTTCACTTCGTCTTCAGGGTATTCGTAAGGCATTAATGAGTCGTTGAGATACGCCTCGTAGGCCGCTATGTCGAAGTAACCGTGACCGGACATGTTAAACAGTATCACCTTTTCATCACCTTTTCTTCTCCCCTCTTCTTGCACTCCAGCGCTATGTCGATGACGGCCCCGATCACGTGGGCCGTTTCTGGAGCTGGAAGTATCCCCTCGGTCCTCGAGAAGAGGATCCCGGCCTCGAAGGCCTCTACTTGGTTGTAAGCCCCGCCTTGACGATCCCTTCTCTCTCATTAAGAGGCAGAGTGTCGGCGCGTCTCCGTGGTAAGCCCTCCAGCGTGTATCGGGGCTTGTATGAAGTCGTGGCCTAAGGTGTACACCTGAGCAGGGGCGTGAGCCTAGCCGCGTCGCCGTGGTCGTAAGTGTAGGTGCCCTTAGTCAACGTCGAGCAGGCTGTCGGCTCGACGGCTATGAACTCCACCTCTTTCTCCGCCTTCTTGGAGACGATGTCGTAATAAAAGGGCTGCACTATGCCGGAGAAGTTGCTACTTCCTCCGACGTACCCGATGACGTAATCGGGGTACTCGTCCATCGCCTCGAGTTGCTTCTTGGCCTCCAACTCCACAACAGCTTGGTGCGCGAGGACTTAAAAGCTTAAGCCGTTCTTTGAAATCGTTCACTCGACACGGAGTCTGTGAAGGTTTTGAAGGAGTGCTAGACAATGATAGAGATCGTGGCGATCCATGCAGGTATAGCTACCAAGCCCCATATAGCCGGGTTCCACTTGACCACGCCGGAGCCGTCGAGCGGCGGTATTGGAAGGAGGTTAAAGGCCGCGAGCCATAGGTTGACCCTGAGTCCAACCGATGCCGTAAAGCTCACGAATGGATGGACGCTCAGCCCTTGCAACGAGTAGAAGGCTAATGCCAATGCTAGGTTCGCTATCGGCCCTGAGAGGGCTATCAAGCCGTAGACCCTCCGCATCTGTTCCGTCGATATGTAGGGCGAGTACGCTGGTGGGGCTATGTACACCGCCCCTGGAGCGGCAAATATGACACTTCCACCTGAGACAAATGCCAGCGCCAAGGCGAGCAAGAGCCCCAAGGGCCACATTCTGTACTCGGCGTGGCAGGCGAACGACCTAGCAACGATCCTGTGCATAAGCTCGTGCAACAAGAAGCCCAAGCCCACGGCGATGATGGACGAAGTGAAGAGCATTAGGAAGTGGGGCGTGCTAGCATAGACCCCTCGTATCGAGAAGCATAGGCTTATCACTATCCAAGATATCGCGAGATCCGCGACCTCTCTCGCGGTCGGCCCTATTTTGCGCAAGGGCTTCACCGCATAGCGTTTTTTCTAGTGTAACTGTGTTGTGTAGGGCATAGCTTAAGAGCCTTTTTAGGGGTCCATCGAGCATGCCCTGCTTCAGGGGGCTAGACTCCAAGGCTCTGGGTTCTAGTTTGATGATGTGGCCTCCTTAATGTCCGCGGATGGCCTCGCTACGACGCGGAGCCGTTGAGCAAATGCGATAACTTTCTCCTACAGCTCATGACTAAGTAATTAATGGTGGAGGAGCATGGTATTGCTGAGCACGGGCTTCATCATAGCTGGTGCTTATGCTGGTAAAGTCAGGAAGACGCTATTCGCTCAATTGAGGGATCACGTGAAGAGAGGGGAGGTCTCGGCCCAAGAGGTCGCTAGGGCCGCCGAGCTGAACAGAGCCCTCTACCACATACTCGTCGAGAGGCTCAAGTCGGATAAGGGCGACGCCATCAAGGCCAAGGTAGAGTACGACGTCGAGGGCGCTGGCCGTCGCCGGGAGGGAGGCCCTTTCTCGGAACTCCGGAATGAACTCGATGATCCGCACCGCTATGAATCTCGTCCGAGCTCGTCCGAGAAAGTATAAAAAGGGTTAAAATATAAAAAGGGTTTAGGTTTTCATCGACCGCCGACGTCAGCCGGAGTCGGCGATTTAGCTCGCGAGGCTAGGGCTTGAGCCGCCACGTTAAAAAGCAAAACCTCTAAATGATAACCTCAGAAGAGGATAGATAACGCGCTGGGGCGAGAGATGAAGGTAACTTGCCTCTGCGGCGGGGTCGGAGCAGCGAGGTTCCTCCAAGGGTTAGTCCAAGTGGTGGAGCCCTCTAGCGTTACGGCCATAGTGAACACAGGGGACGACATAGTGATAAACGGCTTGATGGTGTCGCCGGACATAGACATAGTGATATATCACTTAGCCGGAGTCGTCGACGAGGAGAGGGGCTGGGGGATAAAGGGCGACACCTTTAATTGCCTCAAGGCCATGGAGAGGTTCGGCCTAGAGACTTGGTTCAAGCTTGGGGATGCCGATTTAGCCACCCATATCTTCAGGACGCTTTTATTGAGGAAGGGCTTGAGGCTGAGCGAAGTGACGGAGATCGAGAGGAGGGCCTTCGGAGTCGCGGTCAAGGTCATACCCATGACCGATGACAAGGTCTCCACCATGGTCAAGGTCAATGGCAAGTGGGTCCACTTCCAAGACTACTTGGTCAAGATGGCGTGCCAGGGCGTCGTAGAGGGGGTGGGCTTCGCCGGCATAGAGGGGGCCAAGCCAGCCCCAGGCGTCGTCGAGGCCCTCGAGGAGGCCGACGTCATAATTATTCCGCCCAGCAACCCCATAGTCAGCATAAGGCCCATATTGTCGATGAGGGGGATTAAGGAATTGGTGGCCAGAGCTGAAAAAGTTGTAGCCGTAAGCCCGATAGTGGGGGGGAAGACCATCAAGGGACCCGCCGACAAGCTCATGGCCGCGCTGGGGTTCGACGTCTCACCCAAAGGGGTCGCTGAGATATACAGGGGCTTGATAAAGTTCATGGTGATGGACCAAGTGGACTCGCACTACGCCCCCCAGATAGAGCGGATGAACATAAAGGTGGGGGTCACGAACACAATCATGAAGGACTTGGAGAGCAAGAAGGCCCTGGCCGCCTTCGCCTTGAACTTGGCGCTAGGTAGACAGTCATGACCGTAGTCGAGAGGTACTCAATAGTAATGGTCGTAAATGAGGTCGACGCGGTAGAGGGAGAGCTCGTTAGGACTTATGCCCCGATAACTATATCGAAGCTCATCAGGATGTTGCCCATAAGGTCTAGGCTCTACAAGCTCCCTGACAGGGCGTACTTTCAGGTGGGCTTGAGGATGGACGTGGAGAAGCCCAGGGAGCAAGTCTCGAGGGGCTGCATAGCTTTTTGGCCCCAAGCCTCAGCGATGGCCCTGTTCCTCAGGGACTCCAAGCTGAGGCAGCCGGTGAGCCTGATAGGCAAGGTCACTAAGGGGCTCGAGGCCGTCGAGAGGGCTTCGATGGGCGCCCCAATAGTCATCAAGTTAGCTACGTAGATTTGCCTTGCTTGTGCGCGAAGTCCGTGAAGGGCGGCGGCTCGTCTAGGTTTATTATGGGTATGGCTATCCAGCCGGGCCTAGACCCCTCAGACACGGTCACGTACTCCCTGTTCTCCTCGGTCCTGATCAACAAGTACTTGCCGCTGAGCTTCTCCTCGCTTATGTAGTGGTAGAATATCGGGAGGCCGTACAAGTTGTAGTAGTCGTGGTATACCGCGAAGAGGCCGTAGACGTGCTTCCCCTCGTGCTCAAAGTGTATGATATAGATCATCTGCCCTAGAGTTGACATCGAGGCAGCGAACCTGGCCAAGTCGCTTAGGCTCTTGACCTTCACGAGCGTCGTGGACTCGATCTTTATTTTGGGCGCGGCCATCTCCTTTAAAGCGCCGTCGATCACTTATAAGCTTTCAATGACCTCGGGAGCATCACCTCTCACGCTCCCTCAATAGGTTCAAGACCTCTTCGTAGTCCAGGTCCCTCCACTCCTGGTAAGCGTCCGCGACAGCGAACCATGGGCCTGACCTGATGTTCAAGCACACCATCAAGTCTACGCTCCTCGAGAGCCTCAGTAACGAGTCCAGACATCCAGTCGGCGTCGCTATAACGACTCCTCTCGCCTTCTTAGATTTGACGAACTCTATGGCGGCCGTCATCGTGTAGCCAGCGGCCACGCCATCGTCGACGAGGACGACTCTAAGGCCCTCCAGCGAGGGGTAGCCCCTTCCCCGCCTCAACAGCTCGTTCCTCCTCCTTATCTCCTCGAGCTGCTCCTCCACCGCCTCCTGAATGTCGTGGTCGCTCAATCCTATGCTCCTAGCGAAGGCCTCGTCTACGAAGTAGCTCCCATCAGGGCTCACGGCGCCGAAGCCGGCTTCTCTATTCCAAGGTATCAAGAGCTTTCTGCATATCAGTATGTCGAACTCCGAGCTCAAGGCCTTGGAGACCATGAGGCCCACGGGAACTCCCCCCATGGGCACGGCGAATACGTAGTCCGCTCCATCGAGGACTGAGCGACAGGCCTCTCCGAGCAGCTCACCGGCGTGAAACCTATCCTTGAAGACGTGGAACTTGCCGAGCAATTCCTCGTCGTACACCACGTTGCCTCTCCGAGAGAGCTTCAAGGGGGCCACGAAGATACTCTCTTATCCCTTATCCCTCATATTTTTATCCTCCGAGCAGTGCCAGCCTTGGACCCCCGGTGAGGCGGTCACTAGGAAAACGTGCTCGTTTGAGCTAACAAATTTAAGCCCAGATATTGTGAGGTAAAAGCGTGAGGATTGAGGGCGTATGGGCTTGAGCCCTCAGAATCTCAAGGCCTTTTACTCGGCCATGGACGAGATACTCTCCTTCCTCAGGGACTTGAGGGAGAAGCTGAGCAGCTCTGATGTGGATAAAATGGTCGGCATGCTCCTCGAGGCCTGGGGATGGGGAAAGATAGTCCTAGTCGTCGGAGCTGGTCGAAGCGGCTTAGTGGGAAGGGCCTTCGCCATGAGGCTGATGCACTTGGGCTTTAGGACCTACGTAGTCGGTGAGACCATAACTCCGGCCATAGGCCCCAACGACGTCCTAGTGGCGATATCAGGCTCGGGCTCGACGGCTGTGGTGGTCACGGCGGCGGAGGCAGCCAAGAAGGTTGGGGCCAAGGTGATAGCCATAACCTCGTACAAGGATAGCCCTCTAGCCAAGATAGCTGACCACGTGGTCGTCGTCCCCGGCAGGACTAAGACGGCGGTGGAGCAGGACTACTTCTCGAGACAGATACTCGGAATTCACGAGCCCCTAGCTCCGCTAGGCACGCTCTTCGAACTCGGGACGGCCGTGTTCCTTGACAGCATAGTTGCGGAGCTCATGTACAGGCTCGGCAAGTCGGAGGTCGAGATGAAGTACAGGCATGCGGTGATAGAGTAGTCACTGAGCTACGCCTAAGCGGTGATTGAGCTGAGGGTCGGCGAGCACGTTTTAGTCGATAAGCATCGCGATCCCCAAGGCAACTTCGTGGCTTTGACGGAGATTAACGTCTGGAGGGCTCTAGAGCCAAAGGTGAGCGCTGAAGTGCTCAAGGGCATCGAAGTAGAGTTTTCCAGAGAGAAGGTCCTCCTAAAATCTAAGTCACGGGCCAAGATAAGGGCGATTATAAACAAGGCGAGGGCGTCGGGGATCGCGGTCATCGGCTCGCTTTAAACTCGGGGCCGACGAAGGAACGCGACCTTCGCCGCTCCATCACCTCATCCTTGTCCTCTGCATCGAAATTTCGCTAACCTCGCTCATCAGAGCCGGATGTACCGACCATCCCCTGAGTCTCAAGTTCCAGCGCTCATCATCTGAGGAAGCATTACACGAGCCTCGCTAAAAGCTTTTCTACAAGCCGAGGGTCGATCGCCTGCGCACGTTCAAGAGCTTCCGGGACGCGAGTAATCTTAATAGAGCCGCCAGGATATTTTAAGCAACGAGGCCGATGAAGATAGTCATGCCCGCTGAAACTCAATGAGGTGTCCTAGGGTATCGGAGGCCTCTACGCTATGTAGTGACCCCTTATCTCCTTGATCCTGTCCTCCTCTTCCTTGCTTATATTGGAGCCCTTCTTGAGGATTTGGACTATGAAGTTGCAGACGAACTCCGGGTTTTCCCTGAACATCGCCTGCAACGTCTTTAGCAGGATGTTCACGTTCTTTGGCGGCAAGTCGCTCAGCATTTTGTCGAGGCCCTCCTTGATGACGTCCCTCATGTAGTCGTTGAAGTCGCTCTCAGTCTCTATGACTGCGTCGTAGACCTTCTTGAAGTTGATGATCATTCGGTACTCTTCCTCATCCACCCTAACGACTATCTCCTTCATCTCCGTCATAGCCTCTGGTTTGTCGGAGGCACGGAAGTTTATCAAGATTCGTATTACGGAGGTCTTACTGAGTAATGGTTATCCTAGCGCCCTGATTATCGGCCTTGACGACTAATATCCGGCACCTCGCCTCGAGCCTCCTCTTGAGCCTCCTGGCCACGTGCTCAGCCCTGTCGTCGCTCGTCACGGCGTAGACAGCGGGGCCCCACGAGCTCTGGCCGTAGCCCTCGACTCTGAGCTCCTTGAGCACCTCTATGACCTTGGCCGATAGGGGGTTGTACGTCCCCCCTTGCACTCCCGAGAACATCTCACCGACGACCTCTTGAAGATCTATGAGAGCCTTCCCGAACGACCCCAGATCTTCGTCCAGCAAAGCCGGTACAAGCCTGCAGAGAGCTATTTGGGCCGCCCTACCAACGAGCTTGTCCCCCTCGACCGCTGGCCTGAGCTTAGCAAAGGCCTCCTCCTCGGCCCTGCCGCTGACCCCCTTCCCCAAGGGGATCGCTACCACGAAGCTCCACCACTCCGGGAAGTCGAGCCTCAGGATGAGCGGTGGAAACGAGCCCTCCTCCTTCTTTACGCCCCCGTCAAGGACGAGGCCCCCTCTCTCGAAGACGTAAGTGCCCACGCCGGACTGCTTCCCGAGGCCCAGGGCCTTGGCCACCTCGGGGACCCTCTCCTCTACTCTATTCAGGGACAGCAAGGCGTAGGCGACCGACAGGGCTAGCTGGGTGGTAGAGCCGAGCCCCACGTGTCGAGGGGCCGTGGAGTGGACCCTTATCCTGCCCCTCCAAACCCCAAAGGCCTTTGCTACTCGCTCGACGAACTTCTGAGCCAGCCTCCTCTGGACCCCCTCCACTGACAGCTCATCGGCTGTCTCGGCCTCGACCACCGTCCTAGGCTCTTCGATACCGACGCCCAGCGACACGTAGAGCCTGCCCTCAGACCCCAAGGGGTTTATCATCCCGAAGTGCAACCTCGAGGGGGCGCTGACCCAGACCCTCAAAGCCCGCCACCGCGATGAAGTTCCTCAGTAGGATTAATTCTCGAAGGCAAAAAGCGTTTCTGTGGAGAGCTCTAGGGACGCGGCCTCACGCAGACGACGCCTCGGCAAAGGCCTTAGGCGCGGCTCCAAGACCTTGAAGTCCCGACGCGGCCTGCTACTGGCAATAGAGCCCGCCAGAGGTCGACGCTTCGCGCAACGCCTGGCGTTTACAATCCTAGGACGGCGGGCCGCGGATCCTACGAGCCATGAAAGCCCTTAGGGCCTCGGCCTCGCGACTCTCGATGGAGAGCTGGCTACGTAGCTCGAGGCCTCACCTCTTCTTCTTGGCTCCCCTGGCCCTCTTTAGCTCCTTCGCCATGTAGTCCTTGAACTCCTCAACGTTCATGGCCTCTCTGTGGCTGGGCAACTTGATTAAGACGACGTCGCCCTCATGGGTTTTAACCCTGATCTCGTCGTGGTCGGGATATCTGTAGACGTCCAGCTGCGTCAGGCCCATTCTCTCGAGCTCTACCTTGTATTTCGACAAGGCCTTGGCCATCGTAGGAGCACCTAGCTAGCCTAGCTTCGGGCCGGCTTAAGAGCTTTTTCACTCTAACTCAGGCGACCATGTAGGTGAACCATGAACTCGTTGGCCCTAAAGGTGGCCTTGGTTAAGAGGTAATACCAAAGATTTTATCGCTCCTCAAAGCCCTTCAGTGCAGGCGTCGACTATGGGGGCCTTTGACGATAGCAGAGCGGCTAGGGTACTCGTCATGGTCGTCATAGCCATAGCCGCGCTCCTCGCGGGTTACTTCATAGCATCCGCGCTGGCGTCAGGGCAGTCGCAACAAGAGCAGAACCAGGGATTGGGGGGCGTTAAAGTGCTCGAGGTCTCCATAAATCCCTCGAGCGTCAGAGCTGGCGAACCGACCCACTTAGTGGTCAGAGTCTCCAATCTGCTGAATGACTTCGCAGACGTCAAGGTGATGGTACTCATAAAGGGAGAAGTCGAGAAGTTTGTGACTGTGAGCGGCTTCAACGTCGCAAAGCTGGACGAGGGGACTTGGCGGTGGGACTGGGGGTCGCTACCGCCGCTCTCTGAGATCAAGTACGTCGCGAACTTGGTCTTCAACGTCCCTTCGGGGGTGGCCGAGATAAAGTATAGGGTTCAAGTCGACGTAGTGGCACGAGGCTTGACGGTCGACAGCAGGACCTTCATAGTCCAAGTGTCGACGTAGCCGTATAGCAACAGCAATACTCACTCTTTCTACGCCCCTCGGCCCTCTCGAGGCTTCAAGGCGTTGTGGCTTGAGGCTGGGCCTCACACGTGCATCGAGGCCTCGAGGTCCGCTACGCAGCGATAGGCGCTAGTTTATAATTGCTTGCCCAACAAATAGCTCGTGTAAAGCATATGTCGAGGGGCTACGTCAGGGGGAGGTACGCCGAGGAAAGGCTCGTTACCAAGCTCGCGGGCCACGGATGGATAGCGTGTAGGACGCCCATGAGCGGAGGGGTCGCTCAGGTGGACGTCGAGGCCATAAAGCCCAGCGAGAAGAGGTTGGCCCTCGTGGAGGTGAAGTCGACGATGAAGAGCAGCTTGACCGTTCCCTCGGAGAACGTCGAGAAGATGAGGCGTAGGTACGAGAGCTGGTACAAGCACCTCCTTAGAGAGGACTGGAGGGTCGAGTACGTGCTGGCGGTGCTCTGGAGGGCCAAGGGGGGCAAGGGCCTTTGGGTCTTGAAGGACGTAAGCGAGTGCGTCGACAAGTCGCAACCGATAGTGATTAGGAGAGAGGACTCTGAGTGTACTTGGAGGCCCTGACCTTGGCTTCCACCGCGCCATACGTCAAGCTCATGAGGCCCGTCAACAGCTTCATGGCTGGCGTCGCTGCCGTGATAGGACTGCTCATGACCTCGCAACTCTCGCTCGACGTCGACGCCGCCAAGGTGGTCCTCCTGTTCGCCTCGACCTTCCTGCTCTCCTCTTCGTCTATGGCCATGAACGACTACTTCGACAGAGGGGTGGACGCAATTAACCAGCCCCAGAGGCCCATACCAAGCGGCGAGGTGAGGCCGCAGGAGGCGCTCGCCCTCTCCGTCGCGTTAATGGCCACAGGCTTGGCGCTGTCTCCGCTAATAAGCTTGGAGGCGCCCGCAATAGCCGTCTTTGCGTGTGCCACCTTCACTGCCTACAATGG
>Ga0209183_1000626_pt1 | contig 13414 bp, 10 predicted proteins | sample LHCtaG_2_FD_184120 | JGI IMG/M metagenome (GOLD analysis project Ga0209183, IMG submission 184120) | Hot spring microbial communities from Little Hot Creek, USA to study Microbial Dark Matter (Phase II) - LHC4sed_replicate (SPAdes)... | ecosystem: Environmental > Aquatic > Thermal springs > Hot... | reverse complement strand
GATGGTTCTAGAGGGGGAAACCTTCTACGCCTTCTACTCAGACGAGCCTATGGCTGAAACAGACAACCCATTCATCCTCATGTATATGCAGTTTGGATGGGTGTTTAACGACGTGACTGGAGGACCACCTAAGCTCACACTTATAGTTATAAAGCTCGACCCCGAGTCCGCCGCTATGGCTGCAGACCTATCGGTTTCTGAAGAGTCTGCGAGGAAGTATGCCGATGAGTTTAACCTAACGATGAAAATCATAGACGGCATACCCGTCTTCGGCTATGAACCGGTGAAACCCAAACCCTTCCCGCTTTCCCCACCCATAGGTGTGGTACACTTCTACATAAACGGACTATTCTACCAGATCAGAACCTCCCTATCCTTCGAGGAGATGGTTGAAATCGCCAGGTCTATCATCGAACAGCTTTAAAGCACTTTTGATGATAGCAGCCATCCTACTAGCAGCTGATATCCCATTGGTTTGGGCTGATGGAGAATTAGGACCAGATGGAAAATACCATTTCTATGCTCGCGGATACTGGTACTCCTCCATAAATATCGGCAACAATAGGGGTATCTGGCAGAATCACGGTTTACGATAATAAAATTAAGGGCACTGGAGTATGCGTATTTGAATGCGTAAACATGATGTTCGACGATGACTCATGGATACAGATAGGTTATGAGAAAAACTTGGAAGGAAATATGGAGCTAAAATACTACTATGAATATCGCATCGCCCCTGGGCCCCCTGTATCCAACACTTTTGGAATCGCATCTGCCGGAGAAGCGCCAAGCTTCAGTATTTACCGCTCAGGTTCCTCAAATAACGGGTGGATATGGAAGTTAACTAAAGACGGCGTCCTAGTGGCACAGCCGACTGTACCATTAGGATATAGTTCCGGAAGAGCCGAGGCATTTTTCGAATCTGTAGATGCAACTAAGGAAGTGAGTTATAACCAGGGGACAGGCCGATTTACAGAACTGAAGTATTATTACGGAGGGGCTTGGTCAAGCTGGAACGCCATAAAGTTCATCGTCTACGCCCCCTATCACGCCAAGCCTCTGGACACTAACAAGTTTCAGACATGGGGGGACTACGACGCAGACCCCTAAAGAGGGGACGGTGAAAAGCCTATAAAAACACTCCTCAAAGAAGAAAACATGAAAAAGACATGATAGATAAATTAAGCAAGAAGCGACAGTTCTTGAATGAATTCATCACTTAACTTAAACTTTCCTCCTTCTGCTGTTCGGATTGCATAAACTTTTCCATCCCACGCTTTTATTGGCTTCACGATTACATTAGGGTGCTCCCTCTCTACGCTAAGGCTGGGATGGCTGAGTAGCCAGACGTGTTTCTGCTTGTTTATACTTGTTTCTAGTTTTTCCAACTACGGTTAGGTTTATATCCGGAATATACACAAAAATTCACTTAAAGTGGATATTTGCCTTATAGCTGCGGTGTCGTGGTTTGAAGGAGGTTAAGCGTAAACGGTTCGGGGACTACGACCCCGAGGTCTTGGAGAGGCTTCCATACTGGGTTAGGGAGATGCTTAAAATGCTCGACGAAGTGGAGGGTGAGAAGCCTAGCTTAGAAGGGTTTTAGAGGGGATGTCTCTTTTTATCTATACCATAATGTGTAGCTCACACGAGTTTTTATTGTGGGTGGATTGAAGTGTAATTTTCATTTATGATGAGTTTTGCATCTATGTCTTTCCTAATTATGTCCATCAGTTCTTTCCATTTAGGGCTTAGTTTTTCAAAGTATTTTTGGTCTCAAGTACCTCATCGATTTCTTTCCTTCCAACCTTCCAGGGTATTCGCTTTACATATATTGGGAGAGTTAGTATGATTATGACGAACTGTGTTTGACTTCTAAATGTCTTATGGCGTAGGGAAGTTTGCCTCTAATAGTTAGCCATTTATAATCTACTTCTCTCGTTGAGAAGCATTCATGTGCTTCGTCTAAAGTTATGCATTCGGCGAAGCCTAGAAGGCGGTTAAACCATTCGTAGACGGCTAGATCGACTCTAATGAAACTACTTGCCACTCTTGCCGAAATCTAACGGATTTGAAGGTTGTGAAAAACGTAGTTTAACTTCTGGAGTGCAGATTGGATTCAACCCCTCGCAGCATCGATCACTGAGTATTGCAACCAGCTGTGAAGATTTCGCTCTACCATTTCTGAATAGTCGCTGATAACTTTTGCATCAATGACCCCGTTCTTCCTCAAAATTTCTAAGTTTTCAACCACCCCTTTCGCCAAGTCGTTTAAGAGGCTCATGTCTCTAACGAAGATTTCTAAGGTTTAAAAGTTTAAAGATTTAACGGTGGATTCCCTGGCTAAGCTCACGGCAACAGGCGTAGAGGAAGAGGATTTTGAAAGAGTATTTACAGAATCCTTTAACGAGGAGGGTGCAACGTGAAAACATGGATTAAACCGTTAAGCCTTATATATGGTTTCACTATTTCTTGTATGCCATAAGTGTGAGCGGCGAAGACTATGGTTAGATGTCCAGTCTGCAACGGAGAGTTCCGGGCGGAGCCCCTCAAGACTCGGAGGTTCAGGCTCTACTAGGTCAAGCGTTATCACTGTGCGCTATGCCGCTATGATGAACGAAAACGTTACATGCCCTAGAGCCGGCTGAAGCCTTTCACCCGCCGGAGACATAAAAACCTGAGAAAAATAAAAAATGGGGGTTAAACGCGGGGGAAATCCCTGAAAACGTCTCTTAATCTGTTGAGAGCTTCAAGATAGGTCTTATAGAGCTTATCGTAAACCTCTCTATTCTTCGGGTTTGGTTTAACTACTTGCGACGATTTAACCCATTCACGAACCACATCGTAGTCTTTAAGTAATCCCGCTCCTACACCAGCCAGAACGACGTCGCCTAGAGGGGCTCCCGGGTTTTCAGCGATATAGTCCATAGATAACCCTGATACGTCGGCTAAAATAGCCCTCCAAAGCTCTGACTTAGCTCCGCCGTCAACTAAAATAGCTCTCTTAATGGGCATACCCGCCTCTACGGCCGCATCAACACTGTATTTGAGACCGTAGGCAACACCTTCTAGAAAAGCTCGGAACACGTGGGCTTTAGTATGGTAGAGTGTTAAACCGAGTAAGCCTCCTCTAATATACTCATCCCAGTATGGGGCTCTATCGCCGATCATCATATGCGGCATAAATATCAGTCCATCTGATCCTGGTGGAACCTTCGCCGCCTCCATATCAAGAAGAGTATAAGCTGAAAGTTTAAGCTTAGAAGCAGCTTCAGCCTCAACCTGTCCAAGCTGATCTCTGAACCATCTTATACAATAGCCAGCTGTAGAAACACCGGCAAAACTGTAAAGGTACTCTATATCTCTGGCAACGTAAGGGTAGTTTATGAGCTTTATTGAAATCCTCGGTTTATGGCTTATAAAGCCGCAACACATACTAGTACCTAGCATAAGAGCCAGATCTCCATCGTCTAAAGCCCCTACCGCTAATGCACTAACTGGCGCGTCTATCCCCCCTGCACATACAGGGGTTCCAGGTTTAAGACCTGTGAGCTCTGAAGCTTCCCTGTGAATTTCACCTACAACTTGCTTAGATTCTACAAGCTTCTCCGGGAAGAAGTCTCTCTCTATTCCTAGCTCTTCCATAAGTTGTTCGGCGAAATCCCTCTTACTTATGTCCAGTATCCCACCGTAGTTTCCAGCGCTTGAAAGGTCTAAAGCTATTGAGTCGGTCAGTCTATATATGCAGTATCCATTAGGGGTGATTATTTGCTGTGTTCTCGACCAGATATCCGGCTCGTTAAACTTTATCCATAACATTTTAGTATATCCATAGTATGGGTCTACGGTATTACCAGTTACTTTAAATATTTTATCTTCTCCTATGTTTGTTCTAATCCATTTACACTCCTCTGTAGCCCTTCTATCGGCCCATATTATGCAGGGTCTAAGAGGCCTCATTTCTCTATCGCATGGAATACCGCTGCCGCCATATAGACCGCTTACACATATGGCGGCGATCTCCCTCGGATCTACTTTAGAGGCGTCTAAAACCTCTTTTATGGTTTCGCATAATGCGTTAAACCATACGTCAGGCCACTGCTCCGCCCATCCGGGTTTGGGGGTTAAAACTCCGTATTCTCTGAATGAGGATGCAAGTATTCTTCCCCCACAATCTGCTAGAATCGTTTTTGTACCTAGAGTTCCTATATCCGAACCTATTAGTAAACTCAATTAAACACCTGATTGATATTTCATCTATCGCCTCTAAAATCTTTCTCACAGTCGGAGCGTTCACTTTTGCCATTCAAGTGTATTGCATAAGCTCTTACAGTACGTATTTGTTTAACCTTACAGTATCTGCTGAAGATGAATGTTAAGGTTGGTAAAGCCATCGTCTCACTTCTAGTTTTTACTTACATTGTTGCAAAACATTATGTTTAAACTCCATTTTCCGTCGACTGGTTAAGATTTTCAGTTAAGTTTAACTATGAATTTCGCAAATACTATTTTAGATGGGTTTAGACGAATCTGAGGAAGTTAAACAATTGGCTGAGCTTAAAGCAAAGTTGCAGAAAAAGCTTGAATCTCTTAGAGAGGAAGTTAAAACCTTGGAGTCTCTCATATCGGTTGTAGACTCGCTTTTAGTATCTAAAAGCTTTAGAAGAGTTGAAGCTCCTCAATTACCTCAGGTTCAACCCACTCAAGTTGAAATAGGTCCCGCTCCGCAAGTGCCCGAGGCGGCGGCTCAAGAGACGCTTACCCTTGAAGCGTCAGATGGAGTTCTCTTGGCGAAAATGTACGTGACTGATAGGGATGCACATGTTGTTATCGAACCTAGCTTAAACCTGTACGTGTCAACACCGCCGTTTCAATCTTTCTTGGTTAGTAGAGTGCTGGACTCTATGAAAAGTAAGGATCTGGAGCTTGTTAAAGAAGGGAAGCTAAACCCAGATAGGGTTTTCGACTATGAGTTAAAAATAGAAGGTGACGCTATCAGAGAAATTAGAATAAGAAACTACGGAGATAAACGTAGGCTTAGAGAGCTTAGAACATCCATCAGATGGACGCTTGAAAAAATGTATGAAAAATTAAAGGTCTAAGATTGAGAAATCCGGGGGAAATGGACGAGTAGTGATGGTTACCATAGAAAAAGTGGCTGGAAGAAAATAAGCTGATATGCTCAAACGCATATGCTCTATAGTAAGGTCAGTCGAGCATTCCATGTCTTCTATATCTATTTTTAAATAAGATGTAAGGTTATATATGGCATTCCAGACAGTAATTTAGCACGCTATAAATAAGATAAAGATTAAATTAAACTACTAGCTTATACGAAATCTCTAGACCTAGAAGGGAGGAAAGATGTATGAGATAGTTGAGAAGAGAGAACTCGCACCGAAGATTAAACTCCTAAAGGTCTTTGCTCCAGAGATCTCTAGGAAGGCACAGCCCGGACAGTTTGTCATTTTGAGGGTTGATGAAATGGGCGAACGCTTTCCACTAACTATTGCGGATTGGGATGCTCATAGCGGGACAATAACCCTAGTCTTTCTTGAAGTTGGAGTTTCAACTAGAAAACTGGGAGAGCTCAAGGAGGGTGAGACGATACTGGATATTCTTGGGCCTCTTGGAAATCCCACTGAGGTGAAAAATTATGGAGTTGTATGCGTTGTAGGTGGTGGTGTTGGAATAGCGGCTGCTTACCCATTAACGCGGGCTTTCAAAGAAGCTGGCAATAGAGTAGTGTCGATAATAGGTGCGAAAACAGCCGAATTGTTGATCTTGGAGAAAGAGATGATGGCGTTCTCGGATGAAATTTACATATCCACAGACGATGGGTCAAGGGGCTATAAGGGATTTGTAAGCGATGTCTTAAAATTGCTAATCCAAGATGGACATAGATTCGACTTAGTTTACGCGGTTGGGCCAGCTGTGATGATGAGGGCTGTGGCTAATGTCACAAAACCCCACAGTATTAAGACGATCGTCAGTTTAAATCCAATAATGGTTGATGGAATTGGTATGTGCGGTACTTGCAGAGTGACGGTTGGCGGTAAAACTAGGTTTGTATGCGTAGATGGACCGGAGTTCGATGCCCACGAAGTAGACTTTGAAGAGTTGATAAAGCGTTCTATGACTTTCCTCTCAGAAGAGAAGATGGCTCTAGACTATTGGGAAGCAAACAAGAAGGTGGGAGGTTAAGGATTATGAGCAAATGGGATCGATTTAAAACTGTTCCGATGCCTAAACAACCTCCTGAAGTGAGGATACGCAATTTTGATGAAGTTGCCTTAGGCTATAGTGAGGAGCAAGCCATGATGGAGGCTGAAAGATGCCTACAATGCTCTAACCCTCAATGTATTCCAGGGTGTCCGGTTGAAATAGACATCCCCTCATTCATTAAACTTCTAAGGAAAGGCGAGTTTAGAGAAGCGATACGAAAGATTAAGGAGAAGAATAATTTGCCAGCCATCTGCGGTAGAGTCTGCCCCCAAGAGGATCAATGTCAAAAGAACTGTTTACTAGGTAGGAAAGGTGATCCGGTACAGATCGGTAGGCTGGAGAGGTTTTTAGCTGATTGGGAACTGAGGCATGGAGTCGAGATTCCAGAGAAGCCCCCCTCCACTGGCAAACGCATAGCAATCATAGGTGCGGGTCCAGCCGGGCTCACTGCGGCAGCGGATCTAGCCAGACTAGGGCATGAGGTCGTAGTCTTTGAAGCCCTCCATGAGCCGGGAGGAGTTCTAATGTATGGTATTCCAGAGTTTAGGCTTCCCAAACGTATCGTCCAAGCGGAAATCGACTACGTGAAGAAGCTTGGGGTTACCATAAGAACGGACACCCTCATCGGCAGACTTTACACTATCCCAGAGCTTCTGAAAGACGAGGATTTTAACGCCGTATTTATTGGAACAGGCGCCGGACCACCAATCTTTATGGAAATACCGGGGGAAAACCTCTGCGGGATCTACAGTGCAAATGAATTCCTGATACGTGTTAACCTGATGAAATCCTACCTCTTTCCAAAGTGGGATACTCCAATCAAGGTTGGTGATAAAGTGGCAGTTATTGGAGCTGGGAACGTCGCAATGGACTCTTCGAGATGTGCTTTAAGACTCGGAGCTAAGGAGGTTCACATAATTTATAGACGGTCGAGGACTGAAATGCCTGCTAGGAGAGAGGAGGTTGAAAACGCCGAAGAGGAAGGCGTAGTATTCGATTTCCTAACTCTTCCAGTAGCCTATCACGGAGATGCAAAAGGCTGGGTTAGAAAGATGGAGTGTATAAAGATGCAACTATCCGAGCCTGATGAATCTGGAAGACGTAGACCAATCCCCATAAAGGATTCAAACTTTCTAATGGATGTTGATACAGTCATAGTCGCAATAGGTAGAAGACCCAACCCACTCATCCAGCAGACTACGCCTGGGCTTGAAATAGCCAAAGACGGCACAATAGTTGTCGATGAGAATATGCGAACAAACATCGAAGGTATATATGCTGGAGGCGACATAGTTACTGGTGAAGCAACAGTTATAAGCGCCATGGGGGCTGGGAAGAAGGCAGCTAGGTCAATCCATGAATACTTGAAGTCCTTCAAGTAACTTCATTACATTTCCACAAATAGAAAAACCTACTAGAACGTTAAGGAAATCGTTATTTACTTGTTAAAAACTAGATGAAACTTAGAAGCCAATAGCTCTATGCACCTTAGCTACTTGCTCTGGATCTACTTTCCATTTCCTATCATACGTCATGTAACCGTTTAATTCGCCCTCTACGTCGTAGAGTTGAGTATAGCAAAACCCGGCTAGAGGTTCACATTCACGTATGGCTTTTATATTCCCCCTATACCTCGTTAGAAACTCGTATTCATCTGCAACTGGAGGACCGTAAACCATAACCTCACGGTCTACAATGGGTCTAAATCCCTTGATCCCCCAGCCTCCCCACTCGCTCAACACTATAGGCTGATCATTGTACTTGAAGTCTTCAACTGCTACTCTAAGCTCCTTCGGCTCTCCTGTTTTTAAAGATCGAACCCTCTTCAGAAGAATGTCTTTAAAGTGTTTATACCCTTTCCAGCCGCTGTAATCATGGATATCGATTACGTCTGTAGGCCCCACATGGATGTAGCCGCTGTTGTCCACAAGAAGCCTTGTTGGATCCAAACGTTTAATCCTTAAGCATATTTCCTCTACAAACCTCCGATGTTCAATATTGTTGCTTACAGTTTCTCTTTCATTGAATGGAACCCAAGCTATTATCGACGGATGGTTGAAGTCCCTTACAATAATATCCTCCACCTCATTCCAGAAGTTGTCGAGGTTTTTATATTCAAGGCTCATACCCCAATCTGGCATCTCCTCCCAAACTAAGACTCCGAGTTTATCGCACCAGTAGAAATACCTAGGGTCTTCTGGTTTTTGATGCTTTCTAACGCCGTTTAACCCGAGCTTCTTGACAGCTTCAACATCTCTTCTTAAGGCTTCAACATTAGGTGCCGCATATAACCCATCTGGGAAGAAGCCCTGATCCAACGCGAATTTAAGATAAACGGGCTTGTTGTTTAACGCTATTTTCCCGTTTACAACGCCTATACTTCTTAAACCGAAGTATCCTTTAACATCATCTAGAATCGCGTCGTTCTTCTCAATAAAGAGCTCGATCGTATATAGGTCAGGCTCTTCAGGAGACCATAAACACACTTCTGGAAGCTCCGCTGAAGCTCGTAGAGGGTTTTCCCTCACCTCCCGGACTAAGTTGATGAGCTCGGCCTCGGCTAGGAAGACTTTCAATCTAAGCTTTAAACCATTAATCCGTCCGTTTACATATGCGTATAGTTGAAAGCCGTTAGAATTGACATCCGGGAGGATTTGGAATCTATCAATCCAAGCATCTCCACACGACTCTAGCCAAACTGGCTGCCATATCCCCGTAGTTCTCATATACGTGCATCCGGAGGGTTTAAGTCTCGGATCCTGCTTCCCCCTAGCTTGGTCTCCATGAAAATCCTCTACCCTCAAAACAAGAGTATTCTCATAACTGATGTAATCCGTTATGTCAAAACTGAAAGGCGAATATCCTCCTACGTGTTCACCTAGGTATTTTCCGTTAAGCCATACAGTAGCCTTATAATCTACAGCTCCAAACTTTAATAGGACCCTAGCCCGTCTAAAGTCTTCACGCATTTTAAACGTTTTACAGTACCATACAATATTATGTATGGACTCGTCTCCTATCCCGCTCAGTCTACTTTGAAATGGATATGGAACCCTTATCTTCACAGGCTCAGGCAACCCGTCTAAGAACCACCTCTTACTCAACCCAATATCGTCGTCATCAAAGCTAAAATCCCACAGCCCCTCAAGGCTCATCCAAGTCCTTCTAACGAAGTCAGGTCTAGGCACTTCAACATCATACATTATCCCACAAAAGATAATACTTTTTAAGTAGACTTTAATTTTTACGTGGATCTCCAACTCCTCAGATGAAGTGTCATAGTAGTCATAGCCATAATAACTGCCGCGCTTTTAGGCCTCTATTTAGGAAAGGCCTCTAAGGGTTCTGGGTTAAGTAGAGATAAGTAGTGAGTTATTACCTCTACTTAACTCTTTCCTCTCGATTAGCTCATAGGGGGCTCTTTGGGGGAACCCTGCTCCCCGCATCTGAAGGTTTAAAACTGCTACTACATCCCTATCCATTGTTATACTGCATTTTCTGCATTTCATGAGCCTGCCCCCATAGGAAGCCATGCTTCCTGAGCAGAGGGGACAAGTTTTAGACGTATTCTTAGCATTAACGTATTTGACTGGTAGTTCAAGCCACTTAAGCTTGTATTCTAGCATGAACTGGAAAGTCCTTGCGTTCCACTTTGAGAGCTTTCTATTCTGCTCTTTAGAACGGTTTAGAATCTTCTGCTTTATCCCTTTAAGCCTTTCCATTATGGCTCCAGAGCTGGATTCCTTAAGCTTTCTCGCTATCTCAGTCGTCAGCTTTTGCATGAAGTCTCTAGCTCTATTCCCCTCACGTCTAGAATACTTCCGCATCAAGCTCATATATGTTTTGGGCTTAAACTTTGAAAGCCTCTGTATTCTTTGCCTCTTAACCTCGTAAACTCTATGAATATGGTAGAGCTCCTTAAGGCTATACCTCTCTACTCTTCCATTAATTAACGCTGTTATGTTTGTCAGGTTTACGTCGAATGAAGCCCATTCATCGGCCTTAGGCTCAACCCTCTTCTTAACCGTGATTATCAGCTCCTTCTCTGTTAGGATTAATCCTCCAAGCCCGTCAAAGTCTTTAGGAATCCATAGATACCTGCTTAAATCAACCACGAGATATCTTCTGTTCGGCTCGATACTTATCTTTAAAATTCCATCCTTGAAGCTGAAAAGCGTATTCTTGACGTAAACCGTCCGCTTAGTTATCTCAGGTAGGTTTTCAGCCCTCCCTTTATTGTAGAGCGTTATCCACCCCTTAACCAATCCGATAACCGAGTTTATGGCTGAATCGACGTAGTGCTTTGAATACCTCCAACCCTTCAGAAGCTCGTCCCTAAGCCTCTTCCTATCATCGTTTTTGAAGTCTAAATGAGCTTTTCCATTGAGTTTGACGTAGTTGAGGACAACTTCTAAAGCTCTTCTCTTAGCCTCGAAATACGAGTCTACTAGGTCTTTAGGAGCGTCTACTGGGATTCTGTAGCTCTTAACCGCCTCCATAATCCTTCAACCTCGCTTCTAGGATAGCGGAGCTTACCAGTCGGAAGCCTAACGGCTTTGATGAGCCCCGTCTTCTGCCACCTCCAAAGGGTCTTGACAGATATCCCAAACATCCTAGCGACCTCTTTTGGACGTAAGAGTTCTTCATCCATCAAAAAGACTATAGAGACCACCTAATATTTAAACCTATCTATTTTGAAACTGCTGATAGGGCAAGGGTTTGACTGTGCATGGTGATTATGGTAGGTTCAGGTTTGCTGACGGCAACTTTTAATAGGAATCCAGTCTTCTACGACTAATTGATGCGTAAATCCATATTTATAGTTGAACTTATTGTATTTGTAGCTGGAGTGGGTTTATTGGTGTATGGATTTATGAGGGTTCAAGAAATTGTCGAGATCCGTAAAATGGCTCTTAAAAAGCCAGAAATAGATCTAAAAAGTATGCAGAAGTATGTGATGGCTTTTTACCATGGATGGTATGGCAGTCCATACGGGCCGAGTGGGAAGTGGATACATTGGGACCATTGGATAATGGATACCTCTACTGGAAGAATAGTGGCTTATCATGACCCTGAAAAGTTCATCTATGAAGGTAGGAGGGATATTGGAGCTACAGACTATCCAATCCTTGGACCCTACGACGTAAGGTCGGAAGAGGTTTTGGAGAGGCATTTTTCATGGGCTAAACAGTATGGTATAGATGTCTTCGTATTCGATTGGTTTGGCCCTCCCAACGATTATATAGATGGAAACTTTAAATTGATGTTAAACTTCTCAGAAAAACATAATGGAACACTTCTATCGATACTTTATGATGGCTACGAGTACAGAGGCGCCTCGAAAGACGAAGTCGTCGAAGAACTGAGATACATAATAACTAGTTATGGCGGAAGCGAGAGATTTCTTAAGATAAACGGTTATCCTGTGGTTTTCATCTACGCGTGCGAATATTTCCCCGTAGAGAGCTGGATTGAGATAATAGGAAAGTTGAGGAGGGAGGGTTTAAAATTTATTTTTCTCGGAGACTTCTCCCCTGAGAAAACTCAATATTCAAAGGTTTTCGATGGTATCTATATGTATTCTCCAAGTGGAATTTTACATTCTGGAGGGGAAAATCTACTCGAAAGCTACTATTTAAGAATGAAGGATGTTGCAGCTCAAGAAAACCTAATTTTCTGTACTACCGTTTCTCCAGGCTACGACGATACTAAGATTAGAATACCGGGGTTTAAAGTTGAAAGAGAGAATGGATTAACTTACAACGCTACATGGCGGCTTGCTCTTAAGTACGATTCAAGATGGATTTTGATTTGCTCATGGAATGAATGGCATGAAGGCAGTGAAATAGAGCCAAGCTTAGAACATGGTTATTACTATTTAGAGTTAACGAGGTTCTACTCAGAAGAGTTTCATGGAAAACCTTAAGTTTTACCCGATGGTAGGTTAACTTCCAACTCCGATCTTCCAACTGGTTTACTTCAAATCGATTGAGTAGAGAGTTTTTACAGCATGGTACCTAAAGCTCTGATTAAACGTTAACATAGACATCGAAGTACTTCAACACAGGTGATAAACCTAGTGTCACAATAGCCTTTCCTTGCAGTTTCAGAATGGGAGTAAGCCTTCAGATGAAGAGACTTCCCCCCACACGGATGGCCTCAAGCCTTAAGGAGCTTGAGAGAGGATGAGTAGGCTTAACCTGACATGGTTTGAGGGGTGCCGAGCACCTAAGGAGGACAAGGCCTGTTGAAGACCGAGGTATACACATGACGACGTAGACCGAAACCCAGAAGAATGTACATGATTTAGATGCATACATGCAAACATCCTTTAGCACTGAAAGTTTTAAAAGGGTGTCTTCCACTTCTAAACTGGAGCCTTATGGAGGTTCAATGGCACTCCTTGACTGTTGACGAAGTCTGTTTAAAGCTCGGGTCGTCTCTTCGAGGGCTTAGCTCAGAGGAAGCTTCCACCCGACTTAACAAGTATGGATTCAATGAGCTTCGTAGAGTTAGACAGATCTCGGCTTTAAGGATATTTTCAAACCAGTTTAAATCGATATTCATCTTAATGTTGATAGTAGCTGCATTGATATCCGCCGCTATGTCTATGCAACATGGACTTGAAGAGCTCGCCGATTCAGTAGTAATAATGGCGATAGTTTTGATAAATGCAATAATAGGCTTCTTTCAAGAGTATAAGTCTGAGAAAACTCTAGAAGCAATGCAGAAGCTTACAACGCCAAAGGCTAGAGTGTTAAGAGATGGAGAAATAAAATCCATAGAGGCTAGACTTCTAGTTCCCGGAGATATAATAATTCTGGAAGAGGGAGATAGGATTCCGGCAGACTGCCGGCTTGTAGAGGCTTATGAGCTTAAGACAAATGAGGCTGTTTTAACAGGTGAGTCTACACCTGTTGAGAAAACGGTTGAACCGTTAGCTCAAGACGCCCCTATACATGAGAGGAGAAACATGGTGTTTATGGCAACTCACGTAGTCTCAGGTCGGGGAAGGGCGATAGTCGTTACGACAGGTATGCGTACCGAGTTCGGCAGGATAGCTGAACAAGTTCAAACGATGGAGGTTGAGGAGCCGCCTCTTAAGGTTAAACTCGATAGATTCGCCAGGAGGGTGGCCTACCTTGTAGTAGCGTTATGTATAGCTATCTTCAGTCTTGAAGCTTTCAGAGGG
>Ga0209183_1000623_pt1 | contig 13510 bp, 13 predicted proteins | sample LHCtaG_2_FD_184120 | JGI IMG/M metagenome (GOLD analysis project Ga0209183, IMG submission 184120) | Hot spring microbial communities from Little Hot Creek, USA to study Microbial Dark Matter (Phase II) - LHC4sed_replicate (SPAdes)... | ecosystem: Environmental > Aquatic > Thermal springs > Hot... | reverse complement strand
GAATAGTTAAACTGAAGGCTATGGCTGATGCCGGCTCCTATGGAGACATTATTACCATCCTGAAAGGGTTAATGTTCAGATGTTGACTTCAAGTATGAGAGGTCTAGGAGGTGTTGTTAGGGCGAAATATAGTAAAGACAGAATCGAAATATAGGGCTCCGTACAGTAGTAAAAATTCCTTTATTCGCTAGATATCAAGATATTTATGCTTTACAATTTATTAAAATATGAACTCTAAGTGATTGAGGAAGAAATAAAATAGTGACATCCCACGGTTAAAACCGTAAAATCTTGCTTAACTATAGTGGAAGTATGCTGTATTCTAGCTATGTACTTCAGCTCTCAACTAAAGTAGCTTATAGATGTTGATCCCCCACTACGGAAAAGATTATAAAGAAGAATTCTACTTTTCTCTAGAATTGTTGGAGAAGTGAATTCATGGATAATAGGGAGGAATCGTTAAGACTGCTTAGGGAGGCTGAGGAGGATTTTGGAAGAGCTAGAAGGTATGGGGAGTTTGATGATTGGGTTACAGTTATTCATTATTCACAGCTAGCGATTAAAAAATCTGTAAAAGCTATAATTTCATGTTTTGAAGCTTATGAGTGGACCCACGACCAATCCGGACAGTTAACGAGGCTTGTTGAAAGAGGACTTCTAGGAGGGGAGATGTTAAGAATTGCAGCCTACGCTAGGGAGGCAGCGCCATGGCATGGCCGTTCAACATATGGAGGGTTGAAGAATGGATTGTGGAGAAGCCCTTCAGAGCTATGTAGAGAGGAGGAGGCTGTACAACTACTTCAAAAAGCAGAGGAATCTGTAAGGAAAGCAAAGGAATTTATTGAGGGGTTTTGGAGATGAGGGAGGAGATATTAAGTGAGATAAAGAGAATCTTGGAGAATTTTGGGAGAAGGGATGTTTTAGCTGCTGGGCTATTCGGCTCATTAGCGAGGGGGGATTATGATGAGGGAAGCGATATCGATATCTTCATCATTACTGAGGGGGAACTGGAAATTAAGGAGCAGGATGAGTTTTACTGTGCATTCAGCAAGCTGAGAAGAAAATTTGGAAGAGATACAACAGTTCTCATATATGACATAAGGAGTTTAAAGAGGGTTCCAAGCTGGCAGACATTAAACATGATTAAGGACTCCATATTCGCCTATGATGCCGCAAATATAAGGGAAATATTTAAGAAAATTCTTGAAGAGGCGGAGAGACATGGAGTTTTCTACGATGAGAAAGAAAAAGTCTTTAAATTAAGAAGACAAGGAAGAGTAATATTCTCACTAGAAGATAGTTTTTAAGGAAGTGTTCTGAGGGGGAAGCTGATAGCTTAATCCATCTCCTAAGTGGTTGTAGTTATGGTATGAGTGTTTACAGTCTTAGTAAATCCGATCTATAACTCCTACCTCTATAGGTAGTTATTGTGTTGAAGAATACTGCTCTAAGCCTATTCTGTAAGTTAGGGAAGTGGTGAAGTAGCCTTGAAAACCCATGTAGAATCTATGGTTAGCATAATACTGGTAGGCTTGGGGCATTGTCTATTTGATGGATTTACAAGTCTAAGTGAAGAATACTGCTCAGGATAAGTTTTACTATCCACTATCCCTCTTATTAGAGTATCCACTATCTTAACAACCCCAAGTAGCTTCTCTAATAAGCTTCACAACCTCATCGTTAGGTATCTTGGCGTGCTCATATTTTAGTAAAGCATAATATCTTGATGTTCGATGAACAAAGGAGTTTTACCACTTATGCAGAGCCCTACACTTCGACTATGCCGTATTTCACCCTAACAACTCCCCCATCAGTAACCTTCTAACCCTCATACTTGAAGCCAACACCTAACCACTAACCTCCTCAGAAGTGGCGATGATGCCTCCTATGTAGAAGCCAGTATTATTCATAGCCTTCAGCTCAACTACCCTTGGAGCCGTAAACCTTGGTGTTAACAATTATAGAGCCTATAAATTTCACCAAAGATTTCTACAGCTGCACACTAAGGTATTAATGAGTTCTTTGTTTTGTCATTTCTTGTTTATTAGTGATGTTTGGAGTTGGTGATCATAAGGTATAGACGTGGAACTTAGAAGTTAAATATGGGGTGTTGTTAGGTTTATGATAGGTTAGGCTGTTAGCTACATACATAACATACACTATACTTAACTCCCAAGTTGCCAGGTCTTAAGGTATGTTCGTAAAGCTTAAAAATAATGAGTTGGTGATATGTATGAGGCTGTTCATGACTTTGGAAAAATCTGTTAAGGAGGCTTTTGCAAAGGCAATTCTTGAGGCTGAGGCTAGCAGAAGACCTATAGACCCCATAACTGATAAATATCCACAGATAAGTGTAGATGATGCTTACGAGATACAGAGGATGGTTATTGATGCAAAGCTCGGTAGGAGGGGTGAGAAGATCGTAGGTATGAAGATAGGTTTCACCAGTAAGGCTATACAGAAGTTGTTAGGGGTTAATGAGCCTGCCTACGGCCATCTGCTTAGTTCTACATATATAGATGATGGAACATCCATCATCATCGATGAGTTGATACAGCCTATGGTTGAGGCTGAAATAGCCTTCATACTTAAGGAAGATATCGAAGGACCTGGAGTTACTGTGGCAGATGTGCTTAAAGCTACTGAGGGCGTCATGCCTGCCATCGAGGTAGTTGATAGTAGGATAAGGGATTGGAAGATAAAGATTCAGGACACGATAGCTGATAATGCATCAGCTGCTAGATTCGTCTTAGGGGGTGTATTAAGACCTGTTAAAAATATTGATTTAAGGCTGATAGGTCTAGTGTTTGAGGTAGATGGGAAAGTTGTCTCAACAGCGACCGGAGCAGCTATTATGGGTAACCCAGCTATTGCTGTAGCATGGCTTGCTAATAATTTAGCTCAATACGGTAAAAAGCTCCATGCAGGTAACGTCATATTGTCTGGTTCACTCATAGCTGCTGCCCCAGCAGCTAAGGGAACTTACTTTAAAGCCACATTCTCCCACTTAGGATCCGTATCTATAAGGTTCCGCTAGCTTATTGCTAAATTGAGTTTTGTGAGAATTCGATTTTCAGTAGGGCTTCTGAGAGGAGGGAGTTGAGAGACATTATGGGTGGGCTTTGAAGAGGGTATAGTGTTATATTTCCGAATCTGAGAGGATTCCTGAGCTGCCAGTTAATGGGAGAAATCCTTTAAGGCCTATGAGCCCTTATGCTGTTAGTAAGATTCATGGAGGCTTCCTGATAAGGAATTATTATCATGCCTATGGTTTGAAAACTATAGTTTCTAGAGCTTTAATCATTAGGGTGCTGGTAGGGTATGAGTTTATCACTTCTACGATAGTTAGGTGATGTATTTCTTAGAAGTTTGGTGAGCTAATAGAGTTAACCGTGAAGACTTGAATCAAAAACGTAATTCCTTTAAACTTTATAAGAGACAACCCCGTAGTCGATGTCCGGCTGTGTGGGGTAGTCCCATAGGCAGCTGAGCCATGAGCCTACCCCACCATCAAGATACATAGCCTCAAAGATAAGCACATGAAGACAACTGGGGGTTGGCTTTACAGGATGATTCTGAATCTAGATTCATGACTGGACTTATGGCTTTCAGCTATAACGTTAATGAGGAGGATTCTGCTTAGAAATTAGTGTTGGATTGTTAAAAATAGTTAAACCTCTTATAGAAGTAGTTTAGCAGTAAGTTTCTAGGAGGCTTAGGGTTGGAAACTGCTTATGTAGTATGTGTTGATGAGGATATAGCATCTATAGCTTCAAGCCAATTAGGGCTAGATATGACGTATTGAGGAATATAATCCATGCTGAAGTAAACCTATTATGGATATGATGTTGCCATAAGGCAGTTTAGGAGGGTGGATAAAGCTATTAGGATAAGGGCTATAGTAAGAGCTTTAAGCTAGTAGTCTTCTAAGTATACATAACCCTCCACCTTCATGTTAGGAGTATGTTACCAATCTTTGTAGGTGTGGTCTTCAATACAATTTTCAAATTGCTTAAGATTTATGTTGGCTTTTAGGTTTAACTATTTTTACTGCTGTGATGATTACAGCTACAACCGTAATTAGAAGTATTGCTGTTAATGCTATTAGTAGTGGTGTAAGCTGTATTTGCTGGGTTGTTAATGTAACTGTGTTTTCCTGAATCTTAATTTTTACCTGTCCGCTTAAATCCTTGTTTATGTAGAGGTCGAATAGGTATTCTCCAGCTTTTAAGCCTGTAAAAGTATATGTTACATTCTTAAACGTTATAACCTGTATTGAGGGCCCTGTCCACATGGATACATCCATATAACCCCTCAACTCATTTCCTGAGGCTTCCTGAGTTACATTTCCAACCCTATATCCTCCATGATTAAATGTTAAGGTAACTGTAACGTTAAGAATATTATCCTTAACTGTAATGTTAAACGTTAAATTCATAGGCTTAGCGGGAATCCATATGTTCTCTTCACTAATCCCTACATATTCAGTATATACATTGTTCAAATAGATCTGTGGGGTAGGGGTTATAGCGTAGATTAGTAGGAGAACAATTGATAGAAGCAGTATAGACCGCATAAAGTAGTGTTTTAAGCATTCATATATACTTAACGCACTAGCAGTACATATGAAACTCTGTAATTCATAGATATTACATCTCCTACTTAAGGAATAGTGTTAAGATCTTCATTTCTATTATACGAGCATATATACAAGCTTCAAAATTAAGCTGTAAATCGGACGTGGCAACTTAGGGAATCAGATACAATATGTTAAGTTGCTGGGCCAAGTAAATCTATGGTTAAATTTATATATTAACACCTATTTCTAGAGTTTGGTGGAATTATTTCATCATCTATAAATTCGATATCTCGTGGATTTGATGTGGTTTTAAAGAATCCTATAATGCTAGTGCCTTCGTTGATACCTATGGTTGTAGCTTTGCTGTTTGAGTTTCTTGCAAGATGGGTTTTTGCTCAGCAATACATTATATATGGAGCTATAATTTCAACTCCAAACATTATGCTACTAACTCTAGGTGGCTTTATTGCAGGTATACTTGGATTTATTGCTGAATGTATGGTTATCGATATGGCTAATGACGTATTCGGCCAGAGGAGGCCTGATTTATCTAAAAGCTTTAGGCTTGTTATGGATAGAATAGCTACACTAATTGTTTTAGCAATTATTGCAGCAATACTAGCAATAATAATTATAGGTATACCGATAGCCTACTTCCTAGCTATCGTAGCAATAGTGGAGGGGGTTGGTGTTGGTGAAAGCTTAAGTAGAGCTGTATCATTTGTATCTAAGAATCTAGGCTCAGTCATCGTCTTCATAATTATAGTAATAGTAGTAGTTATAATACTATCCCTAATACCTGTTATAGGCTCAATACTGAACTGGATTGCAAGCATTACTTTTACAGTTGCAGCTGTAAATCTCTACATTAGTTTAAAAACTCCTCCACCGCCTCCACCGCCACCAGAGCTTCCTCCCCCACCTGAAGGCTAAATTATACATATTTTTTACAGTTGTAGCAATACCATCTCTTATATTGCTGTATCCATGTAGCCTTCTTACCGCATGATGGACATATATTCTCCCTCTTCTCAGTCTGGGTTTCCTCAGTCTTTACGGTTGGTGGAGCCTCTATTTTAATAGGTTCTTTAAGCAGAACAATATCCTCAACAGCTCCAACTTTACCCCACTCTACTCTAATTAGTGTATGATACTTTGTCTCCACAACTAGAAGAGGCTTCCCCTCACCAAGTGTAAACTCTATATCCTTAACACTTCCAACAAATACAGCATCAGAACCGTAAACCTGCATTCCAAGAATCTTACTTCTACTAACAGCCTTAGCCTCCAATACAACACCAATAAATCAATAAGCGGAATAATTTAAGCTTTTCTGTAGATATATTGTAACGTGGCAACTTAAGAAATCAGATACAATATGTTAAGTTGCCAGGTCCGATATATTGAAACTGTCAGAGCATATTATATTTAACTTCTAAGCGTATTGTTAAGCGATTAAGAACTAATTTTTATATATTTAGCTTAGCAGTATTGAAGTTGGAATATAGTAGATTTCAGTTGTCTACGGTTTACTTGCATGATGCTTCAGATACTTTAACATAGGGAGGGTTAAGCTGGAGGTGATGGGTAGCCGTATGTTCAGGGGGACGGTAAAGCTGCTTGAAAACTGTTGGCTTATTGTGAGATGTATTAGCCTCAAGAATTTATCTAATAAAGGTTTAGGTATGGATTTACTCTGAAGATGGGGGTGGTGGATTACGTATTTCTACTTAGGATTGATTATTGGTAAATATGTTTTCTTATATATTTCTCCTGACTCCAGCTTTTTCCTGTCTCTCCTATACTTTATATGTTCACCTATCTTATTTCTTCCAAACTTCTCAGCGTAATCCTCTAGGCTTATGCTATTATTCTTCTGTGATAGGTCTCTATATAGGTCTGAGAGTACGTTAAATGTGCAGAACGGTATTACCTCCAACTCAGGAGTTACGTAGTGTACTCCACACCTCATTACCCTCTGAACGTCGTAGTTGTATAAATCCATGAAGTGCATCATTCCCAGATATAGGAATTTATAGTGGAACTCCGCTAGTGCCTTATAGTTATGCTTTACAAATGCGTTGAAAATTATTTTTATAGGGTTAAAGTCTTTAGGTAGCTTATCCCTCCTTATATACCTTCTCAGCTTTAGAAGTAGTTTAATTCCAGCTATGTATCTATTCCCTCCCTCTTCAAGCTTTCCTGCTGATTCTTTAAGGTATTCTAAAAGGCCATCTATATCTATCATTTCAGTTATTGGTATGAAGCTTACTTCATCCCCCCTTCTATCTACATATACGTATGTAGCCATACCGCATGCCGGATGTATCTTCATATGCCACTGCCCCCTTCTTGAAAACGCTTCTATAAAGCTGGATATTATGTAGGCTGTAGGTACAGGATACCATGAGTTCCTATCTATTTGACCGTTTGTCTGCTCCTCCAATAGCTTAATGACTTCAGGTATTGTTACTCTATACTTCTCCCTCTCCGACTTAGGCATCATTCCAACTAGGGATACAGGCTGGAAGTTTACTCCTCTAACTATATCCATGTTTAAGGCTGCAAACTTAACGATTAATCCTAGCTCATGAGTATTCCATCCATTAATAACTGTAGGTACTAGAACAACACTTGTCATTCCGCTCTTCCTGAAGTTTTCGAAAATGTATGGAATTTCCCAGTGATTCTTAAAATTTACCTCAGGACTTACACCGTCAAAGCTTAAATATACAGTATTTACTCCTGCTTCTCTAAGCCTTCTGGAGAGCTCAACCCCGTTCTCATCGTATAGAAATCTTAAACCATTAGTGTTTAGCTGTACATGATCTATTCCAGCCTCTCTCGTTATTTTAACAAGATCAACTAAGTCATCTCTTAGTAGAGGCTCCCCACCGGTTAGCTGAATAGCTCTAGCACCTATTGGATGCTGCTTAGCTAGAGCCTTCATCATCTCCCTATACTTCTCCAAGCTAGGCTCATACACGTATCCAGCCTTCTCACTATAGAAGAAGCAGTACCAACAACTTAAATCACATCTATTAGTAACCACAACATTAGCTAGGCATGTTTGAGTTATATGTATTGGACATAGCCCACATGAGAAGGGGCATGGATTATCTAAACCCCTATACGTAATCTTAATCTTCGAATCAGGAGCTTCAAGCCTCATAACCCTTTCATAAAGAGCAGAATCCCCCCAATACAATTCCTCAATCTCCCCATGCTCCGGACAAATCCTCCTAATCCATATTTTACCATCCCTCTCGAAAACTATGGCTGGAAGTAGCCTATAGCATTCAGGACATAGTGACTGAGTTTTCCTCTTAAAAACCTCTCCACTCTTCAGCTTAGGCTCAGGACCTCCTACACCTATCCTCCTCCCTCTAAACTCTATCTCCCTCCCCAAATACTCTAAGCTTTCCATAAACCTACCACTTTAAGATAGATTTAAAGCTTTCCACATTTACCATGAACGTAGCAGCTCAGAAGTTAAATATGATATGAAATCTCAAAATTAACTGGTTAAATATTTATGTGTAAGGAGCTCTCTAACTGTTGTGGAATGCTAAAGTGTAGAGGAGAACTGAGCAGGATTAAGTGTAGATGAATTCATAGGGAGCTTATGGTAGTAATGTATAGTGAAGTATATGATGTTGGATTATAAAGCTTAAGTATTTTAGGAGCTTCATGTTAAATCTTTCAGTATTAACTCCATTAGTTCATTAGCCTTCTTCGCTTTGTTTAAAGCTTCACAAGCCTTCACTTCATCGTAAACCTCCCATGGTGTAAGGCCTTCAGTAGGTTTACCGTAGGTAGTAACACCATGCTCAGGTGCTAATTCATGAGCTAAGTAAGCCAGCTTCTCAGCATAATTCTTATAGTTAACCGGTAGCTCACATGCTACCTCCAGTAATTCATCTGAGGGGTCATGTGTCCAGCTCGGTATTCTCCTTAAAGCTATTACAGCTTTAGCAGCGTTTTCAGCTGATAGCTGTGAGGCTTCAACACTCTCCTTGTAGTCGCCTGTACCTAGAAACTTCTCCGCCTTCTTCAAGTATTCTAGGGATAGTTTACGTCTATAGTTTACCTCCGCTAATGGATTGATCTTCAAGAACTACACCGTTATAGTGGTGAAATGCTTGTTTTTCGGCTTCCATCCATACTTACCATCCTTTGTCTTATATCTTTCAAGCTTATCTTTAACAGCCTCCCTTATACGTTTAAACAATTCCTTAAGCTTTCCTGATGGATCATATAACACTATGGAGTCCCATGCAATATTTAATAGTAGAGGAGTTATTACTAGATCATTCCTGAAAAGCTTTTCCTCATCAGCATCTATTACTGTTATGTCACGTTTTAAAACACTATATAGGTAATGATATATTTTAAATCTTCTATCCTCCTCATTAAAATCCTTAAAAACAACAAAGAAATCAACATCACTACGGTCAGATGCTTCACCCCTAACCCAACTTCCAAATAATGCTACAGCAACAATCCTACTTCCTAAAGCATCAACAAGTACTCTGGAAGCCTCATAAGCTAACTCTATAACCCCCACAGTAAAACTTAAACATACAATTATAAAAACCTTACTGTAATAAACTTATAGTCTCATAAATAGGCTTTATAAACTTAAGCATGGAGTCGTTTCAAAAATTCCGAGTTTAACCGGTTAAATAGCTCTCTACTTTAATAAGTCTTGAACACATATTAGACATGTTTCAAACTTAATCCTACCCGTATGTGACATGTCAGTCAGATGCTTTTCAACATCTACGCTTAATCTCCTGTTTAGCCTTACCCTTTTAGCAGCTTAATTTCAAACCTCGTAAATCCAACTATATAATAAGGATGGGGGAAGCCTCAACACTATTTCTAATTCATACCTAAACTGGAAGTACAATTATTAAGAATAAGTCACAAAGCTAAGTTTACAAAGCGTAGTATTTAGACGTGGTAACTTAGAGGTTAAATATGGGGTGTTGTTAGGTTTATGATGTGGATAGGTTATTAAGCTTCATACTGCATATTTAAAACCTCATTTTAACTATATAATATCTTTTTAAATTTTTTAAACTGGGGTTTATGATAGGTTAGGCTGTTAGCTACATACATAACATACACTATACTTAACTCTCAAGTCGCCAGGTCTAATTATGAGACCTGGCAACTTAACATACTGCTTAACATATTGCATCTGATTTCTTAAGTTGCCACGTCATAGTATTTTGTAGCAAAATTTATATTTGCGTGTTATAACGTAGTTTGGTGAGATATTGGTTACTAAAACTTGGAGAAGTAATAGTTTAGATATAGCTATTGAGATTGATTGGGATAAATGTATTGGTGCTGGAGAATGTGTTAAGGTATGTCCTACAGGAGTATATGAAGTTATTAATGGGAAATCTAATGCTGTAAATATTGATCAATGTATACAATGTTGTGCATGTGTAGCTGCATGTCCAACACAAGCAATAAAGCATTCAATATGTGGATGATTTAATGTAATTTATGTATGCTTCCAGTATATTAATGGAGGAGCATAGAATTATTGAGAAAGAACCTAATATTTTAAGAAGGGTTTAAACATTATTAAGAGAGAAATTCCAACTGATATTATTTAGTTCTCCAAGTTGTGTATGTGTGGTTCTTTGTTAATAGATGCCGCCACGGTAGTGAGGAAAACGTATTGTTTCCAGTTCTTGAAGCTAAGGGTATTCCAAGAGGGAGGAGACCTATAGGAGTTATGCTTTAGAGCAGGGTAGAATATACATTAAGACACTATTTGAAGCTATTAACCCCTACCGTGAGAGAATGGATGTTAAAAACATAATTTATGAAGCATTACTAGCTATATTAATCTTCTATTTAATGTTTAAAGGGAATGTAGAGATTAGCTATAAATCAAACCCTAAAACCTAACATAGCATCTTATGATTCTTTAAACTTTAAATTAGAAGGTTTAAATCACGGCAACCTAACTGCTTAATATCAACTTTAAACATGCCCATATACTCCATTGTGAAGAAGTCTTAGCTATACGCTAACCTCACTATTTAAGCTGTAACAATTACCTCTCCATTCTCAACATATCTTCTTAACGATGAAGGTAATCTTTAACACTCAATAGGTTTATCTAGGTTAAAGCTAATCCATATTATACATATTAAATGTATTAAGTTTAGGTGGCTGTATGCCTAGTAGGAGGGGTCTTGTTTCCAGGTATTATGATGTTTTCGCTGAGCTTAAAGTTAGTAGGAGAGTTGTTAGTAAGGCTTTAAAACATATTCTCGATAAGAAAATAATTGTTAGCAGCTTTAATATTGAGCAGGAAAATGTGAAAACTGTTAAGCTGCTTTTCCCATCTGAAACTAGAGAAGAGGTTTTCCATACTTTTGTTATTGGTGAGTATGGGATGAAGTGTGATTGTGAAGCTTCAGCTCTACGTGGCTATATATGTAGCCATATAGTTGCGGGATTAATTATTCTTGACATGTTCTTTAAAAACACAGGTAGGGAGTTTTCAATTAAGAATTTTCCTCAACTACGTAGATATGTTGAGAAGCATGAAAGGCAAGAGGTAAGCTGCTCCACAACTAAAATCGGGGCTTCTAACGTTTAGGGTAAGTTAAGATTTTACAGCTTCTAGTATTTAGCAAATTGCATATCACATTTGGCTTTCTAACCCGTCACATCCAGATAACAGAGTTTAACACACATATTACTATGTGATTTAAAGCTCCAAGCATTTTACGTTATTCCTTCATAATGAGTTAAAGTAAACTGCTTGAATGAAGAATAGTAGGAGAAAACTCAAAAATTCAAAATATTAATTAACTATTCTCCAGTACATTATTCAGTAATGCTATGTACTTCCCAAATTTTCAGAATGTAGTTTATCCTGCTTTTCTTATTAGAGTTGCATATATGTTGATAATAGATATTAGAAAACCAACTATATTAATTCCAATTGGATAAACGTATCTGACTATGCTCTCATGAATTTGAGGTATTGGAACTTTATCTAGAAGACCAGTACCTCCAATGAATCCTGACCAGTCAAGAAGCAAAGTTGAGCCTAAAAGCCCTATTTCCCATAGGATTAAGCCTAGCCAAGTTACTTTGCTATTAGTGTTTTGTTCTTGATATTTGAAATAATGTAATGAACAGCTCCAAAACCCAACATTCCTACACATCCAACCATCATAAAAGTAATGTAACCCGCAAGGAACCATGTTCCAGCTGAACCTCAAGATATTACCTGCGGCAAACTTAAGTTAACAACTTCAGGCGGAATTGTTATGAGAACAGCCCATATGGTAGAAACTATAGCATTGAATGAAGCAAAGTAGAAAACCTCATAAATTGACTATCTGGCATACTGTTAGTTTAAAGCTTTGTTTCGTCAAGGCTGAAAGTATTTGAAACAGGTTTAAACTCTTAGAATCCATGAAACCTTACTATAGGACTGGAAATAAGTAAGACTCTAAGTGTAGAGCGTTTAAAAGGTGGATTTATGGGGATATGGCAATATTCATGAATGGCTTTAATTCATATATAGTTATGCATGAATACATAAACTCAGAACAGCTAGAGATAATGTGATATAGCAACGTGATGTAAAGATAATCTAAGCTGTATTTAGCATGTTCAAGGCATTTATAAAAACCAAAATAACCTATATGTTAACAGCATAGTATTCTTAGCAAAGGGTTTAAATAATGGTTAACTCTGTTATATTGTGTTTCATGACGGGTTGAAGTATAGATTGCTAGATGTAGTAAATAGGGAATATAGGGAATGGATATCTTATAGAGAAGTGTTTCGTAGTGAAAAAGTAATAGTTGGAGGCTATGAGGGTTCATTTCCGAAAGCTGATTTAAAGTTGTTTATGTTTTTCAGCGGGGATTTCGGTGTGAAGATTATTGATAATCTTACTAATGCTTCCGGCCACTGTAGACCTTGTGGGCATTTATGTATTGAAAAGCAGTGTAAATATAGTAAGTATGGATTTTCGGAAAGTATTGGTGGAGTATTAGAGCTTCCAGCACCTGAATTCCTCCCCTCAATCATAGATAACCCCTACACTATTCTACCTGCTAAAATTCCTAGTGTAGATATTGTTTTAGCAACAGGCTTACATAATGACCTGTACTTAGAGCTTCCTGAAATACTTAGAAGATCAGATGTGAAGGGGCTAATAATATTTAGGGATAAGAGTATAGATGCACCTCTAGGAGTTCTTAAAAACATAGTGGAGAGCTGTAGCAGCTACGGAATTGAGGTAGCAGCTCCGAAACCATCATGCAGCTTAAAGCCAAACTCAAACCTAATAATGGACTTCATTAAGCAATACAGGATAGGAATGCCTCTAGTAACTTTAAGGAGGGTGAGGGGAACTATTTCAAGTATTGAAGTTCATGTTTCATCTCCATGCGGTATAACATACTATGTTGCTAGACAGCTTTTAGGATATGATGTTAGGGAGCATGATAGGGATTGGTTAAGACAATTCTACGATAAGGTAGCTTTACATCATCACTCCTATCCATGTACAGGATCGATGGAGTACGACTATGAGCTTGGAGATACTATACTTCACTGGGGTTCATACATAGAGAGGGAGGCATACCTCCTATCTCTAGGTCTAAATAATGAATTAGTAGAAACCATAAATGAGAGAATAACACCTAAAAGATAATTAATTAAACTTTTGGGAAGAGTTTAGCTTGATTTAGTTGTTAGAAGTTTAGCTAAATAGTTGAATAGAATTCTATATTTATTTTATAGTTATTTCTTCTATATTTATTCGCTTTGTAAACTTAAGCCTTATTTGGGGGTTCTCTCCCTTAACTATGGTGAAACTATGTCCAAAGCTATTAGATTTGTTAGGGAGAGAACCCCGTTTATCTTAATTATTTA
>Ga0209183_1000615_pt1 | contig 13769 bp, 14 predicted proteins | sample LHCtaG_2_FD_184120 | JGI IMG/M metagenome (GOLD analysis project Ga0209183, IMG submission 184120) | Hot spring microbial communities from Little Hot Creek, USA to study Microbial Dark Matter (Phase II) - LHC4sed_replicate (SPAdes)... | ecosystem: Environmental > Aquatic > Thermal springs > Hot... | reverse complement strand
AAACTCCATAATCTCCATAGCTCTCTAGGTGTAGAGAAGGCTTGAAGAAGAATATAAGATTCCTCTATAGAATGTTGGGAGACTTTAAGTCTAGGGGGTTTGATGCCGTGGTTGTAGGCAAGGCTTTTGATGACGACCTGTATGCATGGGTCAAGAGTGGAGAATCTAGTGAAAAAGTAGAGTATGAAGGATTCTCAATACTACTATTTAGGTTTGTTGCAACATTGGATGAGTTTGAGAAGATGAACTGGTATATGGAGATGGTGGATGATGATATAGTCTTAGAAGCTATAGGTGTAGAACATCCAGAGGCTTCTAAACATTCTCTTGAAGATAATGAGTAATGCCTATATCAGACACCATCATAATATTGATGATTATTAAGATATGTGGTAGGGTTTCAGCATCTAGGCTACATAAGATTATTTATATACTTAAGATGAAACATGATGTACTTTTAAGTCTGGATTACTAGATGTTCAGATAATATCTTCTAGAAGAGAATATCTAGATACATTAATAATCAACCGATAACATACTTTGGAAATGAAATCATTAGAAACAAGATGCTAACACCATTGTATTTTGATGAAAAATTCTGGAAGAATCATGACTTCTACGTGAAAGTTGAGGGAGGTGGAGCAATGGCGATAGCAGACGCGGTATCCTTCGCATTAGCGAAGGCATTAGCTTCAAGAAGCGAAGTAGTAGCACAGAGAATAAAAGAATATAATAGAGTTCTATTAGCGGAAGACCCTAGACAGGCGGAACCCAAGAAGCCGAATCGATACTCAGCGAGAAGATTCAAGCAGAAATCATATAGATGATATTTTGACAAGATTTAGTATAACGAGAGAAACCATTAAAGATTTAACTTATATGATGATTTGTTAGGACTTCAACATATTTATATTCTCCTAGAATTTTCCAAAACTTGACAAGATCTCTCTTGGAGGAAAAAGTATCGCTTTCGTTGGGCATGCATTAGCACAGTTTGAGCATCCAACAATACATTTTAAAGGATTCCTAACTATCGGGACATTCTTTTCTTCATCCCATTCGTAAACTTTCGTTGGACACATCCTAAAACATTTTTGACATCCATTACATAATTCATCTATTATAGTTGGATACCATGGAATGCTTTCTCTAGGGACTCCTCTCCAAGTACTCATAGACAAAAATTCTAATACGTTCTTATTAAAGATGTTTTACAAGTCTGGAACTATACCTGGGATACGTGGAAATGGTTGAACTTCACCTATATGTTTTAATCCACATACGTATTGAATGAATCTTTCTACTCCAATCCCTGCTCCAGCAGATGGTTTTAGGAGTTTTTTCTCAGCTAGATCCAGCATTAGTCTATAATCATCTTTTCTTAATCCATCTCTCTCTATCTTCTTTAAGATTTTCTCATACTCATATTCTCTCTCTGCTCCAGATAATACTTCACCATATCCTTCTGGAAGGATTAAGTCGTAGTTCCTCCACTCACCAGTCTCGAAATCTTGGAAATCATAGAATTGTCTTGGAATATCTGTTACCCACACAGGATCCTTAGAAGTTCTAGATATTTCTTCTTCCCAGTGATCACCATATTCTTTCTCAAGCTCAGCTCTTCTATAGACTCTAAACGGGGTAGCTGGTATCCTTAAATCTCTCGAAAGCAGTTCTAATTCTTCACGCATTTCTTTCTTAACAACTTCAATGGATTTCACAACTAATTCTTCAAATAATATAAATATATCCTTCATCTTTGCATGAGCAACTTCAAGATCTAATTGTGTAAACTCGTATAGATGCCTCCCAGTAGTCATTCTCTTCCTTGATTCTACTCTAATATTTGGGGAGAGGATGAAGATCTTTTCAGGTCCTAGAGAGACAAGAACTCTCTTATGGACGATCATACTCTGCATAGTCTTAACCCTCGTACCATAGATCTCAACTTCAATTCTATCTTCAATACTGTAGCCTGGATCAGGCCAGAGAGGATCCGTAGATTTAGCTAGAATTACTGGAAGTACCCATTGGAATCCTTTTTCTAATAGTATATCAGTCATAGTCTTCAATACCTTGCTCTGTATCTTCAAGACTGCAGGCATTTTAGAATCACCAACCCTCATAATTGAGGTTAAGTACGATAACTCAGAAGCCTCTAGCTGATACCTCATTTACTTCACCCACCTCCTTTCTACAATTTGACATAACCATCCACCACTATATGTCTTTTTAATGAGAAAAAGGTCAAAAATACGGCAAAAAAGCTATCGATACAACTCTGTCATGTCTTCTTGACATATTTATGCCAGATGGGTAAAGTGTAGAAACCACTAGGTTTTTATTAACGAATATTACCTTACATGAGGGGAAGGCTAATTTGGGTGGTGCAAAGAAACCACGTCTAAGCCAGCTAGAAAAGAAGATTACGAAATCAAAAGAAGAAGAGGGTGAGAAGCAACCACAAAAGAGAGAGAAACTCGTAAGTGATGTAGTTCCTCCCAGTATTGAAGAATTGATTGAGTTTGCTAGAACCCAGAAGTATCTTACACCTTTTGTAATATCAGAGAAATTCGGTATAAGATTATCTATAGCTAAGCAAGCATTAAACAGATTAGCAGAGATGAGGCTGGTAAAACTAGTCTCAGGAAATAGTAAGCTTAGAATCTTTACACCGATAGAAGTAGTAACAGAACCAGCTAAGAGCTCTGAGGAGCATAAAGAGAAACCTACAGCACCAAAGAAGAAAACTAAGCAGAGTAAAACTACTTAAAAGTAATCCTTATCCTTGAGCCTGGTCTCACTTTTTCCAATTCTTCAAAATTCTTTTCTACTCTCCCAACTCTTACTATCTGTGATGGCGGAGTAGCTTCTCTAAATGCAATTAATATGTAGGGGCCTGGAGGCCAGTATAGTATATCTCCAGAATTTATTTTATCAATAATTTTTTCAGCTCCTCTCTTCAAGTTTATCTGAATATATACTGCGTAATCCCATCTAGCAGCGAAACCTTCTAGAGGCATCATCTTCAATAAATCTCTAACTGTTAGGGGTGCATAGAATCTAATGAACTCTCCTTCAAGAAGACCTACATCTTCTATGCTTATGTTGATCGGAATCCTCATCTTCTGAGGAGAAGTTTCAGACATATCTATCAACTACTGATTCCACGATATTTACTTTCAAACTATTACTTTTTAATATTACGTCGTCAGTATGTGAAAGATAAGTTTTAATTGCAATTAGCATAGGGAGTTTAAAGTAGTTAGCTTATGAGCATCATAGAAGATCTAGTACATCATTTTTCTTCCCTAGGACTTTTAGGCTTAATCATAGTTTCATTCCTAGAAGCATCTGTCTTCCCGATACCTCCAGATGTTTTCCTTATACCCATAGTTTTACTAGACCCCTCAAATGCTCTACTATATGGTTTATCATCTACTTTCTCTTCAGCTTTTGGAGCATTCTTAGGATACTATATAGGCCTCAAGCTTGGTAGACCGATAGCTGAGAAACTATTGAAACCAAGTCAAATATATAGAGCTGAAATCGTATACCAGCAATATGGATTACTTGGAGTAGCTATAGCTGCTTTCTCACCTATACCTTTCAAGGTTTTCACGATTACTTCAGGTCTACTTAAGCTCGATAGACTTCCAGCATTCTTCATGGTATGTATTCTTGGTAGAGCGGCAAGACTTATCCCAGAAGCTATTCTGGTAGGTCTACTAGGGAAGAATGCAATAAAGATAGTAGAAGAAAACATTACTCTTTTCTCAATAATCGGTGGAGTAATATTTATCTTAACATATTTCGGATACCGGTATCTAGCTAGTCAACGAAGAAACTCTCGATTAATGTAACTTCAGCATAATGATTTTTAGTGAGATAATCTACATGAGCATTGTTAGAAAAAAGAGTTAGCCTCTGTTCCTGATAAGATGGATGTGAAAATAATAGATCATTCGCCGAAGAGAGGAACCTTATCGAGATAATTCATTAGCATCTTCATTAAATCCACACCCCTGATTCTGCAGATACCACCTCTAGCACATGATAATTCATCGAATTTCTCTATCCAGTCTCTTCTAACATTTGGACCTATTATAGCTAATGGTACGGGGTCGCCTCTATGTTCTCCAATTTCTGAGGGGGTTGTATGGTCAGCGGTTAAAGCGAGATAGTATCCTTGGGATTCAATTAAGTCGACTAGGGGTGTAATTTCACGGGATACCCATTCAATTACTTCTTTTTTCCTAACTGGATTCTTATCATGACTAACTGTATCAGTTGCTTTAATATGTAGGAAGACTAGATCATATCTTTTCAAAGCATCTATGGTATACTGTATCTTTGCTTTCAGGTTAGTATTAACAGTACCTGTTGCACCAGGGACGTTGATCAAGTCAAACCCCAAAGCTTTGGCAATACCCTTATACAATGCTCCACCAGCGATCGCAGCAGCTTTGATATTCCATATCTCATGAATAGGTTTAACATTAGGTAATGTTCCCGCACCTCTTGGTAGAACAGCATTTGCAGGTCTTAATCCTTTAGTGATTCTTTCTTTATTTAATGGATGATTCTCCAATATCTTTCTAGCTTTAGTTATGAATTCTTCTAGGACTTTAGCTGTATGTTCTGCCTCCATGCTTCCGTCTAGTGATTTCGGTTTACCAATTCTTACACCTACTTCGTGAAAATCTACGTCTGAAACCATTCTAGAAAGCTTATCTCCCCTAAGAACCAAAACTCCTCTATGCTCAGTGGTAGAAACAAAGATTGGTTCAGCATCTTCAAGCTTGATATCTTTTAATGCTTCAGCAAGTATTCTTGCTTCTTCAGTAGTTATTCTACCAGCTCTTCTATCAATGATGATGTCTTCATCATTCACAGTTGCAAAATTGCATCTAAAAGCTACTTCCCCCGGCTTTAAGTCTAATCCTGCACCTAATGCCTCGTAGGCTCCTCTACCTGAGTATTGTGTGTAAGGATCATATCCGAAGATAGCTAAATGAGCTGTATCACTTCCAGGAGGCTGACCAGGAGAGATTACATCCATAATACCACATTCGCCTAGAGATGCTATTCTATTGAAAGTATGAGCGTCTGCAGCTTGAAGTGGCGTAAGACCATTTAAAACCTTTGTAGGTCTGTCACCCATCCCATCACATACAATCAAAACCGTTTTCATAACCTCTATTAATCCGCGTTTAAGGCATTCATAAACATTATTATACAGCAAATATGTATTCATAGAGAGCGTAAAATCGCATCGGAGTAATTCTTTAATTAAACTAGTTGAATGAGTGAAAATGGAATTAGATGTGGAGACCTTTAAGAAGTCTTTTAAAAATCTATCTAATTAGTGAGATTGCTTTCTATGGTTTATACATCGTTATGACTAGGAATCTCTTCATACTTTATCTAGTCTCGATAGGGATGGATATCTTTAATATATCAACCATAATACTCTTATCAACTCTAGCATCAACGCTTGTTTCTCTAATAATCTACAAGTATCCGATAACATTTGTAATCAAGATCAAGGAGAAACATCTCTTCTTCCACGTTCTAGAGAAGCTTGTATTTATCCCAATACCCTACTTTCAGGACTTCCTAGTAATTACATTATGTTACGGACTTGCAAATATATCATCAATATTTGCATCAGTATACGTTAACCTCATAATATATGGTTCATTTGGAGAAGGAGACATAAAGGATATAACGGCAAAGAGGAACATAGCATTAAATATTACAAATGTTTTAGGATATCTTCTTACAATATTCTTAATCTATTCGCTTCCACCAAGTATAAAGTTTCAAGTACTATTTACACTAGGAGGATTGTTAGGAGCGCTCTCAACAATCTCTATCCTTACCATCAGAATAAAGAATATCAAGGATATGAAAATGTTTGAGCAGATAAGTAAGCCTGAACAGATGTTCTCAACATCTTCATTCTTTATCACTTTATTAACTTCCGCGAACCTACTTGGATTAGTTTGGACACCATTTCTAGTAAATGTCTTAAACTCGCCAGATTATATAGTGGTAGCAGTAAATTTTGCTGGAAGCATAGCAAGCATAATCTCATCAATAATTTGGGTGAAGACACCGTTCAAGAAACTTAGGTATTCTCTTGGACTTGCATCACTAACTCCTATACTCTCTATGATGACGCCTTATCCTCTACTACATATTGGGATCTCAGCATATGGTGGATTCACTTTCACTGGAGCAAACTTTCTAGGAAACTTTCTCTTCGCTAAATATAAGACATGGTTGGGAGTGCTTAGAGTAAGTATACTATTAACTATTATAGCAAATATATCACAACTATTAGCTACTCCTTTTGGATTAATTTTTCAAAATGATTATACTATTCTATTCATTACATCAGCTGTGATTAGATTATTATCAGTTGGGATCGCTTACCTCACTATAGTGGAAGTAGCTGTGGTTCCTGAAGAATATGCTCGAACATATTCTCAGCTGCTTTACAGCAATAGCATAATAGGGTACTTGGTAATAGTAGATACTGTTAGAGAATCAATTATTTTAGGTTTAAAGATTGCAGCGATTGCTACAGTATTGTTAATCCTCTATGTACTGTATAGATTCTTATTCTTCTTAATGGGGATACCCTAAATAGATGAATTACGTTGTTAAAGATCATGGTTAAGCTGGTTGGAGCACAGGTTAAAGTGATTGAAGAATTTCTACAATCTATTTCTAGGGAGATCGGACTCATTATTCCAAAAATAATTATCGCTACGTTGATAATCGTTGTCACGTATCTTTCATTGAGAATATTAAGTTACATATTGAAGAAGCTTTTAGGTTTTGCTGATATTGATAGTTTAGTGAGGAAGTATTGGGGTGAGGAGCTACCTTTTTCTTTTAATAAACTAATAGTATTCCTTGTTTATATCGCAGTTCTTTTAGCATCCATATACGGTATTGTAAGCTTGTTTATTACACCAGAGTATATGCAAGCTGTATCTTCCATGATAGTATATGGGACGAGAATAATAAGCGTAGTAGTGGTTGCGCTAATATTCTTCACTATATTTACTGTAGTTATAGAGAAGGTGAGAGTTGAATCTAGGCTGAGGGGCTACATATTCTTTATCATCACGTTACTCTTAACTTCAATGATAATTGATGTAACAACTTTAAGCGAATCTGTTAAAGAATCACTGTACATGGGATTATCAATAGGGATAGGGGCTTCACTAGCAGTATTCGCTATATGGTTCTTTTTCCATGAATATATTGAAAGATACCTTACACCTCAAAAAGAGAAAAAGAAATAACCCATTTTCACATACCCCTCAACCGTCTCCTTAAATACAACTTCACAAAAGATATCATAGGAGTAGAATGTCTCCTAAAGAAAGGAAAGCAGAACCTACTGAGCAGAAAGAAGAAAGAAAAGTATACTTAAAGATAGAAGACTTACCATCAGTAGGTAATGCAACAGCTGCTAAGCTTAGAGAAATAGGTTTCTCAACAATAGAATCTCTAGCTACAGCAACTATTGCTGAGCTAGCAGCCGCTGGGATAAGTGAGAAAAGAGCAGCGGAGATAATAGCCGCCGCCAGACAAGCTATAGAGATAAGCTGGGTAACGGCGAAAGACCTCGCAGAACTAAAAAAGACCGTTGGAAGAATAACAACAGGCAGCAAATCACTCGATAAACTAATCGGGGGAGGAGTAGAAACACAAACAATCACAGAGTTCTTCGGCGAATACGGTTCAGGAAAATGTGTTGCTAAAGGAACTTATGTAATTTATCTAAATCCGATACAGCCTCACCTAGAACCAATAGAGGCTATCTACGAAAAATATAAATCGGCACATGGCGAGCTACCGTATGGACAGGGATTCATAGTTCCCCTCAGGGGAGTTAAAGTCTTCTCATTTACTGGAGACGGTGTTAAGCCTGTAGAAGCGGCCTTCATGTACAGGGAATGGACTAATGAGCTTGTAGTCATCGAGACTAAACGTGGACGGGTCCTTAAGGTTACTCCAACCCATAAACTATTATCAATTAATGAAGAAGGAGAATTGACGTGGATAGAGGCTGGTAAAATTGAGCCCGGGGCTCCTATAGCTACTCCATGTACCCTCGTTATCGAGGAATCCGAAGATAGTCTAAGCTTTGATGATGCATACTTTCTAGGACTATTTATAGCGGAGGGAGGTGCAAACCCTCTTTCTATAACAACTAGTCATAAAGCTCTAAAAGATTGGCTTGTACATTACATCGAGAAAAGGTTTGGTTTCATTCCTACAGTTGAGATATATAATGGAGCTTTTAGGATATTGTTAAGAAAGTCTGTAAAAGAATTTCTAAAAGAACTAGCTGAATATAGTGCTGAAGAAAGGTTCATTCCAGAATTCTTACTTAATGCCCCCAGTGATGTGGCACGTCATTTTCTTGCTGGATACATAGACGGTGATGGATATACCTCAACAAATAGCATTGAGGTCTCAACGAAGAGTCTAAAGCTTGCCCTAGGCTTATCCTATCTTTTCTCTAAACTAGGCATTAATACAACTATTAAAGAAAAGAGAGTTAATGGGAGGAGGTACTATAGAGTATCCATAGCTGGAGAAGATAAGGAGCTAGTATGCTCACTCCCATTCAAGATTAAACATAGAAAAACAACTAATAGGAAATCTGGGTATGGGTATCCTAGTAGGATATTCAAATTCGTGAGAAAGGTAATCAAAGATACCATAACCCCACATAGAGGTAGAATGAAGAAGAGCCTGGTCAGGATCTATCGAGGTAAAACCCTAAAAGACCTCTTGACGAAGAATAGGTTGTCAACTAGAAAAGTAATAAATTCTAAGACGTTTCAAGCCATTCATAAATTATTCTTCATGCTCAAAAACAACCTACAAGACACAAGAAGAATACTAGAGTGCAAAGAACTTAATGATGATGTCTTTAGAAAGGTATACAGAAAGATTCCTTTCACTCTTAGAGTAGCTTTAGCAGAGAAAATAAATAGACATAAATCTTTGAATGGAAACCACCTAACTAGAAGACTTCCAAAAGATAGATCATTAAGAGAATCTATCCGGAAAGCTTTGATCACAGAGATAAATTCATGGATCTCAAAGATAGAGGAAGCCATTGAAAAATTAGACAGGATTAGATCACTATCATGGGATTTCGTAAGCCAAGTCTACTACGAACCATACGATGACTACGTATATGACTTCAACGTACCAGAAACAGAAAACTTTGTAGGAGGCAACATGCCAACAATATTCCACAATAGTCAACTATGCCATCAACTTGCAGTTAATGTCCAGCTTCCACCAGAACGTGGTGGGTTAAATGGTGGAGCGCTATATATTGACACAGAGAATAGTCTACCTTATGATGAACATGTGTTAATAGTTGAAGATGGTCTGGTTCATTTAAGGAAGATAGGTGAAGTAGTGGAGGGAGCATTGTCTTGCTCAGAAGTAAGGATTGAAAATGGAAGTTACGTAGCCGAGCCTAGGAGGAAGATTGAAGTACTAGCTTTCGACCCTGAGGATTATAAAATTAAACCATTTAAAGTTACTGCTGTGATGAAGCACCCTCCAAAGAAGATTTATAGAATTAAGCTTGCAAGCGGGCGGGAAGTTAGAGTTACGAAATACCACAACTTATTCACTTTAAATGAGTATGGAGAGTTAACTACGATATCTACAAGCGATTTATCGCCCGGCATGTTTATAGCTATTCCATCTAAACTGCCAACTATATCTGAGCAAATAGTGCTAGATCTTTCCGATATCTTCTCCAAAGAAGGTTCAGGCAGATTCTGGATATATGGAGATGAAGAATTCGAGTTATTCCTAAGGAGTATAAGCCGCGAGCTTAGGGAGATAGCAAGGTTTATTGGAATAGACCCGGCAAGAGTCGATAACTGGGTAGCTAGAAGAAGCCTACCATTAAAGGTCTATAATCTAATTAAACACTTGGTACCTTTAAGGATCTTGAATAATCTAAAAATTGCTGGGAAATGTAAGAAGAATAGTCTACCTGTTAAGATAGTCTTAGATGAGGATCTAGCTTTCTTCCTAGGGTTATATGCAGCAGAGGGCTCCAAGACTGATATAAATAACCAAGTAATTATAACATCAAAGAATGAATATGTAAGAGAATTCATGAAAAAATTTGCCTCAAAATTCCGCCTAAATCTAAGGATAAGAAGAGACAATCCAGATATAATAATAACTTCTAAGCCTCTAGTAACTTTACTTAAGAAACTTGAGGTGGGGCATAGAGCTAATAGCAAGAATGCCCCCTCGTTTATCCTTGGAGCTGATAAAAAGATAAGAATAGCATGGTTAGAAGGTTACATAATTGGAAACGGATATAGAAGTGATTCATCAAGCCAGATTAATTGTGAAACTGTATCAGAGTCACTGGCTAACTTCCTACTCTACTTAACTGCAAGTCTAGGTATTCCCTCACGAAACCGAATAGTCGTTAGGCAGAAAATGGACGGCCCCCACGTATCTAGAAGCATTTACTGGTCTACGAACCCCCAGAGAGAACCATCTCTACTACATATCCCAGCCACATCATTTGGGAGGCTATTAAGAAATATCAGGAAAAAATATGGTATAACTATGAAAGAGCTTGCCGAAAAAGCTGGATTCAAGATTGAATCATCAATATGGCAGATAGAATCCGGTTACCTTCACCATCTCGAAAAAGAGAAGGCTGGGCGAATACTATCAGCATTAGAAGACCTTAATGTAAAGGGTGAGGAAACCATCGAGAAATTCATGAAATTAATGAATGGAGATATATGGTTTGACGAGGTTGTTAGCATAGAAGAAGTAGGGGAGGAGCCAACATATGATTTCGAGGTTAGACCTAACGGAAAACCGGTAGAAAACTTCATTGCAGGCTATGGTGGAATATTCCTTCATAATACTTTTAGGATCGAGAGGATAGTTCAGATGGCTAAATTTCTAGGCCTTGATCCAGACCAAGTAGTTGAGAGGATAATATATGCGGAAGCTTACAATAGTTTACCCTATCATGAGCGGGTCTTCGTATTGAATGATGGGGAGTTTCATCGTATTCCGATAGGGGAGGTTGTAGAAGAGCGTAGAAACCATGATATTATGGTTTTTGCTTTTAGCCCAAAGACGGGTAGGATAGACCTCTACCCTGTTACTAAGCTGATAAAGCATACCATCTCATTTGGCTCCTTCTACAAGATAGAAACAGAGTATGGTAGAGAGGTAATTGTAACTGGCTCGCACAGTCTCTTCATAGGTGAGAGAGCACTCTACGCCTATCCACAAAGAAAGGATAACATGAGACCTTTTGCTTTTAGGGCATCACTACTAAAGCCTGGAGATAGAATAGCTGTGCCAAGGAGAATAAACATACCATCAAGAGATATTGAAGAGATTGATCTAGCAGAAGCTTTCAGAGGAAATATGGAGATAGAGGTGGACCAATATTCTGTATGGCCAAGGCACACAAGTAGAGGAGAACTCTCTAGAATTCCTAGAAAGATCAAGGTTGATGAAGAGCTATTATGGCTAATCGGTTTATTCATATCTAAAGGAGAGTGTATAGCTGATAGAAAAGGAAGAATTATGGGGTTAAGAATTACCTCTAATAAGAAATCGCTGAAGAAAGCGATGGAATTTTTAGAGAAGAGATTCCAAGAGATTCAGGTAAAAATAAACCGTGGTAAAACACTCTATGTAAGGAGTAGGCTACTAGCATTAATCTTTAGAGAAGTATTCAAGATACCAAAGACAAGGAGGGAGAAGAGCGTAGAAGAGGAGGCTGCCCCTGAATGGATAATAACTCTGCCGCTTTCCAAGGTGAAATTCTTCTTGAAAGGTCTCTGGGATGGGGATGGATATCATAAAAGACCTAGAAAAGGTAGGATAATCTTTACTACGTCAAGTCGTAGGCTTGCTGAGGACATCTCCCTGCTACTCTTAAGATTCGGAATCATCGCATCAATCCAGAAAATAAACAATGTTAAGCTGAAACTTAACCGGGAACAACTATATAAAGTTGAGGCAGCCGGGCTGAGCACTAGTGACCCACTAGAGCTTGATAAGGCTAAGCAAACACTTCATGCTCCAACGTTTGGAGACCTCGTCTTCGCAAAAATTAAGAAGATCGAGGAGATACCGATAAGTGAACCAACAACCGTATATGATTTCTCAGTAAAGCCTAATGGAGAAGAGATAGAGAACTTCATAGCTGGGTTCAGCGGGGTGTGCTGTCATAATAGTGACCACCAGATACTCTTATTAGAGAAGGCTGATAAAGTGATTAAGGAGAATAATATACGGTTAATTATCGTTGACTCTCTGACTGCACACTTTAGGAGTGAGTATATTGGTAGGCAGAGTCTTCCTGAACGTCAGCAGAAATTGAATAAGCATATGCATAGACTTCTTAGACTTGCTAGAGCTTTTAATGCTGCTGCAGTAGTTACAAACCAGGTTATGGCTAGGCCGGATGAATACTTTAGTGCGATGGCCGTTCTACCTGTTGGAGGACACATAGTCGGGCATACGAGCCACACCCGTGTATATCTCAGGAAAGCGGCTGGAAAAAACACTCGAATAGCTAGACTCGTATCTAGTCCATATCTCCCAGAAGGCGAAGCAATATTTAAGATAACGGAAAACGGAGTAGAAGACTTAGAAGAAGAAGCATAACTAAAAATATTAAGAGGAAAAGTCAAAATAATAAAAATACAGAAATTGCATACTAGAGGCATGAGTGAGATAAGCACAAGAACTATTAAGAAATTCTATATACTCCTCTTCAGTGGAAAGATAAGCGAGTCGGAAAAGACGTTAGAATATATTAGGAAGAAGATTGGAGATCAAAGCCCCTACTACAAGGCACTATATGGAATATACTATTCCTATGTTAATGATGACGTAGACTCGTACATCTTTAAGCTGTGGGAACGCTTTCTAAATGGAGTAGATAAGAAAACACTTTATGAGGAAGTAGAGAGATTAATAGAGGGGCCATATAACCCTCCAGCAGGCTTCCTAAAGGCATGGCTTGATTTAATCAGTATGATTGATCAATTACCAGCACCCCACAAGATTGAAAAGAAGGAATCTAAATCAGAAGAAGGGGTAACTGGAGAAGTAGAGGTTACTGAGGAGCTGGAAGAAGATTATAGGAGAGAATCCAGCTAAGTAGCCATAATGCTCCATATGTTCCAGACCCTGTAAGATATAGCTTTCTACCTAACAGAGAACGGGACTCCGAGTTTATGAAAACTCTCAGAAAGAGCGCTGAGATAATGTAGACTGCTACCGCTAGAAGTATCGCGATTACTGACCCAAATCTATCTATCCTTAAAATAGTTGTAAATAACCCAAGTAAACATCCACCCACAGCTCTACCCCAGTAAATCTTGTCTTCAAGCTTCAAGACACTACCACTTAGTAAAAATGTTCTCCAGCTTTATATAAGATTAAATAAGTAATGACTATAACATCGATGCCTTCAATACTTTCTACTTTCCCGAAGAATACTAGACCTATTCTGAGCCCTTAGAAAAACTATGAAAACTTTAATACTCACATTTCTCCTAGTAGGGGATAAGATTTATTCTAAAGGTATATCTAGCCAGAGTTCATGCTTCTCCATTAAACTTGTATCTTCTATAACTGGAGGGAGGAGGGGGCCAAGATTTACTTTTGGATAACCCCACGAACCTACAAGTATAGAAGGAGGA
>Ga0209183_1000613_pt1 | contig 13796 bp, 12 predicted proteins | sample LHCtaG_2_FD_184120 | JGI IMG/M metagenome (GOLD analysis project Ga0209183, IMG submission 184120) | Hot spring microbial communities from Little Hot Creek, USA to study Microbial Dark Matter (Phase II) - LHC4sed_replicate (SPAdes)... | ecosystem: Environmental > Aquatic > Thermal springs > Hot... | reverse complement strand
CACTGGAAAAAGCCATACAGTCGGAATCAAGTCTACAGTCCTTGGAAGAGACCTAAACATACAGCTAAAACCATTCGAAATAAAGACTCTAAGAATCCCATTAGATAAGGGGAAGCCCATTGTAGAGTGCGATCTGATCGAAAGCCCCATTAGTCAAAATATGAACTCTTAATTGGATAAAGCAGAAGTGAAAAATCGAAAGTGAAATATTGCTGATTATGTATGTTTAGTCAACGGTGTTTCAATGCGGGTCGCTCTAGGTGGTATAGGCCATGAATCTAATACATTCAGCCCTCTACCTACTGACATAGGGGATTTTGAAGTAGTTAAAGACGACGGGCTTCTTGAAGATAGGGTTGCTAGATTTCTCATAGGTGAGGGCGTTGAGGTTGTTCCGACCATTTATGCTTGGGCTCTCCCAAGCGGAGTTGTTTCTAAGAAAGCTTTCCTGCAGTTAGAGGATGAATTGATTAAAGTTCTCGAAGATGTTGGTAATTTGGATGGTGTATGTCTCTTCCTCCATGGAGCCATGGAGGTTGAAGGAATCGGAGATGGAGAGACGCATCTTCTTAAACGCGTAAGAGAAACTGTAGGCTTTAAAGCCATAATATCCGTTGCTTTAGACCTACATGGCAATTTAAACCCGCAAATCGTCGATTATGCAGATATTTTAACAGCATATAGGACAGCTCCACATGTGGATGTTTCTGAAACTAGGTTGAAAGCCGCTAAGCTCCTCATACGTTCTATAAAGACCGGTATTAAGCCAACCGCAATCATGGAACTCATTGCAAAACCCTTAGGTAGATGAGTATGCATGCTACTTGTACGAGTGCTAGGAATGTTGAGGCCAGCCTCTCATATCTTATGGTTATTCTTTTAAGGGATTTCAGCCGTGCGAAGAATCTTTCAACGGCGCTCCTCAAATGTCTATAGCCTTCCTCATCGAATCTGCATGGTCTTCCACGCTTAGGCTTGCGCCTATTCCTAGGGTTTAATGGTATGTTCGCCTTTATACCCCTGCCCCTCAGGTATGCTCTTATCTTATTTGAATCGTACGCAGAATCAGCGTAAAGCTCCCTAGGTCTGCACATAGGCCTACCGATACCACGCTTAACCTTTATTCCATCGACGACTTCAATAAGCCTTCCGCTGTCATGCTCATCTCCAGAGCCTATCACTATGCTTAAGGGTAGGGATTCAGCCGTTACGGCCACGTGGACCTTTGAGCCCTTCCTGTGCCTGTATCCATCGTAGCCTACAAGCTCCCCCCTTTCTTAGCCTCAACAGTCGTGCTATCTACTGAAACCCTATCAAGGCTAAGCCTACCCATAAAGTATCCCCTCGATGCTAATGCCTCAAGTATCCTAGACCATACACCTTCCCTCTGCCAACGCTTAAGCCTCCTAAAAGCCGTCGAGTAATGCCCATAGCGTATAGGCATATCCATCCACCTACAGCCGGTCAAAAGCACATAGATTATACCATTCAAAACAATCCTATCATCAACCCTAGGCCTACCAGTCTTAGCCCTAGGAGGCAGTAAAGGCCTAATAAGCTCCCACTCACCATCACAAAGCTCACGAAACTCCACACAGAAGACTTGGAGAAAAAAGATTTAAATAGTTTTGCAATGACTTCATAGTTAAACCTCCGGTTCTACTGCCCGGAGAATACGTCGTCACATCGATTGAGCCGGCCGCCAGTATATACCGTAGCCTCGAAGAAATTGATCAAAAACCTGGCTTAATAGATTCCTCTATGCTTGTCGGCATGGCTTGGGCGGATACGCCTTATGCAAGCGCCAGTGCGATAGTTGTTTCAGATGGAAAAACCGAAGACGAGGCCTATAGAGCTGTCTCTGAGCTTGCAGAAGCCTACTGGAACAAGAGGAGAGATTTTAGACTTGAAGTTGAATCCGGTGAAATAGATGAAGTGATAAAAGCCGCTAAAGCCTCAACTAAAAATCCAGTATTCATCTCAGATTCAGGAGACAATGTCACCGCTGGAGCTCCGGGCGATGTTCCAATATTTGTAGAGCGTTTGTTAGAATTTAAAGTTAAAGATGCTGTTGTAGCTGGAATATACGACCCGGAGGCTGTCCGATTATGTATGGATGCTGGTTTGGGAGGTTCTGTAAAAACTTCCATAGGTGGTAAAATCGATAAAATCAACGGATATCCAGTTGAAGTTAAAGGTAACGTCGTAAATTTGATAGATGGCGGGGCAGTCCTTAGAGTAAATGGAGTAAACATATTGCTGACAAGTCGTAGACGTGGTTGGACTTCCATAGACGATTTTACGGAGTTTGGAGTAGACCCAGCTGAGAGGAAAATTGTCGTAGTAAAACTTGGGTACTTAACGCCAGACTTCAGGAAGATTGCTAAACTAGCCTTAATGGCATTATCTCCTGGTTGTACAAACCTACTCATAGAGAAGCTTAGATATGAAAGAGTGAGAAGGCCCCTTTATCCTCTGGATAGAGATTTTTCTTGGAGCCCCCTACGACGCCTCGACTAAAGTAAATACCCTATTTGAATTCGATTCATGCCTTCCATCTCTAGTCGATTTTTCCATCTACCATAGGTTTGAGAGTAAAGGGTTCATGTTTTAAACATAGCCATCATATAGATGAAGTTTTCAACGGCATCTTTCCAGCAATCCTAAATTTCTCAAACTCCTCCATTTTTATGGCGTTACAGGTAGCTTTCATAGCACTCCATTCCACGTATACCAGCCTCTTTAGATTCCCCGTTCCCACTCGGCATATCAAATTAACCTATTCTAAGCTTCTCTTTAATAAGACGTATGTACGTTGAGTAATTTTGAAATAGTACATCTGCCGATACTGCGTGATCTACGCTCACTATATATCCACCTTCTTCGACCAGTTTTATTTTACGTTCAACTTCCTTCTTCAAAGCCGTTCCTCCAGCCGCTATTGCACGCTTATCTATATTGCCTATTAAAAGCATCTTCTCACCGTATCTTTCCCTAAGCTTTATCGCATCCATACCTGCGGCAACTTCAAGTGGGTAAAGGCAATTTACACCACCTTCTAAAAACAGGTCGTTTATAGCCTCGTGATTCCCATCGGTATCCACCATTATTATCTCTACACCTCTACTCCTCAGAAAACCCGTTAGTTTCTTATAATTTGGAAGCATGAACTCTTCAAAGAGCTTAGGCGATATCAAAGGCCCCTTGTTGTAGCACATATCCTCCCATATCGTTACGTAATCTAGTTTAACGCTTTCAACAACGCTTTTAGTAACTTCTATTAAGAAGCCTGCCCAAAAGTCCATTATTTCATGGATCAAGTTGGGTTCTCTGTAGAAAAATGTTAAAAGTCTCTCCAAACCCATGAAGTATCTAGCCTGACCGAAGAATCCCGGCATTGAAAGTCCTACGACTTTATCCGTCTCTCTATAGTATTCCATAAGCTCTGAACTCCACGTTTTAGGATATCTCCTCAGGTCTTTCGGGTCGTATCTTTCCTTCATCTTCTCCCAATCGCTTCGACATTTCACAGGGAAGTCTAAAAACGTAGGCATTGAAGTTGACGTTTTAAGAGTCTTCATCTTAATGCCCATATCGTTAACCTCGACCCTATACTTAGCATTCTCTTCTAAAGTCCTAGGTATAAATCTAGGTATTGGTCCGTAATCTATGGGAACCATTTCACGCTTGTCGAAATTGAAATAGTCGTATACATCAACTCCAGCTGGAAGCCCCTCACTCCTCCACCTATTGACCGTTTCGGCCCAAAAACCTAGAAACTCGTAAAACGGAGGTCTATCTACATCTTTAAAAGCCATATGTCTTCTAAAACGCTCTCTATAGGTTAACATCACCTGAATATGTGTGAAAACACTTTTTTAAAATGTATCTTCCTAGACTTGACTAAACATTTATGGTATGCTGGTAGAGCTATTACTTTTCTAGACTTTATATATCTACTATGGATATACATTTTGTAAAATCGCTCGCTCTATTTTATGGTTGCTGAAGAAACCTTATGAACAGTCCTAACGTTAACTAAATCATATGGTCATAAAGATAGGTATTGTAGGTTCTGGATGGGCTGCAAGTATGCATGCGAGATGCCTCTTGGAAAACGTGAATGTCAAATTAGTTGCTTTAGCGGATGTCTCCAAGACTGACGGTATGGTTTTCTCTAAGAGGTATGGGATTCCGAAGTTTTATGAGAAGCCTGAGAAACTTTTTGAAGACCCTGAGGTTGAAGCCATCTACATAACATCCCCTCCTAAATTTCATGCTTCTCAAGTGATAGCTGCTTTACAGCATGGTAAACACGTTTTTTCTGAAAAGCCCCCTGCAGTAGGCTCGGCAGATATGGAGAAGCTGGCTAGGGTGGTTGAAGAGACTGGACTAGTATATCAGATTGGGTTTAACAGGAGGTTCTGGCCAGTTTATAAGAGGCTTAGAAGCTTGGTTGAAGCCGGAAGGCTTAAACCGTTCGTGGTTGATATTAAAATGGTTAGGGGGGAGATGGAGAAACCCCCGTGGACTAAGATGAGTGATGTTTCAGGAGGTTTCCTATACGACAGTATGATTCACATGCTGGATTTATCGAGGTGGATTTTAGGCAAGCCTGAAACCATTAGATGCATAGCTAGAAGGAACATATATTCCCATTACGACGGATTTATAACGCTAATCGAGTTTTCAAACGAGGAGAAGACAATAGAATCCATAACTTCTGCGGGACATGCGTCATGGGTTCATCCGTTTGAGCGGGTTGAAATCTACGGAGACCATTCTTCAGCTATAACCGAGGAAAACTTCAAACTCACATTTTCATATGGGAAGGAGGATATCCCCAACATCGAAGTCTACCAGTTTACCAGGCTTCCCGAGCACATAAGCTGGGGTTTTAAAGAGGAAGACGACCTCTTTATAGAAGCCATAGTTAAAGGGTCGAAGCCTGCTGTTACTGTTAAAGACGCCTATGAGTCCGTTAGACTGGTTGAATCTTGCTACCTATCGCTGGAACAGGACGGTAGACCAATAAAGCTCATATAGAATCTAGAAATCCCAATCTACCATTTGCATTCCATTCGACGAACTCATTTACGGTAAGTTAAATACATCTTAAATAGCCTCTCACAGTATTGTTCTACGGTGAGGAATCGTTGAGAGCTCTTCTACTTGAAGCCGACTGGTCTCCAAGAGAGGATTATAAACCAAGCCGTAGAGAGGAGGAGACGCGTAAAACACCTATGGGTAGTCGTGTATGGTGTAACCCTAGGCTAAGACTTGTAGAGAAGCCTAAGCCTAAACCGAAGGGTAAGCAGCTTCTGATCAAAGTTAAAGCATCAGGCATATGTGGCTCTGACGTTCACATGTATGAGCGTGATGAGAAAGGGTATATGCTGTACCCGGGGTTGACAAAACTTCCGGTTGTAATAGGACATGAATTCTCGGGGGTTGTTGAAGAAGTTGGAAGTGAAGTCTCCATGTTTAAACCTGGAGACCCTGTTACCGCTGAGGAAATGTGGTGGTGTGGTGAATGTTTATACTGTAGAGCTGGCATGCCCAATCACTGCGAAAACCTCGAAGAAATGGGGTTTACCGTTGACGGCTCACACGCTGAATACATACTCATACCGGAGAAATACGTATGGAATATAAGCCCCATTTTAGACTATGCTGAGAGTGAAGATAAGATGTACGTGTTAGGCGCTACAGTGGAGCCTGTAGGGGTTTCCTACAATGCTATGTTTGTTAGAGCTGGTGGATTCATGCCTGGTTCATACGTTGCTATTTACGGGGCCGGACCGATAGGGTTGGCGGCTACTGCGCTCGCTAAAGCTGCGGGTGCGTCTTTAGTTGTAGTTTTTGATTTTGTTGAAAGTAGACTTAAAGTGGCTAGGGAAATGGGTGCGGACTATGTTTTTAACGTGAAAAAGCTGTATGGGGAGGATATAAGACCCAGCGATAAGGTTTTAGAATTAACTGACGGCTACGGTGCTGATATGCAGATTGAAGCAGCAGGCAATCCTTCTGCGACCCTACCCGAGATGGAGAGGAGCCTAGCCGTGGGCGGTAAGATTGCCTGGATAGGTAGAGCTGACAAGACAACTCCAATATTCATTGAAAAATTTCAAACACGTAGGGCGCAGATTTACGGAAGTCAAGGTCATAGTGGTCATATGATATTTTACAATGTAATAAGGCTTATGGCTTCAGGTAAACTGGATACTAGTAAGATGGTGACTGCTAGATTTCCATTGGATAGGTATGAGGAGGCGTTTAACCTCTTGATAAAAGAGAGGGGTCAAGCTAAGGTTCAATTTAAGTTGTAATCGAGGTAAACTATTCAATGATGAGGTGGTTGTTTGAACTTAAGTGAGAGATGGTGTAAGCCTGTTCTAAACAAGTACGGTGGGAAGATATATTTAGACCAGATGACTGTAAATGAGCTTAAAAAGAGGGTTGAGGAAAACGATATAGTGCTTGTTCCAATCGGCTCTATGGAAAACCACGGTCCCCCATCACCTTTAGGTGAAGACACGTTGATAGGGACTAGTATAGCTGAGAGAGTGGCGTACGAAACTGGTTTAACGGTTGCTCCTCCGATATTCTATGGCAGTCATCCGAGCCACCACTATGGAATGCTTGGGACAATACCTGTATCAAAAGAGGCATTCATAGCATATGTGTTAAGTATTGTTAAATGGTTGAGCCATTCTGGTTTTAAAAAGATAATCCTCTGGAATAGCCATGGACAGGAATACGTTCTGCCAATAGTTAAGGATAAAGCCGTAATTGAAGAGGGTGTTCACGCTTTGATAATGGTTACTAGCTGGTGGAGTTGGGTTCAAGACCTCTTACGTAAAGCTGGGACTGGAGAAGAATTGGCTCCCGGCATTAAACTTGAAACGCCGTTTATTCACGCCGATGAAGTTGAGACGAGCTGTATATGGTATGTAGCCCCAGATCTTGTAGACGTTGACGCTTTAAAAACTGCTAAGGCTGAGAAAATGGTCAGGTTCATAGACGTTAAATGGGTGAATTCCGCCGGAAACGTTTTCGCAGATAAACCATTCAACTGGTACGATGTGAGCAGTGCCCCTGAAATATACTATTATAGTTTAGGTGTTGTTGGAGATGCTTCTAAGGCAGATATGAGAAAGGGTAAAGTGCTCATAGATACGGTTATTGAAAGGTTTATAGATTTCCTAAACTGGCTTAAATCTGAATATCCACCTGGAACACTACCGAAAACTTGGATAGATTCTAAAGATTTAAGGTACGATAAACCTTAAACATGCATGAGGGTTTTCATTGAAGCTTTCATTCATCTACATGCTTCCAGCTAGAGCCGAGTTTAAATACGCGATCAGACGCAATCTACCTGAAGCGTTAGACCTAGCCGCTAAACTTGAATTTAAAGGCGTTGAATACAATATACCTAATCCATTTGAAGTGGATTTTAAACACCTTCTAAGGTTAACGGAAGACCATGGGCTGAGAATTTCAGCCATATCAACTGGTTCAGCCTACTTAGAATACGGCTTAACGATTACTCATCCCGATTTCTCCATCAGGGCAAAGGCTCTCAAGCTTATGGAGAAATGTATTGAATATGCTTCAACTCATAACTCCGGAGTGGTAATAGGGCTGATAAGGGGGAGGAAAGAGGGTAGATCACTGAGGGAATTCACCAAATCGTTAATAGGTTCCATTAAGATGTTGGAAGACCATTGTTTAAACTACAACGTTTCTCTCTTAATTGAGCCTTTAAACAGGTATGAAGCCGACTACATCAACAACGTTGAAGAGGCTTTACGGATAATTGAGCAGACTGGTGAATACGTCAAAATCTTACTGGATACGTTTCACATGAATATAGAAGAGAAGAATATATGTGAAGCCATAATTAAGGCTGGTCGTAACACAGGACACGTACATATAGCTGAAAACAATAGGCTTCCTCCCGGATTGGGCAGCATCAGCTGGAAAGATGTAATCCTCCATCTTTACAATGTTGGGTTTAACGGATACTTAAGCCTTGAAGCTTTACCTAAACCCAGTTTTAAAGAGGCTTTAAGACAAACGGCTGAAACTCTCAATCCCATCATAAGAAGCCTGAAAGCAACATGCTGATATACCTTAGATAGTAAGATAAGTCTCTCTTCATATTTTTAATGCGTTAGTAAACGTTTAATTAAAGGTTTTACTATTGAAAAACTGAAATAACATGATCGATCTACTGCAGAATATAGGGTTGGTTATAATCGGCTACCTTCTTGGAATGGCTTTTGCCGGAAGTTTCATAGGTAGAAAGTACATGGGGACTGTTGACATAATGCTCCATAAAGTTTTCAGGAGGAAGGTGACATTAGCTCAATACCTGTACTGGAGATACTTCTGCGGTATAGAAAAACCACCTAAGCCAGAGGGGATTAAAAGAATAGATGAGGCAACCCGTTTACTCAATTTATTGATAGAGCAGGTGGAGAAAATCGTTGGAAAGATCCACAGTTAATAGTATCCGATTCAAGTCGTGAGTCCCGCTTCAGCTTAAACGTCGCTACGTTGATTAATCTTAAAAGTACGTAATACTTTCAATACGATTTTAGAGTGATTATGTTTAGTGGGGAGGAAGTTTACACGCGTCATGATCATCCAACCATGCATATATGTATGCGGTAAACTCTCAATAGTCATAATAGTTTATAGCTTTAAAAGTACAGTAGACTTTTAGTGAGCTGTTGTGCCTGGATTCCTCGACTTATATATGCAGGATCTTACGGCTAAGAAGATGTGGATAAATGAAGCTTATTCTCAACCAGCCTCATCTTCCATTGCAGTCTACCTTAGAGAAGGCTTTGAAAAATACTGGAGATTTAGAGAACTCCCTAAGGTTTCATCTGACGAGTTTAGAGTTCTCGCAGTGGATAGCAGCTCACAACAGGTCATTATGCCTAATGGTGGCATTTTCTATGTTGCAAGAGCGTTCGCTATATCAAATGCTGGCGTCGAATTCAGAAACGTGCATACGGGTTTCGATTATAGCTCTGATGAAAACTATAGAGCCGTCATCGGTAGAATTATGGAGTGGTTGGAGCATAAGGTTGTACTAGAAGCTATTAGTATGGGTTTTAAAGACATCGTCCTATTAGATGGCTCCGTTTATGGACGGTTGGCACACGTCCCCCTTGAGATAAACTCGACATACAACAGATATTTCATGTTAAGGTACTTCGAAACACTAATCAGACTTTTTAATACGGCAAGGGAAAATAAAGTTCCAATAGTTGGGTTAAGTAAGGAGAGCAGGTCTTCATTTTTCAGAGAGTTTTTAATGAGGAATATGATTCTTAAGTTGGCTGGGGAATTTGATTTAGACACGTTTGAAGTCAACATGCTTATGAGTATGGCTTTAGATGGAAGGAAGGGAGTGAGCGCAATATTGGATAAAACACCCCCACCTCTCAGAGATTATATCATGGAGTACATCTCCCTTAAGCCAGATTTTCTACTTATAATGAGCTATGCTAGAAAACCAGGATACAGTACGCCTTTAATTTTAAACGCCCCGTCTGGGGCTAAAAGAGCCTTTAAGCTAATTAACGTAGATCCTGTGAAATACCTACGATTAACTCATCCAGTATCTTCAGGGGATATGGATTTCATCGAGTGGGCATCGCATATCGTCAAGGATCTGCCGAAGCTACCGGCGATCGTATCGTTTTACGTTCTGCCATCGGCTCAGGATACGCCTATGAGGGTGGATGTTCCAGCTTGGATTTTTGGAATAGAGAAAAATATATCTGAAGTCGATTTCAGCGAAGTTGCCGATGTGAATATAGATGGTATTTTAAGGCTAATCTCGGCGGGCTACAGCGGCTTAGAAAACCATAACATATGGTTGACGGCCGCCCACAGAAGGGTTAAACTTGGAAGGAGGACTTTTGAGCACATATATCTTCCCAAGTTTGAAGAGATAGTCGGTAGAACGGCTACCTCACGGGGGTATAGGCGTGTCAGATTCCCATGAGCAGCTGGAGCGTTTAGGCTACGTAATTGGAGAGGCGAACCCTTCTCAGTTTTACTTCATAGCAGATGAAGGTAAAAACCCTCCCAGGTGGGAGTATGTGCTCGTGAAATCTAGGGAAGCAGTTGACGGGTTTGAAGTTGAGGTTCCGATAATAGCACAGATATGCGAGATAACGTCGTTAAGTTTAGCGCTCGACCTTGAAAATAAGCCCAATCTTGAGGCCGTTGAGAGACTGATAAAAGCTCAACTCGTAGATAGAAGGCTTATAGCCAAAGCGAGAGTTCTTGGGTTCGCGTTAAAAGGGGAAGTTTTACAGCCTAGGAGGGCTATACATCCAGGTAACGTAGTGTATAGGGCTCCTTCAACCATTTTAAGTGAATTCTACTCTTACCCGCCTGAAGAGGGGTTACACGTAGGCTATTTGATCACTAGACCAGACGTCCCTGTAAACATATCTGTAAAGGGGTTTAGAAGACATTTGGCCATACTTGCACAGACTGGAGCTGGGAAAAGCTACGTTGCAGGCGTACTGCTTGAAGAGCTACTTAAAAAGGGTGCGACAGCCATAATTTTAGACCCGCATGCGGATTACGTGTTTATGTCTCACAGGAGGATGGGTGGGAGGTTTTCCAGTAGAGTCGCGGTGTTTAAGACGCGTGAAAGCACCGGAAGATATGGTGAGGAACAGATAGGTAAGGTGGAAGTGTATGAAGTGAGGTTTTCAGACCTGTCGATAGATGAGATCGTAACCGTCTGCGGTATAAGTGAGTCGTGGACCAATATAGTCAACGCTGTTGGAAAAGCGCTCGACAAGCTCAAGAAGGAGGGAAGCTATGGACTAGAAGATCTCATAGATAGACTTGGTAAGTCTGAAGATCCACATTCTCTCTCGGCTCTTAAATATGTGAAGAGGTTGCAGAGGATTAGGGTTTTCGGAGACACCACTATGGGCGTCAATAGATTGCTTAGACCTCAGCATATATCGGTGGTTGACCTCTCAGGTCTCGACGATGAAGTTGCAGACTACATAGCGTTCAGAATCCTAGGAGACGTTTTCGAAGCGGTTAGAGATCAAAAGTATGGTTATCCAGTCTTCCTCTTCATCGAGGAGGCGCATAGATTCATACCGTATAAGGAGAAGACTCTATCGAAAAACATCATAAAGAAGATCGCAGCTGAGGGTAGGAAGTTCGGCATCTTCTTAGTCGTAGTCACTCAAAGGCCTCATAAGATAGACCCAGACGTTTTAAGTCAATGTAACAGCCAGATCATCCTTAGAATGACAAACCCTGAAGACCAAGACGCTGTTAGGAAGAGCTCGGAGAGGATGAGCGAAGACCTCTTAAAAGACCTCCCTGGGCTCAACGTGGGAGAAGCCATCGTAGTGGGTGAAATCACGAAAGCGCCGGTCATGGTGAAAGTTAGGAGTAGAGAGACTATAGAAGGCGGTGCCGACATAGATATAATCGGTAAGCTTAAGGAGGCTGTTAAAGAGGCGGAGAATGAAGAGTCTTCTCTAGCTGAGAAACTGGATAGGGAGAGGAAACTGATAAAAAGTATTGTTGAAGGTGTTTAATTTGAGAATTGCACACGTATCCGATACGCACCTTGGGAGAAGACAGTACAACCTAGATGAGAGGGAAAATGACACATACGATGCGTTTAATGAAGTGGTTGAGAAGGTTCTTGAAGAACGTGTCGAAGTTTTCATCCACTCCGGAGACCTCTTTGACTCCCCCACTCCTCCGATAAAGGCTTTGAAAAACTTCAAGGAAAATTTGAAGAAGCTTCAAGGAAAAGTAAAGCTCATCACAGTCCTCGGAGACCACGACTTTCCTAAGAGACGCGGATTACCGCCACATAGTCTATTCGAAGAAGTCAGAGTTCTAGGAGTAGGGGGGTTGGAGTGGTTGGAAGTTAATGGGGTATTTATTGCTGGTATTTCCAACATACGTGGGGGAAGTGTAGAATTACTTAAAACGGAGCTTCAGAAATTCGATCAAGCGGCAAGTAGATATTCTAAGTCTATACTCGTGGCGCACCAGGGAGTGGATAAGTACCTACCCTTTGAAGGCGCGTATGAGCTTAAAGAGGCGGACCTACCTAGGAAAGCATCCTACTATGCCTTTGGACACATACATTCAAGGGCTTTAACGAAGTTTGGGGGAGGGTATTTCTCCTACGCAGGTTCAACGGAGATCATGAGGAGGGATGAAGTGAAATCGTGGGTTAAAGATGGAAGGGGATTCTACATAGTAGACCTTGAGGAGGATGAGCTAAAAGTGCATAAAATCGACATCGACGTTAGACCCCAGTACGAAGTTGAGTTGGATTTGACTAGAGAGAGTCTTCAAGATCCCTTCTCAAAATGCTTGAGTTCGGTCAAGAAGATGCCCATACTCCATATATATGTGAGCGGTAGAAACATAAACACTAGGCAGATTCTAAACAGCCTCAACCTTCTACTTAAAGATAAGACGCTGAAATACAACGTGTTCTTTAAAGACTTAACAACGGTTCAGCAAACGCCTATGCTGAAATTCCACGAAGAAGACTCCGTGGACTTGAGAAGGAGACTCATAAGCGAATACTTAAACAGCCGGGGATTGGGTGATCAGATGTATGTAGATCTGGCGTGGAAACTCTACGAACACTTATCGAAAGATGAGATAGATCAAGCTGAAAAAGTGGTCGAAGAATCCATAGTTGGTGAGGAAAAGTGATAGTATTAAAAAGGCTTAAACTGAGAAACTTTCTATCTCATGGAAATACTGAGATAGACTTCCCCCTGGGTGTGACAGCAATAGTGGGGCCAAATGGGGCTGGAAAAACAGCTATCATGGATGCCATTATCCACGCCTTCCTCGGTTTTGAAAAAGACGTGAAGACAAGGGGGGAGAACGTTGACGACCTAATAAGAAGAGGGGCGAGTGAAGCTGAAATCAGCCTAGCCTTTGAAGCTAATAATAGAGAATACTTGGTGCAGTGGGTTAGGACGAAGGGTGGACGTGTAGATGCCTCACTTAGAAGAAGCGATTTAGGCTATATAGCTCGTTCAGCAAAGCAAGTTAGACAGGAGATTTTAAAGCTACTTGAACTCGATAGTAAGACGCTGTTGAATTCTATATTTATCCGCCAAGGCGAAATCACAAGCCTCGTTGAGGTCACACCTGCGGATAGGAAGAAGCTTATAGGTAGGATGATCGGTATCGATGCGTTTGAAAAAGCTTGGGAAAATATGCGTGAAATAATCAATCACGTGGAGGGGTTGAAAAATAATGTCGAAAGGGAAATACATGGTAAGAGTGAGCGGCTGGAGGAGAAGAAGCGTAACTATAACGACTGCTCCAACGCTATAAGGGAGTTGGAGGAAAAGGTAGCTGTATTCAAGAAAAAGGTTGAGCAACTAGAGGAAGAATATGGATCGGTCAATAGGGAGAAACAATCCTTAGACGAGAAAGAATCCATTTACAACAACTTGAAGAGAGACTACGAGCTCATCCATCGAGATCTGAACCACCTAGAAGATAGGCTTAGAGAGATGACGATGGAGCTTGAAGATTGTAGGAAGGCTAAGGAGGAGGTTGAAAAGTTAGAATCTGAAATCGGGAAGGTCCAGTTTTTGGAGAATTACGCGGAGAGAGTTAGAGAGCTTCAAGAATATGATAGAGAAGAACGTGATCTACGGGAGAAGTTGAGACTGCTGGATGAGGCTGAGGATGAGGTGAAGGGCTCTATGAGAGGAATGGCAGAAATTGGCTATACG
>Ga0209183_1000612_pt1 | contig 13822 bp, 14 predicted proteins | sample LHCtaG_2_FD_184120 | JGI IMG/M metagenome (GOLD analysis project Ga0209183, IMG submission 184120) | Hot spring microbial communities from Little Hot Creek, USA to study Microbial Dark Matter (Phase II) - LHC4sed_replicate (SPAdes)... | ecosystem: Environmental > Aquatic > Thermal springs > Hot... | reverse complement strand
CATCCGAACGCAAAAACCGGAGTTTTAGAGGGTAACCCCGTCCACGAGGACATGGTTGAAGCCGCCAGGATGGCGAAGGTGGATTTCATTCTAAACGTTGTGGTTAACACTAAAGGCGAAGTTGTCAAGGCTTTTGCAGGCGACTTAGAGAAGGCCTTCCAGGAGGGGGTTAGGCTCGTTGACGAAATGTACCGTGTGCCCGTGGACAGGAGGGCGGACATTGTTGTGGTGAGCCCTGGCGGGCATCCGGCAGACGTGAACCTCTATCAAGCCTATAAGGGTGTTGACAGCGCTCAAGAGGTGGTTAAGCGGGGCGGCGTGATCATACTGGCTGCTGAATGTTCGGAGGGCTATGGAAACCAAGCCTTTTACGACTGGATGGTTAAGTTTAAGGATTTGAAGGCCGTTGAAAGGGAGGTAAAACGCAACTTTGTCTTGGGCGGACACAAAGCCTACTATCTGCTGAAGACATTGCAGAAAGCCCAAATAATCTTAGTTTCAGTCATGCCGGACTATTACGCCGTGAACGTTTTTAGATTGAAAACCGCGCGGACGGTGAACGAAGCCCTTAACCAAGCCTTCAGGATTGTGGGTGAAAACGCCAAGGTTTGGGTTATGCCCTACGGAAACTACACGCTTCCAGAGGTTAAAGCCGAACAGCCTTGAGAAAACCTTTAAAGTTTATTTGCAAACTAGACATGCCTCGAAAAGCGTATGGTGGAGCCTTTGCAGCAAACCTTCACCCTAAGAAAGTTTACACCCAGAGACTTGCAGCGGGTTATGTACATAAACCGCACATGTCTCCCGGAAAACTACGGCGACTACTTCTTCATGGACCTTTACAACCGTTTTCCAGAAACCTTCATAGTTGCCGAGGTGGACGGTGAAATAGTAGGCTACGTTATGTGCCGCATAGAGTTGGGCTTTTCAGACTTCGGCTTCAGCGGCTTCATAAAGAAGGGCCACGTAGTTTCCATAGCCGTAATGCCCGAGCACAGACGCAAGGGAATAGGCTACGCCCTGGTAAGCAAAGCCCTAGAGGGAATGCGCCTATACAACGCCAAGCAAGCCTTCCTAGAGGTTAGGGTTTCAAACATGCCAGCCATAAGCCTCTATGAGAAGCTGGGCTTTAGGGTTGTAAGGGTTATTAAGGGCTACTATTCAGATGGGGAAGACGCATACGTAATGAGTAGAGAGCTCTAATTTTCACAAATGGAAAGGGGGCTCAGACCTCTTATTTGCATAGTTTATGGCTTGAAGCATAGACCTAGCTAATCCGAGAAGGCTTAATAGAACAGCCGCCGCAAGAAAGAGGCGGAGGTCTACTGTTAAGGATACACTCATGTAGTTCAGGTTTAGGATTCCGCCGTTAAGGGTCAACGTCAAATAACCCACGACGAAAAGAGCCTTCGCCACACTAAAGAAATGCTGAAAAACAGTTTCAGCCACAAGATCTCCGAAGAACCCCAGCAAAACATATACAGTGACAAAATTTTCCACGGTTCGCCCCAAACCCGGGACGTAGCTTTCAAAATGGGCGAAAAAGCTCCAAACAAAAAGGTAGGCCATGTAAAAGACGAGGCTTTTCAGAAAAGCCTTCAAAGTTCTCAAGATAAGCTTCTTCGCTAAATCCCTTAAGCTTTTACCATTTTCAGCCATACGGAATCACCAAAGGTCCATAAGAGAAAAGCTGGGTTGAAAGGTAAACCTCTAAGAAGCCTTCCTCACAGATTCTGGAAGCTTCAACATAAAGCAGGACCAGACATGTGCACAGTGCCCCTTGAGGCGCCGCCACAGTTGTTTCGCCGTAGCCAACGGTTTCCCCATCGCTGTGCATGTAAAGCCTTATTTCGCCGTTGACCTCAACTGGCGAGTGGTTTTCAAAGCTTAGGGGCACATAGACCTTCAAATGTGTAATGTTGTGAGGTTCTAAGTTTGGCTGTCCAACGTGGAAATTGTATAATGGGGCACCCCATGGGACGGAAAAGTTTGACAAGGCTTGAACGGGTATGACCTCAGCCAACTTCATGCTGATTAAGGCGGTCACATTGAAGTGGGAATCGTTGAATAGGTAATAGACTCCTTTATCTAGCAGAAAGGAGGATAGGCTGAAGGTTAGGTTGTGGAAAGCGTCGATTTTGTCGCCCCTTCTTACTACGGGTATAAGGGTTGAGCCCTCGGTGATTTTTGAGCCGTTTAAATCTGCAACCATTGTGGTCAAGTTGAAGTCGCAAAGGTTGTAGAAACCGCCGTTCTCAATTTTCACCGGAATGCTGATTACAACGAATCCTTCTTGAGTTAGGCTTAACTGGGGCTTCTTAATATCTAAATGCAGATCTTTAACGGAGTATGCTGCTGAAGCGAAAAAAGCCACTAAAAGAATCCACAAAAACGTTGAAGCCACACCTATCACGCGAATTGAAGCGTCCATTAAGCCCCTCCGGAAACACAGCCATGGGAAGGTCATGAAAAAGAGCTAGCTTGGTTAAGGTTGTGGAGAATCCGCTTTCCCAACCTTCTGCTCTGGTGGGATAACAACAATCTCCGGTTCAGTGGCTGCCTTCTGTTGCAAATGTTGCGGCTGAGTGGGTGCTGCCACTTTTGAGGCGTGAACCAGAAGAGTTACCCCTCTTATCGTTAGGAGTGAGCCAACCCAAGCCATCACCCCAAGATACATTAGGCGGATGCATGTGGCGATTAAGGGGGCTAGGGCTGCGCCAAAGGTTTGCACAAAATCTTCTGAACTAGCTATTGAAAGACTTTGGGTTAGAAAGCCATAAGCACTGATGAAGGTGAATACTAGGAGGGCTACACCAATGCCAAGCACAACAATGCCGGATAGGGCTATTTTCCCTTTAAATGTTTTGAACATTGTTTCCCCGCCCCATCTATTTCCGTTTAAATATTAAGGGGTTCTGCCGCTTGAAACAGAATTTAGGCTCTTTATCGAAAATTAGGCTGTAAAATTAGAAAAATTGAGGTTAAGGCTGTAAACCGAGTTTCTCGTATATTCTCTTCTTGTTCTCCTCAACGTTTTTCGCCACCTCAAGGTAGAGATTGTTGCCGTGGGAGTCTATAGCCACAGTTAGGGGCCCAAAATTTTCAACTTCGAAAATCCAGAGGGCTTCAGGTGTTCCAAGGTCAAGCCACTCCACGCCTCGGACACTCTTTATGGCTTTAGCAGCCAGTATGGCGGCTCCACCTGTGAAAGCACCGTAAACCGCCCCATACTTCGCCATTGCCTCCGTTGTTCTCTTGCCCATGCCACCCTTGCCTATCACAACGCGGACTTTGAAGTTTTTAATGAACTCGTCTTCGTAGAGGTCCATGCGGGTGCTCGTTGTTGGACCAGCGGCCACGGCAACCCATTTATCGCCTTCCCTACTTACCACTGGGCCGCAGTGATAAACTGCTAAGCCTTCGAGGTTTACCGGTAAGGGCTTGCCCTCCCTCACGTATTCCAAAGCTCGTCTGTGGGCCTGGTCTCTAGCCGTTATTACGGTTCCAGTTATGTAGAGGACATCGTTTACTCTAAGCCTGCGGATTTCCTCTTCAGATATGGGTGTTTTTAAATGGTAAACTGCCATATTCCTCACCCTAAACTTTCCCTTTATGGGTTAAATATTCAACGAATCCATCGGCGTGGATTCTTGCAGAAGCCCTTCTAGCAGCCCAACAGTTGAAGGCCACAGCAGCCGGGAAGGACGCTGGATGTCTGAAGGCGTATTCCACATGCACGCCTAAAACCGTTGTTTTCCCTCCAAGGCCCATGGGTCCTATTCCAGTCATGTTGGCTGCCTCATAAAGCTCCCTTTCAAGCTTGGCTACCTCAGGGTTTGGGTTAGGTTCGTTTAAAGGTCTCAAGAGGGCTTTTTTAGCAAGCTTCATGGCAATGTCGGCTCCACCACCCATGGCGACGCCCACTACCGTTGGGGGGCAGGGCTGGGCGCCAGCCTTGATAATGGACTCTATCACAAACTTTTTCAGGCCGTTTATGCCCTCACCGGGAACCAGCATTCCCGTGAGGCAAACGTTCTCGGAGCCCCCTCCTTTGGGCATGACTGTTAACTCCAATGTGTCGCCGGGCACAATCTCCCAATGTAGGTAAGGTATGAACCGCCCGGTGTTGTCACCGCTGTTCTTTTGGGTGAAGGGGTCAACGGCGTTAGGCCTTAAAGGAATCTCCCTCGTAGCTCTTCTAGCGGCGTCAACTAAGGCGCCTTCAATCTTGTCTAACCCCTTTACCTCGGCGCCAGCGACTACGTAAAAGATTATTGTTCCCGTATCCTGGCATATTGGAGCCTGATGTTTCTCTGCAAGCTCTATGTTTTCCAGAATGGCTTTAAGCTGGGTTTTCCCAGCCTCACTTGTCTCCTCCTCGTAAGCCTTCCTTAAGGCTTGCTTGACGTCCTCTGGAAGGTATATCACCGCTTGTTTAATGAGGTTAAAAGCCACGTCTTCAACAATTTCTGGTTTCAACCGTTCTCCCCCGACAATGGCCCGGAAACCTCTACTGTCTAACGTAAAGTTTAAAAAAGTTTCTAGCCACTTTAACCCATCTCTCCGTGGATTAAACATTCTAGTTTCTCGTTTGCTTTAAATATGGCTTGAGCTAACTGTCTCGTGGGAAGCTTATGTACGAAGAGGAGGAAGAGGAGAGCCTGACAAAACAAAGGTATGAAAGCCTCGAAGACCTTCCAGGAGTGGGTCCATCCACAGCCCAGAAGCTTAGAGAGCTTGGATTTCACACCGTTGAATCCATAGCCATGGCCACTGTTAGGGAGCTGGAGCCTGCGGGGATCAGCGAGAAGAAAGCCCAAGCCATAATTAACGCTGCCCGCGCCTCCATCGGCATATCCTTCATACGCGCCGACGAGCTTTTGAGAATGAGGCAGAACGTGCTGAGGCTCACCACTGGAAGCAAAGCTTTAGACAGGCTTTTAGATGGGGGGCTGGAAACCCAAACCATAACTGAGTTTTACGGCGAATATGGAAGCGGGAAAAGCCAAATATGCCACCAGCTCTGCGTGAACGTGCAGCTTCCACCTGAAAGAGGAGGCTTAAACGGTGCAGCCTTATACATCGACACTGAAAACACGTTCAGAACCGAACGTATTGCCCAAATGGCCAAACATTTAGGCCTTGACCCTGAAAAAGTTTTAAAAAACGTTATTTACGCCGAAGCCTATACCTCGGACCACCAGATGTTCCTTTTGGAAAACGCTGACAAGGTGATAAAGGAAAACAACGTTAAACTGATCATAATAGACTCTTTAACAGCTCACTTCAGAAGCGAATACCTTGGAAGGGAAATGCTTGCCGTAAGACAGCAAAAACTGAACAAGCACATGCATAAACTCATACGTCTTGCTAGGGCCTTCAACGCCGTAGCCGTAGTGACAAACCAGGTTATGGCAAAGCCAGACGTGTTCTTTGGAGACGCAATCCACCCCGTGGGCGGCCACATTGTTGGCCACACAAGCCATACGCGTATATATCTTAGGAAAACAGCCCATGGCCCAGTCAGAATAGCCAGACTTGTTTCAAGCCCATATCTTCCCGAAGGGGAAGAAGTCTTCAAAATCACGGAGAACGGCATAGAAGACGTTTCAGAAGAGGACAAAGCTAAAACAAGTGGGCGTTAAAATGCCGGTTCCCTCAGCCCTTGTCACCCGATTCTTCCAACTTATCCTTAACAAACAGTTCGCCGAGGCTGAGAGGGAACTGGAGAGGCTTAAGCAGAAAATACACAAGACGGAGTGGAATAGGGGCTATTTTAGGGCTCTCTACGGAATGCTCTTAGTCAGAAAGTCCGACAGCGACCCCTACGCCTTCCTCGCAAAGCTGGATTTAAACGACAAGGAAAAACTCCAAGCTTACAGGCGGGAGTTTCTGGAACACGTGAAAAACAAGCTTCACAGCGACTTTGACAGAGGCTTCTTCGCCGCCTGGGCTGACTTCACGAGGGTGGCGAGCAAACTAAACTCCATCAACCAAATCCAAGCTAGGGATATGCCCGGCAAAACGGAGGAGGAAAACGACCAAGCAACAATAGACGAGTTCCTCGATAGGCTTTAACAGCTTATGATCATGGTGTACAGAAGCGCCCAAAAAACAAGCCAGGACAAAATATAGATGCCGATGCCCGTCGTTAGAACCTTTTGCGGATTATCCACCTTCAAAAGGAATCTGGGCTTTATCATATAATAGGACAGCACGTAGATAATGAACGCGAAGGCTATACCCGTCGTTAAAACACGGGTGTTGTTTCCAATAATGTTCATAGCCAAATCATAGCCCACACAAACCAAGGCGGCAACCACGCCTAAGACGAACCTAAGCCAATACAAGACTTCAAGGGGCTTCATAACTTCCACTTCTGCATAGTAAGCATCCACAAAATTTAAAGTTGACTGATAAAGCTTAGCAATAAAACGATATTCTTATAAGCTAGAACCTTCCTTTAAAAAGAAAGGTTTTAGAAATGTTCCGGAGCCCTATGCGTGCCAAACCATCCACTAAGTACATTGGCGCCAGCATAGGGCATCTCCGGTGAAGGAAACGCGCCCTCTTGTTTTGCCTCGTTCCCCGCGTTCCCGGAGGTTTTGGCCATGAAAAATGGGGATGCCTTCACCATGTATGTTGGATGGGCTAAAGAAATTTGGAGAGGTGGTTAAGCGTGTTGTTGGTGCATCTTTCAGACCTCCACTGTGGTCCAAAGTTCAATGAGGACGCCCTTTTAGAGGCTATTGACGAAATAAACGATTTGTTGCCTGACGCCGTGGTTGTGACGGGCGACCTAACGGAAGATGGTTTGATAAACGAGTTTAGGGAGGCGAAACGATACCTTTCGCTTGTTAAATGTAAACATTTGATAGTTGGAAGCGGGAACCATGACGCGCGGACAACGGGCTACCTTCTGTTCCCAAAATTCTTCGGAAATCCTTCATCTTTCACGTGGATTGGCAACGTTGCAGTCATAATGTTGAACTCTTCCAGACCAGATAGGGATGACGGCGAAATAGGCTACAATCAAGGTTTATGGATGAAAAGCCAGCTTGAAAACTGCAGAGAAGCCTTCAAAATAGTGGCTTTACACCACCACCTGATCCCGGTTCCAGATACGGGCATGGAGCGGAACATAGTCTCAACGCAGGCGACCTCCTATGGACCTTGACAAGGCACTGTGTCAACCAGTCTTGTGCGGGCACCGTCACAGGCCTTGGATTTGGACCCTAGGCGGCCTCACAGTGATTCATGCCGGCACCATTTCAACGAATAGGTTGAGAGGTTTCTACCAGAACACGTACAACATTATAAGAATCGAGAATGGAAAGGTTTCGGCAAGCTTGAAGGTTGTAGGCGGGCAAGAATGTGCCCTCGACCAGGGCGCCATTGAGGCTGCAAGCTCCACGGTCTAGATGGCTATTTATACGCAGACTGCATTAAGGTTCCTCAGCATCCAAGTGGTGAACTTTGCAGAGGGAAGAGTTCAGAAGCTTCGATGTAGCGGCTGTTATCCGAGAGTTAAGGGAAACAGTCCTTGAAGCTAGGGTGAGCAACATTTATCAGCTGGACGAAGCGACGCTGCTTTTTAAGCTGCGGAAGGGCGAAAACGTTTATAGGCTCATAGTGGAGGCGGGGAGACGTCTAAACTTAACGTCCTACGCTTTAGAGAAGCCCCTCGTTCCGCCAGCTTTCTGCATGGCTTTAAGGAAGTACTTACGAAACAGTACTTTGACAAGCATTGAGCAGCACAGGTTTGAACGTATAGCCATCCTATCGTTTACCGGCAGGGCTGGCAGTTTCAAGCTTGTCGCCGAGTTCTTCGGAGATGGAAACATAATCCTCGTGGACAGCGAAGGAAGAATCGTGCAGGCTTTACAGTATAAGCGGATGCGGGACAGAAACATCCTGCGCGGAGAAACCTTCACTTTTCCACCATCTAGCGGGCAAAACCCGTTAGAGATGAGTTTTCAAGCGTTTCACGAAGGTTTGAAAGCCTTTGGGAAAACGCAGGTTGTCCGTGCCCTTGCCCGCTTCCTCGGCATAGGCGGCATATACGCCGAGGAAATCCTCTTAAGGCTTGGAATAGACAAAACCACACCATGCAGCGACCTCAACACCTTCCAATTGGAGGAAATATACAACTGCCTTGAAGAGCTCATCCGTCAAGTCCTATGTGGCAAACTCGAACCGTGCATAATTTTCGACAATGAAGGTGAAATGCTTGAAGTTGCACCTTTAAGGCTTAAACGCTATGAAGGTTTTAAACACCAGTTTTACAGCAGTTTCAACGAGGCTCTAGACGAATTTTACGTCAGAATTAAGGCTTTGGAGAAGGCGAAAACCGGAAGGGCGGAAGAATCCTTAAGGCGTGAAATAGAACGCCTAAAGAGAGTTTTGGCTGACCAAGAGAAAGCCCTAGAAGAGGCGGAGCAGAAAGCCGAAAAATACAGGCGTATCGGCGATTTGATATACGTTTACTCTGGACAGCTTCAAGCGCTTCTCGACAAAATTTGGGAGAAGAAAAAGCTTGGCGCGGCGTGGGAAGCTGTGGCCTCCGAAGTTTTAGCTGAGAAAAAGGCCGGCTTGAAACCATCAACGTTTTTTGAATCCATTGACAGCCAAAGGCTTGTTTTGAACGTCTGCTTGGAAAACGCCGTTTTCAGTCTAGATATGCGGAAGGACTTGTTTGCAAACGCCGCTGAATACTACGAGAAGGCTAAGGCTGCGAGGCATAAAGTGGAGGGCGCTAGGGCTGCACTTGAAGAAACTCGGAGGCGGCTTTTGGAGGCGGAGGCTAGGCTTAAAGAGGTTTTAGAGAAAGCGGCTACAGCCACTTTAACAGTTGAGGACGAGCTTGCCAAGCGTCGGATAAGGCAAAAGCGCTGGTTTGAAAAGTTTAGGTGGTTCATAACCTCAGACGGCTTCCTCGTGGTGGCTGGCAAGGACGCGGCAAGCAACGAAACGCTGGTAAAAAGGTACACAGCCCCAGAGGATCTAGTTTTCCACGCTGACATAGTAGGCGCCCCCTTCGTAGTCGTAAAGACTGAGGGGAGAACGCCGAGTGAACGGTGCATCCGCGAAGCTGCAGAGTTCGCAGCTTCCCATTCAAGGGGTTGGCGGGAGGGCTTCGCCTCCTTAGACGTTTACTGGGTTAAACCAAACCAGCTTAGCAAGGCTGGGGCTTCAGGCGAATATGTGCCCCGCGGAGCCTTCGTTGTTCATGGAAGCAGAAACTGGATGAGGAACACACCCCTAAGAATAGCGGTGGGCGTTGTTTTTGATCAAGAAACTAGAGAGCCAACGTTCATAGGCGGAGCTGTTGAAGCTGTGAAAGCAAAAACAAACATTTACGTCGTCCTGGTGCCAGGAGAAGACGAGGGAAAAACCCTTCTACAGAAGGTTTTGAAGGTTCTGGCGGAAAAAGCCTCCAGGGACAAGCGGGAAAAACTGTTGAAGGCTAATATAGAAGCCTTAAGAGAGCTAATCCCATACACCCGTGGAAGGATTCTTCAAGGGGAATAGTCTAAAGCCTAAATCCCTCCCCATCCTTTTTGAAGACCGCTGTTTCTCCTTTAGAAGACGGTGTGACGACACGACTTTTAACGTACAGCATCGCTGAAAAAGGGTTTTGCCGCATAAGGCGGCAAAATGACAAAGGTAATCTAAGGGCTTGGCTATGTGGTCTCCGTCACCATTCTCCTCCAGTCGGCTTTTCGGCCTCATGGCATAGGAGGTGATCCGGCCGCAGGTTCCCCTACGGCCACCTTGTTACGACTTCTCCCCCCTCACGGAGCTTGGGTTCGACGCAGCCAACTTGACCACGCCTCACCCAAGCCCCGCTCGGGTGGAGCGACGGGCGGTGTGTGCAAGGAGCAGGGACGTATTCACCGCGCGATGGTGACGCGCGATTACTAGGGATTCCATGTTCACGAGGGCGGGTTGCAGCCCTCGATCCCAACTACGGCAGGGTTTAGGGATTGCCTCCCCCTTTCGGGGTCGGAACCCATTGTCCCTGCCATTGCAGCTCGCGTGTGGCCCGGGGGATTCGGGGCATACTGACCTGCCGTGGCCCGCTCCTTCCTCCGCCTTATCGGCGGCAGTCCCCCCAGTGTGCCCGGCGCAGAGGCCGGTAGCAACAGGGGGCGCGGGTCTCGATCGTTGCCTGACTTAACAGGACACCTCACGGCACGAACTGGCGACGGCCATGCACCTCCTCTCAGCTTGTCTGGCAAGACCTTCAATCTGGCCTTCATCCTGCTGTCGCCCCCGGTAAGGTTTCCGGCGTTGACTCCAATTAAACCGCAAGCTTCACCCCTTGTGGTGCTCCCCCGCCAATTCCTTTAAGTTTCAGCCTTGCGGCCGTACTCCCCAGGCGGCGGGCTTAACGGCTTCCCTGCGGCACTGGCACGGCACGTAGCCGTGCCAACACCTAGCCCGCATCGTTTACAGCTGGGACTACCCGGGTATCTAATCCGGTTCGCTCCCCCAGCTTTCATCCCTCACCGTCGGGCGCGTTCCAGCCGGCAGCCTTCGCCACTGGTGGTCCTCCCGGGATTATAGGATTTCACCCCTACCCCGGGAATACCGCCGGCCTCTCCCGCCCCCTAGCCGGGCAGTATCCCCCGCAGTCCAGCGATTGAATCGCTGGATTTAACAGGGGACTTACCCAGCCGGCTACGGATGCTTTAGGCCCAATAAGCGTCCCCACCACTCGGGGAGCGGGTATTACCGCGGCGGCTGACACCCGACTTGCCCTCCCCTTATTCCCCCAGCTGGCTACACTGGGGAAAAGCCACCCTCAGCGGGCGGCACTCGGGGTGACCCCGTCACGCTTTCGCGTATTGCGGAGGTTTCGCGACTGCTGCGCCCCGTAGGGCCTGGACCCTTGTCTCAGTGTCCATCTCCGGGCTCCCGCTCTCACGGCCCGTACCGGTTATAGGCTTGGTGAGCCGTTACCTCACCAACTACCTGATCGGCCGCGGCCCCATCCTTGGGCGGCGCCTAGAGCATGGTCCAGGCGCCCTTTCGGCGAAGACCCATTCCAGGAGTCCTCGCCTATCGGGTATTAGCCCCAGTTTCCCGGGGTTATCCCCGTCCCAAGGGCAGGTTAGCCACGTGTTACTGAGCTGTGCGCCGCGCCTCCACCATGGCTTGGAGGCGCACGACTAGCATGTCTTAGTCCCACCCCGATAGCAGTGGGGTCCGGCAGGATCAACCGGAGTTAGGTGATCCGGCTGATCGCCGGATACGCTTATTGGGCTACGGCCGCAAAGCCGACTGGAATTAGAGGGAGAGATCCACATAGCCAAAGCCCATTTCAGACCTAACATGTAACTGTCAGGTCCACATTTTTGTGCCCGCAAGTGGAGGCCAACCGTCCTCATTCCTTTCGGCGTAAACGCCTTTCCGGTCGGGGTTGGGCCGCCGCCGGAAATGCGGGCACTTTTCGCAAGATAGACTGGTTTTTCCAGCGGATATAAATGTTTCTGTAGCCATTAATATACATTCTGTTTTTGAATAAGCAAGTCGTGTTCTTGGAGCGTTTTACGTTTTCCAAAGCCTCTTTCTTAAACGTTCGCCATGTAAACGGTTGCCAGTAGACTTGACGAGGCTCTTGACTGTTTTTCAATTTTTTGACGAGGCTTTTAAGAGGGTCTGATTACCACGAGGTCTGAGGGTTTACGATGACTATTAATGTTCCGTAGGCTTTGTTGGCTCCAGTTTTATGGCTTGAACCCAGCCTAGCGTGTGCCTAACTACTCCCTAACTTGGGGTCATCTCCGCCTACATTCCTTTACCGTTGTCCAAGCCAACTCGTAGGTGAGTCGCTGCTTCCGTCGTCCACCATTATGATTTCGCAGAACCCTAATACCCGGCTGCACTCTTGAAGAAGCTGGTGAGACATGTTGGGATGTTCTTTTCACTGTTGTATGTTGGGACGATTATGGATGGTTTGAAAACGCTTTTAGGGGCAGCTTGCACGGTCTCCTTTCCTGCTAAGGTTCTTGGCGCTGAAGGATAAAGCGGCTATTCCCGTTGAAGAAATATTCCATGAAGAAATGTTGCATGCATGGTTGTGGGACCGGCTTTTGCATACGTATTTTACGTTTAGAAGACTTAAATAGGGCGCTGGAGAGTTTCTGAATTCTTAGGAAAGGCGGAAAAGGTTTATGGAGGACCTTTCAAGGTACTACGCTCTGCTCAAGGATCCCACTAGGAGGAGGATAATTGAGATTCTGGGCGGTCAGGGGAAGATCGGGTTTAAGGAGCTTCGCGAAGCGTTAGGAGTCGGCGTGGGCACAGTTTACTACCACCTAGACATGCTTTCCGACTTCATTGAGCAAGATAAACAGCGCAAGTACCAGTTAAACGCAAAAGGGCAGATGCTTTACAGAGTTTTGAAGGATGGAAACGTCCCTGCAAGCCTCCAAATAAGCGAAGCCCTAAGCCACAGAGCTGCCAGGTGGCTCTTCTTATCACCTATATTCGCTTTAACAGCCAAACCTCAAAGGTTTTTGCCAATATCCGCTCTCATAATGGTTTTAGGGGCTTGGGGGGTCGCTGCAGCGAGGCTTGAACCAGCCCTACTATTCTATTTTGAGGGTTCCACGCGGAGCCCCGAGAGCATCGCTGCGCTTTTCGTTTTCAACTGGATAGGCTTGTTTCTGTTCGCCGAGATTTTGGCCATCGCCCTTTTCAGACGGGTTGGAAACGACCTACAGCTTTTCACATGCATTGGGCTGGCAGCCCTACCAATGGCTGTTTATCCATACCTCTACTTAGCCGCTCCATCATTTCTAGAAGCTCTAGCCTTGCGCAGCTGGGAACTGCTGAAAACTTTGAGGGATTCCGTGCTTGTAGTCTTGCAGGTTTGGAGCATATTGCTTGTCTCGGCGGCTATATGCCATGGAAAGGGCCTGAGGCTGGACAAAGGCATACTTATAGGCCTAACGGCTACGTACGTAAACATAGCCATCCTGTTCATTCTTGGAAAGTTCGCGTAAAAGTTCTAGGTTTCTAGAACCGCCTTTTGGAATAGTTCGAGTTTTATGGAAGCGGTTTTCTTAAAAGCCAGTTTAGCATAGTCTATTTCGGTGAAAAAGCATGAAAAACACGAGAAAAACAATATTGGCTTTAAGTCTAGCTTTTCTGCTGGCCGCACCGGTTTTGGCTGCCGTAAGCCCCTTGGCGAACGCCGACGACGCGTTAGAGAATGTTCAAAACCTGCCCGTCATAGAGGAAAAATGCTGGAGAAATGTATGGTATAAGTTTGAGACACCCTTGGTAACGCTGGTTTTCCCGGCGAAGGGCACAAAGCCCATGTTCCTGTGGTGGTACACAAATGACAACAGCACAATATACGTAATCAAGTTTAAGGGAATAATTGAGTACCTCGCCTTTGACAAGCCATATTACAGGCATAGGTTCCATGCAGACAATGCCACGATAAATGCAACCATGTGGAAAGACCGTATTGAACCAGCCTTACGACAAAGATATGCGTATGGTGGGGTGATGTACCGCCAAGCGGTAAGCAAGTTTATAGAGCTTTTATTCAGCTTACACAGGGCTTACTTGCCATTCAGCGCCTGCAACTGGACGCTAACTGGACCTGTGTTTATTGAAGAGAAAGGCTACTGGTCCTTCAATTTTACCCTAACCACTGTCTACGGTCATCCAAACCTGAAGTTCGCAGAAAACAACATTGAAATCAGATGCAGGTTCTACAACACCACAACCATAGAAATGCCGGATCCTGATCCAAAGTACGCCGACTATAACTATACTGTTGCAGCTGGACAGTTGAAGTTCG
>Ga0209183_1000606_pt1 | contig 13926 bp, 16 predicted proteins | sample LHCtaG_2_FD_184120 | JGI IMG/M metagenome (GOLD analysis project Ga0209183, IMG submission 184120) | Hot spring microbial communities from Little Hot Creek, USA to study Microbial Dark Matter (Phase II) - LHC4sed_replicate (SPAdes)... | ecosystem: Environmental > Aquatic > Thermal springs > Hot... | reverse complement strand
TCACCAATAGCCCTGTCGTAGTGCCGATACCGGGCGCAAAAACTCCGGAGCAGGTTGAGGACCTCGCGGGGGCTGTAGGTTGGAGATTGAAAGCGGAGGATTGGCGCGCCATCGACGAGATCAGCCGCAGCGTCACTATACTGTACTCGATCCGCTACCCTAGAGCCGATCTACCACCCTAAAGCGTCAACCCAAGTAAGAGAACAGGTTATTTTCTTTTGGTTACCGCTGCTATCTTAGCAACCTATTTTAACCTGGAACTTGGCGCGCGTGTGTGCAGAGGCTTCGCCTAGGTTTCATTGGGTGCGGAGGGATAGCGCAGGCTCACGCTGCGAGGCTTGCCTCCATGAACGAGGTCGAGCTGGTGGCTTTCAGCGACGTTCAAGTTGATCGGGCGAAAGCCATGGCAGCGAGGTACGGGGGGAGGGCTTACGGAAACTGGCGCGAAATGCTCGATGGGGAGAAGCTGGATGCGGTCTTCATCTGCCTCCCCCCTTTTGCGCACGAGGATGAGGTTGAGGTGGCAGCTGAGAAAGGGATTCACATATACATCGAGAAGCCGATTGCCCTCAGCGCCGAGCTTGGGGAGAGGATGGTTAAGGCTGTGGAGAAGCACGGCGTTAAGAGCCAGGTGGGCTACCAGCTCCGTTTCAGCTTCGCGGCTGAAGAGGCTAAGCGGCTTATCGAGTCGGGCACTGTCGGGAACGTGGGTCTCGTGGTTGGAGCCTACTGGTGCCGCTTCATCAGGACTGACTGGTGGATCGATAGGAGCAAAAGCGGCGGGCAGCTCGTAGAGCAGGCGACCCACCTTTACGACCTGCTGAGGTGGCTGTGCGGAGACGTGGATCTCGTGTACGCAGAGATGGACCGCCTGTTCTACCGGAACGTAGAAGGTATGACGATAGAGGATACGAGCGGCGTGGTAATGAGGTTCAAGAGCGGTGCCATAGGCGTTGTGTCATCGACGATAGGTGCGGTTCCCAACCACTGGTGGGTCAAGTGGGCAATCATTGGGCGAGATGCAACGCTCGAGTCAGAGGATGCAGAAACCCTGCGGGTGTATTACAGCTCTCGCGCGCCGCTCACGATGGAGGTGCGCAGGGAGTACGGCCGCGACCCCATGGTGCTCGCTGAGCGGGACTTCATCGAAGCTGTACTGCACGACAGAGAGACGAGAGTCCCCATTAGGGAGGGCTTGAAGACTCTCAAACTAACTCTCGCGGCCATCCAAGCGGCAGCGAAGAGAGCACCTGTACGCGTGGAGTAAGCGTAGAACAGTAAAAATCTCGTAAACATTTTGATTTTTGTATCGTATAACGCTCGCTGCGATAGAGCAGCGATAAATAGGGAGGTCTGTGCCGTTCAGACCGGTGAGGGTTACGACCGCGTTCGAGCTGAACAGGAGGCTGGGTAGAGGTGTAAATGTTTTGGGCTATGACCCGGTGTGGAAGTCCCGGGAAAAAGCTCGTATGAAGGATCGCCACTTCGCGCTGATAAGGGAAGCCGGTTTCAACAGCGTTAGGGTAAACCTCCACCCGCTCCGCGACGGCGGGTTTACCCCTGAGGGGCAGCTCACCGCGTACTGGCTCAGCGTGCTCGATTGGGCTGTCGAGCGTAGCCTCGAGGAGGGTTTGGCTGTCGTGCTCGACTTCCACGAGTTCACTGCTATGGGTAAGGCTCCGCTGGAGCTGAAGGACAAGTTCCTGGCTTTCTGGCGGTATATCGGCGACCGGTACAGTGGTTACCCCGAGACGCTGCTCTTCGAGCTCTTGAATGAACCCCACGGCCAACTAACCCCTGAGTTGTGGAACCTTTTCCTCAGGGAAGCGCTCCGAGTCGTTAGAGAATCGAACCCCAACCGGGTTGTGGTTATCGGACCGGCGAACTGGAACAGTATCCACTACCTCGAGAAGCTCAGCCTGCCGTCTGAGGACTGGCAGATCATCGTGACCGTGCACTACTACGAGCCTTTCGAGTTCACGCACCAAGGCGCGAAGTGGGCCGGTCTCGAGGGTAAAGTTGGCGTAGAGTGGAAGGGGGCCGAGGACGAGAAGAGGAAGATCGTTGAAGATTTCAGGAAAGCTCAGTCGTGGGCTGAAGCCCAGGGGAGGCCGATCTTCCTGGGGGAATTCGGGGTATACGACAAAGCCCCAATGGACTCGCGGGTCCGCTACCTGAACTTCGTCGCAAGGTTAGCCGAAAGCCTTGGGTGGAGCTGGGCTTACTGGCAGTTCGACAGCGACTTCGTACTTTACGACATCAACAGCGAACAGTGGGTTGAACCAGTGCTTAAAGCACTAATACCTTCCGATCGATCTTGAACCCGAACGAGCAGGCGGCACCAAATCGCGAACAAAAATCGAGCGCGATTATGTAGAACTTTTTCGGGACACGCTTAGGGCAAAGTCAGCTCAAGTACTTACGTTCGCGTTGTCCACCGCTTCCACTGCGTACGCGCGCGCCTCAGGCTGTTCATTATCGCTAGACTGGTGGCTCCATCACGCTCTCAAGATGTTGAACCCGGACGCCTTTCTAAGGCGGTTCATTATCGCCAAGCCGAGCCCTCTCTCCTCGAAGCCCTCCACGACCGCGAACTCGAAGCCCTCCTCGTCCAGGTTCCGCAGCGCTCTGAAAAGGTTCCGTGCCACGGTGAAGAGGTTCGCGCGCGAGCCTAGGCATTTTAGCGTCACACTAGCCCCGAGGTCCCTGTAAAGCGGCAGGGTCTCCTCGGTGCACAGTATGCATACCCTCAAACCTTCGACCACCCTCGCCAGCGCCACCTCCCGGACCGCGCTCGCCAGCCTCCTCAGGTTGGCGTAATCATCGGTCTCGACTACGACCAGCGTAGCCTGAGGGGCGTAGTGTCGGTACTTCGTGCCGGGAGCGAGAGCGCGTTCCACCTCCCCCAAGCCCCTAGCGAAATTGGGGATCGCCACTTTCTCTCCCAGGATTTCCTCCACTTTCTCGATCGGCATCGCTCCCGGCCTGAGCAGGATCGGCGGGCTCGTCGTCAGATCTATTATCGTCGACTCCACACCGTACAGCGTTTCGCCCGCGTCAAGCACGCCCTCTATCCTGCCGCCGAGGTCCTTCAAAACGTGCTCTGCCGAAGTTGGCGACGGCCTACCCGACAGGTTTGCGCTGGGCGCGGCGGCCGGAGTCCCTGCTTCCTCAATGAGGGCCAGAGCCACCGTGTGAGCAGGCATCCGCACAGCGACTTTGGGCAGCCCGGCGGTCACTTCGCTTGGTACACTGGCGCTCTTCGGGAGCACGAGCGTTAGCGGGCCCGGCCAAAACACCTCCGCGAGCTTTAAAGCTCTCTCCGGAACCTCCCTCGCGACCTCGTACAGCTGGTCCAATCTGGATATGTGCACTATGAGAGGGTTATCAGGCGGCCTTCCCTTAACCTCGAAGATCCTTCTCACTGCTTCGCGCAAGTGAATCAATGCCCCCAAACCGTACACCGTCTCGGTTGGGAACGCCACCAGCCCCCCTCTCCGGAGCACCTCTGCGGCTTCCCTGATCGCGCAGCGGTCTGGGGCTTCTGGATCCACGCGCCACACCTTAGTCTGCACGCGCGCTCTCACGTTCGAACCGTGAAGCTGGGTTCTAAAGCCTTAGCGCGCTGCGCAGCGCGCTAACGTATTTTAACGGTGCGCTGCAAACCTTAGGTGTGAGCAGAGTAGAGGTCCTCTGCGCCGGGGAGATACTCGTTGACGTGATTCCTAGGGAGGTTGGCCCTTACCGCGAGGGCATGCTGCTGGAGGTGCATTTTGGGGGCGCCCCCGCGAACGTGGCGGTAGGGATCGCGAGGTTGGGCCACCGCTCGGCCTTTGTAGGATCAGTTGGTAAGGACCCGTTCGGTGACATGCTAGTGGAGTACTTGGCAGGCGAGGGGGTTTACACGGGCTGGATCGTCAGGAAGGACGCCAGAACGAGCTTAGCCTTCGTTGTCGCCAAGCCCGAGGGCGAGCGTGACTTCTTCTTCTACCGACCGCCCTGGGCTGCCACGGCTGACGCGTTGCTCGAAGAGGAGGACGTCGACTGGGAGACCGTCAAAAGGATGAAAGTGATGCATGTCTCAGGGGTCGCCCTCTCGCAACCTCCGCTGCGCGACACCGTACTCAAGTTGATGGAAGTCGCGAGGGGTGCGGGGGCGCACGTGTCCTTCGACCCCAACTACAGATCCGATATCTGGCTGGGAGATGTTGAGCGCGCAGGGGCGGAGTTCCGCGCTGCGCTAGAGCGCTCGACAGTGGTCATGCTTGGGTACGACGAGATGGAGCCTCTGCTGGGCACCAGCGACTACAGAAAGGCGGTGGACGAGCTTCTCTCAACAGCACCTCACTTGAAGTACGTGGCCATCCGGCTCGGAAGCAGGGGAGCCTATGTTGCGTCCAACGAGAGCGAGCGGGTGTTCGCTGAGGCGTTCAAGGTACCCGTCGTCGACACGACAGGGGCTGGTGACGCGTGGGCTGCAGGCTTCATAGTTTTCGCGCTCCTGGAGGGTAGGAGCCTGCAGGAGGCGGTTATGCTCTCGAACGCAGCAGCCGCGGTGAAATGTACTAAGAGAGGCGCTACTGCCGGGATGCCTAAGCGTAACGAGCTTCGAGCCTTCCTCGAGGAGCGGGGCGTACGCGCGGAGTTGTAGCCTTCCTCCTACTACTAACCTCCTTCGCTAACACTTGCTTTGACGCGCGCTAGCAAGAAACCTGTCCTCAAAGCCTCTAGCGTTCCCCCAGAAGTTGTACATCCCAAGTGAGCTCTCTCATAGAGTCTATTTGCGAGAAACGATAGCTGTTTCTCTCTTTAGCGCACACCAATTTCCAGTTTATAATTGTGCGAAGCTACAGTTTGTTGAAAGCTTCGGCTAGAATTACTCCTCGAGCGCGCGCGTCTTTGACAAGTACAGGAGGAGGACAAGTTTAGACGCTGCCAGTGTTTTCCGCATAATGCCTAGGGAGTTGAGGATTGTGGCTAGAGCCCGCAGCGCTGTATTTGTCGGAGTTGCTCCGGAAATCCTTAGAGGGGTTGTTACCCTCGTGTTCAAGCACCATGTATACGTGGCCGATGCCCTACAGGTGGAGTCGGCTAAGCAGGCTAAAGCGCACGTGTTCATGACGGAGACGAAAAGCTGGCGGAGGTAGCTGAAGCGGAAGGGGTTCGAAGCCGGCTGCTCGAGTAAAGAGCGTCTCCAAGCTTTCGGCAGGATACATGTTGTCTCGCTCGTGTGCCACTGCTGTTATTAATTTCGATGCAGCGTTAGATCAGATAATGTAGGGATACCGTCCGGTTCTCTCATACTTTTCTGGAGGCTGCGTGGCTAGGAGGTTCGCTGTATAGCTCTAGCTTAGAGGTTAGGAGCGGAGTAGCTCTTCAGCTCGCTTGTCCCCAGCGGAAGGTGTACTAAGTTCATATCATGCATATGGGAATGTGCGAATTCAGGAGCGCGCCCCAACTAGAACCGCTACCGCCGTTTCTCTCTCCGGATTATGGTCTGATTTCACATCCTCGTGCGGCAGCTGCGCGCCCCACCGGGGGTTACCGGGGACCCTTCTGCTCCTCCGAAAGAGCTTTAAAATTTCCCTCTTGCTCAGTTATTAGCTGATAGACAGAGTGTAATTCAGAAGTTCGTAGAGGAGAATAGGATGGTGATAACAAGACTTGAAAGCGTACATGTCATCGCGCGCGTGCAGCGCGCGAAAAATTTAAATTGGAAATTCCTGTTTTTCTTTCCGATGAAACCTGAAGAGTACTTCGGGGTGAACGCGGGGAAAGTGTGGAAAGCTCTGAAGGACGCTGGTCAACCTTTAACAGCTAAAGAAATCGCCGCGAAAACCGGGCTCAAAATAACCGACGTCTTCGGAGCCCTCGGGTGGTTAGGGAGAGAAGGCAAGATCGAAGTGCTCCCTAGCGGAAAGAAGAAAACCTTCCGCCTGATAGAGTAGCGCGCAAGCACCGGTACACTGCTCCTCCAGGGCGGTACAAGCTAGTTGAGCCAGCAGCTTATATACCAGATCGAATATCCAGCTAGTGTATGAGGAAGCTGGAACTGGCTAGGATAATCGACTATGCGCTCGTCAAACCGACCACCACGCTGGCGGAAATCGAGAAAGCTTGCAACGTAGTGCTCGAGCACGGTATAGGTGCACTCTGCGTCCTCCCACCCTATGTCGAGTACGCCGCCAAGAGGCTGGCCGGCAGCGGAAGCAAAGTGTGCGCGGTCGTCGCCTTCCCCTTCGGCGCCAGCCCAACCGAAGCCAAAGTAAAAGAAGCCGAAATCTGTGTGGAAAAAGGCGCCGACGAGATAGATTTCGTCATGAATATCCCCCTCTTCAAGTCGGGAAACTATGACGCAGTCGAGCGCGACATAGCCGAAGTTACCGCAACAGCCAAGAGAAAGGGCGAGAAGCGGGAAGCTGACGTCGTCGTGAAAGTGATAATCGAAACGGGCTACCTCACACTGGAAGAAATAGCGGTCGCCAGCAAGCTGGTCGAAGAAGCGGGCGCCGACTTTGTAAAAACGTGCACAGGCTTCGGGCCCCGAGGAGCCACGCTAGAAGACGTGAAAACAATACTGAAAGTCGTCAGAAGGGCGAAAGTCAAAGCAGCCGGCGGCATCTCAACCTACACAAAAGCCATCGAGTTCGTAAAAGCGGGAACCTCCAGGATAGGCACCTCCCATGCCCTTGAAATACTTAAGGAAGCTCCCTAGAGCTGGAGAGCGCGATCGATAAGCGTTCAACTCCTTTAACCTTACCCAAATCATTCAAGAAACATTCAACACGCTTAGCATCCCCCTTCACCACAACCACCTCCATGCACTTATCTTCTCCCAAGTGGAAGTGCAACGTCGAAACAATTACATCGCGGTAACGGTGCCCAAGCTCCCTCAACCGTTCAGCAGCGTGGTGATCCCCGTAATGGTAGGAGACAGCCCCTACAACAACCCCTCCAGCACCGAAACTCATCGAATCAATCAACCGCCTAACAGCTTCAGACACCGCGCTGCTCCTACTCTTAAACGACCTCTTAACAAGCTCGTCCAGCTCAACCAACAGCTCCTCTGGCAAAGTCACAGTAACCCGCGCAAGTCTCCTCCCAACCACTAGAAAACTGCAAGACGGAAACAATAAACCTTACCGCAAGCTCGCTATTGGCACCCGGCCGAGTATCCACTTCTGCCCGCATCCCTGTTTTCAGCTAACACCTAACAGCTTTTCGAGGGGCCTCGTAGGCAAACTTTCGCTTAAACAAATAAAGCTTCGGCTTCCTGTAAATGCCCGTAGGCGCCCGCAGTACTAGCTTTCACGCCCACCCAGACCATTGCGCTAAGCTAATTAACGAGAGGAGGTGTGCAACGCCTGTGAGCGGGGCTTTCAGGTTGGAGGATGGCTGGCTGGTTCTCGAGAAAGCTAGTTTCAAACTCTCTTTCAAACCTCGCGTTTCGGTAGCGGGTGAACCGCTAGAGCCGGCTTCCATAGAGCTTGAGAGTGGTGGCGCGCGCTTGAAGTACGCTGAAAGGGAGGTGCGGCTCGCGCTGGTTGAGCACAGCCCCGAAGCGGTGCTTCTCCGTGTTGAAGCTGGAGGACGCAGCGACAGTGGTTTCCTCGTGGATTTAAGGTCCCGGCTCGAAGGCTTCGAGAGGTTGCTGCTCTTCCACTTCACGTATGACCCAGACAAGTATTTTGGCGACGCTCCTGAGCCCTACAAGTACCCACAACTGGTGGAAGCGGGCGAGCTCACATATTGCCCGTGGAGCTACCCGATCCACACCGGAGGCTTCGAGGGGCTGCCAAGGACTCTGAAGGTTTCGCAGCTCCTCGCCAAGGGAAAGAAAGGCTACGCCTACCTGCTCCCCGTTTCAGACGCCGGGGCTAGAGGCTACATCTCGTGGTTTGAGAAGGGGGAGTTCAGCGTGGTACTGAACAGGGCCGCACCTGGAGCGTGGAACAGTGCTAATGCTTTTGCGTTCTCCGTCTCTGGGAACCCGTACAGGACTGTCGAAGCGGCGTACGAGGCGGCATTCTCGGCGGTGGGCAAGCTCAGCGCGCTCAGGAGGAGCAAGAAGCTGCCTGAAGTGTTCAGGTACTTGGGCTGGTGCTCCTGGAACGCTTGCTGGCGCGAGCCAACCGAGGAGAAAATCCTTGCAGCCTACAAGACGCTCCTGGAGAAGGGGGTGAAGCCCGGTTTCGCGCTGATCGACGACGGTTGGCAGGACGAGGTAACCGGCCAGTGGCCCGGAATGCGGATGAAAAGCTTGAACCCCGACGCCAGGAAGTTCCCTAAGGGCTTCGCTGAGGTCGCTAGGGAGCTTAAAAGACTCGGCGCCAAGTACGTCGGCCTCTGGCACACCCTCAACGTGCACTGGGGAGGGGTCGCCAGAGGGAGCGAGCTGGCGGAGCGGTGGAAAGGGCTGCTGATGGAGGTCAACGAGAGCCTAGTGCCCGATCCCTCCAAGTCGTTCGACTTGTTCAAGGATTGGTACACGAAGTTGAGAGAGTGGGGCTTCGACTTCGTTAAGGTGGACAACCAATCCTTCGTCGGCTATACTTACGCGGGTCGTGTACCGATAGAAGAGGCCGCCAGGAAGCTCCATGAAGGGTTGGAGGGCGCCGCTTACATCAACTCGCTCGAAGTGCTCAACTGCATGGCCCAGCAGCCTGAGAACGCGTTCAACTGGTTCAGGTCAACAGTAGCGAGAAATTGCGTCGACTACATCGTACCTCACAGGAAGTCGAGAGACAAGCTCCACCTCTACTTCAACGCGTACAACGCACTCTTCATGTCCCAAGTGGTCTGGCCCGACTGGGATATGTTCCAGAGCCACGACCCCTGGGCCCTCCAGCAGGCAGTTGCCCGAGCGGTGAGCGGAGGTCCAGTCTACCTGACCGACGAGCCCGGCAAGACTGTGGCGGAGATCGCGAAACCCCTTGCCTTCAGCGATGGTACGCTCCCACTGCCTGACGAGCCCGCATTACCGACAGAGGACGTGTTGATGCGCGACCCCTACAACGAAGCCGTACCCCTGAAAGTGTTCACAAGAGTTACCGTCGAAGGAGTAGGCCGCTACGGCATCGTAGCTGCTTTCAACGTGAACAAGGACGACTTACCAGTAAGAGGTAGGGTCGAGCCGCTCGACGCGCAGCTATCGTCCGGCAAGTATGCGATCTACGAGTACTTCAGTGAGAGCCTACACGAAGGCTCAGCGAGCTTCGAGCTGGAGCCGATGGGTGTCAAGCTGTTCACTATAGCGCCAGCCGGAACCTGGTTCACACCCTTCGGCCTCAAAAACGTGTACATCATGCCGCGCGCCATCGAGCACGCAGCGATGTTCGAGGACGAAGCGATACTGCTGCTGAAGGAGCCTGGTACCCTAATCGCTAAAACGGAAGCGAAAATACGCGCAGAAGGAGGTGAAGTATTCCAGGAAGAACCAATCGCCAAGATTAATTGCAAACAGCGATTAGTAAGAGTAAGGCTCGTTCGCTGAGGGCCGCTAACGAAACGGATTTATTTTCCTCGTTTTTTATCTAGCTGTGGCTCGCCCTGGAATCGAGCTGAGCATGCCTCCTCGCATTAAGGTTCTTGAAGCTCTCGGGTCGATCGGGGACGGTAGGGTGAAGCTGGTTGGCGATAAGGAGGCAGTGGTTGTTTCCTCGATGGGTGATAGGCAGTACACGGTCTACGTGGACGTGGAGAGAGGGGAGGCTTTCAGCGACGATAATGGGACGAAGTTTAGGGGTTACGTCGGCTACCCGATCATCGCGGTTTTGATGCTGAAAGGGGTGCTACCTTACGACGAGAGGTTCGCCAAAGCACTAGCTGGTTTGCCGTGGAAGGAGCTTAACGAGAGGTTCAAGAAGTACGCGGTTGTCGAAAACCTCGTTAAAGAGGAGGCGCGGAAGAAGGGCGTCGACCGGAAGGAGCTGGACGCGTTCGTAAGATCTGTTCTCAACCGCCTTGCTGAGCTTCAGCTTCGCTACGTTGAGCGTCCTCGAGCAAGCTGAGGAACTCGCGCACATTCTTTTTGGGTAGAAGGATCTTATACTTCGATAACGGCCAGAAACCGTCCCTAGACACCACGCGGCCACCCATCTCACCCAGCATCTTAACGAAGTTCGCGTAAGGCACCTTTCTGTGGTCAACCTCTACCTCGATGACCATCCCTCTACCGCGTGCGTCCATCCGCAGAATTGGCAAAAAGGTGGGAAATAAGTGTTTCCGCGCTGTTGGAGAAAGCCTTATGGCCGCACCTAGGGTTGAGCTGCCCGGTTCCAGGCATCTATAGGATCGCGACTCGAGTCCCGATAGCTTGGCCCGGTAGAGGTTTGCGGAACTTCGCTATCACCCTCCCTCTGCAGCCGTGAACCCTGACGATGACGCCCTTCACGCTCAGCTTCCCGTCGGGGCTCTTCCACAGCACCTTCCTACCTACGAAATGGGCGGCTTCGCCGTCACTGCGAACGCCTTCGATCTCCAGCAGCACGTACCTCTCGTTCTGGGAGTTGCTCCCCCGGCGGTAGCTCACCGCGTACGCCACGTGGCTCACCGAGCTCATAGCGTAGAGGGGGAAGATGCCCGCGCTCTTTAAGTGTTACGCGGCGCTCGAAAAGCACTGAGGCTTCCGGCACCTTTAGACGGAAACAGCATGCTACAAAACGTAAGACAATTGGTAAACTATTTTCGTAGAAGCGCGCGCTATATCAGTGTGCGACACTTTCTACATCGCGCTAGTGTTTGAGAAGGATCTGCCGCTACTCACTTTCGATAAAGAGCAAAGGAGGGTAGCCGAAGCGCTAGGCGTGCGAGTAAAACCGTGAAGCGCGCGCTATAAGGTGGCCGAGCGCCCCCCTTTAGCGCTAGTTAGGCTGTAAAGAGTCGCAAGTGAAAGAGTGTTTATCGGCTACCGATGACGTGGCGGGAAGGTCGCACTAAGCTGTGCTAGGAAGCTGGGGACTTAGCGCTTCGCAGCGCGCGCTTAAAAACGGCCCCTCCGTTCTGGTGTCGCTCATCCCCGTGCAGCTATACCAGCCTTCATCCTCGGGGCCGATACTTCTCCTCGAAGGAGACAAATTAATTTTGCTGCCTAGTGCGCGTTAACCTAGAGGAACATTCTTGAACGCTACTTTCGGTGGTTTAAGAGGGGGCTGAGCTGGCTAGGGTTCTCAAAGTCCATGTAGGAAATTTGGCGTTTGTGAAGGTCAGTGGTAGGGGTTCTACGCTGTTTGCAGTTCCGGTTCCCAGCGGTAAAGGAGTTGCTATCCTCTTCTTTGGGGTGAGGGTGAGGTCGAGGGGGAGGAGGTGGTGGACTCCCGCTTTGGCATTGGCCGGTGCGCCTCTCAACCGGATGGTTAGACAGCTTGAAGGTTCAGTGGAGGGTGGTGGTAAGCCTTTTTCGTTTAGGTCTAGGAAGAGCGGTCTTTTCATCTCGGTGAGGCGGAGGGGTTCGGGTTACGCGCTTTTGCTTGGTGGTGGAGGGAGGGTGTACGTGGCTGTTGAGGTGAGAAAGGGGGATCTTGTGAAGCTGGCGAGGTTGTTGAGGGAGGCTATGGAATGGCGGCCTGCTGATCTGCCTCTCCCGTTGACTTGGAGGGATAAGGAAAAGATCTTCGGTTCCTACGCTTAAACTGTTACCTTGTGTTTTTTCAGGGTGTTCTCCAGGTTTTCCAGGAGCTCTCTCCTGAGGGTCTTCCCGCTGAGGATGTAGGAGAGCAGTAGGGCTCCAACGGCGGGCGGGAATTTTGGCTCAATAATTTCCACTTTGAAGTGATGTTCAAGATGTTTCCTGAAGGGTTCTAGGATCACGTTTCCGGCTCTGAAGACACCTCCGACTGGAGCCACTTTGATCGGTTGCTCCTCCAGCATGCCCAGCTTCTTTACCAGCGCGATGACGTGGAGCGCCAGGTGCATCGCAGCATCCTCTACAACACCCTTCGCTACCGGGTCGCCGCGCTTTGCGGCTTCTGTGACGAGCGGTGCCAACCTGGCGATGTCGCGCACGCTCATCCGCTCCCCGTATACTTTGATAAGGATCTCGTCTGGTGACGCTACGCCCAGAGCCTTCAGCACTGGTTCGGTCAACTGGGTGGCTGGGCCGCGCCCGTCGAAGGCCCAGAGGACGGCCCTTAAAGCCTCTCTCGCTATGAAGTAGGCACTCCCCTCGTCACCGAGCAGGTGGCCCCAGCCGCCGCAACGCGCGTACTCGCCTTTCCTGTTCCTGGCTCCTGCGACCGAGCCCGTCCCGGCGATGACGATGACTCCCGGCTCGCCCAGCGTAGCGCCGACAAGCGCAATTTCAGCGTCGTGGCGCACGAAGACCCTCTCGCCGGCGATTCTCGGTGCGGCTTTCTCCTCGAAGATCTTGAAGTCGTGGCTGGTGTCCATCCCCGCTAAGCCGAGGGTCACCACGTCTGCCGTCTCGCGGCCCACAGCGGCGATGGCCTGCTTGACGGCGGTGTTTATGTTCTCGACAGCCCCGTCGAGGCCAACGACGTGGTAGTTGGACGGCCCGCTTTCCCCGACGCCGACAACCCGCCCCTCTCCGTCGGCGGCAACCGCGAAGGTCTTGGTCGCGCCCCCGTCCACGCCCACGTACAGCTCGATCCCGCTCACAGGGGCGTTGGGTGTTGCCGGTATAATAGCGCTGCGCCTGGAGCAACTATATTAGAGAGCTACCGCGCCAGGGGTGCGTGGAGGATAGGTTAGACTGGTTTAGGGAAGCGAGGTTCGGGATGTTCATCCACTGGGGTCTCTACGCGCTTCTGGGTAGGGCCGAGTGGGTCATGTACTTGGAGCGAATTCCTCGAGCCGAGTACGCGAAGCTTGCCCAACGATTCAGGGCTGAGCGGTTCGACGCGGAGGAATGGGCGCTGACCGCTAAGGAGACTGGGATGAAGTACATGGTTCTCACGTCGAGGCACCACGATGGGTTCAGCCTCTTCGACACGAAGCTTTCCGACTACAAATCTACGAACACGCCGGCTGGTAGGGACATCGTGGCCGAGTACGTTGAAGCCTGCAGGAGAGCTGGCTTAAAGGTCGGCCTCTATTACTCGCTTTTGGACTGGAGGTGGGATGCGTACTGGAAGGGGCCGAGAACCGACCCTCAAGGTTGGCAGCTTTTCCTCGAGTACGTCCACGGCCAGGTGGAGGAGCTGTGCAGCAACTACGGCCGGATAGACGTGCTATGGTTCGACGGGAACTGGCCGTACAGCCCGGAGGATTGGAGAGCTCAGGAGCTACTCGATAAGGTGCGCAGGCTACAGCCTCAGATAATCGTGAACAACAGGACCGGCTTGCCCGGCGACTTCGATACGCCGGAGCAGCACGTGCCGTGGTGGGCACCCCCCAAGAGGGCTTGGGAAACGTGCATGACGATGAACGACAGCTGGGGCTACTTCGAGGGTGATCGCAACTGGAAGACGCCTCGCCAGATTGTGAACACGTTAGTGAGCATTGTCAGCATGGGCGGTAACCTCCTGCTGAACGTTGGGCCGCGCGGAGATGGGAGCTTCCCGCCGGAAGCGGTCGAAATCCTCTCGCACTTGGGTTCTTGGCTGAAGCGCAACGGCGACTCCGTTTACGGTGCTTCGGGCGCCCCCTTCACAACCACCGTTGGGCCGGTGACCGCCAAGGGGGACAAGGCTTACGTGCACGCGCTTAGGTGGCCGGGTAGGAGAATTATCGTGGCGGGTGTCGGGAACAAGGTGCTTTCCGCCAGGCTCCTCGCGGAAGACAAGAGCGTCGAGTTCAGGCAGGAGGGTTCCAGGGTTTTCCTCGAGAATCTACCGCCCTCCTCACCCGACCCCTACGACACAGTGATCGAGCTCAAGCTTGACGGAACTCCCGTTGCCTCTCCCTACGTCCCAGAGTAGATGATCGCTCGGTTAACGGTTTAGCGGGCTCGACTATGTTTTTCTCGCA
>Ga0209183_1000605_pt1 | contig 13942 bp, 13 predicted proteins | sample LHCtaG_2_FD_184120 | JGI IMG/M metagenome (GOLD analysis project Ga0209183, IMG submission 184120) | Hot spring microbial communities from Little Hot Creek, USA to study Microbial Dark Matter (Phase II) - LHC4sed_replicate (SPAdes)... | ecosystem: Environmental > Aquatic > Thermal springs > Hot... | reverse complement strand
TAAAAGTGTTGTCGAGGCTGGAGTAGATAAAGTGAATATACCTGATACTGTCGGTACAGCCACACCTAGCAGTATAGCTCGTATAGTATCTAGTGTCGGTAAGGTTGTCGGTAATACGCCTATAAGCGTTCATTGTCATGATGATTTCGGTTTAGCCGTCGCTAATAGTATCGCAGCTGTGGAGGCTGGTGCTAGGCAGGTTCATGCAACGGTGAACGGTCTAGGTGAGAGAGCTGGAAACGCAGCACTAGAAGAAATAGCAGTAACACTAAAAATACTATACGGATACGATATAGGGATCAAACTCCCGCTCATATATGAAACTAGTAGGCTTATATCGAGAATTACCGGTGTATATGTTCAACCGAATAAAGCTATAGTAGGGGATAACGCCTTCACACATGAATCAGGTATACATACGCATGGCGTGCTCGCTCATCCGTTAACCTATGAGCCTATACCCCCAGAGATCGTAGGTAGGCGTAGGAGGCTTGTAGCCGGTAAGCATGCAGGTAGACATGGGATTATGGAGATGTTGGAGGAGATGGGCGTTAAAGTCTCTGAGGATGAGCTTAAAGCTATCGTAGAGAAGGTTAAGGATTTAGGTGATAAGGGTAAGAAGATTACGGATGCGGATCTGCTAGCTATAGCTAGATCTGTAACAGGTAGAGTTAGATCTGAAGAGCGTCGTGTTAAGCTTATGGAGCTAGCTGTTATGACAGGATCTAAGGTTATACCAACAGCTTCTGTTAAGCTCGAAGTAGATGGCAAGATCTATGTAGCTGCTGAGACAGGTGTAGGCCCTGTAGATGCAGCTTTAAAAACCATAGAAAAGATGCTATCCTCAACGGTGAAAGCTAGGTTGAAATCCTTTAGGCTTGAAGCGATAACCGGGGGGTCGGATGCGTTAGCAGAAGTTGTAATAACAGTCGAAGATGATAGAGGTAACACGGTATCGGCTAGAGCCGCTCATGAAGATATAGTTATGGCTAGCGTCGAAGCTATGATAGAAGGTATAAATAGGCTTATATCGATTAGGAGGGAAAGTTGAGATTATACAGCTAGCTCTCCTAGCTCTCAACTCGTTTCTAATAGGTTTCTCAGGAGCTCTAGTTCCAGGCCCGCTATTCGCGGTTACAGTCTCAGAATCTATAAGGCTTAGAAGGAACGTAGGATTCCATATAGTTTTAGGTCATATAGCGGCTGAGATGACGTTGATAGTGATTATAGTTTTAGGTTTATCCTACCTGTTTAACAACGTTGAGGTTAGGATAGCTTTAGGTATAATCGGAGGAGGCTTCCTATTATTCACCGCTTACGGTCTTCTAGTATACCCTATAAAGCATATGGATCGGCAGGTTCAATTTAATCCTAAACAGAATTCTAGGAATCTACCTACGCTAGGATTCCTAACGAGCTTCTCTAACCCTTACTTCACCATATGGTGGGCCTCTATAGGTAGCCTACTGGTAACTGAGTCGTTAGCTATAGCAGGCTATGTAGGGTTAACTATCTTCCTTATATCGCATTGGTGTTCAGATCTCTCCTGGTATATACTCGTATCCTTCCTCTCATGCAAGAGTAGTCTAAAGTTCGGCTCCAAGCCTGTGAAGATCGCTATGTATATATGCGGTGTCCTCGTAGTCTCCCTTGCGGTATACTACATTACCGATGCTATCCTAACGTTAACACGGATATTGGCTTAGAGAGGCTTCAACCCCATGCATTTAAGCCAAGGCTTAATAATTTCATCCCTCGCACCTAGTTCTGAAAGGAATCCGATAAACTTTCTATAAATATCCATAGCTACATCTAAGTTTTCAGATAATACGTTCACATTCTGTCTAGGATCATTTTTAAGATCATAAAGTTCTGTATCTATCCTACCGAATGGTTTTAATATCCTTGACTTTCCATCGACTATGAAGGTAACTTCAGCCTCCTCCGCACTTCTACTCTCCTCAGCTGCGAGTATGAGGGACCATCTATCAGTCGTTACGGTAATCCTAAGACCTGCACGTCCTCCTCTTATCAATGAGGGTGTGGATACAGCTATATCTCTAACTTTTGTTAAATCTCCTCTAACAATTGGTAGAAGGGATCTACCTTGTATATCTACACCGTATGGGCCTTCCCCGCATGCAAGCTCCAGTATGGTGGCGGTTATATCCGGAGTTTGAACGAGGGAATCTATTTTCACATTGTTTACCAATCCTAGTTTATCTGAGAATCTTATTACTAATGGTATATGGGCTACTTCCTCGTAGAGTGGAGCTAAGCCATGATATCCGCCCATTATTATAGACTTCCCTATAAGACCATGCTCACCTAGGTAGAATCCGTGATCGCTCGTAAATATGATTGTAGTATTATCGAGTAATCCTAGTTCATCTACTTTTTCTAGTAGGAATCCTATCCATCTATCGACTAGCGTAGCTTCACCAGCGTACATAGCTCTTATATGAGTAAGCTCGTCGCTAGTTAAGTAATCGCACGGGCCATACGCAGGATATATAACCTCCTCCCCTTTATACCCGGGATCGTACATATCTACATACCATCTAGGTGGATCCCAAGGCTCATGTGGATCGAAGAAATCTACGTAGAGGAAAAATCTTCTATCATAATTTTCTTCAAGCCATCGTGCAGCCTCCATAGCCGTCTTAGCAGGTATCCAATCACTTTCATACCTTCTACCATAATTATTCCTGATATGCTGCACGGTAGTCTCTACGCTTCTCAGCTTCCATGGGCTGCATGGAAGCTTTATATCGATCGGGCTCGTTCTATAACGATCGTTCTCTTGTCCTCTAATCCAAATCCACCCGTCGAATCCACGGTCGAAATTATATCCATCCTTAAGTATGTGCGGAGTATCTGCTATCATCATACACGTATAGCCAGCTTTCCTTAAGATCATAGGGAGGGTTATCCAATCCCTAGGTAGAGGTGACCAATCGAAATATGTAAACGTAAACCTGCCTGTAAGTAGATCGGCTCTATTAGGCACCGTAGGAAAAGATGCGTGATAAGCTCTCGTAAACTCTATAGAATCCGAACAGAATCTCTCGATCCTATCCAGTCTAGCTTTTACCCCATCCTTAACGTTAAATCTTCCATGAAGTAGATCATACCTAAACGTATCTGATACTATGAGTATTATGTTGTTTTGCATAGCTAAAGCATAGTTAATTACAATTACTTTAATTTAAAGTTTTAAAGCATTTTCTCCCTATATAGCCTAGCTATATCCTCTACGATCCTCCTTATATCATCATAGCGACGTATCTCGCTTATGTAGCCGACTATCTTCCTTAACTCTCTATTGTTACGAATTTTCGAATATAGGTTCATTAACGATAGGATAATCGATACGTGTAAGATAGCTATGTTAAATTCATCTGTCGAGCGTGGAGACCAAAACATTCTTGATATTTTCTTAAGCTGATCTTCTACGCATCTCTCTACCCCTCCTAATCCTCCGTCCTCACTAGCTTCAACTAAGCTTGAGAGAAATCTATGTATATCCTCAGATAACGTATGCATCTCGCTCTCATCGTATTCTAACCTATCTAGGCATACGCCACATAAACCTATCATGCACTCGAAAACCCTAGAACCGCATAACCTACATCTGGAAGCGAGTAGTATTATGCGGAATCCTCTTAATGCGTAGCTAGTAGCATCCTCTGGCACTCTAACACGCTGTATAGTTAACCCTCCATCATACGTAAAAGTTAAAGCTACATTTCCATCGTCTATCCTACCTACTCTAAGCTTAGGGCTACATATAATCCTACTGATATCTAGTATCCGTATAAGTTTGCAGAGGATATCGAAATCTAGTTCGCCTAAACCCTTTACGGGTGGATACCTAACCATATATCCTTCATCTGAGATGCATGGCTGTATCGAGATAGCTTTCCTATCGATAGATGATATGAGGAATTCAAGCTCGCTTAAATATCTACCGCTACATCCATCCTTAAGCTTCACGCATACCATATTCTCTCTAAATCACTCTCGATACCATATCCTAGATCTGCAGATTTAAAGTTTAAGTTTTAGGTAACCTATCATTTTAAGGCATACTAGTCTTAGAGAATACCTGATATGGATCGGTGATATACGATTGGCTATACGGGTTATAGATGCGCATTCTCATCTAGATGAGATAGCCGATGTACATGGAGCTATAGCTAAAGCTAGATCTTCAAATATCGTAGCGATAATAGCGGTAGGTACTTGCAAGGAATCTAATATTAAGGTAGCTAGGCTCTCTGAAATCTATAAGGACTACGTATATCACGCGATCGGCATACATCCATGGAATCTAGAATCGCTCGATCTAGAGGAAGAATTCGATTACTTAAGGTCAGCTTCACGTAACTGTATAGGCATCGGGGAGATAGGTTTAGATTATAGGATAAAGACTGATAGAAATCTTCAGAGGAAGGTGTTCAGCGAAGCACTTAGTATAGCCGAAAGCAGGAATCTTCCCGTCATTATCCATGCTAGAGCTGCATGGAGTGATGCATATAAGATGGTTAAAGATGTTGGAGTCGAGAAAGCTGTATTCCACTGGTTCAGCGGCTCGGATTCCGTTCTCAGAAAGATAGTTAGGGATGGATATTTGATCTCGGCTACACCTGCCGCCTCGTATAGTTTGACTCATATCAAAGCGATAAAGCTTACTCCGATCGAATATATAATCATTGAATCAGATTCACCCGTATCCTACCGTAACGTAGCATCAGATCCATCATGGGCTGTGAAGAGCTTGGAAGCGGTTGCAAAGATTAAAGGTGCTCGTATCGAAGATTTAGCTGATAAAGTTTTAGAGAATACATGTAGAATTTATAATATAAAGATTCATCGCAAAATATTTTGAACTAATAGTATAGTTGATTTTGCCTAAGAGTTGAAGATCTATGGGTTACACGAGGAAAATCGCCTTCATAGCGCTCGTATCATCCTTGTACGCTGTTCTAACAATAATCCCTGGATATCTATCATTTGGACCTATACAGCTTAGGATATCCGATATGCTTATACCTTTATCAGCGATCTACGGCTACCCAGCTTGCATAGCCGTAACGATTGGATGCATAGTCGCTAACGCATTCTACTTCGTAAGCTGGATGGATGTCGTCATCGGGTCTATAGCGAATCTCATTGCATCCCTCCTTATATACTATATGAAGAGGAATCTCCTATTAGCTACAATTGTATCAAGCTTCGTCATAGGCTTCACCGTGGGTAGTTATCTATGGCTATTCTTCCCACCGCTAGACATAGGCATCCCTCTACACCCCTCCATCATGATAGGTATAAGCATATCTGCTAGTAGCTTACTAACAGTATCAGGTCTAGGATACATCCTCGTAAAAACCCTAATGAGAACTCTACCCGAAAATCTGAAGAAGCTCTAGTAAATACTGACTACAACAGCCTCAGCCCTTATTTAAGATTAAAACCCTAGATATCTATACCTATCAAGCTTTTTAACTCTTCAAGCTTCCTTCTCCTCTCCTCTATGTACTTATCCGCCTCCCCTCTATATACGGGCTTACTCTTTTCCACCTCGTCTATCATAGCTTCTGGGATCCTAGTTATAGCTTCAAAAACTCTTCCTGTAAAGTATCTTGTAGGAATCTTCCTCTTTCTCAATTCTTCATCTATAATCTCGCCGTTTAGCCGTACTAGATATTCTCCATGCGATGCATAGGTAAACCCCCAATCTGAACCGAAGCATGGTATATATTCTCTAGCTAAGATCGTATGCTTAAAGACAGATCTTACAGTTGCAGCTATATTATAGAAATGTACTTGAAAGATGTATTTAGAGAATGTAGGCGACTCTGATTGGACAGATAATACTCCCTCACTCGAAAGCTTCGAAGATATGGTTTCAAAAGACTCGTAGGTATAGAGTCCAGCCGATATCAATGATACAGGATCCGTCAGATCCATTATAACTATATCGAATGGCTTCCCACTCCATTCTCCTATGAATCTACATGCATCCATGTATACCGGCTTAACTCTAGGATCATCGAATGCTCCCTGGGAGACCTCCCCTAGATATCTACGGCATATATCTACAACCTTCCTATCTATATCTACTAGGTAGACTTCATCCACGCTGTCGTATTTCAGAACTTCTCTAAGAATCCCCCCATCTCCACCCCCAAGGATAGCGATCCTTCTAGGATTCGGATGAGCAAGCATAGCTGGATGTGTTAGCACCTCATGGTATATGTGCTCATCTAGGGTCGATAACTGAGGTTTCCCATCTAATATTAGCATCTTCCCGAATACTGGGTGTTCGTATACCTCTACAAACTGGTATTCCGTCCTCTCGATGCATAGTATCTTCGTGAAAGAGTATGCATGGATATAGTTGGGAGCTAACTGCTCTATGGATATTCTTCCTAGAACTAGGAAATCTTGAGTAAGCATATCTATAAAATTTCCGTTGATTAATATTTAAAACTTGATCTATTTAGGAGGCTCAGCCGATAGAACAGTTTTACGTACCGCTACTCCATCGTTCAAGATTGGACTAGCCCTCGATAGAGTTATAACACCTCTTTTAAGCTCGGTAACCTTCACCCTCTCCGGTTTAAGCTTCTCGTATATCACGTCGTAAGCTCTCCACGGATCCTTACTGCCGCATACAAATATATCCACTGCTGCATAGCCATACTCAGGCCAGGTATGGATGGCTAGATGGGATTCGCCGACTATCACGAGCGATGTAACTCCTGGTATAAAGTTATGGGTTTTCGAAGCTATGATAGTTAGATCAGCCCTTCTAGCTGCCTCGAGTAATAATTCCTCCATTAGCTGGGGGTTGCTTAGATAGTTATCATCACATCCATACATTTCCGCTACTATATGTCTACCTAGGGTTAGCTTAATCCTGCTCATAGCCCTTACATGTCTATATTTAGCTCTAAGATAAATTTTACTCGTAAAGCCAAAAGAAACCGGATGAAACCTATTTTAACCTAAAAATCTCTAGTAGAACTTAGATTAAAACCCTTATTAGAGATTTATTTAGGTAAAGAATCCTTACTTGGGTTTATTTAGCTGGTAAAGCTCCTAAAATCAGAGATATGATAGACATACGTGTTAATAGGCCGTAATACACTTGCCGGAAGTATACGGCGTTAGGTGTAGAATCCACTTCGATCGCTATCTCATCGACTCTAGGTAGCGGATGCATTATTATAGCATCTTTCTTCATCTTAGATACTGTTTCGAGCGTTATCTTATACGAACCCTTAACCTTCATATACTCGCTCTCATCTACAAACCTCTCCTTCTGTATTCTCGTGACATAGAGTACATCAAGTTCCGGAAGTATCTCGTTCATATTATTCAACTCGTGAACCTCTATCTTGCCGCTTATATACCTTAAAACCTCCCCCCTCATCCTCAAAAGTTCTGGTGATATCAGGTAGAGTTTAACGTCATAGTTGGATAGAGCATATGCTAAGCTATGGGTTGTACGTCCATACCTTAAATCGCCTAGAATACCTATTTTAAGTCCATCGATACGTTTCTTGCATCTTCTTATAGTGTATAGGTCAAGCATAGCTTGGGTTGGATGCTCTTCAGCTCCTGATCCACCGTTAATTACAGGTATATCGGCTACTTCTGCTGCAAGCCTAGCCGCCCCCTCCATAGGATGTCTAAGGACTATTAGATCAGCATAGTTCTGTACGACCTTCACCGTATCGATTAGCGTCTCGCCTTTTTCGATAGATGCCCTCATAGGCTCGCCCATATCGAGCGTTAATCCTCCAAGCTTCTTCATAGCTGCTTCAAAGCTAAGCCTAGTTCTAGTGGATGGCTCAAAGAATAGTATGGCCATAGTCTTCCCTGCTAATATGCCTCTATATTTATCCATATACCGTTCTATCTCATCGGCTACATCCATTATATACTCTAGTTGTTCCCGGTTGAAATCTAGGATAGAGATAACATCTCTACCGTTGAAATCCCTAGGGGTGGTCATTGTACACACCTCAGCCCCATAAATTCTAAGTTAAAATCTTATGCTCTTAAACATAGCAGTCAAAATATCTTGAAGTAGAGGGTTGAGCTCGTCTTGGATTTCCACGTAATAGTGCTAGTTAAACATGTCCCCGATATAGAGAAAGTTAGATTCGACGTAGAGGCCGGTAGGATCGATAGAAGTTCAGCTCCAGGAGAGATAAATCCCTTCGATCTTAATGCTATAGAAGTCGCGGTACAGATTAAAGAAAGGCTTGGAGGTGTAGTAACAGCTTTAAGTATGGGCCCTCCTCAAGCTGAATCCTCTCTTAAAGATGCAGTAGCTAGGGGTGTGGATAGAGCTATACTACTAACGGATCATAGATTCGCTGGTGCGGATACTCTAGCTACATCCTATACGCTTGCCTCTGCTATAAGGAAGCTCGGTAGATATGATCTCATAGTATGCGGAGAGAAAACGGTGGATGGCGATACGGGTCAGGTTGGACCCGAGGTAGCTGAGCATCTAGGTATACCTCACGTAGCCTATGTATGCGAAGTTAAAGAGATCTACATGAACCGTCTAGTGGTCGTATCCGATATGGGTGATAGATTTCTCATAGAAGTTAAACTTCCAGCTCTCATAACAGTAACAAAGGATGTGAATACTCCTAGGCTTCCAACTCTAAGAGATACACTAAGAGCTCGAAGGGTTAAGATAGAAAATTGGAATGCAGACCATCTAGTAGGCTACATAGATATGTCTAGGATCGGGCTTACAGGTTCACGTACACAAGTTTTCAAGATAGTCATACCATCTGAGGAACATAGACGCGGTATCATATTCAGAGGAGCTGATTCTATCGGTAAGCTTGTGGAAGCTCTTCGTAAGGAGGGGCTGATATGAATAGCAGTTTATCCGATGGAGTAATGGTATACTCCGAATACGCTGAAGGAGTTATACATCCGGTTACATTCGAGCTTCTGGGTAAATCTCGTGAGATCGCTGATAGATTGAAAGTCGAGGTTTGGGGAGTTATCATCGGATACAGAGTTAAAGATGACGAAGTTCGAGAGCTTATATATTATGGTGCGGATAGAGTTTTCGTATACGATCATCCTAAGCTAGAGTATTTCGATCCGATGATATACAAAGATATCCTTGTCGATCTAGCGAAACAAGTGAACCCTTCTGCTCTTTTCTTCGGAGCTACTCCGTTAGGTAGGAGTCTCGCTCCGAGAGTAGCTGTAGCGTTAGATACTGGTTTAACAGCCGATTGCATAGATATTCAGGTAGACGAATATGGGAATATAGTTCAGGTTAGACCAGCTTTCACGGGTAACATAATAGCTTATATAAGGACTAGCAGCCGCCCAGTTATGTCTACCGTCAGATATAGGGTTATGAGGATGCCTAACCGTGATACGAGTAGGGTCGGAAAGATTATCAGAATGACGCCTAGGATAGATAGGGATTCTGGATTGAGAGTACTAGGTAGGGTATCCAGGAGAAGCGTAGATCTAGCTAAAGCAGATGTAATAGTAGCCGGAGGTAGAGGGTTTAAGAAGAAGGAGGATCTGAAGATGCTGGAGGATTTGGCATCCCTCATCGGCGGGGTTGTAGGTGTTAGTAGACCTTTAGTAGATGAGGGTTGGATGCCCCGTGAGCGTCAGATAGGCTTCAGCGGTAATACGGTTAAACCCAGGCTCTACATGGCCTTCGGTATATCCGGATCTCCTCAGCATATAGCTGGTATGAGAGGATCGGAGATAATAGTTGCGGTTAATATAGATCCATCAGCGCCTATATTCAGGATAGCCGACTATGGTGTAGTAGGAGATCTATATGAAGTAATACCTAAGCTTATAGAAGAGCTAAGTAAGGTTAAACGGGTGTAAGCTATGTACTCTTCGATAGATAAAGCCATCATAGAAGAGCTATCATCGGTAGTAGGTGAAGACTATGTTATATTCGATACGGATAGGATTGAAGCATATCTTCTAGATGAAACTCCTCCACCTATAAGACCGGAACCCTGCCGCAGCGTGGTCGTGGTTAAACCCGCATCTACAGAGGAAGTTTCATCTGTATTAAGGTTAGCGTATAGGAGTAGGATCCCAGTATTCCCTAGGGGAGGGGGTACAGGTCTCGTAGGAGGATGTATACCTACCCGTAGCGGTATAATCCTATGTTTAGAGAGGATGAATAGAGTATCGGTAGATGTAGATAACATGATGGCTGAAGTCGAAGCCGGTGCGACACTCCGTGATCTAATCGAAGCAGCGGAGAGGAACGGTCTCTTCTTCCCTCCACATCCCGGTGATGAATCCGCTCAAGTAGGCGGACTAATAGCCTGCAACGCTGGCGGAGCTAGAGCTATAAGGACAGGTGTTATGCGCAACTATATTAGAGGCATAGAAGCCGTATTACCTACAGGCGATATACTAAAGCTTGGAGGCAAGCTTATCAAGGATAATACTGGCTACGATCTCATGCAGCTTATAATAGGTAGCGAAGGCACTTTAGCCGTCATAACTAAAGCCTTCATAAGATTGTATCCAAGATTACCATTCTCCCTAACCATAATAGTTCCGTTCGGTAGTAGATCGGCGGCGTTGAAAACAGTACCTAGAATACTGAAGTCTGGTATTATGCCGCTAGCCATAGAGTATGTAGAGAGGATGCCTATAGAGATCTCAGCTAGCAGGTTGGGTTTAGAGTGGCCATGTAAGGAGGGTGAAGCCTTCCTAATAGTAATACTAGCGGAGCAGGATGAAGATTATCTCTATAGACTTTGTGAGAATCTCCTAGATATATGCATAGAATTTGGTAGCCTCGAACCCTTAGTAGCTGAGAGACGCGATGAGCAGGATAAGATACTAAAGATTAGAAGCGAAATCTATACAGCTCTAAAACCTAGCATGGTAGATATACTCGATGTAACAGTTCCACCCGCATCCATAGGATTACTGATGGATAAAGTCGATGAAATCGCTAAAAGCTACAATACATATCTACCCGCATACGGTCATGCCGGAGATGGAAACATACATATACATATAATGCTGGAGGATGGTTGGGATAAGGCTATGTACGATGAGGTTAGAGATAGAATATATAGTGTAGCGTTGGAGCTTGGAGGAGTTATAACAGGTGAACATGGCATAGGATTCGTTAGGAGATACAGTCTCCTACGTTTCTCGCATCCCATCTACATCGATTTGATAAGAAGAATCAAGCAGGTATTCGACCCTAATAACATACTCAACCCGGATAAGCTACTGCCCTAACGATGTATCTAATATGGTGGATGAAATATAGTCCCGGCTATATAGCGTACACCCCCATCGCATTTCACCCTATCTTCTCTATCGTTAAAATAATATACAGTAAGTATTCTTCCATCAGGTAGCTCCGTAGATCTAGGATATCCTAGATCGCTACTTCCTCCATCATCCCTTACTATAATCTCAGGACCCCATGTAGCTCCCCCATCAGAACTTATCCTAGCTCTAACACCGTAGGGAGGTGCCCTATATCCGTATACGCATAGAAGTCTTCCATCTCTAAGCACCGTCAGCGATGCAGGTGCACCCCACCTATTAACCCTAGATAGGAATCTCCATGTCAACCCTCCATCCTCTGAAACGTAGAGTTCAGTCCATTGAAACCTCCAATCAGGCCAGAGAACCCTTAAAGCTACAACTATGCTTCCATCATCTAGTACAGCTGGGTAAGGACATATACGAGGTAAATCAGGGTTTACAGGTAGTATATAGGATAAGAATCTCCAGTTTACCGCTCCGTCTACACTTACAAGCACCATAGGTCTACCCTCAGGCTCGATAGCTCTATACCCTCTAGCAGCTTCGTCATATCTGAGTCCTTGTACAAAAAGCATTATATCCCTTTCGTAGATTATGTAGGAGGGTCTAGCATGTATCATCTCGAATAATTGATCCCATAGTATATAAGGTCCCTCCCACGTATACCCTTTATCCCTTGTGATGAAATAAGCTGTAGGCCCGTTCTCTCTACCTAGAGGCGGCTCTACCGCTATAGCATTCATACCTGTATCGAGATCGATTGGCTCGGGTTTAGGTAGCGGCGCCCCATTCGTCATATAATACTGTATCCTTGCCCTCAGATCTGCTTTACTTTCGATTACAATCTTCGGATCAGACCATCTATACCCTCCATCCACACTCTTAGCTACTACAAGTTGCCCCCCATCATATTGTATTCTCCTATGCCTAGTATCCTCTGGTGAACTATACTTACACTTATTACGTACGAAACCTACTAGGAGCTCTCCCCCACCGAAATTCCATAATCCACAATTGAAAGGCCAGCCGGCATACTCGTCATCTCTACGGTAAACTACGATATTTTCATAATCCTCAAGCCGGCATATCCTCATCTAATACACCCTCCATCAGTATACGTAGCCTTCTCTAAAGACTTCGTAGAGATAAGGTATATATCTTTCCCTAAATCCATCTAGGGTATCTTTCGTGTTAAGTTTTTATTTTTAGGTTGTAGATAAAGTTAAATAGCGGCTTAAAGAAATCTATTCACTAGGTGGTATATTTGGTAGAGTACGAACTTCAGTTAGCACCTATACATAGGCTTATAAAGAAAGCTGGAGCAATGCGTGTGAGTGAAAGTGCAGCTGAAGAGCTTAGACGGGTTTTAGAGGATATCGGTATGAGAATAGGGCGTGAAGCAGCTAAATTCGCTACTCACGCTGGTAGAAAGACTATTAGAGCTGAAGATGTAAGGCTAGCTGTTAGTAGCCTCCTTAGGATGTAAGGATCTTCAGCATAGTATGCCTAGATAGAGGTACCCCTTTCTCATCGAAGATCTATCTAATCCTCTTTAAACGATTCCGCCCTCCTCGGATAATGTTTATATCTCAGGCTTCTTTACCTAGATACCTTGCTTAAGAGTTAGATCGTATATAACATCGGTTTCGGGGTGGGTAGTTATGTCTGAACGAAGAGCTGTGAGAGCTCCGGTGCTTATACTTAAGGAGGGTACGACCCGTCAAAGAGGTAGGGAAGCTCAGCGTCAGAATATGTTAGCAGCTAGGATAGTTGCCGAGATGTTGAAGTCGACTTTAGGGCCTAGGGGTATGGATAAAATGCTGGTGGATAGTATCGGTGATATAACTATCACCAACGATGGAGCTACTATAATGGATGAGATCGAAGCTGAACATCCAGCCGTTAAGCTTCTCGTTAACGTAGCTAAGACCCAGGATAAAGAGGTTGGCGATGGTACTACGAGCGTAGTCGTATTAACCGGTGCTCTACTGAAGAAGGCTGAAGAGCTTCTCGATAAGGATATACATCCCTCTGTAATATGCTCCGGTTTTAGAAAGGCTGAAGCTAAAGCACAGGAGGTTTTACAGAGGATAGCTAAACCGGTGGATCTCAACGATAGGGCTACGCTCATGAATATAGCATCTACGGCTATGAGAAGTAAGAGCGTGGAGTATCTAAGAGATTACCTCGCATCGATAGCAGTAGACGCTGTATTGAAGATAGTCGAGGATAGGGATGGTAAGAAGTATGCCGATATAGATAATATACAGGTGATAAAGAAGCCTGGTAAGAGCGTAGCTGAGACGCAGTTAATCAACGGCTTAATAATAGATAAAGAAGTTGTTCATCCAGGTATGCCTAAACGTATAGAGAACGCTAAGATCGCTCTACTTAATTGTCCTCTAGAGATAGAGAAGACGGAGTTTAGCGCTGAGATAAGGATTAGGGATCCATCACAGATGAAGGCTTTCCTCGATGAGGAGTCTAGGATGCTTAAGGGTATGGTTGATAATATCGCTGCTACTGGTGCTAACGTAGTATTCTGTCAGAAGGGTATAGATGATATGGCTCAATACTTCCTAGCAAAGAAAGGAATACTAGCAGTAAGAAG
>Ga0209183_1000604_pt1 | contig 13944 bp, 8 predicted proteins | sample LHCtaG_2_FD_184120 | JGI IMG/M metagenome (GOLD analysis project Ga0209183, IMG submission 184120) | Hot spring microbial communities from Little Hot Creek, USA to study Microbial Dark Matter (Phase II) - LHC4sed_replicate (SPAdes)... | ecosystem: Environmental > Aquatic > Thermal springs > Hot... | reverse complement strand
GCGGCCTCGACAGTCGCCCCCGACTTGAGGCAACTGACGACGATCTTCTCTGGGACGAACTCCTCCTTAGAACCATCCCTCTTCACGACGGTTATGGCCAAGCGCCTCACCGCTATATCACTGCGCCGACCGAGGCTAAAAACTTAGAGGCCGGCACTTGCACGTGGGGACATGAGGTCTGGTCGACGTCGGTCGTGCAGTGCTCGTTCAAGCGATGGGCGAGGCTCGGGGCGGATGGGGAGTCCATAGGGGTTTTCAACCCACCACTAAGTGATGGGGCGGTAGAGGAGAGGCTGAAGGAGCTTTATAGGCACGTGAACGATCCGCTGACTAAGTTTTTTAACCACGATGGATATGCGTCTCGCTGCAATGCCGGCGCGTTGCAGTGTGGTGGCGGCGCAACATGCTCCTTGAGTCTCCGAAGACGAAGCACGAATCCAATGATGGCGCCCCAAATTACCATTTCGTAATAAGAATAAACAGCCCCGACCCCCTGCATCTAAGCCATTAACGCCGGCTTACTCAAATAAGCTCCAGCGCCCAGTACCTAGGTGTTAAGGCTGGCTAAAGAGCTTAATTAGATGGCTCAGCTTAGTGCGTTAGCATGTAGTTCAGCCCTCTACCTCCCTAAAGCCTTCTCAAGCTCCTGAGCTAGGTCTTCCTGAGTGTAGTCTAGGTCATTGTAGTTTCTTTTTGTTTCTACTGGTATTGTAAAATCGCATTAACTCTCCTCTTTATTATATTGGTCGTCGTCGGTATAATAATTGATGCCTACGTCTATGCTAGGAAGGATTCACTTTTCGGAGAGAGTTCTTAGGCCAATACAATAAACCTAATCGAAGATTGAAGGTTAAGCTCAAATTAATCCATGCGCTCCTCTGTAGTCTAAGAAGGAGCAACAATAAATATGTGGTATGAGGCTAGAGCACTTACCCTGAATAAGATATACTTATTTCTAAAACTTATACGATGGGATGCATTTATTATGATGAGTGTAGAAAGGTGGAAGATATGTCGCCCTGTCCAAATTATGGAAAAGAAGTTTCAATGGCTACGTCTCCCCGTCCCTCATGTGGATCCGTTTTTGTCTGTAGGCCTGGTATGTCCAGCAAAGGCGGCATAATTAAGCTTTTGGCCGCGCTAGTTGTTTCATTGGTGTTCATATCTCTTGTTCTAGCATTTGTGTTCTTTCCTCAACTATACATGCCCCCTCAATTGGGCAGTTTTGAAGAATTAGTGCTGAGTAAGGTTAACCCGATGTCGGTGAGGAGTTTCGCCATTAGCTTGGTAACGAATCCTTTATCGGCCTTCCCCTCGCTATGGGATAGACACGTCTTAGTAGATGAGGAGAGACTTGTTAGAGGAGGATACTACTGGTATGTGGCGGTTAGGTTGAGCTTGTTAGAGCGGATAAGCGGTAATGTAGAGTCAAGTGCTCCAGTTGACTTCTATGTCCTAGACGAAGCCAACTTCCAGCGGTTTAAAAGCGGGCTATCCTTCTCCTACTACAAAGAGCCGTCACGAATGGACGTTTACAGCTCGGCATTTGAATGGGCGGCTCCGGAAGAAGGAACTTACTACTTAGTAGTTTACGCGAAATATGGAAGCGCACGCGTAAGGCTAAGGGTTGAGGTCATGTCAAAGCCCCTTGTAGAGACCTTTCCAAGCGGCATTCGTGATAGGGATGCATGGTATATATGGATGGTCAATGTTTGGGTTGCGAAGAACATTCACTACGTTCCAGACCCCAACTTCGAGCTGATCCAGGACCCTGAAGAAACCCTCAGGCTAAGAGCTGGCGACTGTGATGACGTGGCAGTCCTGATGGCATCCATGTATAATGCGTTGGGGCTGAGGACCAAATTCGCACTAGTGGACACTAATGGCGACGGGAGGATAGACCATATAGCGGTGTTAGTCCACTACGGCGGAACACCAAAGGACTTCTTAGATAGTGAAAAGATAATAGCGCTTACAGCAGGTCTCATCTCGAGGCTACCAGATAAATACACCATAACATACTTAGAGGATAGAGGAGGAGGAATATGGATTATAGCTGACCCCCTCTTCTCCGAGAGCAAATATTGCGTGGGCATGATAAAGCACGAGCCCTATAAAATACTACGTACCTTCCCGAGTAATTGATGAATCTATATGCTAGTTGCATCAACACACTCTTTAGCTACCCACTGTTGCGGCGTGTATTCGAGTTATTCCAGCCCCTTGAATCCGGTTTCCATATGGAAACCACGTAGGCGAGGTTGCAAGGAAAGAGAGCGGAAAGGACAGCGCTGTTCATTAAAGTGATCGTCGGCCAGTCGTCGCAAAGCGAACATTGGCCTACGCTTAAATTTTTAAATTTGGTATGTCTGTGTTAAGTTGTCATGCTCTAGAAAAGATTTCAGCGTCTCTCTTACTTGGGGCGTATTCCAATACTTCTTATTCCTAGGAAGTGGCAAAGCGCATAGAAGTACTTCAAAGCCCTGAGACTTCACGACCCTTCCACAATCGCGAGTCACGCTAAGCCTCTCTAATTTGCCGAAGCCGAGCATCTTCAAGGCCTCCAGCGCAGTTCTGCCTAGGACAACTAATTTCCTCACGTTCCTCGACTTCGCTAGTAGCTCGATCTCGTGCTTTAAGATGCCAAGGCAGTTCTTTATGACGCCTTTCGGGATCTTCCCCCTCTTCTCAACCCTGCATTTTAAGACGTCTACGAGGAGGAGGCCTCTCCGCTTGAACTCGCACAGCCCTTCATAGCCATTCTCATTTATCCCCAAGAGGCTGAAGACGCCCCTCCTGAGGGCATCTTTTTGATGAGGGTAGAAGAAGGCGTCCCCTCCCGGCGGGGACTCCCCGATGGATAAGCACTTCACCTCTTCTGGGATCCATTTCTCGTAGACCTCTAGGCATGGCTTTTCCTCCGTTTTAACAACCAAATTCTTGTATTGAGCCGCCTTGCAGAGATTGCAGCTCTTAATCCTCTCGATAAGCTCTTTCATGAAAAGGTCCCTGCGTGTGGAGAATTCAGAGCTGCGTTAAGGCCTCCGCCCCCGCCCTCACTATGAGCGTTACGCCGACCACGATTAGGGCCAGCCCAGCCGCGACCTCCTACTCAGGGGTTTGGGCGCAGCCTCAACGGCTTTCACGCCTGATGGGCTTTCTCACTCGCCTCGCAAGCTCTCCTCAGCATGAGGCCACGCCCCCTAGGCGTTACCCCGACCTTCACCGACGCGATGGCAATTGCTTGCTCTTGCCCAAGTAGATCTCGTTCCAAAGAGTGGAGCTCAAACACGTGGCCAGTGAGCTTGTTAGGGGGGATGGCTTGTTAGAGGTGATGCGCCCCCTTGCTTATGGGTTGGGGGCCCGCGCGACGGGGCCTCGGCTGAGGGGCTCAAGCGAGGAGGGCGATGAGGGGCTCAGGAAATGGCGGTCGGGCCTTCTAGATCTTCGGCCGCCTCATCGAAGGTCAGGCGCATCGATCCGGCCGCGAGCCCCCTGCGCTGATCGTGTGAGCGGGCGCCTAGAGCGGCCCGTTCGCGATTGTCATTTCAAAGCCATTTTCGTTTTCCAACGCTAACGAGGTGCGGGCCCCGAGGCATCTACGCTTAATCGAGTGCAATTCCAATATCCAAAACTTTAAATAGCTGAGATGAGCAAGCAATAAGGAGGTAAAATTGTGGGAATCAAGAAAAGTGCTCTCAGTCCTGTTGTTAGTATCTCTGTTTGCATCGATGCTGACCGTTGTTGTGAGCGCAGACAACTCACTTGTGAGCGCTACAAATGAATTAAGCGTTCGCATTTTCATCAAATACGCTAATCCCGTTAAGCGAACTACTGCAAACGTCGTGGATATTGGCGATTCCGACGGTGACGGTGCAGAGGACGGCTATGTGCTCTCAGGCCTGTGGTGGAATTTGAGCAAACATCCGAATGGCGTCCCTTATGTAATCAATCCTTCGGGTGCTGTTAAACAAGGTCTCGCACAATCCGATGTAGTAGCTGAGATAAAGGCCTCGTTGGAGAGCTGGGATGCAGTGGTTTCCAAAGAGCTCTATAACGACAACCCAGTAGTTGACACTAAAGCGAAGGCCAAACTGGACTACAAGAACGTGATTACATGGGCACGATTACAGCCAGGGGTTGTGGCTGTAGCTACGATATGGTACTACTCTGCTACAGGCGAAATAGTGGATGCCGATATAGAGCTGAATTCATATTACAAGTGGGGCATCGACCTCGATGATGAGGGAACGGAATACACCCTTACTGGTAAATTCGACATACAGAACATCGTGACACATGAGGCAGGCCATTGGTCAGGGCTAGATGACATTTACGATGATACTTATTGGGCCATGACGATGTACGGCTACACCCACTACGGGGAAACCATAAAGATCTCGCTCGAGCCAGGGGACATAGCCGGGGTTCAAGCGGTTTACGGGGCTTAAAGTTACAGCTAGGAGCCGTACTCCTTCCAGTCTTTTTTCTTTTTGGCTAAGCCCTTTTGCCTTCTTTTTGTCTTGTCTACCGAGCAACGTTTAGAACTTCAAAGGTTCGTTGCCCTGGGCAACGGGTTTGATGGGCACAACCACTCCCAAACGCGCGTATGCGCGCATTTTCCTTTGATGGTAGGGCAACAAGAGTAGCTGGCAAACGCATTGACTGAAGTTATGTCATAACCTACCATGATTTTCTCTGGTGAACCTCAGGTTAATTGGAAGTTGGATAACGTAATGTTACTTCACTCGAGTTGGGGGTTCTCAGCTTAAGGATCCTAAGTTGTTGAGGAATGAAATATCCGTTTCAGGTTCGAACCCCCTCAGGCGCGAGCCCTCCTTCGCTTCACGGCCATATCATAGCGGTGAAGAGGATGGCGAGCGCGGCTCTTTCCATCACTGCACGGATGGCCATGGAGTGGAGCAACGGAGGAACCCGTGTTTGAGGGGGAAGTCTTCGATCAATACAATTAGCCCCGTATCTCTAGCTCATTCGAGCTCCCTCTCAATTGACACTATTAGCTCTTCCAGTAGTTTCAGTTCCTCGTCCGTTGGCCTCCAGTAGCCGCGCCTATAGGCCTCGTGCAGCACGTTAGCAATTCTGTGGAGGGCCCAGGGGTTGTGCCTCTTGACCTTCTCGCGAATTTCAGCGTTGATGAGGTAAGCCCTCTCGACCTCGCTCCACACCCACTCGGCGACGGCCTTCGTGAGCGCTGCGTGTCCCAGCAGGTGCTCGACCCTCTTCATTATCTCGCGGGCCCCATCGTAGCCGTGCTCGAGCATCGCGTTTATCCACTTCGGGTTGAGTAGACGCGCTCTCGCCCAAAGCTCCACCGACTCCTCGACGCCCCTGGCAACGTCTCTGACCCCCGTCGTGTCGATCCAAAGGGCGTCGACTCTCCTGCCCGCGACGAGCTCGACCGCCCTCCTCAAACCGCCCAGGAACTCGTAGTAGTGGTCGAGATCGCCTATGTCGTACTCGGTGGTGCTTCTGATCTGGGCCACCAGATCGACCGTTCTCAGCATCTCGACGAGAGCGCCCCTCGCCTCTGCAGCGTGGGCCCTGTCCGTGTAGGCGTAGCCCATGTCCTCGAGATATGCTCCTGCTAGCCCCTCCTCCGAGGACCATGAAGACGACTCGATAAACTCGGGCAGCCTGGTGCCGTACGTGCCGGGCTTGGGGCCGAAGACCCTTGCCGCGGCCACCTCGTCGCCAAAGGTCTCCCTCAACACGAGGTAATGCTCCCTCACGTAGTTCATCTCAGGAGGCTCGTCGAGCTGCGCTACGAGCTTGACAGCCTCGCTTATCATGTTGACGAGATTGGGGAACATGTCCCTGAAGAAGCCGCATATCGTCACCACCACGTCTATCCTCGGCCTGCCAAGCCGCTCGAGCGGTATCACCTCAAGCCTCGGGGCCCACGGCCCCTTGTCTCTTATTAGCTTAACGCCGAGGAGCTGAAGAATCGTGCCTATCGTCTCGCCCCTCGTCTGAGCAGTCTCGAAGCCCCACAGCACAAAACCCATGCTCTCAGGATAGCGCCCGTACCTCTCCCTGTACCTCCTCACCAGCTCCTCAGCTATCTTGACGCCCTTTGCGTACGCCGCTTTGCTGGGGATCAGCCTCGGGTCGAAGGCGTAGCCGTGAGAGCCCGTCGGGAACACCTCGGGAGTCCTGAGAGGATCCCCGGCGACTCTGGGCTCGACGTAGATCCCGCTGAGAGCCTTGAGCAGAGCCCCCAGCTCGTCGCCCCTCTTGATCCTCTCGTGAATGTCTTTGGCGTATCTCAGCGCCTCGACCACGTCACCTCTCAGCTCCCTCTTCCTGATGATCTTCTCGGCGACCCTCTCGGGGTCCTCGCCTTGGATTACCAGGTCTATCATCTTCTTGGCCTCTCTTTCAGCGCGCTCCAGGATCTCCGAGCCTCTGATGCCGTTGAAGAGCTTGTCAGGGCTCGAGACGACCTCGTCGTAGCTAAGCCCCTGGTCCTCGACCAGTGCTCTCAACAGGGACTTCACCTCGCCGTCTCTCCTGAGAACGAAGAGCAGGTACTCGGCGATCTCCTCGTCGCTCCAGGTCCTGCCAAGCACGTGGAGCCCCCTCGGTATCGCGCTCTTCTTGAGCTCGTAGAGGTAGTCGTGGAGCCCCTCGAGGTCGTCGCACCTCAAGTGCAACCTCTCGCACCTCTCGCGTATTAGCGATGACAAGACGCTCCTCTTCTCAGCGTCGCGCTCCTCCCTGTACTCTCTCAACAACTCCTCAAGCTCTGCATACTCGCCGTAGAGGTCTGCGTTCGTGAACGGCGGGGTTCCGTGGGTTATCGCATACGCGTACCCCCTCCTCTTGGCTATCGTCATCTCAGAGGGATTCGTCACGTGGTAGACGTAGACGTGCGGGGTGTCGCCTATCAACACGTCGGGCCAACAAACCTCCGAGAGGGCCACCTCCTTCCCCGGCAAGAGCTCCAGCGTTCCGTGAGTGCCCAGGTGGACTATCACGTCGGCCCCGAAGGCCCTCTCTACCCAGTAGTAGAAGGCTATGTACTGATGGTGAGGAGGTATGTCTTTAGAGTGATAGAGCTTCTTCGGGTCCTCGTGGAACCCCCTCGCCGGCTGGACGCCCACGAAGACGTTGCCCAGAACGACTCCGGGTATGATGATGCCCCCCTCCTCGTCGACGTTTACGCCGCCAGGCGGCGGGCCCCATATCCTCTCCACTGCCTCTCTCAGCCCAGCGGGTAGCGCGTTGTAATGCTTGAGGTACTCGCCGAGGGGCAACTTGATGATGTCGACGCTATGAGGGCGCCACTTCGGCGAGTTGACGAGGTAGCCCTTCACGAGCGCTGTGAGCTCCTCCTTGGTCTTTGGCTCCACTTTGTACCCCGCCCCTGCGAGAGCTCTCAAGAGGGCCTCCAGGCTCGCGAAGACGTCGAGATAGGCCGCGGCTCCGACGTTCTCCTCGCCCGGCGGGTAGTTGTACACCACCACCGCGACTCTCTTCTCTGCGCTTGGCTTGCGGCGTAGCTCAAGCCATCTGGCGATTCTCGCCGCCTTTCTCCCCACCCTCTCCCTGAGCACGACCACGTCTGTGTACTCGGAGTCGTCTAGAACAGCCGAGATTATCGGCTCTATCGCGCCATCTATCTCGGGCAGAGCCACGCCCGTGATGACCTCAATTGGCGATAGCCCCCTGGGGTCGCTCCTCCAGTCCGAGTACCTCCTCATGTACGCTACGAGGCCGTTGAACAGGGGGTAGCCGGCCTCTAGGAATAGCTCGCGCGTCGGCTCCACATCCCCGCCGTAGGGCCCGCCGTTTATGAGGAACCACTGGAGATTCACGAGGGCATCGACGGTGGGCCTCCCGCCGGCGATCGTGTACCTACGCAACGCCTCGAGCTGCTTGAGTAGGCTCTCAGCCGCGCCGCCTACTATCAGCACGGAGTCCACGCCGAGCTTTCTGAGCTCCTCTCTGAGGGCCTCTGCGACCGGCAGGCACTGCTCGAAGTGCATGCCGCCGTAGAGAAATATCGCGACTGCGGGCCTCTTAGGCACGACCACCTCCTCAACGCAACCGCTCTGCGTCAGGACGCAGAGCTCGTGCTCTCTCCTCGGCTCCTCGAACTTTGCCTTGATCCCGAAGTACTCAGAGAGGATGAGCTTGAGCAGGTTTTCCAGATTGCGCCTGCCCCAGTAGGTCCAGTACCTTGTCAGCCAGATAAAGTTCCTGAAGTCCCTCATAATGCCCACGGGTAGCGCCTTGGAGACTCTCTCGGCGATGCTTATCATCCTGAATACCCTGCCAACGTCTATCTTGTCCGCGTCGAAGTCGAGAGGCTTAGCCCTCTTGGCGAAGAACTCGCCCGTCAGCTTGCCGAGCCTGAGGTAAGCCAGCGCAACGGTTCCTCCCACGAGGGGGACGACCACCTTGGCGGGCGAGCTGAGAATGGCCTCCTCGAGGTAATTGGGGACGCCTCCTCTGATGTCTACTAGCAACGCATCTGCTCTCGAGACGCGTGAGACCACCTTAGCGGGGCTGAGCTTGTCAAGGTCGTGCGCGTAGATGACGTCAAGGTGTAGCCTTGCGCCGACTTCTCTTTCGACGGCTCTTGTCGCATCAAAGAGCGTCCTAAGAGACGTCTTTGTAGACACCAAGACTATTCTCACGCCGGCAGACATGTTTGCTCACGAGAAAGTATTACTAAGCATTTATAGGTTTAACACTCTCACAGAAACAGCGGGGCTGACGAGGGGAACGTAGCATGCTAGCACAACGCGTCCGCCCGATCTTCCCCTTCCCCGCCACTGTTGGAATGGACGACGCAAAGCTGGCTCTACTAATCGCTGCTGTCAACCCGTCGGTTGGCGGGGTCTTACTCAGGGGGGACAAGGGGACGGGAAAGACAACTCTCGTCCGCTCGCTCGCAGACTTGCTCCCTGAGGAGGAGTACGTCGAGGGGTGTCCGTTCAATTGTTGCCCTGAGGACCCGAGGCTCATGTGCGATGCATGCTTCGAGAGATGGTCCAAGGGGGAGAGGCTCCCACGCGTGAGGAGGAAGATGAGGGTCGTCGACCTCCCGCTCTCCATAACAGTTGATAGACTGATCGGCACGCTGGACGTAAAGAGGGCTCTTAAGGAGGGCATCAGGACCCTTCAGCCTGGGCTCCTCGCAGAAGCCAATCGCAACATACTCTACATCGATGAGGTCAACCTCCTCGACGATTATGTAATAGACGTGCTACTCGACGCCGCTGCCTACGGCTGGAACATCGTGGAGAGAGAGGGCGTCTCCGTCAAGCACCCAGCGCGCTTCATTCTCGTCGGCTCGATGAACCCGGAGGAGGGCGAGCTGAGGCCCCAGCTCCTGGACAGGTTCGGTATAGTTGTCGACGTAGAGGCGCCCAGGGACCCGGACGTCAGGGCTGAGATAGTCAGGCGCGTTGAAGAATACGAGGCGGACCCCTTCTCCTTTTATGAGAGGTGGAGGCCCGAGATAGAGAGGCTGAGGCATAGGATTGTTGAGGCGAGAGAGCTCGTACATAGAGTTGAAATGCCAGAGGAGCTCCTCAAGCAACTGGCCGAGACCGTCGTTAAGCTGAACATAAGGACCAACCGCGCCGAGATAATCACGACTAGAGCCGCAAAGACGATAGCCGCGCTGAATGGGCGGGTGCGCGTGGCTCCTGAGGACCTGAAAAAGGCCATGGAGCTTGCGCTTAGGCACAGAATGAAACCCAGGCCCTTCGAGAAGCCACAACTCCCCCCTCAGCTCCCTCCTCCTAGCAACGACAAGGGCCCCGATAAGGAGAGAGAAGATAGGGGCAAGGATGGAGGGGGATCCCTGCCCAGCGAGATCAATCCCCGCAAGCTGGATGCTGGCGTTGCCCAGGTCGACAAGTGGCCCCGGACGCCTCTCGTCGAGAGGAGCGAAGGCCTTGACTTGCCGCGGGGTCTAAGATCCAGGGCATCGTGGAGGAGAGTCGTCGGCGGGGGAGTCGGAGTGCCCTACATGGCGGTGCCCGGCGAGGGGGACGACGTGGACGTAACGGCGACGATAGTGAGTGCGGTCGCGAAAAGGCCGGGCCAGCCGCTCGAGATAGCCGAGGACGACTTGATGATAAGGGTCAGGAGAGCGAGGCTACCGCGCATCATGCTGATACTGCTCGACACGAGCGGTAGCATGGGGGTTGCCAGGAGGATAAGCGCGGCTAAGGGCCTCGTGTTCAGGCTAACGCAGGAGGCGTACGTCAAGCGGAGTTACGTAGCCCTCGCCGCGTTTAGAGGCGGTGACGTAGACTACTTCCACCCGCCGACGCGACGCTACGAGGAGATCATCGAGGGGCTCTCGCGGCTTCCTCACGGCGGGTCGACACCGCTCTCCGCCGCTCTCAAATTCGCTACAGACTTCATACGCACGTCGCGCCATAAGCTTAAGGGCGACTACTGGGTGTACCTCATCACGGACGGGAGGGCAAATGTGCCACTGCATGGAAATATCAGGGAGGAGATCGTAGCACTGACGGCGGGGCTCACTAAGTACGCCAAACTCGTGGTCTACGACGCGAGGCCGCAGTTCCCCAGCCCCGGCATTTCATACATAGACACTTTGGCACAGTACGCTTATGCCCTCGAGAGGGTTTAACTAGGCAAGGTGTCTTCAGAAGGGGCAAAAGCTGAAGAGATGAGAGGTAGCCTCATGGTCCCCACGCCTTGAGGAGCGTGTGGCGACTATGGAGGATCTTAGACGTCTTGAAGGCCATAGGGCCACCAAAAACAATTCGAGGGCCTAGGATGTAGACGTCCGCCTCAAAGCGGCTCTAGCCAATTCGATCTTCGTCTTCTGACCCTCGCCTGCAAATTCCCAGCCGACAGGGCTGCGTCTCCAGCTTCAAGTATTACTCTGACTGTTTTGTCGTCAACCTCTCGGCCGAGATCCCTCATGGGGGCTCTCCTAAATTAGATGGCCCTTTCAAGCCCGTGAACGGCATCCCCGATTAAGAGCTATCTGCGTGCGCAAGGGCTTTAAGCTCGGAGCACGCCGTTCTCTTCGTGAAGGTATCGATCATTTCAGACAACAAGGTGCTGGTCCCAAGAGGTTATAAAGCTGAATGGGGCTTCTCGGTCCTCATAGAGGGGAGAGAGGCCATCCTGTTCGACGCCGGGGGGAGCGGGGTGGCGTTTGAAAACTTGATCGCGATGCAGAAGCCCATGCCCTCGATCATCGTCTTGAGCCACGGGCACTACGACCATACTGGCGGGCTCAGGCCGTTCTTAAACAGAAGGGTGAGGCTTTACGCTCACCCAGACGCCTTCCTCCCCAGGTACTTCGAGGGGAGGTACGTCGGGATCCCGTACAGGAAAGAGCTCGTGACCTCTTGCTCTCAGCTGATCGAGCACAGGGAGCCGGTCGAGATCGAGAAGAACGTCTGGGCGCTTGGGGAGATCCCGAGGATTTACGAGGCGGCGCTGCTGAAGGACTCCTATCTCGTTCGAGATGGAAGAAAGGAAGCGGATGAAATAAAGGACGACCAGGCGCTGGCGATAAAGGGCGAGAGCGGCGTCGTCCTCATCCTGGGCTGCTGCCACTCGGGGCTTAGGAACACGGTGAGGTGGGCCGAGGAGGTCGCAGGCGACGAGGTCAGGGCCATCATCGGGGGGACGCACCTCATGGCCTACGACGAGGGGAAGATAGTCGAGGTCCTGAAAGGCCTGAAGGTCGACTTCATAGCCCCGACCCACTGCACGGGGATGAGGGCCGAAATGATAATGGCGAAGATTATGGGAGATAAGTATAGGACGGCAGGAGTAGGTAGCGAGTTCGAAATTTAGAGAGATGGGATCTTTTCGTAGGCTTGCCGCCGGGCTGTCGGCTAGACCATTTATAGGCTTCGACTAAGGGCTCCTCGCCATTAAAGGTGAAGTTTTAAAGGAAATGGAGTTTTCGACAAGCTCTCTAGTCGAAGATCTTTGCTTTGCAAATGAGTTAAAAAGAAAGTGTGAGGCTCGGCAAAGTCGGACGAGGGCATTGATTAAATCGCCAAACAACATAAACAACACAATAAGGTTGGAAGCAAAGGGCGAGGTGGATGAAGGGAATGCCCTTTGAATTGCCGAAATGCGGTCCTTTAACCTTCGTTCTTGCATTTTTCAGGTCGATTGGTGGGATGCGCTCCTCAATTACTTGGCCCCTTGGCTCTTACTTCCACCTCGAAGAATCTCATGAAGGGAGGATTGAAAGGTATACGTAGACGACATCGTAGTTGGTTCAGCATAAGTGCTATGATTAAGTTTTATTGAGCTATGAGCACTACCTTGTGAGGGGGGCAATTAGCTTTTGGGGGTTTAATCGCGGAGTGTACATGGAGGGGTCTAAATAGTTCGTAGACTTTATGTTGTCTCAGATGATTCCGTGGAGCCTAGGGTTTCTACCTTTGTGGGTTTGTTCGCATAAGGCGTTCTCCGACTGTATGCTCTCGCCGCGATGGATAATGCGGCTGTTGCCGCTCCCAAGAAGAAGGAGTGCGTGAATGTTGTCGTCATGGTGACTGAGACTTGGGCGGGAATGTTAAGGATGTTGTTTGGCAACTGTATCGTTGAGGCTCCCATTAAAGGGGCTATAGGGGTTGGAGCCACGACGTCGCGAGCTATCGCGTTAACGACTAGTGGTGTGGCGTATAGCGACAGCACTAGCACTACGACGAACCCAATGAATACGTGGAGCGGGCGCTTCCACCCGAACGATAGGAGGTGGTTAGAATAGCTCTTCTCTTGCTTGATGGTGTAGATGATGAGGGCCACCCCGCTGGCCACGAAGAGGGCGGTCAACCCGATGTTGATGGCGAAAATTATGGGGATGACGTAGCTAACCCCGAGGACTTCGAAGCTTGTGAAGAAGGGGTCCGCGTTGACCGTTATGAGGTCAAGTCCTATCTCGGCCCTCCACCAAGGGGAGGACAGAGAGGAGGCGACCGTGGCGAGCATCAGCACGCCAGTTGCAAGTGCGAGCCAGTTCCTCTTCATGGCACGGCCTCCTTAAGAGCCCTCACCGCCGAACAGCTCGCTGATCTTGCCTAGGTCGTGCGCTGTAATCAGAATGCCGTTCACGTTGACGTAGAGGTTGGAGAGCTCCAGGTCCTCGATATAGGCAGGCCTCTCGACGCCCTTAATTATGTTGACGAGGCTGCGCAACGCATTGAGATCACTCGACGTGAGCGACAAGCTCAGCACGCCCACGTAATTCGCCTCGATTATCACCTTGTCCTTCAGCTCTATCGTAAACGATCGCGTGCCGTTTTTCACGGTAAAGCTGAGCTCGTTGAGGGCTATGCTTTGGCGAGTCAGTGGGCTGGTGATCCTCAGCTTCAGGGTGGCGGTGCCCGTGGATTCGTCAAACGTTAGATCCTCGAATTCTGGCATCTTAAGGCCACTGGGGTTAATGCCCAGCACGACAAGCATCGAGCTCACATCGCCACCTTGGCCCAAGATTGCGGAGCTCGCCAGTGCCCGCAACTGTGGGGGTACAAACAAGCCCAGGGGGTCGCCAGCCAACAAGCATGGCATGGCAACGCACAAGAGCGGAGTCAATATGCAAACGAGGGTGGCCGCTCTCAAGCCCCACTTGACTTTATTCAATCAAGCACCTCCGCGAGTTCGACACGTCACAACCTAGTTATGTCCCAAAGCCCTTTGGAGAGCTATGCTCTGAGGTCTATTTAAAATTTTGCCAAGTCTAGGCGGAGCGCGCAAAAGGCAAAGCTTGAAGGCTTAGCGAGGATTTCGAGCCGAGCTCTGCATGGGGCTCGGACCACCCAGGATAGCTATAAAGCATCACAGAGCGACAATACTATGAAGGTCGATGCGATGCCAGAACTGGTCATCAACGTGACGTTGGACGGCGCGAGGATGCCGAAGCTGTGGGCTGAGCGCTTGAGGGATATGGAGAGGGCG